>Ga0334722_10000493_pt1 | contig 57952 bp, 55 predicted proteins | sample C3_bottom_MG_FD_207210 | JGI IMG/M metagenome (GOLD analysis project Ga0334722, IMG submission 207210) | Sediment microbial communities from Yellowstone Lake, YNP, Wyoming, USA - C3_bottom | ecosystem: Environmental > Aquatic > Freshwater > Lake > Sediment | place: USA: Wyoming | collected... | reverse complement strand
GGACTTGGTCACCGAGTCATTGACGTTGAAGGCCGGGGCCATGAGGGTACCCTTCTGCATCATCTCCCGCAAGCGGTGGACGCCGGTGGTGGTTTCCTCGCTGATGCCGCGGATATCCTTGAGCATCTCCGGATACTTTTCGTGCATGATCTGGGTCAGGTCGCCGCCATCATCCAGGATCATATTGGGCACCCAACCGGCTGGCCCGAAGATGGTCTGCTCGATACACCACCAGAACTCCTCCTCGTTTTCCCCCTTCCAGGCGAAGGTCGGAATCCCGGCGGCCACCATGGCGGCGGCGGCATGATCCTGGGTGGAGAAGATATTGCAGGAACTCCAGCGCACCTCCGCCCCCAAGGCAACCAAGGTTTCCATCAGGACCGCTGTCTGAATGGTCATGTGCAGACACCCGGCAATCCGAGCACCCTTGAGGGGCTTGGCAGCACCAAATTCCTCCCGGGTCGCCATCAACCCGGGCATCTCGGTCTCGGCAATGGCCACTTCCTTCTTGCCCCAGGCGGCCAGAGCCATATCGGCAACCTTGAAGTCGCCGCTGTCGATCACTTTATTGCTCATTTTCAATCTCCTATTTGAGGCCAGCGGCTGCGCGCAACGCCTCGGCTTTGTCGGTTTTTTCCCAGGTGAAATCAGCTTCTTCGCGACCGAAGTGCCCGTAGGCGGCGGTCTGATGGTAAATGGGCCGCAACAGGTCCAGATGCTGGATGATGGCCTTGGGGCGCAGATCGAAATGGGCATTGATCAACTTGATGATCTGCTCATCGCTGATCTTGCCGGTGCCGAAGGAGTTGACGTTCATAGAAACCGGCTTGGAGATGCCGATGGCGTAGGCAACCTGGACCTCGATCTGGGTGGCCAAGCCAGCGGCCACGATGTTCTTAGCGACGTAGCGGCCCATGTAAGACGACGAACGATCAACCTTGGACGGATCCTTGCCGGAGAAGGCGCCGCCGCCATGCGAACCCATGCCGCCATAGGTATCGACGATGATTTTCCGACCGGTCACCCCGCAATCGCCGACCGGCCCGCCGATGACAAAACGGCCGGTGGGATTGATGAAGAACTTGGTGTTGGCATCCAGCATCGCCGCCGGCAGCACCGGTTTGATGATCTCCTCCATCACCCCTTCCTTGAGATCACCATAGCTGACCTCGGGAGAATGCTGGGTGGAAAGAACCACAGCCTCGATCCGACTGGGGCGGCCGTCCTGATATTCGATGGTGACCTGGCTCTTGGCATCCGGCCGCAACCAGCCCAAGCGCCCGGCCTTGCGCACCTCGGCCTGTTTGCGCATCAAGCGGTGGGCGTAGGTGATGGGCATGGGCATCAGCACCCGGGTTTCGTCACAGGCGTAGCCGAACATCAAGCCCTGATCGCCGGCGCCCTGGTCAAGATCGATCCCGCTACCCTCGTTGACCCCGACCGCAATATCGGCCGACTGCTTGTCGATACTGGTCAGCACCGCGCAGGACTGGTAGTCAAAACCCATATCCGAAGAGTTGTAGCCGATCTCCTTGATGGTATCGCGGACGATCTGGGGCATGTCCACCCAGGCATTGGTGGTGATCTCGCCGGCGATGATGGCCATGCCGGTGGTGACCATGGTTTCACAGCCGACCCGCGAGAATTTATCCTTGGCCAATATCGCGTCGAGAATGGCGTCGGAAATCTGGTCGGCTACCTTGTCGGGATGCCCTTCGGACACCGATTCAGAGGTAAAAAGATAGGAACTCATGAGCTTTGCCTCGCTTGGATGCTGAATCTTAAAAAGATGACCTTGACGGCCAGCGCTGGGATGGAGAAAAGGGCTTGTTTTTACGCCCTAATAACGGCCACTGTCAATAAAAAACACAAAAAGTCCCCTAAAAAAAGTAATGCCGGACTGAAAATTTGCCCCGGTAGAAGTCACCACAAAAAATGGTGAAAGAAGCAATGTCACGGTTATTTATTAAAGGCGCCTAATTTCTTCCAGTTCCCGGACCCTGCCGACCAATTCCCGGTTGACCGGAACCGGCAACCCAAGCGCATCAGCCAATTTGACCACTGCGCCATTGATCGACTCAATCTCGGTACGGCGCCCTGCCCGAACATCCTGGAGCATGGAAGACAAATTTGCTGCGGTGGCCCGGCACACGTCCTTGACAACGGTCACCGGATCGCCTGGCATATCAATGCCCAGACTTTCAGCCACCTGCGCCGCCTCCTGTACGGCAGCGGTCATTAGCTGAACCAGCCCGGGAGAATCCAGCAGCGCCCCGTTGGGGCAGTCGTTGATGGCGGTCAGGGCATTGATCCCGACATTGACCAGAAGTTTTCCCCAGAGATGGGGAAGGACTTGGTCCACCACCATGGTGGGGATACCCGCTTGGGTCAGGGTTGCCGCTGCTGCCGTCAAGAGTTTTTGCTGGGAAGGGGTGGATGGCTCCGCGCCTCTCGCGGGCGGCAGCCCGATCTTGGTCAAACCCTCACCACGGTGGATCACCCGGCCCATTCCCGCCAAGGTCGCACCCTGGGCGGTGACGCCAATGCCCCAGAAACACCCGCGACAGTGCTCGGTGAGTACTTCCAAATGACCAATCCCGTTGGCCAGGGCCAGCAACAATCCAACCTGCCGCAGGACGGGGGCCGCCGTGACCAACGCCGCCTCGAGTTGGTGGGACTTCACACATAACAGCAGTAACTCTGTCGCCCCGATCAGCCCGGCATCGGCGGTGGCCCGGATGGGGCAGGGCAGCAACTGGCCATCTTCTTCCAGAAATACCCCGGAAGCAGCCAGGCTCTCAGCCCGCCCGGCATCATGATCCAGCAACCAGACATCATTATGAGCCAAGCTCAGCTTGGCGGCCAGCAAACAGCCTAAAGCACCGGGGCCGACAACAACTACCTTCATGATCGGCCTCCAGTGAAATCGCCCCGGCGGCGGTTCACCGGTAATTACGTTTAGTGACCTGGCGCGTTGCCAGGTTTTACGGCAGGCTTCGCCGGCACCGGTGCGGGAGGAACCATCTGTGGCGTAACACCCATTAGCTTGCCGGATCGCCGGTTTCTCGGGTCCTTGGGGTTGGCGGCAATATTGCCCTCCCGCGGCCGCGGCCGCTTACCGGTAACGCCACCGGCAAAAATCAATTCATCGAAGGTCCGGTTCAGGGTCTTGCTGTTAAAACTTTTGATCATCGAGGCATGATCAAGACTGATCACCTCCCCGACCTTAAGCTCCACCCCGGGCATGGTGGCCCAGACCTTCTTACCCTCCCAATCAAGCGCGACGTAAACAAAACTGCCGGTATCCAGAATCTCCAAAACCTTGCCCTTTACCGGCAAAATGACCGCTGGCGGCATAGGCGGCCGCTTGGCAGCCGGATTCGGCTTTACCTGTGCAGGCGGCGGTATGGACGGCTTGTCCTTGTCTGTGTCGCGGCCACAAGCGGCCCATGCAAAAGAAAAAACGGCCAGCATCATTGCTGACGAAAGGCATTTTAGACGGCGGTTCATTGAATTTCCTCACAGTTTCATCTGTAATATGCGCACGAAAAAGGGTGGATTCTAACCACTTTAGCGGTAATTGAATAGTAGTTTTTTGTCCCTGACACCAACCTGTACCAATCCTCCCCGGACGAGTTTCCCGAAGAGAATCTCATCGGCAAGGACATCGCCTATTTCCTGCATGATCAGTCGTCGCAAGGGCCGGGCGCCATAATCAGGGTCAAAACCCTTTTCAGCCAACCACTCCCTGGCCACCTCGGCCAATTCGATCCGTACCTTTTTGTCGGCCAACTGCCCTTGCAGTTCACCGATCATCTTATCGACGATCATCCCCATCACCTGTCGGTCCAGGGCCTTGAAGGTGAGGGTCGCATCCAGCCGGTTACGGAACTCGGGTGCAAAGAGGTCGCGAATGGCCTTCTGGTCACGCCCCTTGGCATCGCCGGTGAAACCGATGGCCCGGCCGCTCATCTCCCGGGCCCCGGCATTGGTGGTCATGATCAGAATGACGTTGCGGAAATCGGCATGCCGCCCGGTATTATCGGTGAGGGTGGAGTGGTCCATGATCTGCAGCAGGACATTGAAGATGTCCTGGTGGGCCTTCTCGATCTCATCCAGGAGCAGCACACTGTGCGGGTGCTTGCGCACTGCCTCGGTGAGAAGACCGCCCTGGTCGAAACCCACATAGCCCGGTGGGGCGCCGATCAAGCGGGCCACCGCGTGTTTTTCCATATATTCGCTCATGTCGTAGCGTTCAAAGTGGATGCCAAGGGTTGCCGCTAGCTGCCGCGCTACCTCGGTTTTCCCCACCCCGGTCGGGCCGGCGAAGAGGAAGGAACCGGTGGGTTTGTCGCCCGGTTTGAGGCCGGCCCGGGAGCGCTTGACTGCGGTGGTCAGGGCCGCCAAAGCGTGGTCTTGGCCGAAGATCTTCCCCTTCAGGCTGGTCTCTAGCTGGCGGAGCTCCTCCAAGTCGGAAGCCCGGGCACGGCGGGCCGGAATACGGGCCATACGCGAAACCACCCCTTCGACATCGCGGACGGTAATGGTGCCGCTTTTCCGCCCAGGATTGGCCAAGCGATAGGCCGCGCCCACCTCATCCATCACGTCGATGGCCTTGTCGGGGAGAAAACGGTCGGTGATATAGCGGGTCGCCAGCTCGGCGGTCGCTTTCAGGGCCGGTTCCGAATAACGGACTCGATGGTGCTCTTCGTACCGGCTCTTCAAACCCTTCAGAATCGCCAGGGTCTCCGCCTCCGAAGGCTCACCCACATCGATCTTCTGAAAACGCCGGGCCAGGGCCCGGTCCTTCTCGATATTGTTCTTATATTCCTCGTAGGTGGTAGAGCCGATGCAGCGTACGGCCCCGGACTGCAAGGCCGGCTTGAGCAGGTTGGAGGCATCGATGCTGCTGCCGCTGGTGGAACCGGCCCCGACGATGGTATGGATTTCATCGATGAAGAGGATGATTTTGGGGTTATCCTCAACCGTCTTCATCACCGACTTCATCCGCTTTTCGAAGTCGCCGCGGTACTTGGTGCCGGACATCAGCCCGCCCAGATCGAGAAGGCGGATCTCCAGTCCCTGCAGGGTCGCAGGCACGCGCTTTTCGTGGATGGCCAGGGCCAATCCCTCGACTACGGCGGTCTTGCCGACCCCAGGCTCGCCGATCAGCAACGGGTTATTCTTGCGGCGTCGGCCGAGAATCTGCATGATCCGCTGCAGCTCCGGCTCCCGGCCGATCAGGGGGTCAATCAGCCCCTGGGCGGCGCGGGCGGCGAAATTGACGGTGAATTTCTCGAAGTCCGACTCGGGTTTCGCCTCTTCCTTCTTCTCTGGGGGGGAGCAGGAACCGCCACAATCGGCGCCGGTGGAGGGATAGTTGACGGAGACATATTCCAGCACCACCACCTTTTCGATGCCCTCCAATTTCAGAAAATAGGCGGCATAGGATTCCGGCTCGGCGAAGATGGCGACCAGAACGTCGGCTGAGTCCACCTCCTTCTTGCCGCAGCTTTGGACATGGGCGATGGCCCGCTGCAGCACGCGATTAAAACCGATGGTCTGGACCGGCTCTAGCTGACTGGCTGGTCGGAGGGAGCTGAGTCCGGAGGCAAAGAACTTCTCCAGCTTGTCCTTGAGATGCTCCACGTCACCGCCGCAACCCGCAATAATTTCTGCGGCCAGGTCATCGTGGAGCAGGGCATACAGTATATGTTCGACGGTCACGTGCTCGTGCCGCCGACCTTTGGCCTCGCGAATGGCCTTAACCAGCGCCATTTCCAGCTTCTGATTAATCATGGTGATCCTTTTTGGCCCTTTTTAGGCCTTTTCCAGCGAACATTTGAGAGGAAATTCGTTCCGGAGGGCCAACTCGTGAACAATGGCCACCTTGGTATCGCCCACGTCCCGGGTAAAGATCCCGGCAACTCCGACCCCATTTTGGTGGACATCCATCATGATCCGGGTGGCCTCGGTCTTCTCTTTATTGAAGACCACCTCCAGAATCATCACCACAAAGTCCATGGTGGTATAGTCATCATTGTGCAACAGGACTTTGTACATGGGTGGCTCTTCCACCCGGCTTTTTCGTTCAACAACAACCAATCCCTCATTTTGGTCCAGACGAGAACTCATTTTGACTTCCAGCTATAATTTGTATTTCGCAGAACGCCCCGCCGGAGAGTTCCCGGCCGGGCAAGGCAACTATATTCACCACTAGGATAGCACGCAACCGCTCCAGCACTGAAAGTAAAATCAGGCCATCACGGCTATTCAGGTCCGCAGGAGTCGCAGAATTAGGTCGTCCAACACCAGGGCGTCAGACAGGCCGCCGCCTTTCAGGTTATAATCCGCGTCCAGGAGGAGTCCCAGTGCCCCAATCAGTTCGGTCTGGGAAAACTTTTCGGCCTTGGTGAACAGCATGTAAACGGCGTACGGGTGGCCGCCGATCACCTTGGGCAGGTTGTCGGCGCGGCATTTTTTCAACCGTTCCAGATACCCCTGAAAAACCGGGAAGGCGGCCCGCGCGGGGTAAGCCAGGTCCGGCATCTCCTGCATGCCTTTGATCTCCAGCAGCTTGCGCAGGTGATTGCGCAGGGCGGCAATGATGGCCAGGGTGTGGGTGCCGCCTTCCCGGAGACGCCCGGCAATGGCCAGGGCGCTGGCCAGGTCACGATTGGCCACCGCCTCATTCAATTCAAAAATGGCCTCTTCGCGGGTCCGTCCCACCACCTCGTTGATCTCGGCCACTCCGATGCTTTTCCGGCCCTCGGCATAGAGGGCCAACTTTTCGCTTTCCAGGGCGGCGGCCACCGGATGGAAACCGATCCTCTCCACCAGCACTGCCATGGCCTTGGCATCGATGGTCATACCGAATTCAGCCAGGGTCTTCCGGACAATCTCCTCGACCACCTCGGTCCGTCCTTTGTCCGCCGCCTTGCCGCCGCCGCTGTCTACCGAGAGATCGACGATCACTCCCACCTCGGCGATGGTCTTGTAGAGCTTCTTGCGTTTATCGGCCGCCTCGGCGGTGAGGACCAGAATATTCCCGCCCGGCAGCCCCTGCCGCAGGGCGTTCATATAGAGTTCGGCATTGTCGCAGACCGGATTTTTCCCGCCGCCGCTAACCTCCCCGCCGCCCAGCCGATCATTCACCCAAGCCAGCCCCCCAGGAGGCATGGCAAAACCGAACTGGGCCTGCCAGGCCGGGCCGGAAAGTTCCTGCAGGTCGCCGGCCGTCAGCCCTTCCAGCTCCAGAAACTGGCGCAGGCAACGGGCGGCGCCGGCGCCATCGTTCTTCTCCTGGTACTGGACCGCCCGGTCCCAGAGGGTCTTGCCGACCACCTTGGAGAAAAGGAGCCGAGAATCACTGACCTTGATCACCCGCCGTCCCCCGAAGAGGCTGTACGTTCGCAGTTGATTGAGGGTCTGCCCCGGTTCTTCCTGCTCGCCGTCCAACTGGGTGAGGCAGGCCGCCCGTTGCCGCTCATCGGGCAGGAGATGGTTGACCAGCTCGGTCACTGCCTGCTGGCAGAGAAAGCGCTCGCCAACCACCAGATACACCGGCACCGTTTCGCCCCGGTCCAAGGCCTTGAGCAGGCTGGGTAGCTCTGAACGTTTAAGTATCGACATGGTCGGCAGGATACACTTTTTTAAGAATTTTGAAAAAGGGTTACAAAGTCCGGTCGATGTTATTAAGTTAGTAACTAGACGCAAACAATACCCCACTTGATGCGCAGACCGAAAAATCATCCGGACCTGACCTGATGCAGACAGAAAACCTTACGGCGCCCAGCCCCAAACGGCTGGGGGTGCTGGTCGGCGGTTCCGGCCTGATCGGCGGCGCCCTGATGCACTACTTCAAGACCAAGACCGACGAGAGCATCGACGTCCTCTCACCCAACAGCAAGAAATTGAGTTTACGGGAGCCGGATGACATCCTCGGTTATTGCCGCAAGCACCGGCCGGACTTTATCATCAATACCGCCATTGCCGCCATCGACGCCGATGCCCAGCTAGCCTACGAGGTCAACTATCTGGGCACCATCCACCTGGCCCGGGTGGCCCTGGCCTTGCGGATTCCTTACATCCATTTCAGCTCGGCCGCTATCATGCCCGATGGCCACGACCTGGACGAAGACCAGCTACGCCCCTTGGTCCCGGGACTAACCAATTACGCCAAATCGAAATTGCTGGCCGAACTGACTTTGCAGCACCTGCACAAAACCCAGGGTTTGGACTACACCGGCATCCGGCTGGGGGTGGTTTATGGCAAACACGACCACAAGATCCAGGGCTTCCACCGGCTGTTCTTCTCGATCATGAACCAGGCCATGCCAGTGATGCTGACCCGCCGGGGCGTCCGCCACTCATACACCCACGCCAAGAAACTGCCGCCCTTCGTCCACTACATCCTCGACCACCGGCCGGAGTTCTCGGGCCGGACCTATAATTTCGTCGATCCGGAGCCGGTGGAGCTGGCCGAGGTCATCCTGACCATCAAGCGCTACCTGGAGCTTTCCATCCCCAAGGAAATCTACATCCCTTACCGTCTGGCCAGGTTCGGCCGCCATTCCCTGGAGCTGATGGTGCGGGGTTTGAGCCGGATCGGGGTCGAGGCCCGGATGCCCGGGGAACTGATGTTTCTGGAAAACTTCTACAAGACCCAGACCCTCTCCCCGACGCGGCTGCTCAACTCCAGCTACCGGGGGTTGCAGCCGGAGGTGACGGTTTACAGCAAACTGCCGGAGATGATCGAATATTACCTGACCCGCTGGGAGCAGCTAAACCTGATCTCCTCCTACAACCGGGAGATTTTCGACCCCGGCCACCACCGCGAGGTCTTCGTCAACGATCCCCAACGGCTGCTGGAAACCATGAAACGCGACCAACTGTCCCCCTTCCCCGGTCTGGAGGATTAACCATGCCCCTGTTTGGCGCCCACATGTCGGTCAGCGGCGGCCTGGCCCTGGCCTTTGATCGCTTGGCCCAGGTGGCGGGCGAGGCGTTGCAGATCTTCACCGCCAACCAGCGGCAGTGGCAGCCCAAACTGCCGACCGCGGCCGAGGTGGCGGCCTTTCAAGGGCGTCGGTACGAGAACCCGGTCGTGCCGGTGGCCGCCCACGACTCCTATCTGATCAACCTGGCCTCGCCGAATCCGGAGATCGCCGAGAAATCGACCGCCGCTTTCGCCGCGGAACTGCAACGCTGCGCCCAACTGGACATTCCTTACCTGGTCAGCCATCCCGGCGCCCACCTGGGTGAGGGCATCCCGGCGGGTATCGCCACCATGGCAGCCAATCTCGACCGGGCCTTTGCCCTGGCCGATGTCGGCGATCAGGTCATGGTGCTGCTGGAAACCACCGCCGGCCAAGGCACCGGTCTGGGCGCATCCTTTGGTGAGCTGGCGGCCATCATCGCCGCCTCCGCCAATGCCGACAAGCTAGGCGTCTGCTACGACACCTGCCACACCTTCGCCGCCGGTTACGATATCCGCACCCCGGCGGCCTATGCCCAGACCATGGCCGAATTCGACCGGCAGCTCGGCCTCGATCGGCTGCGCTTCTTCCACTTAAACGACTCTGTCAAGGGGTTTGGGAGCCGTATTGACCGCCATGCCCATATTGGGCAGGGCGCCATCGGCCTCGAGGGCTTCCGCCATCTGGTCACCGATCCCCGCTTCGCCGCCCACCCCATGGTTTTGGAGACACCCAAGTCCGATGACCTGCATGAGGACCGGATGAATTTGGCGGTATTGCGGGAGTTGCTTGCATAGGGCTTGACGACACGCCCCTCATTGGCTTACCCCTAAGTAAGGAATACGAAAAACGGTAAGGAGAAAACTATGGCAATTGCGACTCTCACCACCAAGGGTCAGGTCACCATTCCCAAGGAAATCCGGGATTCCCTGCATCTGCATACCGGCGACCGAATCGATATCGTGGTCAACGATCGGGGCGAAGCCGTTATCCGGCCAATTTCTCTAAAGGTCGATGATGTCTTTCGCCGCCTGCACCGACCCGGCCGGGCTGCCGTGCCGCTTGCCGCCACGGATGAGGCGATTCGAACCAGGCTTAGGGATACCTTTAAATGAAGGGGCTGGATACCAACATCCTGGTCCGGTTCTTGGTTGGCGATGATGCCGCCCAGGCCGACAAGGTGTATCACCTCTTCAAGCAAGCCGAGGCCGAAAAACGGCAGCTTGTGGTTCCCCTGCTGGTTGTTCTGGAACTGCTCTGGGTTTTGGAATCGGTTTACGCCATTCCCCGGGGGGAGATCCTCGATTCCCTGGGCGATCTTACCCTCATGCCGATCATGAAGTTTGAGCAGCTCTCGGTACTGCAGGGGTTTCTTCGTGCCGCTCCAGGCAATAGCCTTGATCTCTCGGACCTGCTGATTGCCGGTGCCGCCAAGGGGCAGGGCTGCGAAGCGGTTCTCACCTTTGACCGGAATGCCGCCAGACATGGGATGTCTGAACTGGTTGCCTGAGAACTGCCGAGAAACAAAGAAAGCAAACCGCAGAACAGTATTCCCGGTTGGCGTATATTCAATTTCAGCTCACAGAGGACACACCCATGGCCATCTCTTCTAAAATGCTCGATTTCGCCTCCCGCGCCTCCTGGATCCGCAAGATGTTCGAGGAAGGAGCCAGGATGAAGGCCCAGTTCGGGGCCGAAAATGTCTTCGATTTCAGCCTCGGCAATCCCGACCTGCCGCCGCCGGTGCAATACCAGACAGCCATAGCCGAGGTGCTCGCCGAGGAGAAACCGGGGGTGCATGGCTATATGCCCAACCCCGGCTATCCGGTAGTGCGAGCGGCAGTGGCGGCCCAGATCTCCCGGGAACAGGGGGTTACCATCGACGCGGCCGAGTTGCTGATGACCTGCGGGGCCGCCGGCGGCCTGAACGTGGTGATGAAATCCCTGCTTGATCCAAGCGATGAAGTAATTATCCTCGCCCCCTTCTTCGTCGAGTACAACTTCTATATCGACAACCACGGCGGGGTGGCCAAAATCGTCAACACCGCCAGCGATTTCAGCCTGGACCTGGCCGCCATCGCCGCCGCCCTGACACCCAAGACCAAGGCGATCATCATCAACAGCCCCAACAACCCCACCGGCCAGGTCTACTCCCGGGAGGAGCTGGCCGGGCTAGGCCAGCTACTGGCTGAAGCGGGGCAAAAATTCGACACCGTCATCTACCTGGTGGCCGACGAGCCCTACCGGAAGATCGTCTATGACGGGATTGAGGTGCCCTCGGTCTTCCAGGCCAGCCCCAACACCATTCTGGTTTCCTCCTATTCCAAGGATCTCTCCTTGCCCGGCGAGCGGATCGGTTACCTAGCCGTCCATCCCGAGGCGGCCGATAAAATGGCCCTTCTGGGCACCATGGCCCTGGCCAACCGGATTCTGGGCTTCGTCAACGCCCCGGCCCTGATGCAACGGGTGGTGGCGCGGTTGCAGGGGGTGACGGTGGACAACACCATCTACGCCCGGCGGCGGGAGCTCTTCTGCCGGGTGCTGCGCGAGGCGGGCTACGAATTCGAGCCGCCCAAGGGCGCCTTCTATATGTTCCCAAAGTCGCCCATCGCTGATGATGCCGCCTTTGTCGGGCTGTTGCAGGAGGAGAAGATCCTTGGCGTTCCCGGGCGCGGCTTCGGGATGCCCGGCTATTTCCGGCTCGCCTTCTGCGTGGAGGACCAGGTGATCGCCAATTCCGCCGAGGGCTTCAAAAGGGCCATGGCGGCGGCGAAGAAACTGTGAGAGAGAAGGGGATGACAACGCGACAAGTTTATCAGTTCGTCATATATGCGAGGAGCGAGGCGCCGAAGCAGATAAGCGCAGACTTCGATCTCCTCGGCCTGGGCACCAAGAGCCATTTGATTGCTTCACTTCGTTCGCAATGAGGGTGGTGGCGCTCCATCCTCTCGCTGAAATTCCTCCTCAATGACCGCACCCACCCTCCGCCTGCACTACGGCTGGCATATTGTCTGGAGCGCCACCCTGGCCATCTTCGCCAGCCTGGGGCTGGGCCGTTTTGCCCTGGGCATGCTGCTGCCGGCCATGGGGAGCTCTCTGGGCCTGAACTACAGCCAGATGGGGCTGCTCTCCACCGCCAACTTCAGCGGCTATCTCTTGGCGGTGCTGGGTTGCAACCTGCTGACCGGCCGCTTCGGCCACCGGGCCGTGATCTTCCTGGCCATGTCCTTGGTTGGCACCACCATGCTGCTGATCAGCCGGGCGCACTCCTTTTGGCTTATCTCGCTGCTCTACTTCTGCACCGGTCTGGGCTCCGGGGGTGTCAATGTCCCGACCATGGCCCTGCTCTCCTCCTGGTTCACCAGCCGGGTCAGGGGTAAAGCCACCGGCCTGGCTGTGATTGGTAACGGCCTGGCCATCTTCCTGGCCGGGAAACTGGTCCCCTGGCTGAATGTCCGGGGTGGGGAAGAGGGCTGGCGGCTGGGCTGGCTGGCCCTGGGGATGACGGTCGTCGCAGTGGCCCTGGTCTGCCTCATGGTTCAGCGCAATTCCCCAAAGGAACTGGGACTTTCACCCTGCGGCAGCGATCCGGTCGCAGGCCGCGCACCCCTGCCGGAGATGGCCCGCAAAATTGACCAGAAAACCGTCCTCCACCTGGGCGCCATCTACTTTCTCTTTGGCGCCAGCTACGTGGTTTACGTCACCTTCCTGGTGACCTCGCTGGTGCGGGACCGGGGTTTCTCGGAGCAGGCGGCGGGGAATTTCTGGGCCTGGGTGGGGGCGCTGAGCCTCTTATCCGGGCCACTCTTCGGGACCATGTCCGACCGGGTAGGCCGCAAGGCCGCCCTGGTCACGGTTTTCTCGATCCAGGCCGTGGCCTATCTGCTGGCGGGACTCCAGCCGGTGCCGGTGGGATTTCTCTACGCCTCCATCGGCTGCTTCGGGCTCACCGCCTGGGCGATCCCCTCGATCATTGCCGCCATGGCCGGGGACCTGGCAGGACCGCAACGGGCGGCCCGGGTCTTTGGTTTCATCACCTTCATCTTTGCACTGGGGCAAATCTCGGCCCCGGCCGTGGCCGGGAGGCTGGCCCAGCACAGCGGCAGCTTTGCCACAAGTTTCCTGCTCACCGCTGGCCTGGCGGTTGGCGGGGCTCTTCTGGCCGGGCTGTTACCCGGGAGCCGGGTCACCGATCCGCGGCAATAGTCAGTGATCAATCCCGTCGCATCACCACCAGATAGCCGCGCAGCCACTGGGCTTTTTCCTTGCGCAGATTGGCCTCCCGGCAGAGCTCGACCCCAAAGCCGTGTCTGGCGGCCAGGGCCTTCAGGTATCTTTCAGAATGGGCATAGCGGCCGGTTTTCTGCAGACGATAATCTCCCAGCCCGCCAAGGATCTCGGTGGAGAAGACCAGGTAGCCGCCGGGTTTAATGCTGTCCCGGATCTGACCGAAGAAGGGCTCCAGGTCACCGAGATAGATCAGGACATCCGCCGCCACGATCAGGTCAAAATCTGGCCCGGTTCCCGTCGCCAGAAAATCAGCGATATCACTGCAGGTGAGTTGATCGTAAATCCCCTGCGCCGCCGCCTTGGCCACCATTTTTACAGACAGATCAACCCCAACTAGCTGTTCGACCAAACCGCGAAATTGCGCACCGGCCAGACCGGTGCCGCAGCCCAGGTCAGCCGCCCGCCGGAAGCGGCATTGGGGACCGACCACGGCCAGGCAGGCATCTTTCAGTAATCCCGGGACATTGTATTGGAGCTGCTCGACTAGGCTGTGGTCGAAGTTCTCGGCATAGCCGTCGAAGAGGTCGCGCACGTAACTGCGCGGCGAGCTCTGCCGGTTGGAGCCAGTGAGGGCCGCCAGCATATAATCGGCCGATTCGGTGCGGTCGCCCAACTCGATGGCCCGGCTGTAGCAATCCATCGCCTCATCAAAACGTCCGAGCATATGCAGGATAGTGGCCAGGTTGGTCCAGGCTGGGCCGAAGTCGGCGCGCAGACTCACCGCCTGCCGATAGCACGCCTCGGCCAGTTCCGGTTCGTCAAGCTTGCGCAAGGTGGAGCCCAGGGCGTTATGCAGTTCCGGGTCCTCGGGGGCAAGTTCCGCGGCCGCGTGGTAATGCAGGGCGGCCTCCGCGAGCTGCCCCTGTTTGGCGCGGGTAAAGGCGAGGTTGTAAAGGGTATCGACATCCTCGGGGCGGGCGGCCAGGGCCTGCTCGTAGCTGACCGCCGCCTGATCGTACTCCTGCCGCTCAAAATGGATGATCCCTAGGTTGTACAGTGAAGCGGCATGGCCCGGATCAAGCTGCAACGCCGCCTGGTAACAGGCCATGGCCTTGGCCTGCTCACCCTGATGGTAGTGAAGGATCCCCAGATTATAATGGGCAGCGGCATGCGTCGGCCCTACGCTAATGGCCTGCTGGTAAGTAACGATTGCCTCCTCCCGATAACCCTGGTTTACCAAGGCGCTGGCCAGAAAATATAGGGCCTGAAAGTTTTCCGGCTCCTGTTTAAGGATTTGCCGGTACAACGCAATCGCCTCGTCCAGGTCTCCGCTGGCTTGGCAAATGGCCCCAAGATTAAAATAGGCCTGGGGCTGGTCCGGCTGTTGTACCAGAAACTCCCGGTATAGGGCGGCGGCTTCGGCCAGGCGGTTCTCCTGGTGAAAAGCCAGGGCCTGGTTGAGGAGTTCCGGGTCTGGGTCCGGAATACGCGGCGAGTATGAAGACTGATCGCACTGGCCCGGCGACTGCGCCGGAGAAAGATTTTCTGACATGGCTATTCTATTGGTTTAAGTGAGCTTTGCGAGGACAGAATTATCCGAAGACTGTCCACAACTTTGTTGGCTACCGAAAATAAAGCAGGTAAGTAAGTACCAGAAACCTTCCGGCGGATCAAGAGGAGGATGACCTCCCTCCCATCCTGAAAATCAGCCAGAAAAATTCCAGCAATAGCAGCACAAATAAGGGCATAAATATGTTAAACGAGCGACTCCACCCCGGAAAGATATTCGGTCTGGCCAGCGGTTACTGGCAACCGGCGGCCCTTCATGCCGGAGTAAAACTGGGGGTCTTCACCGCCCTGGCCGGACAGGGTGTTACCGCGGTCGAGCTGGCCGGGCGGCTTGCGGCAAGCCGTAGGGGTATTGAGGGCCTGCTGAACGCTTTGACCGCCATGGAGCTGCTTGAAAAGACGGGTAGCGAATACCGTAACTCTCCCCTGGCTGAGACCTTCCTCGACCGGAATAAGCCGGATGATTATGTGGGTCATATCGTCATGCACCACCATTACCTGGTTGAGGGCTGGTCGCGCCTGGACGAGGCGGTGCTCTCCGGGCAGCCGGTGGAAACCAGTTCCCATGGGGAGGCCAACGAGCGCGAGAGCTTCCAGATGGGCATGTTCAACCTGGCCAAGGCTATTGCTCCGGCCATCTCCGCCAGCATCGATCTCAGCGACCGCCACCACCTCCTCGATCTGGGCGGCGGCCCCGGCACCCACGCTGTCCACTTCTGCCTGGCCAATCCTGGGCTAAAAGCCACGGTATTCGACCGGGCCACCACCCGCCCCTTTGCCGAGAAGATCGCCAGTCTTTACGGGGTAGCGGAGCGGGTGACCTTCGTCGCCGGCGATTTTAATCGCTACCCGATCCCCGGCCAATACGACGTGACCTGGCTCTCGCAGATCCTCCACAGCAACACCCCGGAGGAGTGCCAAGACCTGCTCAAAAAAACCGCCGGTGTCATGGAACCCGGCGGCCTGATGCTGATCCACGATTTCTTCCTGGATGACAATCTGGCCGGGCCGCTCTTCCCGGCCTTGTTCTCCCTCAACATGCTGATCAACAACCAGGGCCGGTCTTATTCGGCCCAAGAAACTCGGGAAATGATGCTGGCGGTTGGGATGGTCGACATCCGGCGCTTGGCTTTCCGAGGCGGCAATGACTCGGCGATCCTGGCCGGGGTTAAGTTGTGATTTGCTCAGTGGGGGGCATCAAGTTTTAGCGGCATGGGCGCTGAAATTCTGGGTTTATTAGATATGGGTTGTCTCCCACTTGCTCCCATATTTGCCGATACGAGGCTGGCAACAAACCGTTAGCTGGAGAAGGACATGGAATCCGCCACAGGAATAAATCCGGGGCTAAAGATGGGTCTGGCCGCTCTCTGTCTGGCGCTCTTTCTCCTCACGCTGGCCGGGGTCTGGACCCTGCCGTTTCTCTATCCTTCCGAATCCCTGTTCTACAAATTCGGTTATCATCGGCTGTTGCTCCGTTCCGGCAAGTTGGTGGGACTGACCGGCGGGATGCTGATTCTGCTTCAATTACTGGCTGTAGCGCCGAAAATCTTTCCCGAGTGGCTCTTTAGCCGGAGCGGGCGCCTGCGCTTCCATCGGGCCAACGGACTCGGTCTGCTGCTGCTCGTATGTCATCCCATCCTGATCCTGGGGGCCGACGATTTCGCCTTCTACCCGCTGGAAAAGAAGTACCTGCCGGAGTTCGTGGGGGTGGCATTGCTTTTCTGCCTGCTTCTGCTGGTACTCACCGCCCAATTCCGGGCGAGGCTGCCGCTATCCTACAGCTCCTGGCGGATTGGGCACCGCCTGGGGGCACTGGTCGTGCTCGGCCTGTTCCTGCGCCATCTCCTCACCGTCAGCGAAACCTACCACGGTGGCTTGCCCCACCAGTTGGCTCTGGGGCTGGCCTGGGTGGAAGGCTCCCTCCTGGGCCTGATTTTCTGGCAGGCGATATTCTCCGGAAAAAAGAGGTGACGGGTTTTACTCTGGGGCAATTAGGCCTTACCGTGTAAGTTAACCAGCGGCGTGTTCGAGATTGCCCTGGAACACTGATAATAATAAGGAGAGCTATCATGAAAAAGTGGTCACTTTGGTTAATCGTCCTCTTAATATTAAGTGTCGTACCGGCCCGGGCAACGCAGCAGTGGCAGTTGGATCCGGACCACACCCGGTTCTTCTTTGCGATTCAGCATATCTATGCCACGGTTCACGGTGAGTTCGCCGATTTCACCGGTGATGTCGCTTTCGATCCCGCCCATCCCGAGCAGAGCCACTTCAACCTCGTGGTCAAGACGGCAAGCGTCAACACCAACATCGGCAAGCGCGACACCCATCTGCGTTCCGACGATTTCTTCGCGGTCGCCAAATATCCCGAGATGACCTTCAAGTCCACCAAGGTCACCAAGGAAGGGGAGAACCGCTACCGGGTCGACGGGGTGATGACCATCAAGGATGTCACCAAGGAGATGCCCCTGGAGTTCGTCTACCACGGGCAGAAGGACAGCCCACTGATGCCCGGCAAGATCGTGGCCGGCCTCGATACCAGTTTCACCCTGGACCGACTGCTCTATCATGTCGGTGACGAGAAGTTCTACAAGATGGGGGCGGTGGGCAAGGACGTGGAGGTGCAGATCACCATGGAGCTGCTGCGGGACAAATAGGGTGAGCGACCCAACAGGCAGTCAAGAGTGTAGTGATAATTTAGGGGCTGTTCTGGGTAACGAAAGTTATCTTGGGCAGCCCCGTTTTTTTTCAGGGGTTGAGCCACGCCGGGCGGCGGCCCCAAGGGCTTTCCCAGATCCACCGCAGCAACACCCTGGAGGAATGCCAGGCCCTGATCAACAAGACCGCAGAGGTTTCTGAATAAAATCAATTTTACTGAACGAAAGTTCAGAATTGTCTGGAAATATTTTTTCTAAGCCTATAGAGTCTAACAATGTGCTAAATCCTCTGCAGGATGAAGAAGTTGTTTTAGATATAAGGCATGGAAAGCACGATATAGGTTTGTCGGTTAACCCAAACAATCTAAAGAAGGAGTCGGTTATGGCATTGGAAAGTTATCTGGACAGATTCAAGAAGATCAATGGTTACAAGGCCTCCGCGATCATGAACTTCACAGGTGAAATTCTGGCTCAGGACTCCAACGATCCGAACATTGATCTGGGGCTGGTTGGCGCTACTTTTAACGACATTTTCCGGACCGCTCATGAAGCATCAGACAAGATCGGCCTGGAAGCCTGCCGCGAAGCTGCCATCAGCACTCCCAAGGGCATTATCATTATGAGATGCTCTGGAATCAAGGCCAAGGTTCATTACCACACCATCGCCATATTCAGTGCAGATGGCAACCAGGCCCTGGCTAAAATGGAGATGGAAAAAATGATTCCACTGGTTATGGAAGAGCTGGCCTAAGTCTGACGTTCGCTTGTCGTTGGGGTGTGAAATGGTCAAATTAGATAGGTTTCGTGCTCAGGATACTTATGAGCACATAGATCAAGAAGAGGAGTTTCTTGGCGGCCATCTTGCGCGATTGCATTCCGTCAAAGGATACAAAGCCTCGGCGCTCATGACCTTCAAGGGCGAGTTGCTGGCCAGCCACTCGAGTGATACCCAAATTGATTTGAGAGAAGTCGGGAAGGTCTTTAACGATATTTTTCGGACTGCCCATGAGGTAGCCGAGAAAATCGGTTTTAATTGTTGCCAGGAGATTGTTATCAATACCCCCAAGGGCATTGTGGTAATGCGCTGTTCAGGGATTGAGGTGTTGATTCATTTTCATCTCATGGTGGTTATCGCAGCAGATGGCAATCTCGCGTTGAGCAAAATGGAACTGGAGAAAATGACGGGACCAATAATGGCGGGGCTTTCCTGAGCGACAGGGAGGGGTTTGCGGCCTCTCCCTGTTTGCTTTTAACTGGACGGCAGCACCGCGCATTTTAGGATCTAAGTGGAAGATGAATGTGGTCGGAGAAATTAAGTGGTATCTGGACGGTGATTATGCTCACTTGAGGTTTTCCGAAGGAGCAGGGTCGTTCTCAATAGATACGGTTATGGTTCCCGCAGCGCATCGCGGTAAAGGAATCGGCAGTAATTTGATTTCCCATATACTGATCCTGGCCGATCACCTAGGCAAGCAGGTGCGGCTTTCTGCGCGACCGATCGGCGATACCTCAGAAGAACGTCTTAGACGGTTGATCGCCTATTATATGCGATTTGGCTTTTACGTCGAGGATCGTGGGCATTCAATTGCCTATATGGTCAGGGATATCCCCCAGACTAAGCTTGATGTGTAAACAAAGTTGACTTCCAAGCATCACTCCCACTCAATGGTTCCCGGTGGCTTGCCGGTTATATCGTATACTACTCGGGAAATCCCTCGTACCTCGTTGCAAATCCGTCGGGTTACATGGTCAAGAAAATCGTAGGGAAGATGTGCCCAACGAGCGGTCATGAAATCAATGGTTTCCACTGCCCGCAAGGCAACGACATGTTCATATTGCCGATTATCACCCACAACTCCAACCGACTTGATCGGTAAAAAAACTGTAAAAGCCTGAGAGGTTTTTTCGTACAGGCCGTTGTTAACCAGCTCCTCAATGAAGATGTTGTCGGCCAGGCGCAGGGTATCTGCATACCCTTTATTGACTTCTCCAAGGATTCTCACTCCTAAGCCGGGACCGGGAAATGGGTGCCGGTAAACCATTTCCGAAGGAAGACCCAACTCCAGACCGATTTTTCGGACTTCGTCCTTGAACAGCTCCCTTAAGGGCTCAACCAGTTTGAGCTTCATGTATTCCGGCAATCCCCCGACATTATGGTGGGATTTGATGACTTTGGCCTTACCGGATTTGGCGCCGGCGGACTCGATTACGTCCGGGTAGATGGTTCCCTGAGCCAGCCATTTGACGTTGGTGAGTTTTTCTGATTCTTCTTCAAAAATTTCAATGAAGGTCTTGCCAATAATCTTGCGTTTTTGCTCTGGATCGGCCACCCCGCGAAGATTATTGAGGAAACGTTGCTCAGCGTCAACTCTGATGACCTTTACCCCCATATGCTGGGCAAAAGTGGTCATCACCTGATCTCCTTCATGGAGCCGTAAAAGGCCGTTATCAACGAACACGCAAGTGAGTTGCTTGCCAATGGCCCGATGCAACAGTGACGCGACCACCGATGAGTCAACGCCGCCTGAGAGGCCGAGCAATACCTCGTCGGTCCCCACCTTGGCGCGGATCTGTGTAAGGGAATCCTCAATTATATTTTCCGAGGTCCAGAGGTGGCTGCACCCACAGATGTCGTGAAGGAACCTTTCGATAATGCGCTGACCCTGACGGGTGTGGGTTACCTCGGGATGGAACTGGAGTCCGTAAAAACTGCGGGCCTCATCGGCCATGCCGGCAAGGGGTGCATTGTCGCTTTCACAGATGGCGATAAAACCGGGGGGGAGTCGATTGACGCGGTCGCCATGGCTCATCCAGACATCCAGGAGGCCATAGCCTTCTGGGCTGGTATGATCCTCGATATCCTTCAGCAGTCGGGAATGGTTTCGTGCCCTGATCTGGGCGTAGCCGTACTCTCGATGGGTGGAGGGCTCAACTGTGCCGCCCAATTGCGCGGCCATGGTCTGCAAACCATAGCAGATACCGAGTACCGGAATCCCTAATTCAAAAACCAAATCGGCGGCGCGTGGGGTTGCCGCTTCATGGACCGATTGGGGGCCTCCGGAAAGAATAATGCCCTTGGGTCTGAAACTGCGAATTTCCTCCGGCGGCATATCCCAAGGATGAAGTTCACAATACACGCCCGCCTCACGTACCCTGCGGGCGATGAGTTGGGTGTACTGGGAGCCGAAATCCAGGATAAGTATCCGTTCGCTGTGAATATCCATCACTTCTCCTTAATAGAGAAAAGGGTTTTCTGGGCCGAATTGGGGGCTACCCTAGCCGATAATTTGGGGCTTCTTTGGTAATAATAACGTCATGGACGTGACTTTCTTTCAATCCGGCCGGAGTGATCTGAACAAAGCGCGCTTTCTGGTGAAGTTCAGTGATATTTTTGGCCCCGACGTAGCCCATCCCCGATCTTAAACCACCCATCAACTGGTAGATCATAGCTGATAGAGGGCCACGATAGGGGACTTTGCCCTCGATTCCCTCGGGGACGTACTTGGCAGAGCTTTCAACTTCGTTTTGGAAGTAGCGGTCGCTGCTCCCCTGTTTCATGGCTCCGAGCGAGCCCATTCCCCGGTAGCCTTTGTAGGTCCGGCCCTGATAAAGAAAGGTCTCACCGGGGGACTCATCGGTGCCGGCAAAAAGGCTGCCGATCATGATCACGTTTGCCCCGATTCCGATGGCTTTGGTGATGTCACCTGAAAATTTGATGCCGCCGTCCGCGATGACCGGGATGCCGTGTTTTGTCCCAATTTCGGCGCAGTCCTTGATGGCGGTCATCTGTGGAACACCAACTCCAGCGACGATCCTCGTGGTGCAGATTGATCCAGGCCCTACCCCGACTTTGATGCAATCGGCCCCGGCTTTAATCAAGTCCTCGGCGCCGTGGGCGGTGGCGATGTTGCCGGCTATTACCGGGAGGTTGGGGAAGGTCCCTTTGATCTCGCGCAGGGTGTTTAGCACATTCTGAGAGTGGCCGTGGGCCGAATCAAGACCGACGATATCCACTCCCGCTTTGATTAGCCGGGCCACCTGTTCAAGATAATTGCCACCAATGCCGATGGCGGCGCCCACTCGAAGCCTGCCAAAACTGTCCTTGGCGGCCAGAGGATATTTTCTGATTTTTTCAAGATCTTTGATCGTAATCAGGCCTCGAAGAGAACCATCATCCTCAACCACCAGGAGCTTTTCAATCCGGTGTTGATGCAACAGGGCCTTCGACTGCTCCAGGGAGATGTCTGGTTTGGCTGTGACCAGATTTTTGCTGGTCATGACATCGTCAACCTTGAGGTTCTCATCCGAGACAAAACGCAAATCACGGTTGGTGGCGATACCCACCAGTTTTTTGCTCCGATTGAGGACCGGTACGCCGGAGATCCGGTAGGTATTCATGATTTCCCTTACTTCGCCAACTGTCTGCCCGGTAAAGACGGTGATGGGGTCAACGATCATTCCTGATTCAGATTTCTTGACTTTTTCCACCTCGATGGCCTGTTCCTCAAAGGTCATATTCTTGTGGATGATGCCGATACCGCCCTCCCTTGCCATGGTGATGGCAGTCCGGTGTTCGGTAACGGTATCCATGGCGGCGCTGATCAAGGGGATATTCAGAGAGATGTCCCTGGTCAACATTGTGGAAAGGTCAACGCTGGAAGGCAATACCTCCGACTTGGCAGGAATTAAAAGCAGATCATCGAAGGTGTAGGCCTGGCTGATTTTATCGGAATTCATCAAGTTTCTCCGTCAAAAAGGAAGGGGTTGTTCGGATAGCGATGATACATGTTCGGGCAATGCAAATGGTAAGGCGAAAAGCTCTAGCAGGTTATCACCCTGTAATACTGTGAAGTATGCCTTCCAGAAGTCCGGCGTCGGAGACTATCATACCCGGGGCGCCAATTGTTGCAATAATCTCTTGATAAATTTCCAGGCCGCTATCGATGATGTCTGCGCGATCATTCTCCAGGCCTGGCAGGACTTGCCGCTGCGTTGCCGGGTGAACCGCGAGCAACTGGCAAATTTCATTGATTCTTGATCGGGAAAGGAATACTCCGGTGATTCCGCTGGGATCATAAACAGATAGCTGTTGCGCCAACATGGCCAGGGTGCTTGCCGTCCCGCCGGTTCCTACTAAAGTTTGGGGGTCGACTCCGCCGGCATTCCTTAGAAAATCTCTAATTTGCCCGTGAAAATCGCGTAGGGCGAGTTCTCTTGCCGTGGGTGCCATCTCGGTCAGAACTACTGCTCCGATTGGTAACGAAACTATCCGGGCATATCCTTCCGACGTGTTATGAAGGATTAACTCGCAACTGCCGCCGCCCACATCGGCGATCAGGAATGGAATGGATACTTTGTCCGTCAGGGCAACTCGCGCTCCAAGGCTAGTTAACTCCGCTTCCTCCTGGCCCGAGAGAACTTCAATAGGCGCTCCCAGCATCATTTCTGCGGGCTCGATTAGGGAAAGTCGGTTGGCGGCCCGCCGCAAGGCCTCCGTGCCGCAACATCGCACACTGTTGACCGCGAACCGGTCCATCTCACGGCGAAAGGAGCATATGGCAGTTAGAGCGGAGTTGATTTTCTCAGAGGTGAGAGTGTTAGTTTTATTTAGGCCACTGGCGAGCCTGACGGGGATCCGCATTCTGGCAAGAACACGCAGCTTATTTCTGGCTTGCAAGCCGATCAATAGCCGGAAACTGTTGCTGCCAAGATCAATTGCCGCTACTGGGTTTGTGGTGTTAGTCATTGCTTAGGTGGCAGGTATGTAATAGACTGTCGGGCCAACTGTGGTAATTGGGCGGTCACGGGATGGTGTTATTCGGTTCATGCAGTTATTCGTTGAGGATGAAAAAGGCCGATGGGGCGAGTCGCAACGTTTGAGATAAATCCCGATAATCCGCAGCCGCGCTTGATCAGCCAAGTGGTTGAGCAACTGCGTCAAGGTGCGGTCATCTGCTATCCCACTGATACCGGATACGGCATAGGTTGCGACATATTTAACCAAAAGGCCGTCAAACGGGTCTATCAAATCAAGCAACGGCCAAAGGACAAGCCTTGTAGCTTCATGTGTGCCGATCTTAAGGATTTGAGTGAATATTGTTATGTCTCAAACACCGCGTACCGTTTGATGAAGAAAAACTTGCCTGGGGCCTATACATTCATTCTGCCAACCATGAAGATTGTCCCTAAAATTCTCATCACCCGCCAGAAGACCGTGGGAATTAGGGTGCCGGATAATAGCATCTGTCGCGCCCTGATCCAGGAATTAGGCAACCCTATTCTAACCACCAGTGCCGCGACGATCGATGATGGTGTGTCTTTGACGGAGGCTTTTGAGATCGAAGAACGGTTAGGCAAACAACTCGATCTGATAATCGATGGTGGCGCGCTCTATCCCACTCCTTCGACCATCATATCGATGGTGGATGATCAAATTGAAATACTTCGACATGGTAAAGGCGATATCACGAACTTTCAATAACACCTGAAGGATGAAAGGTTCGTTTGATAATGAGCCCGACAGGTTTGGACGAGTGCGGGAAAATCAGTTTTTTCCCGCCAGAGGGTCCTTCAGGGATTTGCTCATGGTGAAGTGAAGAGTCCGGCGCTCAGGGATATTCATAATTGCCCCGGTTTTCGGATTCTTGGTGCTTCGGGCTTTCCTTTTGCGGACACTGAAACTGCCAAATCCCCTAATCTCCACCCGTTGCCCGTCAATGAGTGCGGTAATTATCGATTCGAGGACAATATCGACGGCCGTAGCCACGTCTTTTTTGAGGTAGCCAGCCATGTGGTCGGTTACTTTATCGATCAAGTCTTTTTTTAGCATGGTCAGTCTTTCCTTAATTTCGGCCCAACTCTCGGGACGCTGGTTCGATGGATCCTAATGATTGAAATTCAGTTCGTAAGACAGGGACGGAGTTAGAGAAGCCAGGCCCTGCCAGGTTGTTTCACCTTTGGTCCCCAGTAACAAACGCAGCAGGGAGAAATCCTTTGCCGAGGCGTAAACCAGGGGTGGAAGTTGGTTTTTCATCCCAGCAAGCTTGCTGGCCGCAATAACGGCGTCATTAAAGTTGCCGAATTGATCAATCAGCTTGAACCGAAGCGCCTGCTCGCCGGAAAAGATGCGCCCATCAGCCAATTTTTCGACCTGCTCCCGAGGAAGTTTTCTCGCTTCGGCCACTGCCTCGACAAACTGGCTGTGGACATTGTCAATGATATCCTGGAGTAATACTTTCTCCTCGGCAGTCATCGGGCGATTCATCGCCCCAATGTCCTTTAACTTACCGCTCTTGATTGTCTCAGTGTGGTATCCGATTTTGTCAAAAATGTCCGTTAGATTGGGAAATTTAACAATAACTCCAATACTGCCGGTCAAGGTTCCTGGGCTGGCCAAGATTTTCCGTGCACCCAAGGCAGCGTAGTAGCCGCCGGAAGCAGCGACCGAACCCATTGAGGCAATAACGGGTTTAACTGCGTTAGTCCTCTTTACTTCGGAAAATATTTCCTGGGAGGCGCCTACCGCCCCGCCAGGGCTGTCAATCCTTAAGATGATCGCGCGGATATGGTGGTCTTTACGAAACTCGGTAAGTTCGCGGATGACATCCTCCGCCGAGGTTATAACTCCCTTGATCTCGACGACCCCGATTTTCCCTGCAGGGGAGAAAATTTCCTGCTCCTCTCCCGCAGAAGGGAAGAGGAACAGGAAAATCGTTATTCCCAGCCAAGAACAAAGGAATATGCCCACTAAGGCAATAACAATGCTGACTATGGGGCGTTGCTTCCTAAAGTTGTCGACGATACGCATGGAGCACCAGGAAGCGGGGCCTTAATTAAGCCTTGCCCTCTCCTTCTGCAGCCTTGTTGTCACGGGTTTCCATCTCTTCCTTGAGGAGATCGCCAAGCGTGGTCGGAGACTTGCTGGCCTCCTTGACCTTGTATTCGCTATAGCTGTCGTTGGCTGAATCATCGGTCATCGCTTTAATTGAAAGACCGATTTTGCGATCCTTGGCAGAGACATTGATGACCTTGGTCTGGATGGTATCGCCAACGTTGTAGAGACCAACGGGGGTTTCTACTTTGTCCTTGCTGATCTCAGAGACATGAATCAGACCTTCGATTCCCTCCTCCAGTTCGACAAAGACGCCAAAATCGGTCACATTGGTGATCTTGCCCTCCACGGTGGCACCGAAGGGGTATTTCTCTACAGCAGCCAGCCAAGGATCGGGCTCAAGCTGCTTGATCCCTAGTGAAAAACGCTCGTTTTCCCGGTCGATTTTCAGGACAACTGCCTGGATGGTTTCGCCTTTGCCGTATTTCTCGGAAGGATGCTTGATACGCTCGGTCCAAGAGAGATCGGAGACGTGAATGAGACCGTCGATACCTTCCTCGATGCCAATGAAGATGCCAAAGTCGGTAATGTTCTTGATCTTGCCTTCGATGATCGAACCTGCCGGGTAGTTCTCGGAAACCAGATCCCAGGGGTTGGGCTGGAGTTGTTTCATGCCCAAAGAAATCCGCTTGGCGCTGGCGTCGATGTTGAGGATCTGAACTTCGACCTTATCACCGATGTCGAGGATCTTGGAGGGGTGGCGGGTCTTCTTAGACCAAGACATCTCGGAGATGTGGATAAGTCCCTCCACGCCTTCTTCCAGTTCAGCAAACACGCCATAATCGGTGGTGCTGACCACGGTGCCGGTGGTCTTGGTGCCAACCGGGTAACGTTCCTGGACCGATTTCCATGGGTCTTCCTTAAGCTGCTTGACACCCAGAGAAACCTTGTCGGTATCCTTGTCGTACTTTAGAACCTTGACTTCGATTTCGTCGCCAACCTTGAACAACTTGGAAGGATGGGAAACCCGGCCCCAGGAGAGATCCGTGATATGACAGAGGCCGTCCATGCCGCCCAAGTCGATGAAGATGCCGTAATCGGTGATGTTGGTAATAGAACCTTTCACCAATGCGCCTTCGACGAGAGTGGAGCGCATCTCGGTGCGCAGCTTGTTGCGTTCTTCCTCTAGGATGGCCCGGCGGGAGATGACCACGTTGTTACGCTTGCGGTTGTACTTCAGAACCCGGAAGTCAAAGGTTTGGCCGATGAGTCCGTCCATGTCCTTGACCGGGCGAAGGTCTATCTGTGAGTAGGGCAGGAAGGCCGGCACGCCGATGTCTACGGAAAGCCCACCCTTGACCCTGCTGTCGATGCGGCCTTGGATGGTGCCGTTCTCCTCTTGAATTTTGGCGATCTCTTCCCAGACCTTAATGCCAATGGCCTTTTCGCGGGAGAGTTTAATGCCGCCCTCGGCTTCTCGCTTTTCAACGTAAACGTCGAAGGTGTCCCCGATTTTTAACTCGGTCTGTTCACCCTCTGTTTTGAATTCCGAAAGCGCGATGGTGCTTTCGGATTTGTCTCCGATATCGATGATGGCCAGGTCCTTGGTCAGCCCGATAACGGTGCCGCAAACGACCTCACCGACATCAGCCACTTTTACCTGGCTGGTTTCGAAGAGTTGCGCGAATGACCCTGCTTCGGCCATTGCATTGGTTGGGGTTGTGCTTTTAGTGGTTGCCATTGGGTTTTTTTCCTCCTCCTGGTTATAGAAAGCGGTTTATATACCAGAGAGAGCAAGCAAAAACAATAACTTCTTGCGAAAAAAAGGGAGGTAGTGGGAGGGTGCGCCCGGTGGTCGAAGTTGGTTGAGATTTCTGGTTTGCGATTATGTTTTGTTGAAAGATGACTTTGTCAGGGATGAGAGGCTGGGGGTGTTGCGAAGACAATGCGGTTGCGGCCGGTGGCCTTTGCCTGATAAAGGGCCTGATCGGCCTGGTTGATAAAATTGCTGATGTCTTCACTGTGATTAGAGCTGTTTGAAGAGAATTCGGCAATCCCGAGGCTTAACCCGGAGTCGGCAAAACTGCTGTCGGCAAAGGTTTTAATGATGCGTTCGCCAACTTTGGCCACTTGCTCGCGGGTGATGTGGGGGGTGATCACCGAAAATTCATCCCCACCTGGCCGGAAGAGCAGGTCAACATCCGCCCGGGTGTTTTTGCGCAAAATGGCGCCGATTGCCACAAGTAGAAGGTCGCCCTGTTGGTGGCCGTATTTGTCGTTGTATGACTTAAAGTTGTCGACATCCAGCATGATCAAGAAAAGCGGGTAATTCTGGCGCCGCGCCCGATTGACCTCCTCGCTGATTTTCAGATCGAAATATCGGCGGTTGTACAGCTCGGTGAGGGGGTCACAATGGGAGAGGTACTCAAGCTTTTGGATCAGCCGGCGTTCCCGGAAAATTCGGTTAATCTTGGCGGAAAGTTCGTCAGAATTGAAGGGTTTGGCGATAAAATCACTGGCCCCGGCGCGAATCACCTCGGTGTAGCTGAAGGTCCCGGTATAACCCGTTACCACAATGACATCGGTCTGGGGATAATTGGATTTTATATGCGCGAGCAGTTGCATGCCGTCAACCTCCGGCATGATCATGTCCGTGATGACCAGGGCGAATTCCTGTTTCTGGAGGATGGCGATGGCCTCCTGGCCATTGCTGGCGGCGGCGAAAGGGAAACCGAAGGATTTCATGGATACGCCCAGTAGTTCCAGGACCAGGGGGTCGTCGTCGACCACCAGAATCAGGGGTGGCGGGGCCAGGTTATCGGGAGTGAAAGTATTCATTCAATATCTCGCGGTGATCAAAGGCCAGAGGAGGAAGCCGGTTTGGGTCGAAAATTGCCGCTTCGGCAGCGTCATCGCCACCTGTCGGCACGCCTTGGGCAGTGGCCAGAAACACCGTCGAGATGGTATGAAACCTGGGGTCGCGGCCTGGTTGGGAATACGTGTGTAGTTGCTTTGCCAGGGATATGGTCAGACCGGTTTCCTCGAAGGCCTCCCGGATGGCAGCTTCTTCCAGGCTTTCCCCGTATTCAACGAACCCGCCGGGAAGTGCCCAGCCGGGTGGCGGATTTTTTCTTTTGATCAGGACAACCCCGCCAGCTACTTCAATGATAACATCAACGGTGGGTAACGGGTTGCGATATCCCGATAATTCGCCGCCACAGTGGGGGCAGAGGGCTTTTTCTGGTTTCATGTGGTCAAAGGCCCAGGCAAAGTTGTCTGATCTCGTGCCAGCTCGCGACGGAACTGTGGGTGTGGCGGCCCCGGTTCCATGGCTGGCTGAAAACGATGGGGGTGATGTCCGGTTCGGTGGCTAGCTGGTTGCATGTTTGATGGCGGTCATCGACAAAATAGTTGAGGCCAAACCTTCTAATATGTGGGACCTTGCCATCGTGGTCACCGGTTGCCACTATTCGGGATTGGGCGTAAGCAGTGGTGCCAAGATGGGCTTCAAGCCAAGTGGAGATCGGTCCCGGGTCGGGCCGGGCAGTGATGAAGGTCAAGGGGGCCGCTTCCGCAAATTTTCGAAGCACCGAGATGGCGTGGGGAATTGGCCGCAGGTTTACCTCCAAGGGGATTTTAAGTAAGCGGTCGAAAATCTCGGAGATTATTTGCGGGGAACAGGTCAGGCATTTCTCGGCCATGAAGTCGGTCAACTCCTCAGGATGGATCGTGATCGAGTAATCGTCTGCCGCCAGTCTGATAAAGGCCTCGCTGGTGTCGGCCACCACCCCGTCAATATCGAAACCAATAAGGCCAGGGGCAATTTTCATGGGTGTAAGTGTCTTTTGTAAGGCCAGATTGGCATGATTTGACTTTCCCGGGAGTTTTACCTCCATTATCTTGCCGTATGTTGGGCTGGCCGTCAAGGATAAGCCGTAATCAGTCTCGTTAACCCCACCTTTTACCGTTGGCTGGCTTGACAAATAAGGATAAAAACGTCATAGTGGCCTTCGCTACTGTGGCGGTATAAATAGCTAACCTGTTGTTGTGGCGAGGCTTTTTTCTGCTGTCTGCGATTCTGTGTAAATCTCTGTCGTTCCATATTTAAGGTTGCCCTGCCCATGAAATTACCTCCGTTGAAGATTGGCTCATTTGTCGCCCCAATACCCCTGGTACAGGGCGGCATGTCTATTCGGGTTTCCACCTCTGATTTGGCGATTCCGGTGGCCGATTGCGGCGGGATCGGCACCATCGGCGGCTCTGCCATTCCGGTCGAGGAGTTGAAGGCGGATATCCGCCGGGCCAAGGCGGCCACCCAAGGGGTCGTGGCGGTGAACATCATGTTCGCCATGAAGAATTTCTACAGCCTGGTAATGGCCTCCATTGAAGCCGGGGTCGATATGATTGTCACCGGCGCCGGTTTCTCCCGGGACATTTTTAAAATCGGCGAGGAAACCAACACCCCGATAGTCTCGATCGTATCTTCGCCGGCCTTTGCCAAGTTGGCGGAAAAACTTGGAGCGGCGGCCATCATCGTCGAGGCCAAAGAGGCTGGGGGGCATTTGGGTACCGACCGGGCCCTGCGGGATATATTTCCGGAGATTCGCAAAGTGGTCACCAAGGTGCCATTGATTGCTGCTGGTGGTATTACCAACGGCTATGAGATGGCCGAACTCATGGATAAGTACGGCGCGGATGGGGTACAAGTCGCCACTCGATTTGTGCTGACCAAGGAGTGTTCTGTCGCTGATAGTTTCAAGCAGGCTATGCTCAACGCCGACCATAAAGATGTGGTCTTGATCCGTTCCCCGGTCGGCTTACCTGGGCGCGCCATCAAAACCCCTTTCGTTGAACAACTAAAAAACGATGAGAAGGCCTTGGCCGCTAAAAAATGCGTCTACAAATGTCTGAAAAAATGCGACCACGTTTACTGTATTTCCGAGCGGCTCATGCAGGCCAGAGACGGGAATATCGAAGATGGTCTGGTCTTTTCCGGCGAGAACGTATACAAGATGCGCAGCATTCTCACCGTTAAAGAAGTTTTTGATCAGTTTGTTGGTCAGGCCGAGTCGGTCTACAAGGAAAACACCGAGTGGCCGGTTTCTCTCCCTGCCTGAGTTGCGGTCTTGCTGAGCTGAGAACCCAAGGGATTCCCCATTGAACTTCCCCCAAATAGCCCTGAGCGAGAATTCGTTCGATTCCCCTCCCCTCCAGGATGTCTGAGACCTCCGCGCCAAATACTCCGCTGGAATTGCCGCTTCCCCGCGTTATTCCCCGGGATCAGCATCCCATTACCCGAAAAGACATAGATCTTGAGGCCTTGAAGGTCATGTACCGTCTCCGTGACGCTGGGTTCTCGGCGTATCTGGTCGGAGGGGCGGTGCGGGACCTTTATTTGGGCAAAACACCCAAGGATTTTGACATCAGTACCGATGCACGCCCCGGGGAGATTCGCAAAATTTTCCGAAATAGCCGGATCATCGGCAAGCGCTTCCGGTTGGTCCAGGTATTTTTCCATGGCGGCAAGATCATCGAAGTCTCGACCCTGCGCAGCCTGAGTGAGCATGATCTTGAGGGTTCCGAGGAAGTGCTGCCGGCCAATAATACCTTCGGGACGGTGGCCGAAGACTCTTGGCGGCGGGATCTTACCGTTAATTCGCTCTTCTACGACATCGATACCTTCACGGTGCTTGATCACGTCGGCGGGGTGGCTGACCTGACCAGCGGGATTATCCGGATCATCGGTGACCCGGGCAAGCGAATCCGCCGGGATCCGGTTAGGATCATGCGGGCGGTACGTCACTCCGCGCGGAGTAACTTTGTTATCGAGCCGGAAACCTGGCAGGCCATCAAGGACCATCTCGACTATCTCCAGCACTGTCCGGAGTCACGGATTCGGGACGAGCTCTTCAAGGATCTTAAGGGTGGTGCCAGCAGCGCGTGGGCAAAATTGGCCATGGACTGCGGCCTGTTTTCAACCATCTTTCCCTTCTATCCCCAAGCATCTGTGGCTGCGGTCCAGGCGCAGTTACTGGCCAACCTGGCAGTGGCGGATCGTTTGCAATCCGAGGGCGTGGTTCTGGGCGAACATTTTCTCTTGGCTTTGTTGCTATTGCCGTGGGCCCTGCAGGAATTGGATCTGCTGGCGGCCCCGGGTCAGGGGGAATCCGGATTCAAGTTTGCCAAGGCGCTTCGCGAGCGACTGGAGCTGATGTTGGGGAAATTAAATTTCACCCGGGCCCAGAAGGAGGGCATGGCCTTGCTCCTGGTTAATTTGCCGGTGTTTGCGGCCAATCAGCGGGGCGAAGAGTGGCCCAAATGGCTGCAGCGGAAGAGCTATTTTGCCGAAGGCCTACTGTTCTTTCAAGTATACCAAGAGGCCTTGGGTGGGGTGGTGGTAAGTGCGCAAGAAGTGCCGGTTATCGTGCCGTCGGCCACAGAGGAGAGAAAATCCGGCAGACGTGATCGGGGCCGCCGTCGGCCTGGCCGTTCTCCGGCTCTGGTTGAGCAGGCTGCCGGTGGGATTTTCGGGTTCAAGAAAAGATGAGCATGGCCCTGGATATCGCCGGATGGCGAAAGCTCTCCTTGCCTGAATTGTCGGGATTGGCGGTGGCGCAAAAACTGGCTAGTCGGGGCAGCAAGGTTTCTCTGTGCAGTATTATTAACGCCAAGTCTGGCAAATGCAGTGAGGATTGCCGGTTTTGTGTGCAGTCATCGCACTATGCGACCGGGACGCCGGTTTATCCGCTAAAAGAGGCCGCCGAGGTGCTGGCCGCCGCCCGCGAAGCCGCCAGCATCGGGGCCACCAGATTTTCCTTGGTCACCAGCGGCCGTGGACCAAGCTGGGTGGAACTCGGTCGGATCGCCCGACTGGTCGAGGCAATCCGGGCGGAGGTGCCCATCCAGGTCTGCGCCTCATTGGGGATTCTTGACCGGGAGGGTTTTTTGCTCCTGAAAGAGGCTGGTGTAAGCCGGTACCACCATAATCTGGAGTCCTCCCGGGAATACTTTCCGCAAGTAGCCACCACCCATACCTTTGCCGAGCGGGTCGCGACCATCCGGGCAGCGCAAGAGGCGGGCTTGGAGGTCTGTGCGGGAGGTATTTTCGGTCTGGGTGAGAGCGAGGATGACCGGATCTCCCTGGCCCTTAGTCTCCTGGAACTGTCAGTTGACTCGGTACCGCTCAATGTCCTGATTCCCTTGCCGGGCACGCCATTGGCCGGTATGGCGCCCCTTAGTGTGGCGGAGATTATCCGCTCTCTTGCCCTGTTTCGATTGATTTTACCAGAAGTGCCGATCCGGTTGGCGGCGGGCCGGGAAAGCGCCTTGGGCGATTTTCTTGGGTTGGCCTTCATGGCCGGGGCTGACGGGATGATGATTGGCGGCTATCTTACCCAGCGCGGCCGCTTGCCCCAGGCTGATCAGCGTTTTATCTCGGAAATTTCAAGGATATGGACTACCTGAAACGCTGGCTTGCCGACTACACTGCGGCTGGCCGTTACCGGCGCCTGCGGCCGTTGACCGCGAGGCGGGATGGCTGTCTTGAGGTTGACGGCGGCACGGGGGGGCTGCCCCTGCGCGATTTCTCCTCCAACGACTATCTGGCCTTGTCGCAGCATCCCGACCTGATCCGGGCCAGTCGGGAAGCCCTAGAAATCCACGGTACTGGGGTGGGCGCCGCCCGCTTGATGAGCGGGGACCTAGCCATATTTCATCAGTTGGAGCGGGAGGTGGCCGACTTCAAGGGATGCGCGGCGGCCCTGCTTTTTGGCAGCGGTTATATGGCCAACGTGGGGGTGGTTCCAGCCCTGGTCGGCCGTGGGGACGTGGTGTTCACCGACCGTCTTAATCATGCCAGTATCTACGATGGTTGCCGTCTGGCCGGGGCCCGGCTCTTGCGCTTCCGCCACAACGATCTGGCGCATCTGGAAGAATTGTTGCGAAAGGAGCGAGGAGCGGGGCGGGGGTTGGTGATCGTGGAGTCCCTCTACAGCATGGACGGGGATATTGCCCCGCTTGCCGAACTGGTGGCCTTGAAGAACCGGTACTCTTGTCAGTTGTTGGTAGATGAGGCCCATGCCACGGGCGTCTTCGGAGAGCATGGTGGCGGGTTGATTCAAGAGGCTGGGGTAGCCGACCAGGTGGATGTGGTTATGGGAACCTTCGGCAAGGCGTTGGGCAGTTATGGGGCCTATGTGGTCGGCTCGCAAGAGCTCCGCGCATATCTGATCAATCGCGCCCGCAGTTTTATTTATTCCACCGGTCTGCCGCCAGCGGTGGTGGGTGCCTCCCGTGCCGCTGTGCGCTTGGTGCACAACCAGCCTGAATTGCGTCGGCATCTGGCCGAGCTATCGGTATATTTTAAAGAGTGTCTGGTCAGTGAGGGTTTGGCGGGAACTCCAGGCCCCTCGCAAATTGTCCCGGTGATGATCGGGGATGGGGCGACCGCTCTCCTTCTGGCTGAAGAATGCTGCCGGAGCGGTTTTTTTGTCACGGCGGTCCGCCCTCCCACCGTTCCAGAAGGGACTGCCCGGATCCGTTTTTCGCTCACTCTCCACCATCGGCGCGAAGAGCTGGCCGAAGTCGCCCGGTTATTTATGGATGCCTGCCGACGTTTGCGGATCAATCCCTCTTTTTAGACATTTTCACCGGGGTAAGCGGTGCCGGTTGACAGGCGGGGCAATAGAAGCTGGCCCGTCCACCCAGGCGGATCTGGTTGATCTGTCCCCCGCAATTCGGGCAGGCCTCCCCGGCCCGGCCATAGACCTGAAGTTTGGTCTGAAAAAGTCCTTTTTCCCCACGGCTGTTGACATAATCTGCGATGGTGGTGCCGCCGCAGGCGATGGCCGCATTCAGGATCAGTCGGCTGTTGACTACGATTTCCTGCCATTCCCGGGGTGTGAGTTTTTTCACCGGCTTTGTAGGGTTTACGCCACTGCTGAAAAGGATTTCGCTGGCGTAGATGTTGCCGATGCCGGTGACCACCCGGTTGTCCATCAGGAAGCTTTTGACTGGCGTTTTGCGGCCGTCGGCCAGCTTGGCAAGGTAGCCAGCGCTGAACTCCGACCAAAACGGGTCCGGTCCCAGCCCGGCGAAGGGCCCGGCCTTATCCTGCCCTGGCCCGATTACCTGGACCGACCCGAAGCGCCTGGTGTCGTTGAAGCGCAACTCCATATGGTTGTCCAGCAGCCAGCGGACATGGTCGTGTTTGGCCAGGGCACTTCCAGCCGGGAAAAAATTCAGGCGCCCGGTCATACCCAGGTGGATCATGAGAGTTGCCGAGGATGCCAGCTCAATCAAAATGAATTTGGCCCGGCGGTGGACCCCGGTGATTTTCTGCCCGGTAATCCAGAGCGCGCTTTCCTCGACTGGTAGAGGAAGGCGCATCGCCTGGGTGCCGAACGAGATCGCGAGGATGGTCCTGGCCAGCAGGTTGGGTTCCAGACCGCGGCAGATAACTTCTACTTCAGGTAACTCCGGCATGGTAAGCTCGCTGGGTTGGGGCATTGGGATAAGGTCGATCGGTGAGTATATCCCCCCTTTGCCGGGTTGGCAAAAAAACCTGCCAAGTGGGCATAATTTTCATGACAGCACGGGAATACATGCTATTTTATACAATCCGCCGGTCAAGTTAGGCTGGCGGTATCATGTAGAGGAGGGGGGGAATGAAAGTCAGATGTCCCGATTGCGGCAGCAGAGGCACGTTGAACACTGAGTTGGCCGGTCAGATGGTGCGCTGCCCCCAGTGTGGGGGCGCCTTCCCGGCCAAGGAGGATCCCGGTGCCGGGGTAGGGGCCAGTTGGTATTATGCCCTGGGGAACGAGAAGAAGGGGCCGCTCAATGAAGAGGAGTTCGCGGGGTTGGTCGAGTCTGGGGTTATCGTGCCTGATACTCTGGTGTGGTCTAAGGGGATGACAGCCTGGCAGACCTTGGTTGAGACCAGGGGCGAGCAGACGGTTCTGCTGGCCAAGGATGAGGCGCCCCAGAAAATGAAGGTCAGGTGTCCCGAATGCGGTCGGGGTGGAATGTTGAATCGTGCCTTGGCTGGTCAGACGGTGCGCTGTCCGCAATGCCGTAACACCTCATTGGCCAAGGAGGATCTGGGTACGGAGCCGGTGGTTAAATGGTTCTATGCCCATGGGTCCGAGAAAAAGGGGCCGATCAGCGCGGTCGAGTTTGATCAGCTAGTCGCCTCCGGGGTAATTGCTGCCGATACCTTGATCTGGTGCAAAGGGATGACCGGCTGGCAACCTTTGGTTGGCGTCATGGGTGAGCATACGGTTGTATTGCCCAAAGAGGAACTGCCACTGGCGCAGGAGGTGCCGGTGGAGGGAACTCCGTCGGCCGCTACGGGGCCGCGGGATTTGGACAGCCAAAAATCGGGCCGGACGGGTTTGGCCTATGCCGGTGCCGGAAAAAGATTGGTCGCCAAGGTAATCGACTTTGTTTTCATGTTTGCCTGGGCCAGCCTGGTGGAGGGTCTGAGCCGGAAGCTTTTTCCGGAATCCTTCACCGACTCTGGTGCCATCAACAGCATCTATCTGACCACGGTGTTTGTTTGCTTCCTGTTGGGCATGTTTTATACCACTTGGTTTGTCGGCCGGTTCGGGGCCACCCCCGGCAAGATGGTCATGAACCTGAAGGTGGTTACGCCAGTGGGCGGTCGGGTGAGCTATGGCCAGGCCTTTGGGCGCTACTGGGCCGAGTTCGGGGTTGAGGCCCTGACTCTTCTGTTGGGATATCTGCTGATATTAATTGATTCCCAGCGTCGCGGTCTGCATGACCGTCTTTGCGGGACCAGGGTTGTGGTGCTTTAATCCAGCGCCGACCTGTCTGGCCCGAGTTGTGGCTTGGAGAAGATTGCCCAGCGCGGGTTGTCAAACCAGGCCTTCCCAGAATGGGCAGCCTTTTCTGATACATTCCCGATTTGCCTCGGATTGCGCGCAGGCCCGGTAATCTCGGGCGGGCATAGTCAGACCCAGATTTTCTTCGGCGATGGCCGCCGCCTCCCGCAGCGCAGTGAGCGATTCCCGCCGACAGCAGCGGGCAGCCTTGGTTTCTGACAGCCGTCGCATGACCCGGGCGGTGATCTCCTGCGATTGCTGCCGGGCCTTCGGGGTCATGGGGGTTGACTCCATGATCACGGCGAAGGCGATGCCCACCCCCAGACCTGCCCCACACCCTCCCCAAAACCCACAGACTCCGCCAGGAACCTTGCTCCCCCGGTCGATGCCGTTAGCGATGGCGCCGGGGTTGAGTTTGCCGCCGTTGTTGCGATAGCAGGCCAGGATGACCCCGGGTACCAGGGCGTGGTGCTCGGGGCCGTGCATGGCCAGGGCCGGATGGGAGCGGAGCAGGTGGAGCAGGCTAAAGAGGTCTTTTTCGCGGCTGTTGCCGCAGATGTGTTTGATCACCGCCACCCCGTCTTCCAGATGGCAGGTATCACAGATGAAGTGCTCCGGACAAGTGGTTTCGGTAGCGGTGCGGAGACCGCAGAAGTGGCAGGTTGCCTGGAGGGGGCGGGGGAGGTAGTCAACCGGTCCGCCGCAGACCAGGCAGCCCTGGTGGTGTTTGGTCCGCGGCGTTCTCAGGCTGGGGACCTCACTGCCAGGGAAGGTTGATATGGCCATCGGCACCCCCGTTATTAGCGGAGGCGGGGCGGGGGAGGTAGGGCCGCCGGAACCAGTTAGGGCCGGAGCCGCCATCTCTTGGCCACAACCGCAGGCATTGGCGGCACTTTGATTCATCACCCTGCCCTGGGTGTCCAGGATGAAGAAATCGTCACCCAGTTCCTTGGCCAGGGAGGCGGTGACCCTGACCGGGTGTCCCTTGAAAAACAGAACACCGCTTTCGTCGCTCAGCACGGCCGCCGGGCCGCGATAGATGACCTCGATCATCTCCTGGTTGTCTTCTGTTTTGATACAGCTATAAGTGAGGGAGAAAAACTGCGTGGACCCTTCCAGGCGGTAGGGGAAGCGCTTGAGCAGCCTGGCCCCGGTGAACCCCGTCGCCCGCAACATAGCAAGTAACTGGACCTGTTGCAGGGCGCCGCCCAGGCACTCGCCGCGGAATTTAAGGTTGTTTTTGATGCTGACGGGGATGGCGCGGTCGGTGACGATATCGGAAACCACCAGGCGACCGCCGGGTTTAAGGACCCGATGGATTTCGTGGAAGGTGGTGCGTTTGTCCGGGCTCAGGTTGATCACACAGTTGGAGATGACCACGTCGGCGGTCCCGTCGGGGAGGGGGATCGCTTCCAGAAAGCCCTGGCGGAACTCGACATTGTCATAGCCGAGTTTGGCGGCCACACTGATCTGGGAGTTTCTGGCCAGGGCCAGCATTTCCGGGGTCATGTCGATCCCGAAGACCCGGCCGCTCCGGCCAACCTGGGCGGCCGCCAGAAAACACTCGACACCGCTGCCGCTACCCAAGTCCACCAAGACCTCGTCGGGCTTGAGGGATGCATCCTCGACCGGACTGCCGCAGCCGTACGACCGTTTCTGCGAATCCAGCGGAATAAAGGCCAGGCCGGGGGCCTGGGGACCGAAGGGATTGACGATATCCGCATTCGTCTGCAGGGCCGCCTGGCCGTAAAATTCCTGCACCGCGCGGTGGCCGCTGCTGCCGGAAAGCGCCACCACGCAGTTACAATGGGTCAGGGAAACCGCCCGCCCGCCGTCCGGGCAGTCGTGGCGCACGTCCCCCATCCGCAGGATAATCTCCCCGGGGTTGGGAACGGGGTAGCGGGCTGCCTGTTCGCTTATCAGCCAAAGGGCGATGGCCTCATACAATTCCAGATAGGGGTCGTGGCCGGTGAACTCGCCACTCCCCAGGTAACTGTGGTCGATGTCGCCGCCGCCGCTGAGAAAATTCAACGGCCGGGCGGCAGTGGCCGGCCAGTCGAGCCAGGAGCTGGCGCGGATCCTCGCTAAAATAGGACTTTGTCGCCAGGCCTGTTCCAGCCCCTCTGTGAGCGGGCCGCAGTTCAACTCGGCCACTCCCACCAGGGCCGGGGAGGGATAGATGTTGCCGTCCGGCCCCACCGCCAGCGATTCCCAACCGGTGTTACTGAGGTCAAAGCGGGTACCGGGGGCGCTGAATACCCGGCTGCGGATGGTCTCGATATTGTCGATGCTGATTCCCCGCGCAGCGGCGATTTCCTGTGCTCGTCGGAGCTGGGGGAATATCTCTGCCGGTTCAACGAACTGGGCGGTACTGCCCTGGCCGCGGATGAAGTGCCAGAGAAAGTGGAGATTGGCGACTCCGCGGTCAGCAGCCAGGTTAACGATTTCCGCGAGGTCGGCGAGGTTTACCCGGTTGACCGCCACCGACAAGGTCAACAGGAAACCTTCTTCTCGCAAGGTGTCGAGGCTGGCCAATAGCTGGCGGAAGGTAGCGGGGCCGCGTAGCTGGTCGTGGTGTTCCTCCAGGCCGTCCAGGCTGATTTGAAAATGCAACCGCTCCCTCGGCAGGGCGGAAAGCTCGGCGCGATGCTGCCCCAGCAGGAGACCGTTGGTGAGGACCACCACATGGAGCGCCGGGTCGGCCAGCAGGTTCTTGAGGATCCGGGGGAAATCGGGGTAGAGCAGCGGTTCGCCGCCAGTGAAATAGATGAGCCTGCTGCCCAGAGCCCTGGCCTCACGCAGACCCGCCTCCAGCACTGCCGGGGCCAGTTCCTGCCGGGTGGCGGGCGAGCAGGAGAAAAGGCAGTGGCGGCAACTCAGGTTACAGCGGGAGGTCAGATGGAACCAGCACTCCTTGAGTCCAGCTAACTGCAGATGGGCACTGCGGCCCCGGTATGCTGGAGTGGCGCGGTTGGCTAGCTGGAGGTCTAGCTGGGCCCGGGCCAGGGCCTCGCGCGGGGTGGCGGGGGCTGTCGCCAGCAGGCGCTGGGCCTCGGGGCCTGCCACCAGCCAGTCCGGGCGGGCGGGGTTGAGGTAAATGGTCCGGCCTTCGAAGGTCAGAGGTTGCCAGGTGTCGCTTAGGGTGGGGGGCATCAGATCCATGGTTGGGACTTTCGGGATGATTCCGGACGGTGCGGTCGCGGCTTGTTGTTTGCGAAAAGTTCTGGTAATGGCTAGTGGAGCTTTCGGAATCGATACTAATACCTGAGGCCCATTTTTGCACGAACTGTTGCCGGAGAAATGACCATGGAAAGTCAGAAAGATTGGCGCCGTCAAACGCTGGTGGCGCGGGACCGCTTGTCGACCAGCGAGGTGGCCGACAAGAGTGCGGCCATCATCGAGCAGCTATTCCGGCTCAATGAATTCAGAAAATGCCGCAGCGTCATGTTCTTTGCTAGTTTCCGGAGCGAGGTCGAAACCGGTGCGGCCATCTCACGCTGTCTGGAGTTGGGTGTGGTGGTGGCCCTACCGCTGGCCATCCCGGCTTCCCGTCGGCTAGAGCCACGGCTGGTTTCCAATCCGGCCAGCCAGTTGCGCTCCGGCTATTGCGGCATCCTCGAGCCCGATCCGGAGCACACCAAGATCATGGACCCCAAAGAGCTCGAGGTGGTGGTGGTGCCGGGAAGTGTCTTCGATTTACAAGGGGGCAGGATCGGCTACGGCGGGGGCTTTTACGACCGTTTTCTGCAAATGGAGGCCCCACAGGCCCTGCGGATCGGGCTGGCCTTCGCGCTGCAGGTGCGGAGCGAACCCCTGACCCTGGCCGACCACGATCAGCGTCTGGATCTGCTGGTCACCGAGGAGCGGGTCAATGTGTGCCGCCGACGTTAGCGGGGTTTCCGCGCACCGACAGCTTCTTCAGGTGATCGACTGTACTTGGTTGCGCCCTTCCTCCTTGGCGATGTACAGGGCGTTGTCGGCCCGGTAGATCAAGGAGTCAAGCGAATCCCCTGGTTGCAGCGAAGAGGCCCCCAGGCTGATGGTGAGCTTGATGGTCTTGCCGGTATCGGTTTCCACCAGGATGTCTGCGATCTGTTGCCGTAGGCGCTCGGCGGTCTCCAGGGCCTTAGCCGTCTCGGTGTTTGGCAGGATGACCAGAAATTCCTCGCCGCCGTAACGGCAAAAGATATCGTAATTGCGCAGGGTCGCCGACAAATTGGTGACGATCGTTTGAATGACATGGTCACCGACCTGATGCCCATAATTGTCATTTACCGTCTTGAAGTGGTCGATATCGATGATAATGATCGATAGGGGTTGCTGTTTTCTCAAGCTGCGAGACATCTCCTGTTGGAATCTGCGCATCCCCTCACCCCGGTTGAGGATGCCGGTAAGTGAGTCGGTGGTGGCCAACTCCACCAGCTTGCGTTCGGATTTTTTCAGGTCTTTGACGAAATGTTGCGAGATGTAAATAATGGCCGAGAGCAGCAGGGCCAGGACGGCGATGGCGGCGATGCTCGTGTAGAGCCTGGTATCGGTTACTTCCTGCATGACCACATTGGCTGGGATTGCGATACTGATGCCGCCGCGAATGTCCCCGATTTTATAGCCCTGCGAGCCGTGACATGGGAGACATTCCTGCTTGGTAACCAGCGGGGCCATGTAGCGGAAGGTTGTCCAGGTCGAGGTCTTCTCCAGCCGGTAGAATTCCGGGGCGCCTTTTTCAAAATTATCCAGGGCGGCGGTTTCGAACTCATCCGGTTTGTTCTCCGGGTTTAAGGGGTTGCGGCTGGTAATGTTGATGATGAAATCCTGGTCCCTTTGAGCCAGCCTGGAGATCTCCCGGGTAATGACGGCATGATCTTGCAGCACATAGCGCTGCCCATCCTGATCGGTGATGGTGTTCTTCAGGTTGCTGATTTGGCCAAGAAAGGGATCAGGGTGCATCCCTGGGAGCATCTTGACAAAGACCCCTTGCTGGTTGATGATCCAGTGGCGGGTTTGAAGAATTTCCTGAAAGAAGGCGCGGGACTCGTGGAGGAGCTGGTCCTGGATGAGATGATCGACGTGGCGGTAAAAGCCCCCAAAGATGACAATGATCAGCAGGCTGCTGAAGAGTGAGATAATGCCGACATATCTCTTGACGAATTCCGAACTACCGGAGGTCGGGGCGGCATGGACCGCACTATGGTCGGTTTTGGGTCGCATGAATCACGCTGTTATATGTCGGCGGCAAGTTAGCGGCGGGGCACCTGGCGAAGCAGTGACCACGCGTCAACAATTATTCCGTCTTTGTTGTAATGAATAAAACAGACTAATTGGCCCAATGTAGTAGGCAAGAAGCCGTAATACCATAATTTATTTGCAATGGGTAATATTTTGCTCTAATGAAAGGATCCTGTTGGTGATTACGGCGGGTCCCTTTGGGACTGGGACTTAACCCGCTTCGCCTCGGGAAAATTTTCGGGGGCATGATGTGGCTAAAACAGCGATAGTTACCAGCAGCGTATTTCTGGCGCACGACCCGGGCTTTTCCCATGTCGAGAACTCCAGTCGCTTGGAAGTGGTTTGCGACGGGCTCAAATCTTTCGCCGGGCGGCCGGAAATCCTCTTTTCTGAACCGGAACCGGCCACCCGCGCCGATTTGCTCCGGGTCCATTCCGGGGAGCATATCGACCGGATTGGGGCCACGGCCGGCAAGCCTTACGACGAGTTGGACGCCGATACCATCACCTCGGCGCGCTCCTACGAGGCGGCGGTCCTGGCGGCCGGGGCGGTGGTTGGTGGTGCGCGTCTGGTGGCGGCTCAGGAGGTGGCTAACGCTTTCGCCCTGGTCCGGCCGCCGGGGCACCATGCCGAAAAGGGTTATGCCAAGGGGTTCTGTCTGTTCAACAACGTCGCGGTGGCGGCGGCCTACGCCCTGCGCGAATTGGGTCTGAAAAGGGTACTGATCGTCGACTGGGATCTCCACCACGGCAATGGCACCCAAAATTCCTTTTACCAGACCGACCAGGTTCTCTATTTTTCCACCCACATGTACCCATATTATCCTGGTTCCGGGGCACTCCAGGAGCAAGGCTCCGGCCGGGGCGAAGGCTATAACGTCAATGTGCCGCTCTCCGGCGGGATGAACGACCTGGCCTACGCCACCATCTTCAACGATGTTTTGGCGCCCATCGCCCGTCAGTACCAGCCCGAGATGATCATGGTCTCGGCCGGTTACGATATCTATTACGGTGATCCCTTGGGCACCATGGCGGTCACCGAGGCCGGTTTCGCTCATCTGACCCGAGTGGTGAAAAATCTGGCCACCGAACTCTGCGGCGGTCGCCTGCTCTTGACCCTGGAAGGCGGGTATAGCCTAACCGGCTTGCGGGACGGGGTTCTGGCCAGCGTGGGAGAGTTGGCGGGGATCCCGGGATCTACCGAGCTGGCTGGGAAAATTGCTGCCCTGGCCGAGGCCGGTTTCGGTCGCCCTGGCTGTTTGCCGCTCGCCTCCCTGGCCACCCTGCGGCGGGCTTACAGTGGGAACTGGAAAATCTAGCTGAAGGTCCCTGGTTGGTTTTTGCCAGCAGGAGAGTATTTGACTTGCCGTCCCTTTTACGTTAATTATTCCGCCCATGAAGATAACCCTGCAAGAAGTGCAATATGTCGCCCGCCTGGCCCGGCTCCAGCTCAGTGAGCCAGAGGCCGAGGCCATGACCGGCCAGCTTGACCGGATCCTGTCCTATATCGACAAGCTCAATGAGCTTGATACCTCGGCGGTGGCGCCGACCACCCATGCCATCGCCATGGTCAACGCCTTTCGGGACGACGAACTTGTCGAGTCCCTGCCCCGCGCCGTCGCCTTGGCCAATGGGCCGCTGCAGAACGGCGAGGCGTTTGTGGTGCCCAAGGTCATTTAGTCCCCCGCCGTTTTGAAAACCCTCCTTTCAGGCGAAAATTAATTAACCATGACAATACAAGAACTAACCATTCATGAGTTGCAGGACAAGCTGGCTGCTGGCGAGCTCTCCTCGTTGGCGGCCACCCAGGCGGTGCTGGCTCGGATCGAGCAGGTCGAGGGCAAGGTCGGGGCCTATACCACCCTTGATCGTGACGGCGCCCTGGCCCAGGCGGTCGAGGCCGATCGGCGGCGGGCGGCTGGAGAAGCTGGCGCCCTGCTCGGGGTGCCGCTGGCCCTCAAGGATATCGTCTGCACCAAGGGATTGCGCACCACCTGTGGCTCGCGGATGCTGGAAAACTTTGTCCCGCCCTATGATGCGGCGGCGGTGGAAAAGCTGAAGGCGGCTGGGGCGGTGATTCTCGGTAAGCTGGGCATGGATGAGTTTGCCATGGGTTCCTCCACCGAAACCTGCGCCTATGGCACCCCTAAGAACCCCTGGGATCTCACCCGGATCTGCGGCGGCTCCAGCGGCGGCTCGGCGGCGGCGGTGGCGGCCGATGAATGTTTCGGCGCCCTGGGCTCCGACACCGGCGGCTCCATCCGTCAGCCCGCCTCCCATTGCGGTATCGTCGGCTTAAAGCCCACCTATGGCCGGGTTTCTCGCTACGGTCTGATCGCCTATGCCTCATCCTTGGACCAGCTAGGGCCCATGACCAAGGACGTCCGCGACTGCGCCACTCTGCTCCAGGCCATCAGCGGCTACGACCGGCGCGACTCGACCTCGGTGGAGCGGTCGGTGCCCGATTATTCCGCTACCCTGGCGACCGGGGTCAAGGGGCTCAAGGTCGGCATCCCCAAGGAGTATTTTGACGAGGGGCTGGACCCCGAGGTGGAGACCGCGGTTCGGAGCGGGGTCGAGGCCCTGCGCCAGGCCGGGGCTGAGGTGGTCGAGGTTTCCCTGCCTCATACCGGCTACGGCGTGGCGGCCTATTACATTATCGCCCCGGCCGAGGCCAGCTCCAATCTGTCCCGCTATGATGGCGTTCGTTTCGGCCATCGCACCAGTGAGGCCGATAATCTGCTGGAGATGTTCCAGAAGAGCCGGGCCGAGGGTTTCGGGGCCGAGGTGCAGCGGCGGATCATGATCGGCACCTATGTGCTCTCTGCCGGTTATTATGACGCCTATTACCGCAAGGCCTTAAAGGTGCGGACCCTGATCGTGGACGATTTCAAGGCCGCCTTTGCCAAATGCGATATCCTGGCCTCGCCGGTGGTGCCCACCCCGGCCTGGCGGATCGGCGAGAAGATTGACGACCCCTTGAGTATGTACCTCTCGGACATCCTGACCATTTCCTCCAATTTGGCCGGAGTCCCATGTATGTCGTTGCCCTGCGGCTTCAGTTCGGCGGGTTTGCCCATCGGCATCCAGCTCCAGGCGGCCCATTTTGAGGAGGAGCGGTTGCTGCAGACGGCCTTCAGTCTGGAGCAGTCGCTGGGGTTGACCGGGCGCCGACCGCAGCTTGGTTAAGGTGTCTGCTTTACGGGTGGGGGACTGCCCGGCCTGTAGGAGCGACCTCCTGGTCGCGAATAAGAGGTTTGGGGCTGACGGTTGGTTGGGCGATTCTGCCAATTTGGGCATTCGCGGTCAGGAGACCGCTCCTACAGTAGGAGCGACCTCCTGGTCGCGAACAATAGGTTTGGGGCTGACGGCGGGTCGGCAGATTTTGCCGACCTGGCCATTCGCGGTCAGGAGACCGCTCCTACGAGGGAAGCCTGTGGCCCTGTGTAGGAGCGAGCGACCTCCCGGTCGCGAACCTCTCTGGCAACGGAGGGACCGGATGCGCTTATATCATGGCTCCAACCTGCGCAAGGGCCGCTATTCGGAGGCGGGCCGGATCTATCTGCTGACTACGGTCACCAGGGGGCGGCTGCCGCTCTTTCGGGACTTTCGGGCGGCAAGATGTTGCATCAATGTTCTGCGATTTCAGCATGACCGGGGGCTGGTTGGTTCATTGGCCTTTGTGGTGATGCCGGACCACCTCCATTGGCTGGTGGAGTTGCTTGCAGGTGACTTGGCTCGGCTGATGAAATCCGTGAAATGCCAGGTTACTAATCGGGTCAACGCGCTCGACGGTCAATCCGGCTCGATCTGGCAGGCGGGGTATCATGATCATGCCTTGCGGAAGGATGAGGATCTTTTGGTCGCGGCCCGCTATCTGGTGGCAAATCCTCTCCGGGCCGGATTGGTCGAGAACCTTTCGGATTACCCCCACTGGGATGCGGCATGGCTGGAATGAGGGTAGGAGCGACCTCCTGGTCGCGAACAAGAGGTTTGGGGCTGGCATCGGTTGGGAGATTTTGCCGACCCGGGAATTCGCGGTCAGGAGACCGCTCCTACAGCAGGAATCGGCGGCCTTGCTAAAGGCACCCCAGAACTTTTCGCAGAGATTTGTTTTGGTCATTTAACGCTTTAACCCATTGGGTTGGATATCGTATGAAAATCAAGGTTCCCGAAAATATCCAGAGTCTAATTCCCTACCCCCCCGGCAAACCCATCGAGGAGCTGGAGCGAGAGTACGGGATCACTGGGTCGATCAAGCTGGCCTCCAACGAGAATGGTCTGGGGCCCTCGCCCAAGGCGGTGGCAGCTATTGCGGCGGCTCTAACCAAACTGCATCGCTACCCGGACGGCAGCAATTATTATCTGGCCACCCGGCTGGCGGAGAGACTTGGGGTAGCCCCGGCGGAGTTGGTCTTTGGTAACGGTTCCAACGAGGTTATCGAGCTCCTGATCGCCGCCTTTCTGACCCCCGGTGACGAGGTGATCACCAGCCATCCCACCTTCCTGGTCTATCACACCATGGTCCAGGCCAAGGGCGGGGTGAATCGGGTAACGCCGTTGCGGCAGATCGCTGCCGACTCGGTGCTGACCAGTTCCGGCGGCGGCTCGCCGCTGGGCGTGGTCCATGACCTGGCGGCGATCCTTGCCCTGGTTACCGACCGCACCCGGCTGATCTTTCTCGACAATCCCAACAACCCCACCGGCACCATCTTCGGTCGGGACGAATTCGAGGCCTTTCTGGCCCGGGTGCCGGAGCAGGTGATCGTGGTCCTGGATGAGGCCTATGTCGATTTTGTCAGCCATGCGCAGCGCATCGACGTTCGCCAATACCTGACCGGACCAGTCCCGGTGGTGGGGCTGCGGACCTTCTCCAAGGCCTACGGCCTGGCCGGTTTGCGGGTCGGCTACGGGATCATGAACAGTGAGATCGCTGGCTATCTGCACCGGGTGCGCCAGCCCTTCAACGTCAACCTGCCAGCCCAGGTCGGCGCCCTGGCGGCCCTGGATGACGAGGAATTCTACCAGCAAACCCTGTCCCACACCCGGGCCGGTATCGCCTGGCTGACCAAGGAGATTCAGGCGCTGGGTTGCACTGTCTTCGACACCCACACCAATTTCTTCCTGGTCGATGTCGGTGGTGATGGCAAGGGCTTCTACGAAAAGCTGCTCCGGCTGGGGGTCATTGTCCGGCCCATGAATGCCTATGGTTACCCCGGCTATATCCGGATCACCGTCGGCACCGAGGCGGAGAATCAACGGCTGGTCAAGGCCATGGCCCAGGTGCTGGGCGAGATGGGGAACAGTTGAAAACCTTAAGCGAAATCGTCACCATTGACGGCCCCTCCGGGGGCGGCAAGTCCACCATCAGCCGCCTCCTGGCCAAAGAGCTGGGTTATGCCTTCCTCGACACTGGCGCCATGTACCGGGCGGTGGGGCTGGCGGTGCAACGGGCCGCGATCGCCCCGGAAGAGGGCGCCGAGTTGGCCTCTCTGCTGGCCGGCCTGGAGATTAACCTGGTGGCCACCGCTGGCGAGACCGGGGTGATCCTGAATGGCGAGGATATCTCGGCGGCCATCCGCAGCCCGGAGATGGCGATGCTCGCCTCCCGGGTCTCGGCCCTGCCCATGGTCCGCCGTTATCTCACCGACCTGCAGCGGCAGATCGGGGCCAAGGGGGCGGTGGTGACCGAGGGGCGCGACACCGGCACGGTGGTTTTTCCCCAGGCGGCCCATAAATTCTTCCTCGACGCCAGTCCCGATGAGCGGGCGCGGCGCCGGGTGGCGCAGCTACGGGAGCAAGGGCATCAAGTGGATGAACAGGTGATCCTCGCCCAGATCATCGAACGGGACCGGGCCGACAGCAATCGTGCCCATGCCCCCCTGCAGCCGGCCGCTGACGCGGTCATTGTCGATTCATCCCATCTGGATATAGCCGGAGTTGTGGCCTTGATGTTGGATCAGGTCAAGCGCAACCGCAACGAACAAGGAGCCCCATGAGCAACGCCAACCTGCCCGATTTCATCGCTTCCCTGCTGTGCCCGGAGGCCTACCCCCATCCGACCGGCGAGATCAAACTGGTCCAGACCCACATCTCCTACGTGTTGCTGGCCGGGGATTTTGTCTACAAGATCAAAAAGCCGGTCAATTTTGGTTTTCTTGATTTTACTACTCTGGAAAAGCGGCAGCACTTCTGTGCTCGGGAGGTGGAATTAAACCGGCGGCTCTGCCCGGATCTCTATCTTGGGGTGGTGGCCATTACCTGGGATGGGGCGGGGTTTGCTCTGGACGGGCCCGGCGTGGTGGTTGAGTATGCGGTCAAGATGGCCCGGATGGATGAGGCGCAGATGATGGGCCGAATCATTACGGCCGGGCAGCTCACTGCGGCGACCCTGGATCAGATCGTCGAGATCCTGGTGCCCTTTTACGAAAGGGCGGCGGGTGGCGCCGAGCTGGCCGATTTCGGTAACCCGGATGCGGTGGCGGTCAATGTCCTGGAAAATTTTCAGCAGACCAGGGGGTTTGTCGGTTGTGCCTCCTTGAGTGCGGCCCAATTCCAGCGCATCGACAATTACGCCCAGTGCTTCCTGGAACGGGGCGAACTGTTCGGGGCCCGGATTAAGGCGGGCCGGATCCGCGATTGTCACGGCGATCTTTACTCGGCCAATATCTGCCTCTCCGAGCCGATCCTGATCTTCGACTGTATCGAGTTCAACGAGCGTTTCCGCTACTGCGATGTGGCTAGTGATGTGGCCTTTCTGGCCATGGATCTCGATTATCACGGTCTGGAAGAGCTGTCGCGCTATTTCATCAATCGCTTCGTCGAAAAATCCGGGGATCAGGGGTTGCTCACGATGCTCGCTTTCTACAAGTGCTACCGGGCCTTCGTCCGGGGCAAGATCGGCCTCTTCACCGCCCATGCCCCCGAGGTTGACGCCGCCACCCAGGCGGCCTCTCTGGCCCAGGCTGGCCGCTACTTCCAGCTGGCGGAGCGCTATGCCGGGGCTTCTTAAGGTCTGGGTCTTCTTCGGCCTGATTGCCAGCGGGAAGAGCCATTTGGCTGAGTACTGGGCGGCTCGGCACGGTTTTGTCCATCTCAATTCCGACCGGATTCGCAAGGAGCTGGCCGGGCTGGCGGCGGCGGGTGGCCGGGGGGCTGAGCCCGATCAAGGCATCTATTCCCCGGAGTTTTCCCGCCGCACCTACGACGAATTGTTGCTCCGGGCCGGGGCGACCCTGGCCGAGGGGCGGCCGGTGCTGCTCGACGCCTCCTACCAGGGCCGGGCCGAACGCGACCGGGTCCGGCGCTGGGCGGCAGAACTTGGGGCTGCCCCGTATTTTGTCCAGTGCATTTGTCCCGAGGAAGAGGTAAAAAGACGCTTGCAGCTACGCGCCGCCGATCCCACCGCCGCCTCCGATGGCCGCTGGGAGATCCTCCAGATCCAGCGGGCGCGCTTTGAGCCACCGACCGAACTGGCCGCCTCGCAGTTGCTGACCCTGGCCACCGACCGGCCAGTCGAATTGTTGCTGGCTGAACTAGATAAGACCTACGAGGTAACCGACCATGTCTAACCGGATCTATGTCCTGAAGTTCCCCAAAGAGACCATCGATCAGCCGATCATCTCCAAACTGGTCAAGAAGTACGGGGTGGAGTTCAACATCCTCAAGGCCGATATCAACCTGCAGCAGGAGGGGGTGATGGTCCTGGAGATGATGGGCCACAAGACCAAGGTCGATGAGGGCATCAAGTTTCTCAAAGGTGTCGGCGTCCAGGTCGAGCGGGTGGCGGCCGGCATTCGCCGCGACGACGAGAAATGTTTCCAGTGCGGGGCCTGCACCGGCATTTGCTCTACCGGGGCGCTGTCTATCCGCCGCAGCGACATGGCGGTGCTCTTCGATGCCGACAAATGCACCGGCTGCGGGCTCTGCGTGGCGGTTTGCCCGGTTAAGGCCATGGCGGTTTCATTGCAGGGTTCGCCCGGGTTGCCGGGGTAAGACTTCTTACAATTGTTCTGGAATTCTTCTAATGGGGGAAACGGCCACCGGTCGCTTCCCCATTTTTGTTTGTTGGCGGTCGGACCGAGATTTAGGCGGACGGGAATTCCCAGGTCGTCCAGCCGCTGATGGCGGTGATCCCGGGGGCCGGATCAAAGGGATGTTGGGTGGTGCAAGCGAGATAGGAATGGGCGATATTGTCGGCACCATAAAATTCACGTAACCGCTTGAGCCCGCGCAGATCCTGGCCGCCGGGGCGCTCGGCCAGTTTGCACTCGACCGCAGTTAACCGGTTGTCGGATTCGATCAGGAGGTCGACCTCATTGCCGCCCTGATCGCGCCAGTACCATAGGGAAGCCGCTGGTTGGCGCCAATCCCGCCATTTCTGCCACTGATTGATGACATGATTCTCCCAGATGGCCCCGGCCGCCCGACTGTTCCACAGGGCCTCCGCCGTCTGAAAACCCATGAGGAAGGTCGCCAGGCCGGTATCGGTAAAGTAAAGCTTTGGCGATTTAGCCAGCCGTTTGCCCAGTGATTTAAAATAGGGTTCCAGCAGGATAATTTGGTTCGAGGCCTGCAGGACGCTGATCCACTGCCGGGCGGTGGTGGCGGAGATGCCCACATCGCGGCCCAATTCCGACATGTTTAGGGTCTGGGCGCAACGGGCGGCGCAGGCCCGTAAAAAGCGCTCGAAGTCGCGGAGGTTGCCGATCTGCAAGAGGTTGCGGACGTCCCGTTCCAGATAGGTGGCCAGGTAGCCCTGGTACCAGCGATCCCGGGAAACGGGTTGCTCGGGATCGTCCCACAGGCGGGGAAAGCCGCCGCGCCAAAGAAATTCTCGCCAGGGCGGATTGGTGGGCGCACTCCGGGAGCCTTGCCATTCTTGGCCGGAGAGGCCGGAGAAGGGGATGACCGCAGCCCGGCCCGCTAGGCTGTCGGCCACCTGCTGCATCAGCATGAAATTCTGCGAGCCGGATAGAATGAAGAGTCCGTTCCGGGGGCGGTTGGCATCGACAAAGGTTTTGATCTGGCGGAAAAAGGCGGGTGCGTACTGGATTTCGTCCAGTACCAGTGGGGGGGGATGAAGCCGCAGAAAGTCCTCCGGGCGGGTTTCCGCCATTTCGGCATTGGCAGCCACATCCAGGGAGATGTACTCGTAGTCGGGAAAGGTCCGCTCCAGCACACTGGTTTTGCCGACCTGACGCGGCCCCACCAGCACCACCACCGGAAAGGCGGCAGCAATTTGACCTAGCTCCTGGGATATTACCCGTTCAATCCACATGCTTGACATTGTTAAGCTGGAAAAGCGAAATTGTCAAGGATTGGAGATGATGCTCTGCTTAGCTCGTAAGGGAATTCCGGGGCCGCAATCCCAAATTAACCGTCCATATTTGGTTATTGGTGTGACCAATAAATCTCAGGGAGTTGGCTACTACAGCAGCGGGTTCACATGGCGCAGACCGCTAAAGCGCTGGAAATCGTGGTTCGTGGAGTAAACGGTATAACCCTGTTCGATGGTCAGAGCGGCGATATGGGTATCCGTAGTCAGGTTTTCTCCTGCTCCCGAGACGGTCAGCAGGTTATGGAGGATCATCCAGTGGCCCTTGCCGGGGGTAACCGTTGTGACCACCGGTCGCTTACCCATTTCTGTTTGTCGGCGCAACCGGATTAAGTCTACGCCAGTACAGCCGGAGAGTGCCCGATCGTGCGGACCAAACTGCCGCAATCCCGATAAGTGTTAGAAAGGTTATCAGCCACCCGAAAAATCGAGGTCCGGTGGTCCCAAACCGGATATTGATCTCATGCCTTCCTTGTGGTGCGCTCACCAGCAGCATGCCTTCCGTGATAGTACCTACCGCCATGGCCTGGTCGTCAAGTGTGGCCTCCCAGCCCGGGAAATTGTACCAGGGGATAATGACGGGATTTTCTTCTTCGCGACCCGTGAGGATAAAACGCATGTTGCTTCCGTTTACTGTGAGTTGGGTGATTTCGCCGGTTGGCGCATATGGGGTGCTGCCCTCGGCGCGGAGACCTCTCGAGTTAAGCGGGGCGGTGGCGGGGAGATATTCATCGATATTACAGAGGGAGCCGACCCTCTGCGAGTCAATGAGGCGGTGGGTTTCGGCACTGATATCGCTGGTGTTCGGTTGCGACACAGCACGCTGATTGTTGGAAAAATAGAGTGAGGCAACGACCAACCCCACCAGAACAGGCAGGTGGAGACGGCGAATGAGTGGGTTAACCGCGATTACCCCACATCCTGCGGCAAAAAACAGCGTGGCCGGGCCAAGATAGCGCCAAGGAAATTGTACTAAAGCGAAGATTTTGACGTGCCGGTAGATAAATGCTGAAGGCGCAGAGGTCATGAGGAGGCTCATTCCGCCGCAGAGCAAGAGGATGCCGACCAGGCCCCGCCTTGGGTTACTGGTCGGCATAACGATGGTAACCAGTGCCAGCAGTACCCCCCCCAGAAGCACAAGGCCTAGCTGAAAGCTCATCCCGTCTGGTATCCCGGGTCCAAGGCTGGCACCAAACCCCCAGAATGTTGAGAACCATTGAACCGGTTCGACAAAATGCATTTGGAATGCGTTATAACCGGTGGTCATATGTGATGTGAAATCATGAAGATATTGCGCTTCCATCAGACAAGGAAGCCAATAGAAGCTGCTGAGTCCAAGGCCAATAAATCCCCCGAGTAACAACCTGGATATCCGCACGCCGCGGTTTCCGAGCTTGAAAAGCCGTAAGAGGGCATAGGCAATGGCCATGGGCATGATCATCAAGGCCGAGAGATTGTGGGTGAGGAGAATGGCGGCGGCACTGATCCCGGTGAGGACAACCCCGGCAAAATTTTTCGGTCGATCGATATTCAGGTCGATGCTTAGAAACAAGTACGGCAAAAACGCCAGGGCCGCGAATTCGGCAAAGGCCCCCCGGACATAAATATCAACAAAGTGATAGGGGGCAAACAGGTAGAGGATCGCACTGAGGAGTCCCCCGAAATTTTCAAAGTGGTGCCTGCTCCACAGGTACATGCCCCAGGCGCCACCAAAAAACACCAAGAGTATTGAAAGTCTGACGGCATAAAGCAGGGGCAGGCCGGCTGCAACCCAATAGGCTGGGAAGAGGTAGGCCGCCGGGGAATAAAAATTAAAAAAAGGGGATCCCTTGCCCAAATAGGTCAGCGATAGCCAGCGGGGATAGAGGTCCCCCCGCCTGATTTCTTCGGCCAAGGTGACTATCCGTTGGAGAGGGTAACTGCCTTCATGGGGGGCAAACCAGTTACAAGAGAACAGCGGGGCCGCAACGATAAGGGTCAGAACGGCCAATACGGTGGCGGGAAACCAGGTGGTATTGAGGGGCAGTTGATTTGACAAGGTATACCTCTCTTGTGATCTTCTCAAAAAGGGAACGTCTCCCAAGCAGTGTCAGCGAAATCAGGAATGCGTTAGCAGCGGGTTTACATGGCGCAGACCGCCAAAGCGCTTGAAATCATGGTCCGTGGAATAAACGGTATAACCATGTTCGATGGCCAGAGCGGCGATATGGGCATCCGTAGTCAGGTTTCCTCCCGCTCCCGAGACGGTCAGCAGGTTGTGCATGATCGGCCAGTGGCCCTTGCCGGGGGTAACTGTTGTGACCACCGGCTGCGCCAGCCATTCCTCAATATAGGCAACGGCCTGCTCGACGGTAAGGGGCTGTGCAAAAACCCGCGCATTGGTGGTAAGGCGCAGAAAGGCCAGGATCACCACCCACGGCAACCCCACATTTTCCTGGCCGGATAACACCTTTTCCAGCCATGCCCGGGCTCGGGCATTCTGTGGTAAATCACGGTTGACGGCATAAAGTAACAGATTGGCGTCCACCAGAATCATTTCCGCAGCTCCAATTTAATAGCGATGGCTGCGTCTTCCAGGCCCTCGGCCAGGCTCAGGGCCTTGTCCAGGTTGATCCCGGGGCGAACACTGCCCAGTGAAGCCGTCGACAATCGGTAGGGCTGCATTTCGGGATGTTCAAGGGCATGTAAACCCTTGCGTAATGCCTCGTTTACCAATTGTTTGAATGGTCTGCCGCTGCGGTGAGCGGCGTCCTTGAGTGAGGCGGCAAGTTGGTCGTCAATGGTTAAGGTGGTGCGCATCTTGATGCCCTCCTTATAGTCATCATGATGGCATTCTAGCTGGGAGGCCAATTGAGGTCAAGGAATCAACTGGTGTATTCAGATAAATTTCGAGGACGCAAGTAGATGAAATAGCGTTTAACCGGCAGACTTATATGGCTCGAAAAAATTCTTCCGGCGTCAGGTTGATATCCTTGATTATTTGCCGGAGTAGGATGGGAGAGATGTCCCTTCCTGCCTGCGTGAAATGGCACGGTCGTTCCCCGGCCATCCGGATGGCGATACTGTGTGGGAGCCTCGCTGCCGAACTTCGATAAAGCCCAGTCGCGCCAGGATGGCACTTACCTCCTTGGGTTTAAGCAAGGGCAGGGTGCCCATTTACGCAACCATCACGTTCTGGGTGCCGATAAATTCGCTTTCAAACTGTGGAGCACCATCCTCAAGGAGCATTTCAATGACTTCCTTCAAGTTTCCATTGAGTTCATCCAAAGTCTCGCCTTGGGAATGGGCACCGGGAAGACCCGGGACGAAGCCGACATACAAACCGGTGTCGCGACATCTTTCCACAATGGCCGTGAATGTTTTCATATCCGTTCTCCTTGTTTCTTGAAATCCGCAACCAGAGGGGGCACCGAAGGCCTTTGTCTTGCCGGTATCCAGTTGTTTTATGTCGGCCAGTAGTTATGACCTGCACATCTGAATATGGTGGCAATGGGCAAGCTTGTCAATGAATGACTATGTCCTGTATTGGAGGGCATTCTTACCGCTCGCTGCTTATCCCCAACCTCTTGGCCGTCACCGGAAACAATTCCAGATCGGTATGGGGCAGAAACAGTGAAGCCACATACTGGTCCTTGAAGCTGGTCACCTCGGAAAGCTCAAAGCTGGTCATCCGGTTGACTACCTCCACCACGTCACGGCGGATGTGGTTGCTCAATTCGCTTAACCTTCCCCCCATCAGCGCCCCGTTGCCCACGTAGGTGACTTTGCCCGGCGCCACTTCCGGCAAGAGGCCGATGGCCATGGCGGCGTCCAGGTCAATAAAGCTGCCGAAGGCGCCGGCCAGGATGATCTGCTCCAGATCACCCATGGCCAGCCCCACCTCCTCGACCAGGGTCTTGATCCCCGCGTAGATGGCCGCTTTGGCCCGGATCAGGTTGTCGATATCGACCTCATTGATGACGATGTCCCCAGCGCCGCCCACCTCCGCCTGCCAGACCAGGACGTACTCCCAGCCGCTCTTGCCTTCCCGGAGTCTGGGCGAGGATAATCGGCGGTTGAAGCGGCCGCGCCGGTCGATGACCCCGTGGGCCAGCAGGGTGGCGACGATGATCAGCAGTCCCGAGCCGCAGATCCCCAGGGGTGGCCGGTTGCCGATGGTGATGTTCATCGGTTCCAGGGACTCGGGATTGAGGCTGAAGTCCTTGATCGCCCCGTCGGCGGCCCGCATGCCGTGGGTGATGCCGCCGCCTTCGAAGGCCGGACCGGCCGAACAGGCGGCGCAGACCAGCCATTCCCGGTTGCCGACGACAATCTCGGCGTTGGTGCCGATATCGATATAAAGGGTCAGCGCCGGGCTGCGGTAGATCCCCGAGCCCATCACCCCGGCGACGATATCGCCGCCCACGTAGCTGGAGATGGCTGGGAAGAGCAGGGCGACGCAGTGGTGGGGCAGGGCGAGGTCAAGGTCGCTGGCCCGGAAGGGGGGAAAAAAGGTGGAAACCGGCACATAGGGGGCGCGGCGGATCGAGTGCGGTTCCAGGCCCAGGAAGAGGTGGGTCATAGTGGTGTTGCCGGCAATGGTGACGGAGGTGATCTCATCCGGCGCAGTCGCGGTTGTGGTCAGCAATCTGGCGATCAGCTGGTTGATGGTGGCAACTGTTGCCTCCCGCATGGTATCCAGCCCCGCCGTGGTTTCGGCATGGATGATCCGGCTGATCACGTCCTCGCCGTAGCTGATCTGGGCGTTGTAGTCGCCCTCGCCGCCGATGATCTCGCCGCTGTTGAGATCGATGAGCTGGCCGTAGATGGTGGTGGTGCCGATATCGAAGACCAGCCCGAAGCTGCGGCGGGTCCAGTTGCCGACCTGGATGTTGACCACGTAGTTCCGGCCCTGGCCGAGATGGACCGGCCGGGCCAGGGTAACGGTGACCCGGAAGTCGTCCTCCCGGAGCACCCGGCGGAGTTTGCGGAGCAGCGGCAGGGTCAGCACCATGGCCCTTTCATCGTACTGGTGATGGAGTCCTTGGATCAGTCGTTTGGCGTCGGCCCGGTTATCCACCACCGAAGGCCGGGGCAGTTCCAGGAAGAGTTTTTCCACCGGCGGGTGCAGGAGCCCGGCCCGGCGCAGTTCCTCCAGGTCGTACTGGCGCAACCGGCTGCGGTTGCGCGCCGACACCCCGGTGGAGAGGCCGCCGGCGAGCTTAGTGGCTCCAGCCGGGATTTCCACCGTCACCTCGCCGCAGACTTGGGCAGTGCAGGCCTGGCGCCACCCGGCCTCCCGGTCAAAGGCGCTGAGCTTCTCGTTGATCCCCCCCACCACTGTCCCTTTCTTGATCAGGACCCGGCACTTGCCGCAGACCCCGCTGCCGCCACAGGAGGCGTTGATGTGCAGGCCAACGTTCTGGGCCGCCTTGAGCAGGGTTTCACCGGCGGCCAGCTCGACGGTTACCCCGGCAGGAAGGAAGGTGACGCGATGGCGGGGCGGCCGGGATTCTTCCATCAGCTAAGCTCCATGACTGAAAGTTCCTGGAGTTCGGCCAGGGTGAAGACCGGGCCGTCTTTACAGACCAGCTTCGAATCCAGGTGGCAGTGGCGGCAGACCCCGATTCCGCACTCCATGTGGCGTTCCAGGGTGGTGATGATCTGTTCCGGCGGCAGTTCTCGCTGGCGCAATTCGGCCAGCACCGCCCGGATCATCAGGGCGGGGCCGCAGAGCAGGGCGGTGGTGTGCTCCGGATCGAGGGTGATGCGGTCAAAGAGTTTGGTGACTAGCCCCACCGGGCCATCCCAGTCTGGCCCAGTCTGGTCGACGGTCAGGTGGCAGGCGAAATTTTCCCGGGCCTGCCACTCCTCCAGATCGCGGCGGAAGGATATGTCGGCTGGGCTGCGGCTGCCGTAGAGCAGGGTGATTCCGGCCGGGCGGTTTTCGGGCGCAAGCAGGCAGGTCTTGATCACCGAGCGTAAGGGGGCCAGGCCGATGCCCCCAGCGACAAAGAGCAACTGGCGTCCGGCCAGTTGGGGCATGGGGAAGGGGCGGCCGTAAGGTCCGCGGATTCCTACCATGGCGCCGGGTTCCAGCTGGTGCATGGCCTCGGTCAACTTACCGGCCCTCCGGATGGCCAGGTGGATGGTGCCAGGTTCGGCTGGGGAAGAGGCAATGGAGATCGGCGCCTCGCCGCAATGGGGAACCGAGAGCATCAGGAACTGGCCCGGGGCATAGGTAAAGGCCTGGTTCTCCTCCGGGTCGGCCAGGGCCAGGGCGAAGGTCTTGATCTGGGAATTCTCCACAATTACTTCCAGGATCCGCGCCGCCTTCGGCAGGTAGAGATAGTTACTGCTGCTGGGCATGGTCATAGTTCCTGGCCGACAAGGTTGATAAACCGGACGATATCGGTGCCGCCGAAGCAGATCCCGACGCAGCGACCGCAGCCCACGCAACTGGGACGCCCATGTCTTTCGACATCATAGAGTAATTTGTGCAAGAAACGTTGGCGGATGGCGGCCTCTTCCCGCTTTACCGGATTGTGATCACCGGCCATCCGGGTGAAGCCGGAGAAGGTGCAGGCATCCCAACTGCGCACCCGGTGACCTTCGGTGGTTGACTCGGCCTGGTCGGTGATGGTGAAGCAGGTGCAGGTGGGGCAGACGTAGGCGCAGCCGCCGCAATCCTGGCAGCGCAGGGAAAGGAACTGCCAAATTTTCGGGTCGATCTCTCCCTGCCGTAACCGCTTGATGGCCTGATCGACGTGGATCTGGCGGGGAAAGGCGCCGCGGGCCTCCAGCAGGGCCTGGTACTGGGCCTGGCTGTCTTTGGGTTCGGCCGGGGTAAAGAACTGGGGCCAACGTCCCAGTAGTTCCTCGCCCCGGGCCCGGCCCACCTCGACCAGAAAACGGTCGCCCAGGTCGGTAAACTGGAGGTCGAAGCCGAACTCCTGGTGCGGCCCGCTCTTGGTTCCGTTGCAGAAACAGTTGGTGAAGGGCTGGTTGCAGTTCAGGCCGATCAGTACTGAGTCCTCACGGCGCCGCTGGTAGAAAGGGTCCTTGGCATCTCGCAAGAAGATGACGTCCATATACAGCAGGGCCGAGAGGTCGCAGGGGCGGACCCCGAAGAAGATGGTCGGCTGCCGCTGGAGCTCGGTCTCGCTGAAGCGGTAGCCGTCGGGGGTGTCGGTCCGGTAGTCGCAGATCGTCTCGGTCTGGGCGAAGAAGAAGGATTTGAGCGAGTTTTGGGGTTGGTTATGTAGGTCGATTTCCTCTTGATCCAGGTCGGTGACCGGCTCG
>Ga0334722_10000492_pt1 | contig 57959 bp, 43 predicted proteins | sample C3_bottom_MG_FD_207210 | JGI IMG/M metagenome (GOLD analysis project Ga0334722, IMG submission 207210) | Sediment microbial communities from Yellowstone Lake, YNP, Wyoming, USA - C3_bottom | ecosystem: Environmental > Aquatic > Freshwater > Lake > Sediment | place: USA: Wyoming | collected... | reverse complement strand
CGGGGATAATTCATCAATAAGTTCTGAAAGTCTTTATCGCGCAAAAGCTTCATGGTCGTCGTGAAGTCTTTTTTGATCTTGTCCTGCAACTCGGAAGCGAACCTTCCCAAATCGCCATCAGGTATGTAGATGGCAAACTTCTCCCGAGCATCACCGCTCATCTCCTTCTCAATGCGCCGCAGACGCTTCACCAAAACGTTGGTATGATACGGACGATCAATATTCTGGTAAATATTCTCGATAACCTGCTGGAGCGTAAGCGACTCTTTCTGGAGTGTGATCTCGAAATCCGTCGTATTCTTAAAATATTCGATAAGCGTTCCATTGAAGCAGTCAAAGATGACAAACTTGGACTTATTGATCGCGTCGCACGTTCGTGTGCCGCGCCCGAGCATCTGCACCCAGAGAATGCGCGACTTGACAGGTCGCAGGAACACGATAAATTCAAGGCTCGGAATATCCACGCCTGTCGAGAGCATATCCACGGTTACCACTACCTTCGGGTTAGGACGGTTCCTGAACTCACGGATCTTCTGGAGCGGCCTGTCCACGTTCTTATTTCCCGTTATCTTTTGAACAAAATCCTCGCCTCTTCCGAAAACCTCCCGGCAGGTCTGGACTAATTGGTCTGCATGGGATGTGAAGGGCAGATCATTTACTGCAAAGATCAGGATTTTCGGGAATCGGCCCGTCTCTTCCTCGTGCTTGCGCGCATACCCAGCTATTTCCTCGATGATCTTCTTGTTGCTGTCAGGTGAAGTTATCTTTTGCTCAATTTCAGTAGAAGCGAACGCTCGCTCGTCTTCGAGGGAATCATGAACAACCTTACCGGTGCTCGTATCAACATGACCAACCTGTTCGCCCTCTTTGAGAAATGCACCCTTCATCCGAACATTCGAATTGATCTTGACCGCTTCATAATCTACTAGAAAGCCATCGAGAATGGCTTGTTCGGTCGTATAGCGATAAACAACCTCCCGGAAGTAGGCGAGCGTATGCGCAGCTGGTGTGGCGGTAAGACCGATCTTTATAGCATCGAAGTAATCCAGAACCGCTCGCCAGGTTGCTGTTTCCGAGGAGGTATATCCCCGATGACATTCGTCGGCAATGATCACATCAAAGGCATGAATCGGGATATCCAGCTTATCCGCATCGCCCTCGTCGTCCGCATCGCCCCCGTCTTGAGCAAAGGCGCGTTCCCACCCGAAAAGGTTGATGCACATCCTTTGAATCGTGGAAACATAGACAAACGCATGAGATGGTTTTGGAGCTGTCAGATAGGCCACGGGCAGAATCTTGGGATCGAAGGGTCTATCATCGTCGAAGTCTTCGCGATGAAATTTCTGGCTGAACACTTCGTATTCCTGGATTAACTTATTGCTCTTCGGCGTATTGAACGCGGCAAAAGCGCTGACTGCCTGCGCCGCAAGTGCACGCCGGTCAACCAAAAAGAGAATCCGCTTCGCTGTATTCGATTCCAGAAGACGGTAGATTTGTGCAATGGTGGTATACGTCTTGCCGGTTCCCGTAGCCATGGCAAGAAGCATATGCCGCTTGCCCTGCAAAATGGCAGCCTCGGTCGAGGAAATAGCGTCTTTCTGGTAGTAACGCAGCCTCTCTATGTTGTTGAGCGTCGTTTGGAGCCAAGTTGCACTGGCAGCTTTATCCTTGTTAAACAGTTCTTCGAGTGCATCGGCAGTATGAAAAGCGGCAATCTGGCGGGAGAGGTTTAGCTCATCGCGGACATCAATGTGGTAAATGAGTTCGCCGTTAGTGGAATAAAGAAAAGGTACGTGGTAGCCGTTCCATTTGCCGGAGCCTCCAAACGCTCCCCGAGAATAGCGTTTCGCCTGTTCAAGTACGTTTTGCGGCCCTACGCCAACCCTCTTTGCCTCAATAATGCCGATGAGCCTGCCCCGCACAAAGAGGGCATAATCAGCGGGACCGTTGGCAGTTGGATATTCTTCAACCGCATGGCATAGCAGTTTAGAAGTTTCCAGACCGTCGCGATACTTGATTATCGACCAGGCAGGGGTGAGCGCCTTGAGTTTGGTATTTATCCTGTCCCGTCTCGTCTTCCACTCAAGCTCTTCTGCCATATCTTTTCCTTGCATGTGATTTCTCTTGAAATAAAAGACCACGGTAGATAATTGATAAAAAGAAAGTACTATAAATACAGGCTAATTGCAAGGAGAAGATTGCTGTAACCTGGTGATAGACATAGATCCCCCGAGATGGTACTATGCGGCATGGATTCCAACCTCCTTTCCAATATAAAGTTCAATTGCGACGTTTCCGACGCGCAGTTCTGGGGATACTTCTCGATCTGCGGTCTGCTTCTACGGTATCGCGACCTGTACCGATCGGAAAAGAGCTTAAAGCCCTGGACGGACATCAACCGCAATGATATCGGTGAATGGATAGCGGGCAAGGAAGCGCAGTGGCCCGAATTGGAGAGGAAAAGCTTCAGGGAACTTACCATCGGGAATAAAACATTTCTCCCGTTTGATGTTGACGGTATAAATCGAATGCTCAGGGAGCAGGGGCTGGTATATGGAGCCGGCTACGGAATGTACATGAAGCCCACCTTTTTCCTTGCGGAGTTGCGCTCCGTTCGCGAGCACTCCGGCCTGACCGTGTACACGACCGGCGCCGAATATGTTCGGGATCTCTTCACCGCTCCGGGCATGCTCCAGGAGCAGACCATCTTCATCCGGCTCGAGCCGCTGATGCTGCTGCTTTTATATAAATATTCGGAACTGAACACCCGGCCGAGCGCGGCAACTGAAGATGCCTTTGCCCATTATGGATTTCGACACCGGCAGCTCATCGACGATACGTTTGAGAAACGAATGGAAGAGGCTGCCGGGCGCTATGCAGAGGTGCTTCTCTACCATGAGCTTGCCGAGGCCAGGGAAGACGTCCCGGAATGGAAGGACATCCTCGCCGCGGCCGGGGACCGGAAGGTGGAGCTCTATATAAGGTCCGTCAAGGATCTGCTTGCAGACACCTCGGGCCACGGGCCATACAAGAGGGTCGTTGAAACGCGGGACCGGGGCGCGCTCGGCCTTATGGTCGCGTTTATGGATGGTTACCGGAAAATGCTTTTCCCCGAGATGAAAGCGGCTTACGGGGAGTTTCTCCACACCGCCGACTGGGGCTTGATCGAGGAAGCGAGAAAGAAGGGATATGTCCGTCTTCATGCGGAGCGGGATAAGGTCGTAGAAACCTATAAAAACAATAGCGATGATTTTGCCGCCGGACTGAGAAAGCTGGTAGATGGTCTGTGATCGTGAAGACGCCTCCATGGCGCGGACAACATTCAATACCGGAAGACTATGTAACTTTCGTATTACATCATCGATCCTGTCATTTCAACAAACACTTCTTGACTTCATAACCGGCAATTTATATAATCATACTGCCATCCAGCCATGAAAGCATTACCCTCCGAATCGGCACGCGGGCGCATATTCGCATATAATATTTTTCCTAACATAACATTCGGCATAAATACACTATCATGTGTTGTGTTTAGCCACAGCTCATCTCGAAATAGAACTCATAGCAACCGGCAAGGCACAGGGAGGACGAAGCAATGAAGTGCGAGAACATATCAGTGCGGAAAATCAATAAAGCAAAGATCCTCATTGCAGAGGACAATTTTGCCCAGGCGAGCATGATGAAAGACTTTCTGGAGATCAGTGGTCACGAGGTCATCCTGGCGGAGGACGGCCTGTCGGTCTGCAATGTCGTTGAAAGACATAATCCCGATGTCATACTTCTTGATCGGCTGTTCCCTGACATCGAAGGCGCCAAGATCTGCCGCAGCCTCAAAAAGAACCGGGACACCAGCGGCATCCCGATCATCATGTTTACGGATAAAGGCTCCACGTCCGAACGGATCGCCGGACTGGCGGCCGGAGCGGACGACTTCATCTCCAGACCTTACGATGACGAGGAATTGAGCGCACTGATCTGCGCCAGACTGAGAGGCAAGTCGGAATGGGATGAATTGAAGCAAACGACCCGCAAGTTGCAGGAAAAGTTGACGCTGGTCGAAACCCTTGCTCATGTGGACCCGTTGACCGGGCTTTCCAACCGGAGACGCTTCGAGTCGGTTCTTGCCGCGGAGTTTAAACGGGCGAAAAGATATGAGCTTCCTTTGAGCTGTTTGATGCTGGACATCGACCACTTTAAGACGGTAAACGACCGGCATGGGCACCATGCCGGGGACGAGGTGCTCCGCCAGACGGTAAAGGTCATTCAGAACACCATCCGCGAGGTGGATCTGGCCGCCCGGTGGGGTGGCGAAGAGTTCATCATATTGAACCCCAACACACGGAAAGAAAATGCGCTGACCGTCGGAGAAAAAATTTGCAACGCCATTTCACGCAAATTGCTGCCGTGCATCGGCAATGGAAACATTACCGCCAGCATCGGCGTGGCCGGCATTCCGCACGGCGAGCTCGATACCGTGGACCAGCTGGTCCATGCGGCGGATCTCGCCATGTATGCCGCGAAAAAGAGCGGGAGAAACAGGGTAATGGTGTCCGAATAAAAACACGGGGCTTATTCAAAAGGGCGGCCCTGTATGGTCCCTTGTGTCCCCCCCTTCAAAGGTAAGGGTCAGGGCGCTGTTCCTCCGCTCCAGAAATAATAGCCGTTTACGCTTCGATACCACTTCGGATTCCCGTTTATCGGCTCTCCATTAAGCGTCCAGCCGTTGTACGAAAGCGAGGTCCCCGCCGACGCCGTTTGCGTGACCTCGGACAAGGTGTTCGGAGCTTTTCGGATGTTCAGTTTGACCGTTGTCCTGACAGTCCCGGATTCGTTCTGGATAACAGGGCCCGGCTGCGGCTGTGCCGGATGGGAGCACTCATCGTGCTCTTTCACCACGTTTTTCAGGAGTTGCTCATACGTTCTTCGGCTGTGCGCCAGGCCGGAAACGGGATCGGTCTTGCGCTTCGGGTCCAGGAAAAAATGTCCGACAATCGACGTCGCCGGGTCGAGGCCGAACCGGTGACAGATGTACGCCATGACCCATACATACTTCCGGTAGGCTTCATCCGCGTCGATCTCGCCGCCATAGCAATACTCCACGCCTATCGCCGCGTCATTGGCGTCGTACCCGAACAATTGATTATCGGTCGGCGTGCCGTACAGCACATGCCAGGCCTTCTCAGGCGGTCCTTCGAGCGCGGGAATGCACTCGATGATCTCCCGGTGGTCCACGAAAAGATGCGCGGACGCGCTCAGCTCGTTGCGTGAATTCTCGTAATAGCGGACATTGCCGGCCGCGGTGGATCCGGGATTGCCCGTATCGTGCGCGACGATAAATTTGACGCCCGGCGCCAGCAGCTTGCCGGACCTGCGTTTCGACGGCTTCGTCAAATAGCGCGTGGCAATGACGTACTTGTTCTTAAACGTGTCTTCGGCCATATGTTCTCCTCATGCGATTAACCCACTGCCGGCTCATTATCGCCCCTTGTGTTTGCAGGATCGGGCACGCCGGAAGCGCCCGACACGCCGGCTACGCTGACCGGCGGCAGGTATTTCTTGATGAAGCCTTCAATAAAGTCGGAACCGGCATACCCGATGCCGATCAGGGTCAAAAGCGTCTCCTTGGTGAATTTCGTCGAAGCGGGATCAAAGAAACTGATGACACCCAGCACTCCGGCCACAAACCCGATCAGCAGGCTCAGAGAAATCTGGCTGCCCTGGAACAGTTCGGTAAAAGCCGTCGCCTGCCGCACGGACTGGTCATAGACCTTTTTCAGGCCCACGATCGTCCGTATTCCCTGCCCCACCATGCCGAGCAGCCCTCCGACAAACAGTACAAGAATCAGTTCATTCGCTAACATAGGTCGCCTCCTGGGAACGAATAGGAATAGTTTACGCGATAAGTTATTTTCCCGTTTTCTGCATAAACCAGCACATCAGCGCCCACTGAAAAGCCGCAAGCCATGCAATCACGAGCGCGGTAAGAACGTAATCAAACGGCCACCATGCAACAAAGAGCCTTGGCCTGTACATAGCTACCAAGCCAAGGGCCACCCAATGGCCAAAGCAATAGCCGCAGGAAAAGAGTTCGCCCGCTAAGGCGCTTCTCGTATTCATCCATTCACGCAGCGGAAGAAAAAGCTTCGTCTCAGTCACGGTGAAAGAGATTGAGGCGGTAACGAGAGAAAGAGTAACAACGACGATCATCACACGATGCTCACCCCCTCTCCCTGTATTCGTATGCAGCCGCTTCTGCAGTGGGCAGCCGGCCTTAACATATACTTTCTGATCCAGATGTGAATGGTCGTCATTTCACAGCCTCCTCTTACTTGACGGATTCAATTATCAAATCTGACACCGTTATAATTCAGCAATGCAAAGGCGCTTGCGCTGGCGGAACGGCGCTTATGAAATCGGTCACATGCAATATGACATCCCGGACACCACATCCACAAGGCGGCGTGCAAGATGTTGGGGTTGTACAGTCAAGTAAATATATTAATCGACTCTGATATACTCGGGGCGAAGAACCTGACCACGTACGGCACGTCATACGCCTCTCGACTCGCCTCCAGGCGGCTCAGGGGAATCGTCATCGGTTGTTCCACCAGTGCGCCGCTTTGCCCTGGACAGAAATCGATCGCGTCTCCCACTTCGAAAAGGAGTGTGGTTTTGATTAAGACCGTGGAGAATAGCCCACTGAAGTGCGGCTTCTTTACGAACGATACGTTCCCCCTTAGGATTCTACGGTAATCCCACCCGGCGTCGCTCAATCCGATGCCGCCGGCGATGTTCCCCGGTATGCTTACCGGATTGTCGAAATCAGTCGATAATTCTTTCTCTGCTGGAGAGATAAATTTATCTATGGACATCAAAGTCCACATGTGGTCCATGAGAGAAATCCTGCCTATTCTATCCGCGATCAGGCCCAGAATCGTGTTTTGTTCATTTGCTATGGCGTGTGAATTTGCGAATGCGTCGTGGATGCTGTTTCCGGGCTTGTCGAAAACGACAGGCACCAGGCTGTCGCCGGGCCTTCTCATTATAAAACTTGTCCATAGCGCGCCCACGTCTGAACCGAAAATGGCGGTCAAAGCGGGTACGAACTGATCCACGGCCTTGGCCCTGGCCTCCGCGATTTCGGCGGCGGACTTGTAGGGCTTGCAGAACTGACGCTGAACACGATAATTCCTGGAAACGTCCTGCTGCACCACATGAGTGAGTTCGTGGGCCAGCAGCCGTTTGCCGCCCTCGGAGCCGGGATCGTACTGGCCGGCGCAGAACATGATGTCCCGGCCCACGGTGAAGGCATGTGCGTTCACAGCCTGTGTCGCTTCCTCCGCCGTTGAATCCGCATGCACCCGCACATCGCCGAAGTCACGACCAAAGCGTGGTTCAAAATATGACCGCACTGATTCCGGTAACGGCTGGCCACCGCCGTTGACCAATTCGATATAAGATTGTACTTCGGGAGCAACATCATCGACCGGCGAAACGGTGTTCCGATGAATCATCGGAGTAACTTGATCTGCGGCTTTTTTCTGAACCAGCTCTTTATCCCTGCACGAGGGATCAGTTTTGAGCGGTCAGGTGGGCTTCGCCTGGATCGCTGAATCGGGCATGCTGGTGATGTGATCGGCAACTCTGTCGGCCTCTTGTTCGTAGATGTCATTTGGTTGGCTGATTTTGAGTTTCGCCTGGATCGTGCCGGATGTTAACAGGCCATAGAGGGCACGATTGCCGATCGTTCGCTGGAGGGACGCGATAGGATCGTGAGGAGAATCCGCTTTTGATGAAGGCGCGGACTTATCCACGAGTAAAGTTAAATCGTCGTGTTTCAATTCAGTCGTTTGATCATTTAATGAAAACCTGTCTTTCATTCTTTTTCCAATGTTTTTCTTCTTAAAAAGAACATACTGGCATCATCCATCTTCTCCCGCTCTTCTCAGGAACGCCTGCCTGAAGATTGCACTGACTGCTTGTCATGCAATTAACACGTGCGGTCAGAAAACCCTCTGAGTCTACGGAAGAAACACCATTCGCCCACCTGGCCACCAGTAGATGATGGTTGCGCCACTTTTAGTAGCTGCGGCGGCCATGGCACGCTGGCAAGAACCGCACGGATCGTACTGACCTGAGATCGAAAGGGTGCCTCCTTTAACAAGTGGCGCCTGCGCGACAGCCCTTGCTTCAGTATGGGTCGCAAGCGCGCTTTTCGGGTAGCCAAGAGCCTCTTCAACCGGAGTCATGTTCCCACTTGCTAGTTTTTTGGACCATATTATTTTTCCATGTGGATCACGATTAACAGCAGATGCTTCATGAGGCGGACGGTAATCAGAGCCCAGAATTTTCTGTAATTCATTTTCATTAGAGGGAACGCGTTGCGATCTAACGGCTTTGGCCGTAACATCACCGCGCCTGGCAAGGTCGGCAAGTTCACGATCCGTCATATCGCGGTAACGCAGTCTCAATGCCTCGGCAGCCTCTGCATCAGTGAGTGCAAGCTTGCGAAGTTGCCGAATACTCAGCTTGGAATATTTGCTTAAAGCTGCGGCGCCAGCGTTTGGAACAGGTGCTTCAGCGGGCGACACAGTCTTGTATTCTGGTTCGCCGGTCGGTTCCTCCATGGCCTTTTTAGCAGGCGCTTGCTTCTTCGGCGCTTTGCCGCCACCACCACCACCCTTAGGCGCCGCTTTTTCCTTGGCAGCCTGCGACATCATCGTGATGTTGCCGCCCATGCCCAGCGCCGTGGCTGCGGGCAACGCGGGCAGCGCTGTCGCGGCGTTGATCGTGACAGCGCGGTCTACCCAGATAAGCGCGGGTGCGGCCACCTCAGCCGGCTCCATCACCCACTGCGGCACTTTGATGGTAAATATTATCGGTTCTGACAACGCTTCCGACAACGCCGCGCCGCCCGCCTTGGTCGTCTCTGCCGCAATCAGCATCGCCTCAATCTGTCCAGTGAGGCGTCCAACCTCGAACGCCTGCTGCTCCGATGGCAGCGACGCGAAGTGGTCCCACAATTCCTGCCGGTGCTCCCACAGAGCGTCTAAAACAGAGGGGAGCTTGAGAAGATCATCAACAAACTGAATGGGGTGAAGAAACATGTTCGCGAGCGACTTCGCTATGCCCGTCAATCCTTCACCAGTGCCGTACAAGATGCCAACCAGCCCATTGGCGGCGAGGCGAAGGTTGCCCATCACACCGGTGTTGCGTATCTCTGCGAGGGTGCCGCGCGTCGCTTCCCCGAGCGGTGACTCCATCGTGGATGCGACATAGGTAGCCGTGCCGACACCCACCAAGGTGCTCCCGACCACCCCACCTCCGACTATACCGCTCCCGCCTGTGAGTAAGCCTACCTCGATGGCAATTGCCCCGTCGCGGATGACGGTGAGGGTGGTAATAGTCGTCTGCGCTCCTTCGATAGTCGCTGTCATATATTGGCTCCATTGCCGCCTTGCGTCAGTCAGCAACTCATAGCCGTTGACGAGGTAGATGTGCGCTCCGCGTAGGTCGCCCGCTGCGAGAAGTGCTTCGGCGCGGCGCAAGAGTCCAATCGCGTTGTTCCACATTCCTATGAAGGGAGGAAGCACGTCGTTCCACCAATCACTCAGGGTGCCTGCGACTCCGCGGACATTCTCCATGTGGTCCTGCTGGACATCGTGGCCGTTCTGCGCATCGTCGATCCCACGTTTGACCAGCGAGCTCATATTCTTCTTCAGTTCGGACTTGCGCTTCTCTTGCTCCTCGTTCGAGAAGGGTCGTGCGGTTGTGCTCGTCATCTCCTCTATCGTCGGGCTCTGCGCATCGACCGCGGGCATGACGGCACCGGTGAATGCCTGACGCGCAACGCCCATGTCGTTGCCTAATTCAACTCGAGGCGGCCGGGCATCGTTGGTTGCGCTTTCGGCCACAGCCGAGGCTTTGCGATCAGACAACAACAATGGACTCAGGAACGGCGTGTGAACTCCGCCACGCTGCTGTACTACATGCGTCAGCTCATGTGCCAATAATCGCTGTCCGGCGTTTGTCGCCGGCGCATATTCCCTTTCCCCAAACACGATATCCTTCCCATGGGTAAACGCTTTCGCATTCACCGACCGTGCAGCCTCTGAAGCGCCGGGGCCGGTATGCAGCCGCACATTACGAAAATCATATCCGAAGCGGGGCTCAAAATATGACCGCACTGATTCCGGCAATTCCTGGCCACCACCGTTAATTGACTCGACGTGGGATTGTATTTCGGAAGTAACTGCAGGAGTTCGTGAAGAGTCATTTTCCAGCGTCAGAGGAGTGATCCGATCAGAGACCCTTTTTTGCACAAGCTGTTCATCCCTGCACGATGAATCAGATATTCCTGGCAAGCCAGGCTTTTTCTGGATCCTGGATTCGGACATGCTCATTACCTGCTCAGCGACCCTGTCCGCTTCCTGTTCATGCGGATCATTCGGCTGGCTGATGGCGAGCTTGGCCTGAATTGGATAATTGAAATGGCGGAGAGTCGCGAGGTTGCCGTAAGACTTTTGAAAGAAGTTTATGGCTCTGAGGGATTTCTGCCCATTATTGAAAGGAGGTGCATCCGGAGAGATGGCCTTCCCGATCTTGGCAGGCGCTAAATAGTGAAGCTTATCTTCGGCCTGTTCCTTTTCAGGCTCGTCAAGAGCAGCAGTGGCCTGTTTCCCGGCATCTGACCGCTTTTTGTCCGAAGTCAATAGCTCTTTGGTTTTTTCGCCCACGATGTTAGTCCCCTGCTTCTTTTATGCACGAACCAGCAGATGAAATACGCCCTCGCCGCCCCTCACGACCTCGGCGGTGCTGCCCGGATGTTTCAGTTTCAAAGTCAGGTCGGAAAGCGTTTGTGCGGCTTTTTCACTCATAGTTCCTTTTTCATGCGAGAAGGCATAATGCTGTACGCAGCCTTTGTCCCTCTCTATCTTCCCCGCGGATATCCGGTAGCCCAATGAGGTACAAGCCACGGAAACTTTCGGATGAGCGCAATTGCCTGCCGTCGCTGCATCGACCGCCCCGGCAACCTCCCTGATATGGCGCGCAAAAAGGATGTTGTATGTTTCGGATTTGTTGAGTTTATTTATGATGAATAGCGCTGTCATTGTCAGCACAACGAAAAAGACCACCCCTGCATGCCATGGATGAGAGGAGAGATTGCCTGAAAACTCACCCAATGCGACCAGGCTCATGAGGATCACAGACGTCCACTGGGCCTCTGAAAATTCCCCGTAGTATGGCCTGTCCGGGTCGCCCCGAAGAAACTCAAATAAAAAACGCGCAACACCGTACACGATGACATACCAGGCGAGTACGTCGCCGGGCCGATATGATTTGCCAAGAATCATGGCAGTCCCAATGATGACAATGCATAGAACGAAAAGCGATTCCAGCAATTGTACGGGAAACAGCCTCACGCCGACAAGATACGGCGTGAAACCTGCGCTTTTGTGCTCTTCACTGTAGCAGACCCCCCAATGGTGGGGCTTGCCATGACAACAGCCGACCAGGAGACAGCCGATGCGACCGATGAACAGAAATGCGCCGATGCCGAGAATAGTGATATCGAGATACGGAAGCACCGTATAGTGCCGCCAATGCAAAAAAATATACCCTGATGCCGTCACGGCGATCTGATAATGGTAATTGATCATTTTTTCGCTACCGGCAAGGATCCATACGGCTCTTGCCATAAGATGCAACATGCAGTAGGCGCAGAGAACGTTGCATACAGTGACCCACAACGACAAGTTCAGATACACCGTTATGGCGGCGGACAATATGGCCCCTGTGAAGAAGCCGGCATATCCGCAGGCTCTGTATGCAGACATCGACCCGCCCAGAGTGTGTATTTTCAACCGAATCATTCTATCAAAGTGGCGATTAAGTTGAAGCATCGTTCGATCCTGTTCCCGTGTGTCTCAAATAGATGATTACTATTTGCCGGTATGGCGGTCGCGTGCCTCTTGAAGCGTCATACCGGCTGTGTAGCCTTCCCCATAGCTGATAATCAGTTCCGGCATAAAGTCAAACGGCGACGTCACCAAAAACTCATTTGCTTTGTTCTGAGCTTGCCCAAAGGTCTTTCCGTCATTCAAGTCCGTCATGAAAATATCTATGGCGGTTGCAGCAACCGCATTAGAGACCGATTGATTAAATCCGACGGCGACCGGGACCCCTCCGGAGGTCACATTGTTTAACAGTGTTGCACTTCCACATGCGCCCAAAACGACAACGGTAGGAGGATTGCTGTCACTGCTAAGCTGTCTCTCGATTGCTTCTCCGCGAATCGTATGACCCGAAGCTGGATTGATGCCTACGGTCGAGCCCCCCATGGTTTCCGAAGCACCGTGACCGAAAAAAACATACACTCCCCCGGCATTCATGGTCGCCAGATTGGACAATATCTCCTCCTGGTCGGCGCTTTCATCCACGGATATATCCGGGAAGGCTGTCTGAAGACCTTCCTTCGGAGTCCCCGCGCAAGATATGGCTTCATCGTAGTGGATGCCTCCGGGTGCGGGCTTCTGTGATTTTGAACAGCGGGATATGGTTAAACCGGACCGCGCACGAGGCAGCATTCTTTTCCAACCCGCTGCAATGCCTAAAAAGCCGGAGAACAAATAGTTCATTGCTCCCAGCGCCGAAATGTCAGCATCTTGTTCAGAATAAGTATCTGCGGCTTCCCTGTTTTGCATTGATGAAAAGCCGGCGCTCCCCCCTTGCTGCACGACGTGGGCAAGCTCATGCGCTATAAGCGCGTCTCCAATTATGGTTCCTGGTTGATATTCGCCTGAAGCAAAGGCGACATCTTTGCCAATCGTAAACGCTCGGGCATTGAGTCCGTCGGAGATATTTTTCGCTTTCGAGTCCGTATGCACGCGGACTCCGGAAAAGTCCTGGCCGAAAGCGGACTCCATTTGTGTCCTGACGCCACTGTCGAGCGAGCTGCCGGAATTGAGCTGGGCCTGCACGGCCTGCGGGTCCGCAGCTCCGGACGCGCAGCCTTCGCGAGCTTTAAAGGATATGAGACCGGAAGCCGAGGTTGGACTGCCGTCAGCAGAGGGTGTAGGCATCCCGGGAAATCCGGCGGGCACACCCTCCGGAACACCGTTGACTTCTCCTGTTGCCGACCATTGCTCAATCGCACTACGAACCCGGCCGCAGATAATCGGGATATAGTCCGCCGCGGCCGAAACGCCAGATGCGCCGGGAGCGTAGCGCTGGATGGCGCGTTCTATGGACTGGGCGTCCCTTCCTCCATAGTACCCGAACCAATGGTCGATCCAGGGACAACCCATTACCGACCAGATCGTGCCCGAGAGGGCCGCTTCCGCGGTTGTGCAGACGGCCTCTCGCAACTGGCCGAGAAATTCGCTCTTATGCATCTGGCCGGGTATAAGTTCCTTTGCCGAATCGTCGACAAGAAGACCGGGAGTCGGGGTCTTGGTCTCCTCCGGCGGAGCCATAGCTGCGGCGGGCTGCGTCTTTTCAGGCGCGGGAGGATAGATCGCGGTTGTCGTTTCACCTTCGGCGGGAGACCGCTGAACAATAGGTCTTGCAGACGAGAGCGTCGGTATTCCGGGATGACCGTTTTCGATCACGTTTTCCTCGGCGCGCTCCGCTTCCTGCTCATAAGGGTCATTAGGCTGGCTGACCTGGAGCTTTGCCTGTATAGGATAATTATAATGACGGAGAGTCGCAGCATTGCCGTAGGATTTCTGGAAGAAGTCTATAGTTCTTCGGCTTCCTGGTCCGTTGTTAAAAGGAGGCGCATCCGGCGAACCGGCTGTCCCTATCTTGACAGGCGCGGAATAGTGGAGTTTTTCTTCGCCCTGTTCCTTTTCAGGCTCTTCAGGAAGAGTAGTCGTGGCGTTGCTCTTCTCCTCCGCCCGCTCTTCACTGCCGGCCTGTATTTTATCGGACTTTACCATATCGTTTTGACTAAACTCTTTTAATCATCGACGCCTTTATATTATCAAGTACGGCCATCATGCTGCCGGTCGATTTATCAAGTCCGACGCGGTATTGTTTCAGTTCGATGCCGGACTTTGTCGCCTCCGTCATCGCGCGGACTACGGAAGCATTTTTTACCTCGGCCTCATGGGTTGACGCTTCACCCTCTTTAGGTATCGTAAATTCTTTCATTGCTCTTATTGCTTCCACGACGTTTTCTCTCACCTTTTTTTGATTTTCTACTATCGCGTTCTTCAAGACGTCCGCATTCTGGGCCAACTTGTTCTGAATCTGTTCGACTGCCGCGACGAATAATACTTCGGGCTTGTTGTTGCCTGCGAACATTGCCCGCGAATCGTTGATCAGCGCCTTCGCCTCCATCTGCTTCGCCCTCCCTTCGAGCATTGCCCTTGTCTGCTGGTAGACAGGTTCGGAGCCAAATCTTTCTTCAATGAACTTATTAATAAAACTTTCGGGATTTTTCTCTTCCATAATCAATCGCCTCCGCGCTCTTCGGTTTATTGCCACCTGTTATGTTCGTTATTCTGGTCTTCAGTTATATACACTCCGGTCTGATCCGGCCTACGGTCGAGAATATTGCCGGTCCCGATTCCCTTGTTCGAGATAAGGTGGACATTCGCCGACTCCGTGCGCCCTCTCATGGCGTTGCCGTTAAAAAGCAGCCAATCAGCAACTAACTCAACTGCATACCCACGGGCTGTCACCGGCACTTCAACGGTATTCTGAGAGAAATTGCTCGTCTTGAGGGAATCAACGTTATCTCTATTTCCCATATATATTTTCGGCCAGCCTGAAAGGTTGCTGTCATCAATATCAAAATCGTTGGCTTGGACCAGCAGCCGCTCGAGCGACCAGGATTCATAAGCCGGCGCTTGAATGGTAATATTTGCCTGGCCTAGTCGATATCTGGTCAAAGTGACGATTTCATAATTTGCGACAACGAGCGCTGTTAGTCCGATATTATTGCTCAACTCATTATGGACAAGGCCGAGTCGGCCCCTTGGGCCGAGAAACAGCGCTCCGCCCTGCGGGCAATACGGCAGATATGCAGCCGTTGACGTTTCCCTGCCGTTTCCGAGTATCTTGTTTTCCGCGTACTCGGCATTGAGGCAGTCGATGAACACGGAGCCGCTGCACGGCCATGGGTTCCTTCCAGTTCCCATGGAGCGGATCGTGTTCCTGGAGCACGTCAATTCAGCCGCGTTGCGAACCATAAGCCCGCCCAGAATGGTTGCGGGGATTATAGTAATAGAATAGTTATTCTCTTTGAAATCGATTGTTTGAGACGGCGGTCCCGAGCCGAATCCAAAGGCGTCATTCAAGAAACATTGGTTGAGCTCATTGTCCGTGATGCGTAATTTGTACAGGTAGGACAGGGACGACAATAATGCGGGTAAGACGCTTGTCGTCTCCGCCATGCCGAGAGCATTATTTTTCAACGAGCGATTGTTATACGTATTTCGGCTCATCACCGGATTTTGCAAGGACGCCAGAAGCATCGGCTTATCGCACAATATTCCGCAGAGCCCATGGTTTTGAATCTCATTGTTTTCAATAGAAAGGTCGAATAGAAAAGGAAGAGAAGAAAGGGAAAGGCCGTGACCCGCGCCCCATTGGAGGCTGTTATTCCGGAACAGCGTACCCTGCCCTCCGATATTCATGTTTTCAAGCGACATAATCTCCTCCAAAAGGAGAAAATACGTGAGCATGTTCACGAAACCGCTTTCGCCGCCTGTCATGAGTATCCCGCCCGGGGCCCTGCGGGTATAGGACCCGCAGGTCATGACGGCTTCTATACGGTTGTCGACCACATGAACTCCCGGAGCTTCGGCAATGATGCCGTAGCCCGTAAGGTGGCTTTGGGCCTCCTTGATCAATTTGTCAGTCGCCGCCTTGATAGCCATATCGTCCGGTGGATCCGCCGAGACTATGTCTTTTAATTTTACCAGTGGGTAATGGAGGCCCGTTGTAATTGGGGACGTGGAATTAACAAAACCGATTATCGTCTCGAGCATTCCCCCGAGGTCTTTCCACTGTTGCGGGTCCTCGGCAAGCATGTCCCCGGCCGCGGAAACGGCGTTCGGGTTCAGATTCATCAGGGCGTTGCCCAGGGAAGCTATTGCCGGTCGATCAAGACCTCCGCTTTCCATATGGGAATTCATATAATTGACCAGGGTCGCATTGACGGAAAACTGCCGGCCCATCGCAAAAAGCTCCGCTATTGCGGAAGTCCCCGGCTCCAGGTCGACGCGGTTCGACTCGATGATGCAGTTCGCGATGTTGGTATGAATTCCATTCCCCTTCCCGCGGATCTGGTTCATGCTGATACGGTCAACGCTCCGGGACAGCTCGGAAATGTTTTTTCTGACCCGGTCATTTTCGAGTTGGTCGATAAGGTCGCCGATCAGCTCGATGATTTCCCTGATGACCCCGACATACGGATTTTCAGGCACTGTCTCGCCCGTTCCCGTCGAGGGCGTTGTTTCCTGCGGACACTTCTGCGCAACGGTATAAAACGCGAAGCTTGCGATGAAAATGTTCAACGGAGTCGCCTCCGCTTTTAACTCCGCCTGTTCGACGATATTTTTAAACACGCCCTGTATGAGTTTCAGGGCGCTCAATATCGCCTCATAACCGCACGACAACAGGACGCCGTTTAAATCCGGATTGCCGAACAAGGCGCAGGATTTCCACAGAATGGCCGTTTCCCCGGCGCCCACGATCCTGTTGTCAGTGAGCTCCACGCCGCCCAGCGTGAGCGATATGTCGGACGCATTGCCCGATTCAGCCGACTCCTGTATTTTTTTGATGCCGTAGCGTTCAACGGCAAACCGGTTGCGGGAAACCACGGACCTGCTTATCAGTGTCAGCGAGAGCAGCGCTTCAAATAGTTTGAGCATTATCACGAGAAAAGCGTTTTTGCCAGGTATTTCATTTTTAATCCAGGTCCGTATCAGGATCGAAACAAGATCGATTTCTTCACCTCCTGAATAGAGTTTCAAAATCGTTTCGATAAGCCTGATCGCCGGCCGAAGTCCCATCAGTTCGCTTAACCGCTTTACCAGCAAAACGCTTCCGCTCACTCCCGTCGAGTATTCGCTGACGCCTGCATATTTCGAGAAAAGCGTTACCATGCCTGTAAACTCTTCTTTACTGACCGGTTTTACCGCAAACCCTGTTGCGCCCTCTATCTGATTGCCGGTCAATATGAACCGGTCGGCAAAATGAATTATGATGACGGGGTAATCATCGGCAAGACGGGTCCTGCTTTCGCCGGCCTCCGTCTTGTCCCTGTTCACCCTGCTGTCTGCAACAAGAAGATTGCCCGGCGCGGATGGCGCGGGACTTGCCGCAGGGGGAGCGGCCGCGCCTGGTGCGGCAGCTGGACCTTGCGGAGGTGTGGTCTCGACAGGGGTTTCAGGCGCCGATGACCCGGTAAAGATGTTGTCACATACGCTCGTCGAGAAGCTATAGAGCAGCATAAGACCGCAGGCCTTGGAGAGTATTCGATTTTTCACAATGGCGTTCTCTTCTGAATAGACCAGAATGAGCCCATCATCGCCCCCGAACAGATTGCTCTCGATCCTGCTGTTTCGCAGAATGAACGCGCGCCCGAGGGCCGCGCTGTTATTTGGCGGATCGGGTATGCATTGGGAAGTTGCTTCCGTTATTTCCGCAACGATTTGATCGATTGTCTTCACGCTTTCAGGGAAACAGCTGTTGCCCGGATCCAGTTCAATCGCCATGCTGATTACTTTTGCGAGCAGGGCCGCCATGTCCTGATCGATGGTCTGCACGATATTGTCCTGAATAACGGCCCCAGTTCCTTCGATCAGAAAAACGGCTGCCTGGACGAAGAACCGGTTCCTCACGAGCCTCAATCCGTTCACGAGCGGCATCATCGATATATCCGGAACGCTTTGCTGAAGAAAGCCGAGCTTGCCGAGGAAGATGTTATCTTCAAAGTTCAGTTCACAGCAGTCTGTCGCCCTGATACAGGACATCTGCGCGGTTTGGGTTGGAAAAGCTTTGTTCCAGAGCAATGCGCTGGGGCTTTTTTCGGCGTCCCCCGCGTAAAATGGAAGATTGAACATTTCGGATGCGGAAATAGCTATATTTCTGCTGCCGTCAAGAACCGCCACAAGGCTGTCTGCTCCAAATGAGAGCATTAGAAAATTTCGAAGGGTTATGCCTGCCGAGCCGGTAATCCGGAAGAGCTCTCGAAGCTGCGCTCGCAGTGTATCCTCGAGCTGTATTTTGAGGGCCGCTAATTTGCCGGCGAGGTCTTTCTTCTTTACCGGGTCTTTCTCCCTTTCTATTTCCGCGCTTGTCAGTTCGATTGACGCTTTCAGTCCTTCTACACCCTCCGGCTCCCGCATTTCTTGCGGAATATACACGACCCGAGTGGCGGGGCCGTCTCCTGAAAGCGTGATGTTGGTTCTCTCTTCTATCAGAACTGTGCGCCTCACAAGGTGCAGACCGGGCGCGAGATATATGCTTCCGCCTTCCGGTCCTAAACCGTTTATTGCGCCCTGGATAGATTGCCCGGGCAGGACGAACCTGTCATACCCTTTCATCCGGCAGAGAGCTTCTATCGCCTGCTGAGTGTTCTCGACATTAAGGTGTTTCAGAAAAGAACAGGAGTCCGAGTCAAAACCTATGTCGCCCGCTTCGAGTTCGTTGAGTGGAGGAAACAGCTTTCTGCAGCTCGTGAAGGAAACGACGTTTCCCGGTTTTTCAACGACGGCAAGGGGCGCATAGTGGTGCACCGGTCCCATGGGCGGAACGTGATCCAGCTCTTCGATGGAACGGGTATTTACCCGCGCGGTAAACTGCCAGAAGGCGCAGTGGTAGAAATAGTCCCGGGAGAAGGCGAGTCTTATGCCATGCTCCAACTCCTTTGGCAGTTCTGTTGAAAGCGTTCCATCGGCGGCGAATTCCGTATACGCGTTCACCTTTTCGACGCCGTGCCATTTTCGCAGCTTTGGATGCCTTACGGGGCCGCCATTTTTGATGCGGCCGCTGAAGGGGGCCGTCGTTTTGGAAACATTATCAATATCAAGAGTAATCGTAACGCCAACTGTACCGCGGTCGATCTCGGTGATCGTGGCCAGCACTCCGTGCTTTTCGGCCTCGGCGAAATCGGCGAGCTCGCTCACGTCGTCGCATAGCTCGACCACGTCGCCGCAGCAGAGCAGCCGGTCGTCGGGTACGATCACGGCATTGGGTTTGGGAAATCCCGTGATCGCCACTACATCCGCCCCGTTGTTCCGGGACCATTTAAAGGTGGCTGTCTCCGCGTGGCCCGCGTTATGGATTTCAATTCTATAGAGAGAATTGTTCAAGCCCGTGTAGTCCAGCTCCGGCCTGAAATCGCACATGGCCTGCCCGGCCTTGGGAGACAGTTTTGCGGTCAGGGTCCCGGTTTTTTCAGAACGCAGCGCGCGCCCGAGGTCCTCCCCGCACAAGGCCGCCGCGGTCACCTTGACCTGGGAGACAAGCTGTTCGCGGGTGCAGGTATCAGTGCCGCCGAGTGCGGCTTCCAGAAGATCCGGGGACTCGACCCCCGTGATCGTACGCTTCCAGGCATCGAGATAGACGAGCCGGGGAAACAACAGACTGTCTATCGACGCGGGTTCCGGATAGTCCTTCTGCGTGCGATACGTTTCAAAGCCTTCCTTGATGCGGGCCAGGCCATCGACGTAATACCGTCCCGCGTTTTCACTCGATCCTTCGCCGCCCTGCACATAAAAGTCCCTGGTAAATTCCGATACGGGTATAAGGCCTGGATCAAGTGCGAGACAACCGAGGTTCACTATGCCGTTCGCGTCTATGTTCAGCCAAAGCGTTTCATAAGCGGACAGATCTTTTCCGGAGAGCTCCAGCTCAAGGGCCAGCCACCCGTTGCATTGATACCTCGCATCAGGAGTGGATATGTCCGGCGCGTCCGTGCCCTTTAACGTGATTTTAATTTTCGCGCTCTCGACTGCCGACACCTTGTACCAAAGCACCAGTTTGGGACCGCCGGGAGCGGCCTCTCCGTTCAGGAGAACAGCCCGCATGTCGGACAGTTTTTTCAATAACAGCGGGATGTCCCGTTTAAGACCGATATTCCCGGTAATTTTGAAACTCCCCTTTCCTTCGAACTTCTCGACCTTCTCAAAATGATCAACTTCCCATCCGGTAAGCGGAGACCATCCCTTTTTGGAGTCCATATGGTCCAGGATCAATACCATGTCAGTTCTGAATCCTTCATTCGGACTTCCCTGTTTCCCGACGATATCGCGGACAACACGCTCTCGCGCCCGGACCAGCGTCTCGAACGCCTCGTTCCAGTCGGCATCGAGCTGCACGCGGCCCATCTGCATCGAAACGCTTTCGTAATGTTTCTCTTCCCGTTCGTCGGGAAACGGTCTTCTTGATATTTCTCCGCGTGTCGTCATGGTTTACTCTCCTGGACTTGATTAAATCGTATGGCGGACTGTACGCGCTCAGTCGCATCCGGTGTCGATCAGGACCGGCGTTAAACCAGCCGGCAGATACTCTTCAAACTTCAGCATTAGGTTTTTCATCTTAAGGGTATATTCCGCCTGGTGATACACTCCGAGCTCGCCGCCGTTTTCCGCCCAGGAGCAGACGTCCTGGCCGCAGGTCCTCTTTAATTTTAGGTAATTGGATTTCCATGGCAGATCGCCGCAGAAGGTCACCGGCTCTTTGGTAAAATTGTACGTGACCGGAAGCGTGTCTCCGCTTTCATTGATTCTGCAGTAGCGGACACAGCCCTTCTGGGGGTCCACGACAAGCACGGTCTTCATGAAAATGGATTCCGACGCAAAGAGTTCTTTCACACGGACCTCACCTGTAACGGTGCACCTTTCAAGGCGGACGGGACTTTCGTTCGAAACAAGCGCTTCAGTTGACGTATCATCGGGATCGAGGGCGCTATTCGTAATGGTGATATCACAGGGGCAGTGGATGCTGATCCTGTCCCGTATGATGCAGTTGTCGATCGTCAGCTTCGGATATCGGTCTTCTCTGCCTTTGACGTCATTCAGGATCAATCGCTCCGATAAGAGGGTGCAATCCTGAAACACGAGTTCCCCGATGCGTGCGCTCTTGATTTCCGGCGTGCGTGTTATCAGCAGTCCCTGAAAGGAAAGAATATCCATGAAAACCGTATCCGGGCATTGCCAGATCACGCTGCCCTGCCATCGCGGACGCTGGAATTCCGCCGCCCTGATGATCAGTCCGCTCGCCGCCGGCGCCGCAATCGTGATATTTTCAGAATACAGCTCACTGTCCTCGATCCGCACAATGAAGGGTCCGCCGCCCGCGGAATGCGTGCTTCGGGAGATCGCCTCGCGTATCCCTTCCTCGATTGAACTGAATATCGTGACGTTCGAAACGATGCCCTCTTTCGGCGGCCGAAGGTGCCGTGTTCCATCCGGTGACGCCTTCTTCGAAACCCGGATCAATCTCCTCTCCTCCGTCTGTTCCCAGCCATGGAAACAGGGACCTGCCCCGAGAGAAGAAGACAGGCCGTGATAGTAGCTTGCGGCAAGGGGCATCTTCGGACGTTCTCCTTTGGGGAATTTGATGCGCCCGGTCGTTGGGTCGATCGCGAGGAGGCCCGCCTGAACTTCTATTTTTTTGCTCAGGTCGCATTGCACCGCGATCCGCTGTTGGATCGGCGACCTGCCCTCGATCGGCAGGACCTGCCCCGCGCTGTATCTCCCGAGAAACTCCTCATTGAAAGCGCCCCCCGGCCCGCTTTGGGGCGGACGCAAGACCACAAGCCCTCCGGTTATCGGATCGCCGTTCACCCTGTACGTTGCTCCGTCGTCCGCCACATAAAAGAAAGCGCCCGCGCTTTCGTGATTATCTATCTGCGGAAGATAAACGAGGATGGCCGTACCCCGTTCATCAGTAAGCACAAGCTCCATCTCCGGAACTCTTCCCCGGGAGGGATGATGCAGGCTGAGCACCAAATGGCCGGGAGCCGCTATCGCATGATCTTCGACCGCAGCCGCGTAGATCTTGTCACCCATGCTGGTCGCCCTGACAACTGACAACAACCGCAATACCCCGCCGCCCGGCTGGTTGTCCCGGTTCCAGGCCTTGATGGTCCATCCCGCGCCAGGCGCCCCTGAGGTCGGAAACTGGCCCCGATCCACGACCTGGATCGGCCGGGTCTTCGCAAGGCTGTAGATCGGCCTGAACGGAGTTGTTGAGGCCGTCAGTTTTCTGGAAGGATATACCGTTCCTTCCGTTGCGCGGGCCAGCTTCGAGAAATCATACAGCGCATTATCAGAAGGCTGTTCTTTCGTTCCATCATGGGTATATTGATACGCGCTTCCGTAGCGATCAATGATAACGTCCCGGGACCCTCCTCCCGCTGGACAGAACCCAGGCAGATAGCAGTATATGCGGTCCTGATAAATTCCCCGCTGCCGGTCCCCGAGCCCGGCAAATACTTCGCAGGTCCTGCTCTCGCTCTGGAGCCTCAGCGACATCGCGGGGAACGCCCGGTCGAAGCCGGCCTTCGGTGTTATTCGGAGCAACAGCCTTCCGTTGACTTTCGGGCCGCCGTGATAAGTCTTTATAAATTTCAGCGGCGACCCTGAAAGGTCGATATGTCCGAGCTCTGTTAATTTCGCGGCGCCGCTTTCTTCGAAAAGCACAAGGGGCGTAATGATGTATTCCAGCGGCTCCCCTCCCTCGACTCTCCAATCGACCGGCAGAACCCCGTCATCGTCCTTCAAGTTCAGGAGGGCTGCGTCCGGGGCCGCGGCCTCGGGCGAACCGGTCCATTTCGGCATTTCCGGAGTCGCCGTTAAAATGCCCTGGCTGAATATATCGACGGATTGTCCGGTACCGAAGGTATCGATGCGTTCTCCCGGGGCCACGACATTTGCGAGCGGGAACCTGCTTGCGTTGTCAAAAAGTTCTACCGGAAAGCGTTTCGGCTCAAGCGTGAATTCCCTCGGGTGTCCGGCGGCCCTCAGCAGGGGAATTTTCCGGTAGTGTGACAAGGTCGTTGGGGAAAGGAAGAAGCCTATGTTCCTTGTCTGGAACCATCCTTTTCTTCCACATGGAGTTCGCAGGTCGATCGTGTGCAGAAGACGGTTGTCCGCGGTTTCCAGCCGAAACAGGGCCTTATGGTCTCTCAGGTCCGGCGCCTGCGCGTGATCGAGTTTCAAATGATTCAGGTTCTGGCTCCAGCCTGTTTGCTCGAAAAATTCGGCTGCCCGGGCTCCCCAGCCCGTGATTTCCCCGGCCAGCTCTTCCAGCGCCGCGAGGTTTCCCTTTCGCTTCCGCCAGCGGATGGTCTTCATGACTTCCTGCCGGTTCCGGTTGCCGTCCACGTCAAGCAGCTTTGCGCCGATCAGTTGCCCCAGATATGGGACGACCCAGTCATTGCAGGACTCGATAAAACTGTCGCCGTTCAGCTCCCGGATATTTCGTTCCATATCGTCGAGCGTCTCACCGACGGCCTCAAGAAACGCCTTCAGCGAGCCGTTGCCCTCGTCGTAGATGTGGTAGAGCTGCGGCAGGAGCTCAAAAAGGCCGCTTTTATAGTCAGATGTTTTCAAGCGTCATCCTCCCGCCTTTTCGCACAGGCTGCCTGCAGGCCTTTCACTTACTTCGATTGTGCATTTGCCGGCATCGAGCTGCGGCAGTTCCCAATTGTTTATCCAGATGTCTCCCGGACAGAAAGAAGGTTTTAAGAACCCCTCTGACGAGGCTGACCGGGTCATCCCAAGGCTTTCAACCAGCTTCACGCCGGGTATGTTCTCGAGCACCCGGTATATGTCTTTTTTGTGAATGCTCATCCCTATGTCAAGCCGGTCGAGATTGAAGAATTGCGGCGTGCCGTCTTCATTTTCTCCCGGGCCGAGAGCGGCATGGATTGCGTCTTTGACCTTGTCTTTGTCATGGCCGGGCGACACCACGACCGAACCGGTAAGCTCCAGGGAAACAATATCCACCTGCTTGACGATGAGCGGCTGATTGGGATCGCGCCGCGCATTAAGAAACTCGCATAACACGTTCAGGGCATCAAGGGAGACATTCCCTTTGCCGCCCCCTGCTACGGCAACTACGACGTATTGTCTGTTGTGCATCCAGCGCCAGCCGGACTTGGCCTTGCTGATGCCGGGACAGGAGAGCGCAAGGTCGGCATAATCCTGGAGCGAGACCGCCCGGTCGAACGTAATATGCTGCGTGGGAAGCTTCGCCCGCAGCTGCTCCTCGGTATCGGGATCAGTGCCGCCCCAGGTCTTTTCCGGATTGAACACTCCATCCAAAAACGGAGGCTTCGATGCGGGTTTTTTGAGCAGTCCGGCGGAAATATTTCCATTGGTCCCCTGCCCGATCCTGAATTTTGCGACGACGTTGTCCCTTCCGGTCGGCAGTCGTGAGCCTATGACGCGGCTCTTTGCCGCATAATCGGTTTCGATCGCGTAGTCGCGGTCACCGGCCGGGCTGTTCATGAGGTCGTTCTTTTGGCCCCAGGGAAGTCCGTTCACCGTCAAGTCTATCGCCCCCTGCAAGCCCTCCTTTGCGTTCATCACGAATGTAAGGGGCGCTTTGGGAAGATCGAAGGCCTGATAGGCCTCTTCGCCCCTTCCGCTGCCCAGTATCGTCTCGCTCACGGTCATTCCCTGCGTCGCCTTGACGACATTCCCCCATATCCTTACTCCGTACACGGTAAAGTCGTTGACGATCGGTTTCCTGAGCGTGATTGTGCTCGTATTTGCTCCGTCATAAATCACGGAATGAACGGATACCTCCTCAATGAGCGTCTTACCTTCCCTGTCGTCTTCGTGCAAAAGAAGGGTCCGATACTTTTCCTTATCCATGGCGCTGAAATCGCCCTTTACCGCCAGAACACTCCGGCTTTTCAGTTTGTCCTTGCTCATTTGTTTTATGTCTGCGTGCAGCGGTGTTTGAATGCCGGCGAACAGAAGGTGTTCAGGTGATTTCTCGGCCGCGTTCGCTTCTTCGCCGGGATCATCTCCATAATTATCAGGTAAATAATCCCCCTCCCATGCAACTGTAAGCTTGCAGACCTCGCGTAGTTCTCTGTGTATTATCCGGAAAACGTAATACGTCTTCGCGATGCCGCCCGAGGAAACAGTGTACGTTGAGAACAGCTCTTCATTGTTCCCGAGATCAGATTTATCTGATATTCGCGACGTTGACGCAGCCTTGAAATAGATCTTTTTAAACAACACATCGGTTATTGTCCCATACGCTGTTCTTGTTTTGTCTTGAATAATTATCGGTGATTCCACTGCGAGGTCTTCATATTTATCATCGAGCCAGATTTCTGCGGTTTTATTTTGGCCATTCATCATGGTAAAAACACCTTTGGACCGGCTGGGGATCAAACTCCAGGCGCCGGCTTCGGCGTTAAAGGCGCCCGTAAACGATGAATACAGCTTTGTACAGGTAATATCCGTAGTCCCTTTTCCCTCATTAACGCTGCACGCTTGAACCTGCGCAAAATAGTGGCTTTGCGGAGAATCGATTTCACTGCAGTAGATATACTGTCCGGGTATGACCGTGATCTTTTCCTGAAGAGAAATCGTCACCTCCGCGGCGCTGGTATCGATCATCACATCGTCGAACCGCTCCGATTCCGCCAGTGTAAAATCGTTGAATGCCGCGTCCACCTGCAGGGCCGCATCTGTTTCGAAAACCACGGCTTCTTTCGCCTGCTCTTCCTTGCCCGATACCTGGAATCCTTTTGAAAGGAGACCGGCCTTCCCGGGCTTCGCCATGATGACCAGGGTCCCCATGGCGGCGGAGCCGGGATGGATGCGGTAATCGACCATGGAGGCCAGGCCGAAAAGAGATTCCCGGAGCTGCGCGGTTTCCCGGTAAATCTCCTGCGCATACGCGTTCTGGTACGTCATCAGCACGTCGCCGAGGTACGCGGTGAGGTCCACGAACGCGTTCAGAAAATCCTGTTCGCCCTCTTTCACAGCGAAGCCCTTTTCTCCGAGCCGTTTCATCAGCTCGGCGCGGTATTCGTCATACCCCTTCGCGCTGTAGTGAATCGCGGGCTTATGCGGTCTGTTGTAGGCTGTTGTGCTGGTCTCGTTGCCCATGATGGCGTCCTACCTGCCCCCTGTCAATTCAAGAGCGAGTCTGCCGCGCTCCGGAAAATTACGGTCATTGTCCATTCGCGCGATCTCGTCCCACTGCATCGGGAGTTCCCCTTTTTTCAGTTCATCGGAAGGGGGTTTTCTCAGGCGCTTGAACGTAGTCACCTGTGCGCATTCTATCCCCCGGACTCTGGCAGCGGCCGCATAAATAGAAGAGAGCTTCACTCCCTGTCCGAAGGTCCAGTTATCGGGGTGGAACAGCCCCTTCACGTCGTCCGCCCCCGCGCTATTGCCGAGCGCGCTATTGAGGTCCCGCAAGGCCTGATCACGGAACGTCCTGTTGTTCAGGCAGAAACTCAAGCCGATATCGAGCGGCACATACCGTGCGGGAAAAATCTGGATATCGTAGCCCGCCATCTTCCGTGAAGCAAGATGCTGATAGACCGCGGCCTTCAAGGGCCCGCTCAACTCCTCCGTCCCCTCGGGATCGATGGTGATGCGCACCGTGATCCAGCTGCCGGTCCAGATGAACCGCGCCATGGCCCGTGATACGCCGGGAACGGCCATGGCCTCACGTTCATAGTCCGAAAGCGTGACAGCGCGCTCCTGTTGTTTGATTTTCTTCGGGCCCCGGCGTTTTCCCTGCTCTTCGTTTTCCGGGTCCCGTCCGTTTGTCGCGGGGAACAGGTTGGTAACGAACGTTATCCCCGGCGTTTCAGCGGAAAGCCGTGTGAGCGTGCCTGCCGCAACATTGCCTGAAGCTCCCAGCGCCGTGTGATATTCCATTTCGACGATGGAGCCCGGTTCCGGCCGGTAACCGTTCACATTGTCGCCGAAGAGCAGTTGGTTCTTTTCTTCGTCCAGATCGACGACTTGATAATTCCGGTCTTGAGGACTGCTTTCCCTGAGCGACTTCACAGGAGTCCAGAGCTCGCCGTCAATTGCCAAGCTGATCATCGGTTTTCCGTTGCGATATCCGAGAGGGCCTTCCGGGAGGTCGCAGGATTCGAGCGCTCCATCCACGTACAGGGAATGACTTTGGTTTTTCCCGTGGCTGAGGCGTGCGATGTTTCCGAGCAGGGCGCCCTCGGAAAGAGGAACATCCCAGGGCAGGGCAAATGATGCATCCCAGGTCAGGATCGTAATATCCACGCCGTCAAAGGACTTCTTGTAGATCGGCGGCGCCGCAAGTTCCACAAGGTGAAACGCGCCCGTGATTTTTCTTTTTCCGAAAGCCTGCTCATCATGGAAATTCCCCGCAACAACCAGGAGGCTCCCCGCTTCCAGACCCTTGACGTGATCGACCACCGCGACCTGCAGGGCCCCCTCGGGAATCACCAGGGAGGGATGAGCATAGTCGTATAACTTCATCCGGTTCAGAGCCCGATAAGCGGGAAAATTGTCTCCGAGCGTGAACATGACCGCCTTCTCAGAGGGTTTTTCAAGTGCGGGGGTTTCAACCGCGGTTTTCGCGGGAATAATCATATCGTGTCCGACCTCGAAATAGACCAGGGCCGTTGCCGTCTCACCCGGATCGAGAACATAATCGATCAGTTTGAGGTGACCGGAGACCGCCTTGCGGGACCGCGCCGTGACCAACAGGCTCTCCGACGCCACGCGGTCCTGATAATAGCTAAGCCGGTCGCCGACGTACGCATGAAGATCGACTACAGCGATGCCGAAATCCGCCTCGGCCCGGTCCCACCAGTCGGGAAGCGTAAGCGCAAGCCGGTCGAGCATGGCCTGTTTGAAGCTCTCATAATCCTTTGCCTGATAATCGAAATTCTTGAGCGCGGGAAACCGTTCGAAGCCCGGCAGATGTGGCTTACAGTCAATATTGTTCGGACAATTAATTTTGAACGAGAAGGTCACCCGGGAAAACACGGGGTCAAGGTCCAGGCCCGGGAGAACGTCGCCTCTGAGCGACAGACGGTAGGGCGCCCAGTCGCCGAAGCGATCGAGCGTCAGCCTGATGACGCGGTCTCCCGCTTTGGCTGCTTCAAGAATTTCAACGGCCTTTACGCGATCTCCCCCTTCGATCCAATAGCGCGCGGGGTCCGTGAGCGCTTTGGTCACGGGCTTCAGAAAGTGGACGTCAAGCTCGGTTTGATCGTTTGACACGATCAGGTAGTCGATCCCCTGCTTTTCCGTCAACTCGGGGCCTCCGGCAAGACTGGGCCATATATATGATGAAGGTGTGCTCATACTTTATATGCGAGCTCCAGTACGTCGGGGACCCGGTCGCTCAGCCGCTCATACATGATCCGGATGTACAATATCCCCTCGTCCTCGTCGCTGTCGACCTTGACGTCGTCTATTCTCACCTCCTGTCCCATCCAGCGCGTCAGGGAGCGGAAAATGGTGTAGGTCACGGCGGAACGCAGGACCTCGTTGTTGCCCTCGAAGACCAGGTCCCGCAGCCTGCAGCCGAACTCGGGAAGGTTGACCCGTTCGCCGGGTATGGTGAACAGCACCTGCATGATCTTGTTTTTGATATGCAGGTCGATATCGCCGGTCTCGGCAAAACCGCCCGCGTGGCCTTTTTTAAAGGGTATTTGTAAAAATTGTGATTTCATGGCTCCTCATAAAAAGCGGCTGACAGATCCATTACGATACATGCCCGGTAATGTCGCTGGTTTGAGTTCCACCAGCAACGTGAATTCCGCTGATGTCCATATTTAATTTCACATGTTTAATGACCCCTGCGGCAATGGCATAGGAAAGCTTTTTAAATCCCTCCTCCACTTTTGCGCGTTCCGCTCCTGAATTTATGAGGTCCGCTTCGAACAGCAGTATCAGTTCATTATATATTGCCGTAGTCATTCCCTCCGGCGCAGTAACTGTCCCGTACGCTAATGGCATAGTCCCTCACTTTACCTTGACGGTGTCCGATAAGATGCCGCCCTCCGGCATCTTGGACTTTAACTGCAGGGTCAGCAGGTCCGCAGGAAAGAGCGGTGTCGGTATGCCGAGGTTGCCGATATGCTGATGAGTCAACAGCCAGTCGACCAGCCCCTCAAGACATATCCTTTTGGTCCCGTTCAGCGTAATGCCCTTGCCCGCCGGATAACCGCTCATGCCGTCCATGGTGATCTTGTTCTGGTTCTTGTCGGTAACGGTGATGCCCGAGCCGTCCAGGACGATTTCCTGGCCGCTGTTCACACCGTCGGCCACCTTGATGCCCGCCTGGTCCATCGTGATCTTGTTCTTGTTCTTGTCGGTTACCGTGATGCCCGATTTGTCCAGGACTATCTCCTGTCCTTTGCTCACGCCGTCGGTCACTTTAATACCTTCTTTATCCAGGACGACCAGGTGCATATTCTTTCCGTCCTTGATCGTTATGTTCTCTTTGCCCTCGGTATCATCGAGCTGGATGATATGGCCGATCTTGCTTTTCAGGAGTTTTACTGCCGGTACCGGGTCCGAGCCGTCGACCCCCTTGGGCGCTTCGCCCTTCGCATGCCATACCCCGCTCCAGATGGGATAGGAAAGGTTCCCTGCCTCGAACTCGACCCAGACGCCGTCGTCTTTTTCCGGGACCAGGTACATACCTCTGTCCGGACCGCCGCCATAGGGAAAACACGGCATGGCCCAGCCGATCGCCTTCTCCCCCATAATTGCCGGAACCTTCACGAGCAGTCTTCCCGCTTTCGCGCCGTCTTCATTGCTTTCCACGAGACCCCGGTATTTTCCGTAGTACCGGTTCTCCACCTTTTCCTGCACGAGCGCAATCAGCCGGGAGAGCATTTAATTCCCTCCCGAAAACGCTTCATCGCCGGAAACGCCCCAGCCGTTCTTCATGAGTTCGATATGCTGCACGTAATCCCCCTCGGCAATAACGTGCTTTACAAAAAAGACAAAATAGTTTCCGCTGTACCTCGTGCCCATCCCCTTTATTGGCAGAAGTCGCCGCGTCCGGATGACGCTGCCGTAGGCTTCTCCGTTCACCGCCGCTTTCGCGCGGAGGAACCATCCGCTCCTGTTCTGCCTGCCTGCAAGCATGCCGCCCAGCTCTTGCGAATCCAGAAACACCAGGTCGCCCTTATACACGCGCGACGGCGCTTCCGTGGGACTGCTCAGCGCCGAGACCCCGCTTTTTACGACGTCGCTCAGGGACTCCTTGCCCAGCAGTTTCTCGCTGTATTCCGCCTTTTCCACCTTTTCGACTGATTTATCCTCCAGGCTCATGTGCCATCCGGCCCAGCCGAGTGGTTGGTCCCCGGACGCCTGGATGTCGATGAATTCCACATTGGTTTCGTCTTCAAAGTGTACGGCCAGCGCTGGCAGAGGAGACGCGTCCAGGGCATAGGGCTTGAAATGTCCCTTGACTTCTCCAGTCTCATCCACGGCGACATAGCAGTCAAAACCGTTCTTTTCCGCGAGTTGCATAAGAAAACGCATGTCCGTACACCGCTGCACCAGCACGTTGCCGTCGGTCTTGTGCATGGCCGGCGCGTCCCCGACCTCGGGCGTTATTCCGTAGAACCCAAATATTTCCTTCACGATATCGCCATGGCTCTGGTCCGCCCAGGTCGTCAGTTTTTCCTCCAGATTCAGGAGACAGCTCGGGTCCATCCCCCTGACCTCGAAGTAGCACAATTCCTCCTGGGGATCGAAATGCGGCGCAAGATGCGTGATATAGCCCGTGAAGACGGGCGCTGCGTCTCCCTCGCCGGCCCCGATCGAGATTTCTATTTTGTTGAACAGTGAAAACCGCTCGTCCTTCAGGTATGTCCATTCTCCGTCTTCCTGAAGGGTGATGGACAGGCGGAACCTGACTCGCGAGGCCTTGCCGATTTCCTCTTCGACCTCGAGTCGGACCATGTGCTCGTAAATATCGTCCGCGGCCTCCCCTTCGAGGGCGAGTTTGTAGCGTGGAATCGCCATGTGGTTCCCTTTACGCCAAAAATGATTTCGTCCGCGCCAGCGTGGAGTGCGAACCGTGCTTACTCCGGGTCGTTCGGCGGGACCAATATTTTTCTGCCCGGTTCTTTCAGCAGGTCCTCGGGGTTTATCTCATCGCTGCCGTCCGCCAGCTTCCAGAATTTGAGCGGGTCGTTGTAATATCGGTGCGCCAGCAGGTCCGTGCGTTCGCCCTCCTGCACCATGTGTATCAATTTGTACTTTGGCTGCGGAGCGGCGCGTTTTTGTTTGACCACGACTTCGCTGCCGTCGATCCTGCGGAACCGGTAGTCTTTGACTTTGTCGTATCGGCTTTTTTTGGAAAACATTATGTATTCTCCATCACTGCATATTATTCATTTTTTTTGAGCAATCATCAGTTCTTGCGGGTAGCCGCCCGGGACAACAAGCTCCTCGTTTGCTTTCTGTTGGTACATGAAAAAGTTAGCCTTCATCCTTTTCTTCTCGCTCTCGGTGAATTTAAATGATTCGGATGCGAGGCTGTTCAGTTTGGCGTCCTCTTCTTCCAGCACCTGGAGGGAAACCCTGATTTCCGCGCGTATGGGATTCAACAGGTGATCGAATTGCTGCTCGGTAATGGTCATGGACAGGATCGTGACGGGTATGACGCGAAATCCGCCCCAGAGAAAGAGCACAAGAGGAATTTGCTTGGTGCGGACCAGGGTGGGTGAATTATTCGATCCTGCCACCGAGTCATTGATGTCAACTTTCTTCATAAGACTTTCGAGCGCGGACAAATCCGGGAGAATGCCCTGGGACTCGTACGCCTGCGCTCCTGACGGGTCGAGGAAGGACTTCTCTCTCGAATCCAGGCGGAGGGTCAGGCTGATCTTTTCCGGGGAGGGAACATACCCCGCCTTCACATTTTTCCCTTTAAATTTCTGGAACGAATTGTTTATTGAGGCGTCATCGGCTTTTTGCCTCTGCGACTGGGCGGACGTCCACGTGCCGCTTTTCGTCCGTTCGACCGTTTCCGGATTAAACTGAAAATAGATCGGTTGAAGCGCCCCGCTTTTGCCTGGCGGCGCCTCGACAAACGCGCCTTTAAGAAACCGTATGGTATTTCTTCGTTGCTGCGGCCTTGTGGCCATTAGGATTCCCTCTCGAGTGCTTTCATGATATGACGCAGAATCGCACGGGTCTTGTCAGGTTCCGAGTTCCAGTCTATCTCCTCAATGTCTATCCGGAGAAGATTACCCCCTGCAAAGGCAACGGTTCCTTCCGACCGGGAGAGTTCGGACAGGGCGTTTCCAAGGTGCTGTCGCACCTCGTCGGCGATTGCTTCCTCATCCTCTCCGTCGCCTGTCACGGTCACGTGAATGGCTTCAATGTCAAGATCCAAACCGGCCGGCCTCCTTGGCCCGTCTTCTGTTTTCCGGCGAATCGGGCGGTGTCTTCATGAGATGGCTTACCTGAGAACCCGGATAAAGTTTGCCGATCTTCAGATACTCGCGCTTGAGCGCCACGAGCAGGTGTTCCATCACAAGCTGCCCGCCATTCTCCGCGGCCATGAATGCCGCCTGGACCGCCGCATTTTTAATGTCCCCGCCGCTGATCTCAAAATGCTCGGCAAGAAAATCCAGATCAATGTCCTCCGCCAGCGGCATGGTCGAGGGCAGATATTTCTGGAAAATGATCCGTCTAAGCGAATCCGACGGTTGGGGAAATTCAATAATGAAATGAATTCTTCGCAGGAAGGCCTCATCGAGGTTCTTCCGTATGTTGGTCGCCAGGACAACGGGGCCGTCGTGATCTTCAAGCCGCTGGAGCAGGTAATTTACCTCCAGGTTCGCGTACCGGTCATGCGAGTCCTTTATTTCGGTCCTTCTTCCGAACAGGGAATCGGCTTCATCGAAAAATAGAAGGGTATTGGACCCCGCGTTGTCGAAAACCTTTTTAATGTTTTTTTCCGTCTCGCCGATGTACTTGCTGACCAACCCGGCAAGGTCGATGCGGTAGAGGTTGATGCCAAGGTCCCTCGCTATCACTTCGGCGGCCATGGTTTTTCCCGTTCCCGAGGAGCCTGAAAATAGCGCTACCGCCCCGCGTCCTCTGGGCATTTTCGACCCCAGCCGCCATTTCTCGTACACCGTGAATTGATGGGCTATCATGTTTCTGTACGCCCTTAGATGGTCCGTCACGGTCCGGGGCAGTATCAGGTCCTCCCAGCCAAAAGCGGGTTCGATGCGCTTCGCCACTTCGTCAAGAGGCTGCCGCAGATATTCGCTCATGAGCTGCCTGAGCAGGTCCAGGGAGTGTTCGGGGTCCCGGGCGCTTCCGTTCAGCCGGAGCCGGAGGTGTTGAAGGACCACGCTGATCCGGCTCTGGGGGATCCGGTAGTTCATGGCGAGCTGTTCCGCTGTTTGCTCGGTCCAGGGGAGGTTAAACTTTTCTATCGCGGCCATCCAGCTCTGGACCCTCTCCGCGGCCCCGGGCGCGGGGAAATCCAGCTGAATGTGCCGCACCCTGGTCTCGAACCCGTGGTCGCCGAACGACAATCCGGTCCCCAGATAAAAGACCAGGACCCCCTTGCGTGCCAGCAGCCTCTTGAGCGGCAGCGCATCGGGCAGCGGTTCGCCTGAGCGCCTGTCCGCATCATGAAGGACAAGCACCGCGGGTTGCAGCACTGCTTCCCTAAGGAGTAGCCCGGTTAGTTTCGTGTTCCATTCATTTTGACGATGGAGTAACGCAAGGGGCGTGCTTATGATTTTCCATCCAAGCGTTGCCGCGGTCGCCTCGATAAACTCCTGTATGCCGTCGGTGTCCTTTCCGGCAAGCGTTACGATCCGGCCTTCCGTCGCCATGACGCCGTCGACAAGATGCTTCAGTTCCGTCGCATGCCGGGGGGGCTGCGCCGGTAGGCCCGGTTCGGTCATGCTGATAATCCCCGAGAGCCGTTCATCATATTGCTGATTGCCCAGGAGATAGGTCACGATTCTTTCATCGACGCGGAAGGCCCTTTTCAGCAGCGGCGAAATGGCCTCGTCGCCGATCGGCGCCAGAAGGTCCCAGTTTTTCAGGGGGCTGCCGGGATGGAAGACCTGACGCGCGATGGACCGCTCTTCCTGATTATGGCAGTACAAATCGAGAAGAAAGCCCGTTGCAGGATAAGTTTGCGTGGCATCGTCCTGCAGGAATCCGAAGACCTTGCAGAGGCCGGGATACAATTCCGGAAGCAGACAGGTGAGCAGAATATCGACCTCGAACCTGCTTAACGAGAAGACCCGTTGCAAGGTGACCAGCGGCAAAGGGACCGCTTCTCTTCCGGACCTTTCCACACGCGTCGCCAAACCGGCTGCAAGCTCCGGATTGAGCGCGGACTTGTTTTCCTCCTTGTCGTCTTCCGCCTTTTGAAGATGAGACAGCGCCTCCGCGGGCGTGATCCCATAACCCCTGAAGGGCCCGTCCGGAGCTGTCTCGAAGCGTCTCGTAAATTCGGCCGTTCTCTCGGCGAGCAGAAGGCGGATGGGCCGCAGCTCGGCCTGGAGGTGCTCAAGCCCATTCTTGAAGGGAGCGGTTTCCTCGGCGAGCGTATGGTCAAGTGCATTTATCAAACTTCCACCTTTATTGTGTGCGGTTGGCTGTCATACTTGTCGTATACGCGAACCGTTACCTCGTAGGACCTGTTTGCGGTGGTATTCGGTAGGACGATCCGCACTTCGTTAATGCTGTTGAAAGAAAGAGACGCAGGCTCGAAGTCAGCGCCGGCGGGAAGCGGGTGCAAATAAACTTTCGTATTGCCGTCCCGAAAATTGTCTCCCTCAATGACGATTTCCCGGGAAAGATCGGTTATAGTATCCGGCGTTATTTTATATACTCTCGGCTTTGGGAACACGAAGGATAACGCGTTGCTCTTTCGCGCATGGTTCAGCTTCACTTCAATAGTAGTTGGCCTGTCTTGCATACCCGTGGGCATGGGCTTGAGCGCCCAGGTGACGGCATGGTTCCTGACGAAGGCCGGAGCTATATCGGAGGCGCTTTCAGGGCTTCCCTGCGGCGTTGCATACACCGTGAGCGGCAGCGATGGGTCGGTGAGAAAATTCCCCCCCCAGATCGTTAATACCGGATTGCCGTCTACGTCTTTTGGGAATTTTGAATCTTCGATGTATTTTTTCTGCGGATCGATCCGGTACAGAAACGGAGAGAGCTCTTCCAATGGTTCTTCTTCAGAGCAACCCTCCTCACTACATATTTTGACGACATGGAGTCCGGGCGGCAGTCCGTACGGAACAGCAAACTTCAATTCGGATGCTCTTATCGATTTCGGCGTGATCAGCATCTCGTTCAAATACACCTTCAAATAATCGCCTTCAAAATACTCCCCGGTGATTGTCACGAGGTCTCCGGCGTAACAGCGCTTCGGGGTAATCAGGCCGATCGCGGGGGCTCCTCTGAGAATGACGGCCTTTACGTGCGTGGAGTCGACCCTGCGCACCCGGCGTGCCTTGTTTTCCGGCGGGGCGATCTGCACCACCGAAACCTCATACGCCACGGACAATCGATACGGATGGTTGATGGCATGCCAGACCGCGGCCAGTTCCTGAAGAGGAAGGGGATGTTGAATGATCTTCAGTTCCTCCCACGGCAGGCCGAGCGGCGGTTCATTCGGGTCCAGCGTGCCCTCAAAATAGATGGGGTCGATTATCTGGTTGGCGTGAAAGACGCGCATTACATCGCCGAGGATCTGGTGTTCGTCAAGATTGCTCGTTTTGTCGGGGGTAAAAATATTCAGCATATAGAAGAGATTTAATGTGAGGGGATAAGGAATCTGTTTTCCGCCGCCCATGTCGACCCAGCCGTTATTCTTCGAGTAGACCGATTCTTCCACGCGGTATAAAAAAAGGTTTACACGGCTTATCCCGACTTCCTCCCCCCTATTATTAACGGGCGCGCCATAGTCCTCGCCGGGCGAGGCGATGCTGATCTGAACCGGATTCTCCATTTCCGTCCTCAGCAGCTCAGCCAGGGTCTCGCCCGCTGCCTTGATGGCGGTATAATTCGTTATGACTCCTAACGGCCGTAGCGACATGACCACTCCCAGTCTTCAGCTATCGCATGATCAACATACGAGGGCGCTTCAGGCCAAACCACCTCGTTCTCCGTCTTGTTCCGTCCTTTAATATTTATATGGATGTTCCCGATCTTGACCGTTCCGTGTTGGCGCGCCGACGGCTGTTTCCGCAAAACCTCACGATTTCGGGATGGATATGCGTCCCGTAAAACCGGCTTGTTAAGCGTGGGGCCGCCCGCATCCAGGGAAAGGCTGATGGGAGAGCGTTCGTCCTGTCCGTGATGTGACGGCTCAACAATCGGGGCCGTCTTTTTACTTTCTTTCCGATTTTCCTGCAGGTGGGGGGCTGTCCCGTGATCGTTCTTATCAATCGGTTGCGTATTGATATGCTGCCCTTGCGTTATGGCGAGTTTCGGGATATCATTATTATCTGATTTTATTGTTTTCCCCTTTCCCGGGTCGTCGGAATATTTTCCTTTGCCGTCAGCCAGGGGTGTTCTGCTCTTTTCTTGTACTCGGTTTTCTTGGGGGAAAATGACCTTAAGCGCGTCGTTAGTGTCCCTTTTTTCGCGCTTCATGTTCTCGTTCCCCTGTCTAAAATCCCGGCCCTGCCACAGCGGGAGGCGGCTTTCACCCGGCGCCCCGGCCTGACTTTTGATCAGAAGCGTTTTCTCATTTCCAGTTTCAACGTCATGATCGCGCCGCTCGGGGAACCCATTATCTTTCAGCCCTATGCTTTGCCTTTCAGTCGAAAGCTCCTGTTCATGTACTGGCTGAACATCCTGGACTCTATTCGTCGAATAGCTCTTTTCTTCCGGCGTTCCCCCCGGGTCTCGCGTTTCGATTATAAACCCTTCCCTGATGGACCATTCATTTTTATCCGAGTTCGGCCGGATGCTCGTCTGTTGCATCGCAAGGCTCTTTATCAGTTCTTTCTCTTTCGTTTCCCGCCGCCCCGGGTCTGTCTCACTGCCTCCGGACATCAGTTCTATTTTTTTGTGATGCTCGCCAATTGTGAATCTATCAGCAGGATCGAAGCTATTATCAACAGCTTTGGATGGCTGTTCTTCCCTTCTTTCCGCGTTGTTTTGCGGCTCCACGCCATGATGCTCATACCGAGCCTCGACTGAAATACTGGGGGTCAAAGGTTCGGCAATAATATAGTTAGATGTGTCTCTCGATGTTTCCACGGAATCGTATGTGCTCAGACCGGCGCGCTCATCGGAATCAGGGCTGGTATGGTCCAGACTTTCGGAAGAGTTAATGGACCCCATAGTATACAAGGGGGAAACTTCTGTAATTGACGCCGTTCTTTTGTCTCGGACGGGAAGCTGCGTTCCCCGCGCCACTTTGGCAAGCAAGGGCGAGTTCATCACGTCCATGCCCCTCTCATTGCGTTCATGCATAATCCGAGGTCTCCAAATGCCGCCTGATATGGCTCAAATACATTTTTCGTCTCCACCGGGTGAGCGACAGGAGCTCGCTCTCCGACCAGTGATAGTAAAAAGCAAGCTGGTGCACTTCCTTCCAAAAATCTTCATTGGTGAGCTGCAACTCTTCCCAGAAATACGCCTGAATGTCCAGGGTAGATGCGAAAACCCGGCTGCACTCGGAGCAGGTTATATCCAGGTCCCAGTCGAATGACGTTATCCCTTCGGATATCGCCTTATCGATGTCATGGACAAGATCTTCCGGCAGTCCCGCCAGGGTCTTTGCCGTGGTGTCGGGGATGCCGTTTGCCTCGATAAGGCAGCGGGAAATAAGCTCGTATCGGGCCGTTCCTGGGTCGTGGTGAAGCAGTCTCGATAATATTTCCTGGTCCGAACCGTTCGGTTCCCGATACAGAAGATCTATTTTTTGGGGACCGCGCTCGATTGTCGCCCGATGCTCCCGCTGCTCATTGATCCGGGGAACCTTCACGGTAGTCAGGTCGAAGACCACGTCGAGCCGGCTTCCACAATCCGTGTGGGGGCATTGCGCGATACCCCAGAGCTCCGGACCGAACGTCAGCATCCTGAGCGCGCAAACCATCATGTCCCGGTCCGCCACGGACAAACGCGCCGCGTTATGGTTCGTGAAGTCGCCCTCGAGCCTGACGGCGTTGTTGAGAAGCGTCGTGACCCAGGCGATGAGCCCGGCGTTCCTTTCCGCGTGCTCAAGCATTATCTCCGTCCGGCCGTCGAGGGGCGAGACCCACGCCTCGCTGACGATCCTGCCGTCGACGTCAGCAATTCCGACAGGAAGCCTGATCTTGGCGCTCTCCGCCCCGCACGCCGAAAAGTCCCGCGACATGAGCGCGCTTATCGACGGTCTGATCACGGTCGCGGCGTGAATTTTGTGGCCGTTTTCACCCACTACTTATCCCGCTCAAAACCCTCATGCTCGAGCTTGACGCTCCGGATCGCGACGCCGTTCTGGCTCAGGTCGAGCGCCGGCACGGCCTGATATTCCGAGACCCAGCAGTCGAAGATTTTGTAACTGGTCAGCGTTTCGCCGTTGTGATCGCAAAGATGAAGCTCGATGTTCTGTCGGAAATCATCGGCCATTTTGTTTCCGCTGTACTTGTTCATCTTGTTTGCCCAGTCCTCGAACACTTTGCTTTCGGTCATGCCTTGTTCGAGCGTAATGGCCTCGTATTTCGTCTTGCCGGGCAGTCTCTGCGGTTCAAAGTTGGCGTTGTCACCCCCCTGACTCCAGTCGATTCCCTCCGTGGTCTTCTTGAGGCCGCTCATTTTGTTTACGCCAAGAACAAATTGACCGCCGATTTTTACTTTAAAGCGGAAATTCCTGTAGGGGTCTAATTTCATTGCTCGTGCTTCGCCGGCCATAGCGCATCCTCCGATTTATAAATAGGTTATTGTTTCTTTCCAGCCATCTGACTGATCCTGACGATGACGAATTCCGCGGGCTTGAGCGGCGCGAAGCCCACGAGAACGTTCACCTTGCCGAGATCGATATCGATCTGGGTGGTCGTTTCCTTGTCGCATTTTACGAAAAACGCCTCTTCGGGTTTCGAACCCTGGAACGCTCCGCTTCTGAACAGGTTCATCATGAAGGCCCCGATGCTCATCCTCAGCGACGACCAGAGCGGCTCGTCGTTCGGCTCGAACACCGCCCATTGGATCCCTTCGTAGATGCTCACCTCCATCATGATTGCCGTTCTTCTCACCGGGATATATTTCCATTCGGGGTTTGTGTAAAGGGTCCTGGCGCCCCACGAGACGATCCCCGCCCCGGGCATCCTTCGGATCACGTTAACGCCAAATGGGTTCAGCAGGTCCTGTTTGATGTCATTCACCTGGTCCGCAAGTTTCACGACCCCGGCCACCCCGGCCTCGGTCCCCGCGGGCGCCTTCCATACTCCGCGGCGGCCGTCGATGTTGGCATAGAGTCCCGCGATCGCGCCGGCCGGTGGAATGAGGATCGTCGGCGATGCGGTCCCGATGGGATCGCTCACCTCTATCCAGGGATAATACAGGGCCGAATAACCCTGCCCAGTACTTTTGTTGACTGTTCCTTGCACAAAATCTTTGGCCGCGTTCGGGTCTGTGATTTCTTTCGGCGCATTCGTGACAAAGAACAGATCGCGGAGCGGCCTCGCCTGTACCGGTCGCTGCTTGTCGCAATACGCGGTTCCGTCATTGACAAACTTGGTGGCAATAGTCGCGTCCATTCTTTCCCAGCCCGGAATGACCAGAATGCTGATGTCTGTCAGCTTGTCGAGCAGATTGAGCCCGCTGATCTCTCCGGGATACGAGCCGATGACGAAATTCGCCAGGTCGTTGCCGTTCAAGCGGTTCTGCCCGCCGCCGGTAAGTGAAAGGTTGTTGGCGGTGTCGAGCTCACTGCCGGTAAAGGTCTTTTTCGGGTTATTGTCGGGAGATTTGAACTCGTAGGTATATTCCGGCCTCGAGAGAGAGGGCTTTTCAGAAAAGGGCGCACTGTTTTGGAAAAGGTCCTTATATGCATCGCGAGCACTTGCGGCATCGGCATCGGTAGAAGCAGCTGTTGTTTCCAGCGCTTCGCCTAGGGGCGATCCTGTGAGCGGGATCGAAAAATAGACGGCAGAAGCTGCTGCGATCATTTGAACCGAACTTCCTGCTGTGAGTATTCGATAATTAAGAATGCCTACATTTGCAAAGTCTGTGGTAAAGAGTGCGCTTAGAGTTGTGCTGGTTGAAGCGATTGTAATTTGTCTTGTTTCATCGCCTACTGATATTCGCAGCGTTTTGCCAGTAGGTACTACCGCCGGTGAATTACCTGACACCACGGCAACCGTTTGCAACTCGGCAGGTATTAGATGGTAGCCGGTCGATTTCACGTGACTCGTACCGAATATCAAGGCGGCTCCATCATTTCCGGTATGGCTGGAAACTATAATTCTCCCGCTTGCCCCCTGTGTTATGGAGTTGATCGTCAAGTTCGCGCCGGTACTCGATGCGATCGGTTTCTTGCTCTTGCTTACCTTATTAAACGCCGCATTAATTTTACCTACAACTGCCGCCAAATTACTGTCTGTACTTTCAAACGAAACAAAGAAGGATGGATAGTTGTCTATTTTTAATTTAATTTGTTTCGATGCTATAGTCGCGAGGTTGGGCGTACTCGTAATTGCGGCCGGACCGGCGTCAACGCTGTAATGCACGTATGAATAGAACGCGTCGCCAAATATCAAGCGTGCGGCAGGCCCTATTTCAATTTTGATATCCTGGTTCGCTTTCAATATTATGTGTTTGCCGTCGGTAAATGCTATTTCACCCATCCCCCCAGTGTTAATTGGAGCGAGAACGCCTTGAAATAAAGTAGCTTGAAAATCTGTTGTAGATGTTCCTGTTATTTTCAACAAGGTGATTCCGGTCGACGGCAGAGGCGTAGTTGTGCCAAGCGCCAATTTGATTGCAGGCGAAGTTGAAGGAAAACCCGAATGAATAACGTCTGCATTCGCCAACCCATAGGCGAGTGCGATAGGTGTTGTCGTTTCGCCGGCATTCACGACCCAGCTATATTCCTGAAGCCCGAATATGTCGTAGGTCGCGTCTTTTTCGGACGGCGCGGCAAAGACAATCTTTGAATCTACATCAGCGGTAGGAGCTTTTATCTTGATTCTTTTCTTAGAATCTTCAATAACGATGGTGGCGACATCTCCCTGAATGTCATCCTGGAAGGCTGCATTGATGTTCGCGCAGATTTCCTCGGGAGAGACCGTACTGTCGCTCGAGGCGTCTTTGCCTTTCGAACAATCGATGGGGTACGGTCCGAATTCGTTTATCTTCAGTCGTATGTTCTTCACATTGTGAAGATTCACGGTCCCGTCGATCTTTTTGCCTATAAATACGGGGTTGTCCTCCAGTTCCTCCGCCGTAGTCTTGATATATGGAGACCTTTTTGTGACGCGGTCTATATAGAATGGGTCGCTGTTTACCATTGAAAGGTCTTCAAGCGTCTCTACCAGTTCATCTTTCATGAACACGTACAGGTTGAATCTTTCATTCGAGGTAGTCCCCTTTCCTATAGCGATCCTGAGCCCGTTGCCCCAGGCGCCGGGGGAAATCGCTTCAATGCTGATCGTCTTTATACCCGCATCGGTATTAACATCGAGCCTCGCCGTCTTCGCATCCTTTTCCACCCGAACGATATAGCATGCGGTGCCGCCGTTCTGAAAGAACTGGTACACTGAATAGGCGAGATACGAGGCGCCCAGGCTGGTATCTTTGACGTACCCTCCGTAGATCTGCTGGAACTCGGTGAAATTCGTGACAAACCTCGACTCATCAATCGGCCCCTTCTCCGCGATTCCAACGAACGCGGCGGTCGATGTCCCGACCCCTTCGATCGGTCTTGCACCGCCTGAAACCTCCTCGACGTAAACACCGGGATGTAAATATGTAGGCATTTGTTCCTCCTTTTAATTTCGTGCAGTTTTAATAATTTCAAACGCATTCAGCATTGTTACTCGCTTTCGCCTGACATGGAAGAGGGCCAGGCGTGGGGATATTCTCCGATCATGTCGTTTCTATTATGAGTCGATTTTTAAGTCCGTATACCGGGGGGGACTTGTCTATTTGGGTCTCAAAAAGAATCCCTTGTTCTACAAGCTTTGCCAGAGTCTCCTGAACCAGCAGACTTTGATGCTTGATCCTTCTTTCCATCAGCCACCACGCTATTATGCCCTCCCTTGTGTCGGAGGCATCAGGATGGTCCGAAAGATAGGCGAGGATTTCGCGCGCAACCTCGGTCATATCCGGCATAATCAGCTCATTGTTCACAAGTATCTTGTTAAGCAATACTTGTGCCCGCGGAACGTGATGGCAGAATAATGTTGAATATGGTAATAGTTCCAATAAATCAACGGTTAAAATTGACAGTCAGGCAGGGAAAGGCGGTCACATTGTGTGAATGTTAATGATGGCGAAACGGGTCAGGATATTTTCAGCCTACCCTTTGCGGAGAAAAAGAAACAACTGCTGTAAATTGAGAAGGTTGGCGATAGGACAAAATAGTCATGGTATTGCGTTCAAATGTCCCGAGTTACAGTGTGGGCGCTTTGAACTGTTGCACGTCTATTTGATACTTTTTAATCAGCTCCCAGAATGCGCGGCGGTTCTTACGCGCTGACTGTGCGGCTTTTGAGATATTTCCATGGTGAGTGATAAGAAGCCCGCGCATGTATCTTTTTTCGAATTCAGCGACGACCCTGGCTTTTTGTTCGCGAAACGATTCTTTATGAAGAGCGGAAGCGGCCTGCGGAAGGGCGATGTCCGGACCGTCAAGGACGGTCCCTTGGGCAAGGACGACCGCGCGCACGATGATGTTCTCCAGTTCCCGGACATTTCCCGGCCAGTCATACTGGTGCAGCTTCTCCATGGCCTCGTCCGTGAGCCCGTCAACCGGTTTATTGAACTCCGCGGCATGCTTATTCATAAAATGGCTCACCAGGAGCGATATGTCCTCCATCCGTTTGCGGAGGGGCGGAAGGGCCAGCTGGATGATGTTAAGCCGGTAGTAGAGGTCGCGTCTGAAGCCGCCATTGCTCACTGCCTGTTCGAGTTCGATATTCGTAGCCGCAATGATCCGAACATCGGCCCGGAGCGTCCTGGCGGAACCCAGCTGGCGGTATTCTTTTTCCTGCAGGAACCGCAAGAGCTTGACCTGCGCGGCCAGCGTCAGAGAGTCGATTTCGTCAAGAAAAAGCGTTCCTCCATCCGTCTCGTGAATGAGGCCGTTTGCAGGAGCGACCGCGCTCGTGAACGCCCCCTTTGCATGGCCGAAAAGCTCGTTCTCAATAAGCTCGACGGGAATTGCGCCGCAGTTAACAGGAGTAAAAGGCTTGTCCGAACGGGGGCCGAGGTAGTGGATCGCCCGGGCGCACATTTCCTTTCCAGTGCCCGTTTCTCCGGTTATCTGGACTCCAACATCGCTTTGGGCTATGGCCGGTATCTTTTCGATGACTTGAAGGAACGCCTGACTTTTGCCGACAAGTTGCTTCAGCCCCACCGTTTCCTTCAGCCGTTCAACAAGAGTATGTCTTTTTCTCGCGTGTTCGACGGTCCTCCACAGTCGCGGCAGCACATCAACGGCCTTAATCGGCGGTGTAAGAAAGTCCACAACGCCGAGTTTGAGCAGCTCTATCATTGCTTCGGGCTTTCCGTCTGCGATCACGGCAATGACTGGTATTCTTCCGGGTTCCTGACTCAATGTCCGAATCAGGGTGCGTTCTGTATCCCCAAAGTCGTCCGGAAGAATCACGAAGACAATATCAGACTCGCGCTGACGAATGCCGCCGAGCAAACCCGCCTGGGATGAATTAAATTCATCAACATGGACCGGAAAACGGGAACCGGCCGTAATAATTTTTTCGATGTCTCTTGCAAATTGAAGCCCCGGCAATGGAGTCATATCGATCAGAACCGCATTGATGGTATTCATATATAGACTCCAGTCTGGTTGATGGAAAAACCCCTGAACACGAATCAATGACCGATGCGATCATATGATTTTGAATATATGCCTTGCTTCTTTAGTTATATAATAAGGGCATGTAAACCAATGCGAAAGGCGGGTAAAGATATCCTACTATTCTTTATTGCATAGTTTGGAACAGAAGTCAATCACCTTGACGGGGTATTTTAAGGGTATATATAATTGTAATTTGAGGGGCCGAATCAAGACTTGAAGCAATAAAGTGCATTCTTGTTTTTAAATTGAGAAGAAGTTTGTCCTTATTGAACAATTGAATTTGGATGATGTAATCTCGAATTCCGATTTGAGCGGTGTATTTTAAGGGAGCATATGAGCCAATTGGAATTTTATAAGCTATACTGTCCGCCCTTTGCTTTTTTATATACAGACGGATTTTCCTGTGATATATTCTTTTCGGTGCGCTTTAGTTTATCTGGAGAACGTGATGACCAGGGCCTCTAATTTTATTCTACTCGGCTGCTTCGCGGCGGTTGCCGCCTGTTTTACCGCTACGAATATCTCCGACTATGACATCTGGTGGCATTTAAAACTCGGCGAATCCGTTTTTCGGACCGGCTCGGCATATCACACGGACATGTTCTCCTATACTTTTTTCGGCCGGCCCCAGTTTACAGGAGAGTGGCTCGGAGACCTGTCTTATTACCTTGCATTCCTGGCATCCGGCATGGCGGGAGTGACTGTCTTGGAGATGCTTTTGCTGCTCGGAACAATGGGGTTCCTTCTTCTGGCCGTCAGAGAGGTGATCGGCGACGATGAAGGAGGACTCCAGGCCGGTGTTATTACGCTCACAGTGGTCCTGTTCGCTGTCAGATTCAGACTTTTTCCGCGCACATATATGTTCAGTTTCCTGTTCCTCAGCATATTCCTTTTCTGCATTCACCGTTTTGAGCGAACCCGGAACTTCCGACTTCTTCTGCTACTGCCTGTTATCGAGCTCATCTGGACAAATATGAGCAAAGGGGCCTTTTACGGAACGCTCGTGCTGATATTGTTCCTCGTCCGGGAAATCATTGCAAAAAGGGCCGAAATGAAGCATGGTCTTGTGCTCGCTCTCGTAGTCGCTGCAGCTTTTATCAATCCTTCCACATACGAAGTTTATATGATGCCTTTCCGTTATCTGATGGAAACTCATAAGATAACGGATTATGTGGGAGAACATCAGCCCCTCACACTTGCGCTCCTGTGGGGCTTCGGGCTGCAGTACACCCTCGGTTTTCAGGTGCTTGCAATCGGGGCACTCGGCTACTTCATTTTTTTCAATGGATGGAAAAACATCTTCCACGTTCTTCTGTTCGCATTCTTTTTCGCCCAGGTCTCAATAATGATACGAATGATAGATTTATTCTCTTTCACCAACGCTATCGCATTCTCTGTTGTGATCCATCAGGTTCTGATATTCACCCGGTCGCGGCTTCGGATTAAGCCTCTGATGATGACGACGATACTTTGCGCCTGTCTATTGCTGATCATTCCGGTATCGGTCCTCGATAACCCGACCTATGCCTTCGGATTAGGCATCAAGGAAAAGCAGTTTCCGAAAGATGCGCTTGCCTTTCTTGACCGGGAGGGAGTAACCGGAAAGATGTTCAATAGTTACCACTATGGAGGGTATATTCTCTGGAACGCTCCCAGCCGGAAAGTGTTCATCGACGGCCGGGGTGCGGGCATCCTGTACAGCGATGAATTCTATAACCGCTATTTTGCAATGCTGAAAGATCAGAACGCATGGAGCATGGAAGATATGACGTGGCATTACGATTATGCCGTTCTCGATTATGATCTGATGAGCGCCCGCTTTCCCCGCCATCTGGTCGATAATCCCGACTGGTCTCTTGTATACTGGGATGACCATTCCCTTGTGTATCTGAAACGGACTGATGCAAACCGGGCCGTTATTGAACATTATGGTTACCGGACGGCAAAACCTGAATTCTATGATTTCAATTATCTTGCCTCATCCACAAGACCCGCTCGCGACGTTCTTCACGATTTGGAACATGATATTGCTTTAAACCCGGGAAATCAGGAGCCGATACTTGCTAAAGCGTTTTATCTCTATGAATTAGGTCCCGCGTATCATACTGAAGCTCTTCATGAAATTGACAGAACCATGAAGCTGCGGCCGGACATGGCGATCAAACATTCAGCAAGGGCCTTTCTCCTGATGGAACAGGGAAAAAGCAATGAAGCGGAGAATGAGGCAAAATGGGCATTAGCACTTGACCCTTCCGATGCAGGAGCTAACGCGGTCATGCGACGAATAAAAAGAAATTAGCATGCCTGATAATTTTCAGCCGCTCACCTGATCGGGCTTGTGACCCAGCCGGCGTTATCAGGAGCCTAACGAATAACTTTACTTTCTGCTGATCTTTGGGGAAAGTCCGGTTATGTCCAAAGGCGCCCTGCAATTCTACACAAGTTGCTCTCTCATTTGCTTCAGGAGCAATATCGCAAGATGATACTTTGCGCCTTCCTCGATCCTTACTTTCTGGTAGAAAGCGCACAGTTCACACTTTTCGTATTTCTGCGCGAAGGAGCCCTGAATCCGGCCGCCGCACAATGTTCCTGCCACGACCCAACAAGCCCTTCCGGCATTCCTTCCGCTATGGACCTTGTCGAGACTTGCTTCATGATAGACAGGGCAGATGCCCAGGTCCTTTTCGTGTGCTCCTCCCGTGATCCTGCCGCAACCCATGAACTCCCAGCAATTCTTTTTCTCCATAATGCCTCCCTGATGGTAAATATGCTAAAACGTCAGTAGAATAACACAGAGCTACAGGCCTGTCAAGTATTTTTAGATATTACCACTTTAATTGTTATGCCATCAATGACCGTGGACACACCAAGGCAGGGGAGCACGGGCGGCAAGGTAAGCAATGGCGAGCTGGAAAACGCTGTTCGTACATTAAGAGCCCGGGGGGTCACAAAGGAGAATATCGGCGTCTATCTCATGTTCGGCCTGCCGGACCAAAGCCTTGATGAGGTCCGGGACGGCGTAGAGTTTTTGAAAAACCTCAAGGTCCGCATTTACCTTGCGGAGTTTTCCCCGGTTAAGGGCACGGAATGCTGGAAGGAACTCGTACAAAATGGTGTGATTATGAACGAGCTCGATCCCCTGCTCACGAACAATACCGTGTTTTCGTACCTGTACTCGGGATATGACCAGACAGACGTCAAAAGAATGAAGCTCGATGTGCTGAAATATAATCAGGCCGATTGACCGGTCACTTATTGCTTCCAAAAATCATTTCGATCCTGAACAATATTCCGGGCAGTCCATGGAAGTAGTGGTCCCGCGGAAACCTGCACTGTGGAGCAATTTCAAAAAAGAACCACTCCCGCCAGATGCTCTGGCGGTACCGGACCCTGAAGTCCACCTCTTCCAGCTCGCTGATCGGCCGGGTCTGAAAGGTGTTGATCCACTCATATTCCAGCGCCCGCCTGAAGTCCAGCGGTTGTCGCAGCAGGAAGCTGAGACCGTAGATATAGCCATCCACGTCCTGCGTCCATATCCCTTCGGCGCTCGTGCGAAAGAACAGATCCTGGAGAAGCGTCCGTTCGAAATCAAAACGGCTTACTGATTGCCATTTAATGTCCGTTCTCCATACCATGTCCTCGGTGAAACGAAGGTCCCAGGGAGTGAACGGAAATAATACACGGTAGCGAGGCCCGATGAACAGTATGGGCGAGCCGCTGTGAAATTGCATGCCCGCTCTCGCCAGAAAACTCTCCTTGGCCGTTGACCGGAAAAAATAATGAACTGAAGCGCTCAGGGTCTGCTCTTCCGGTCTTGCGAGGCGCTCGCCGGGGGTGCCTGCCGGTTCAGGAGCGCCCGCGGGGATGACGGCCGGTTCTCCGGAAAGGACCAGATGAGTCTTTTTCTGAAGCTGCGGCAGGACCAGTCTCGCATCGACCGTTGGCTTGTATTCCATCGGCGACGTCCTCTCCCGGAAGGCATCATACCGGAACCGCACGTATGACTCGTTCTTTTCGCTCTCGTACCGTTCGTCCCCGAAAAAGGAATCGAGCCAGGTCGCTGTGGAAAGAATACTTTGGGACAAGGTGCCATGCAGTGCATCAACAAAGTATTCTCCGTTTCTGCGCAATTCCTGTATCATGGGCGGTTTCGGCAATTGTTTCTGTTCTTCAAAAGGAGGTCCCTGCTGCTCTTGACGTTCCTTCTCCGTCGGCGTTTCCGGCAAGAGTTGCTCTTCCTTCCGCACAGACGCCGGTTCAGTCTGGTCCGAAGACTCCGCCTGTGCACAGGTCTGGGGAATGATCGTCAGAAATATGATCATGAAAACCACGGTCACCAGAACGCGCGAATTCATATTTTCCCCGGCAGACGTGATCAAAAGCGCCCCCATCGACAATACAACCTTACTCAAGATAGGCAAATGAGCGAAATATGTCAAGTGCCTATGCAAAATAAAGAAACGGTCCTTCCGGGACGCATTTCGGGCAATACAGCGCGTTCATTAATATCTTTTGACAATCCGGCCGCATTCCTTTATATTTAAATCAATACCGCAACTCTTCCGCACAATACCCAAAGGAGATTCAAAATGATCCCGACCGTTGAATGGAAAGACGGCATCGTTCGGATGCTTGACCAGACAAAACTTCCCCTGGAAACCGTATACAACGATTGCAAGGACTACCAGACCGTTGCTCGCGGCATTAAGGAACTCTGGGTGCGCGGCGCGCCGGCCATCGGCGTTTCCGCCGCCATGGGTCTGGCTCTCGGCGCACAGCAGATAACCGCGACCACGTTCGAAGAGTTCTGGCCGAAGTTCGAGGAGATTTGCGCTGTTATGGCGGCGACCCGTCCGACAGCCGTGAACCTCTTCTGGGCCATCGACCAGTGCAAAAGGTTCGTGCAGGAGAACAAAGATAAGGGAATCGATGCCCTCCGCGCGCTGCTGGTTGAGGAGTCCCAGCGCATGCTGAACAAGGATATCGAAACGAACAGGAAGCTGGGCGCCTACGGCGCCGTGTTCGTGGCGGACGATGACAACATAATCACTCACTGCAACGCGGGTTCCATCGCCACCGCAGGTTACGGCACCGCCGAGGGCGTGATGCGCGCCGCGGTCGAGGAAGGGAAAAAGATCCACGTTTACGTTGATGAAACAAGGCCCGTGCTGCAGGGCGCGCGCCTCACTGCCTGGGAGCTCATGCAGGAGAACATTCCCTGCACACTGATCACCGACAACATGGCCGGGTACTTCATGTACCGCGACATGGTCGACGTGGCGATCGTGGGCGCTGACCGCATAGCCGCGAACGGCGACGTGGCGAACAAGATCGGCACATACAGTCTCGCGGTGCTCTGCAAGGAACACGGCATCCCCTTTTATGTCGCGGCGCCTGTTTCTACCATCGATTTCACCATGGAATCGGGGTCCCTCATCCCCATCGAAGAGCGGGACCCCCGCGAGGTTACCCATATCTTTGGCAAAGTCCAGATTGCGCCGGACGGCGTCGCCGTGGCAAATCCGGCCTTCGACGTCACCCCGGCCCGCTATATCACGGCCATCATCACGGAAAAAGGGGCGTTCCTCCCAAAGGACATCCACAGGCTTGCCGGCGGCAAGGCCGATGTGGAACGCTTCAGAATACAGTAGACCCGCCCGCATCGCATTATTTCATTCCGCATACACAGACAAAACAGGGCTCACCAAGAGTGAGGAGGGCTTCATGAAAAAGACCGTTCTTCACCAGCGACATGTACAGGTAAATGCAAAAATGGCTGACTTCCAGGGATGGCAGATGCCGTTTCTGTTTACCGACGTACAGGACGAATACCATGCGGTGCGCACCGCTGCCGGCCTGTTCGACGTGGGCTGTCTGGGCAGGATCGAGATAACCGGCGCCGGAGCGCCCGCTCTCCTCCAGAAGACCTTCACGAGAGACGCGCTTAAATTCCCGGAGGGGTCGGCGGCCTACGGCCTGTTTTGCAACGAGTCCGGCTTCGTCCTCGATAATTCACTGCTGTTCCACCTTCCCGCGGACGGCCGTTACCTGCTCTGCACCAATGCGGCGAATACCGGCAAGATTCTTTCGTGGCTGAAAAAACACGCGGGCAGGGACGTCCGGATAGACGACACAACCATGGCCACGGCCCAGCTCGCGCTCCAGGGCCCCCGTTCCACGCACATCCTCGATAAGCTTACGGACCATCAAATGAAGAAAATGAAACCGAAAACGCTCAGGAACATGCCTTTTCAGGATACGACCATCATCGTGTCGCGTACGGGCTACACAGGCGAACTCGGGTATGAATTATTCGCGCCCGCAGCCCATGCGGAGCGACTGTGGAACGCCCTCTGGGAAGCGGGGCGGGACACGGGCCTCCTGGCCTGCGGTTTCGGCAGCCGGGACCTACTGCGTCTGGAAATGGGCTATCATAATGGAAGCGACCTCGACGAGACCCGCACGCCCCTCGAAGCGGGCCTTGGGGCGTGCATCGACTTTAAAAAGGACTTCATCGGCAGGGAGGCGCTGCAAAAGCTCAAAGAGCATGGGGTCAAGCAGAAATTCATCGGCTTCGAGCTCTTCGATAAGGGAATCCCCAAGAGCGGCAACAGCATATATTCTGAAAACCGGGAAATCGGCGTCGTAACAAGCGGCAATCATTCGCCCCATTGCCGCAAGGATATCGGGCTTGGATACGTTGAGACCAGATACGCAAAGGCGGGCCAGGAGATAGAAATAGAAGTGAAGGACCGCGAGATCGCGGCGAAGGTCGTGGAGTTGCCGTTTTACCGGAAGAAATAAATCATTCCTTCCTAACAGCACAAGCTTGGTCCTTCCTGCCTCACATGAGTGGTTGACCTATCTTTTCCTGATGCCGCAACAGTATTCGTTGATCCGCTTCGAGGCGTATAAACTCATCGTTTCCCGGCGCGTTCGCGCTCCTGGGATTAGGCAGCCCAGTAGGTCGGATAGAACGATATTTGTGAAACCCGACTCTTGTATGCCGGAATGTATTCAGGAGTTGTGAATAGCGTGGAAAAATGTCGGGTTTCGCTACGCTCTACCCGACCTACAAGCTAAGCAGTTTGCCTGATGGCTCCCTCTTCCTTCTTTTTCCCGCCAGTGATTTGTGGTAATATGCTTCCATGGAAACCAAGAAAGCTGTAATCCCGGTCAAAGGCATGACCTGCGTGAACTGCGCCGCCGCGATCCAGAAAGACCTCTCAAAACTTTCAGGCGTCCGGAACGCAAACGTAAACTATGCGAACGAAAAAGCGGTGGTTGAGTTCGACCCCGCCGTTATCAACCTGGAGAAGTTCATCTCCAGCATTCATGAATCGGGATACCGGGCGGTCACGGAGCTTGTATTTATCCCGGTAATCGACTTCGATGTGTCCCGTTCCCGGGAACTGGAACAGGCCGCAGTTGCAATCGACGGCGTGCTCAAGGCCGTGGTAAACTCCGCATCCGGCACGGTTGAAGTGGAATATGTCCCCGGCCAGATAGGCCTCAGGGACATAAGACGAAATATTGAAAAGAGCGGTTTCCGCCTCCCCCAGCAGCTCGAAGGACGCTCCGCGCTCGACATTGAAAAAGAAGCGCGCGAGCGGGAACTGTCGGAGCTCAGGAACAAGCTCGTCGTAAGCGCCATCCTCTCCGCCCTCGTACTCATCGGCAGCTTGCAGGACATGCTCCCCTTCATCACCATCCTCCCGCGCCGGACCATGTGGTTCGTCCTGTTCCTTCTGACCACGCCGGTCCAGTTCTGGGCAGGCCGCCATTTTTACCAGAATGCCTGGGCCTCAATCAAACACGGAAGCACGAACATGAACACGCTCGTGGTTGTGGGGACCAGCGCGGCCTATGGCTACAGCGCGGCGCTCACATTCTTCCCCTCGCTTCTTGGACATCACGGCCCCCACGGCGGCGCGTATTACGACACGTCCGCGATCATCATCACGCTCATCCTGTTCGGCAAATATCTCGAAGCGCGGGCAAAAGCCCGAGCAGGCGAAGCGATCAAAAAGCTCATGGGGCTGCAGCCCCGCACGGCGCGCGTTCTCCGAGAAGGAAAGGAACTGGATATCCCGATCGAAGACGTCGAAGCAGGCGAGCTCATCATGGTCAGGCCGGGTGAAAAGATACCAGTCGACGGCGTGATTCGCAGCGGTTCTTCATCGATCGATGAGGCCATGCTGACCGGTGAGAGCCTTCCTGTTGATAAAAAGTCCGGGGACACGGTCATCGGAGCTACGCTCAACAAGACCGGCGCCTTCACCTTTGAGGCGACCAGGGTCGGTAAGGACACCATGCTCTCCCAGATCATCCGCATGGTACAGGAAGCCCAGGGCTCCAAGGCCCCGATCCAGAGGCTTGCCGATTATATTTCAAGCATCTTCGTGCCTACGGTCATCGGTATAGGACTCGTGACCTTCCTGGCCTGGTTCTTCCTCGGTCCCACGGAATCAAGGTTTACGTTCGCGCTGGTCAATTTCATCGCGGTCCTTATCATCGCCTGTCCCTGCGCCATGGGCCTGGCAACACCCACGGCTATCATGGTCGGGACCGGCAAGGGCGCGGAGCAGGGCATCCTATTTAAGAATGCAGAAAGCCTTGAGCGCGCCCAAAAAATCGACACCATCGTTTTCGACAAAACCGGAACGCTCACGGCCGGAGAACCCAGGGTCACAGATGTCGTCAGCCGTGAATTCAGCGAACGGGACATTCTTTTTTTAGCCGGTTCCGCGGAAAAGGGTTCTGAACACCCATTGGGAGAGGCGATTGTACGCGCGGCTATTGAAAAAGGGATCGCCCTCGACCAGGTCGACGAATTCGAGGCGCTTCCCGGACACGGGATCCGCGCTATGTTGAAAGGAAAGGAAGTCATACTCGGGAATGAACGCCTTATGAAGGAACGCGCGATAGACTTTTCCCTGTTCATGAACGAGGCGGATAAATTATCGTTTCTCGGCAAAACACCGATGTTCGTTGCCGTGGGCAATAGCGCCGCGGGTCTTATCGCCGTGGCTGACACCCTTAAGGAGCATTCCAAAGAAGCCGTGGCCGGCCTCAAAGCGCTTGGGCTTGAGGTGGTCATGCTGACCGGAGACAATCGCCGCACGGCGCAGGCGATCGCGCGCGAGCTCGGGATCACCCGGGTGCTGGCCGAGGTGCTGCCCCAGGATAAAATGGATAACGTGAAGAAGCTGCAGGCCGAGAAACGTATCGTGGCCATGGTCGGCGACGGCATCAATGACGCCCCTGCCCTCACCCAGGCAGACGTGGGCATCGCCATCGGCACGGGCACGGACGTGGCCATTGAGGCGTCCGACGTGACCTTGATCAAAGATGATCTCCGTGTGGTGGCAGTTGCAATGAGACTCTCGCGCCGGACCATGCAGACCATAAGGATGAACCTTTTCTGGGCGTTCTTCTATAATGTAATCGGAATTCCCGTCGCGGCCGGCGTCCTGTATCCCTTATTCGGGTCAGCCGGACTGCTGAATCCCATGTACGCCTCCGCAGCCATGGCCTTCAGCTCCGTGAGTGTGGTGTCGAATTCATTGAGACTGAGAAAGTTTCAATAAAACCGAAGCCGCCTCAAAGACTCGAAGGCGCGAAGGAAACCATGAAATCTAAAATCCTGTCCGACGATGCGACGCGTGCGGAGGGATATACTGGAGATGATCTCACGTGAGAAGTATGGCGGTCAAGGTGAATAAATAAAAAAACCGGTCCGAAGATACCGGACCGGCCTGGCTTAAACTCAGGTACGTTTATATGAAATGATAGATCAGCCCGATGTCGAGGGTTTTTACTGATCCATCGGTTTTTGGACTTGTATCAAATGAGACTGCTGATTTTGTCCAGCCGGCGTTCACTGATAACTCCCTGAAGAGATATAATTCAATGCCGAAGCCGTACTGCATGCCATCGCTTTTAAATGTCGTGGAATCTCCTATTTCGTAGTGCGCATAACCGATGATGGCATAGGGCTCAATGGACATTACCTGGGAGCTGTCAAGGGTCGTAAGGGGGAAACTCAGTTTGAGATCCACTGCCAGGCCCTTGAGATCCACGGAATCGTGCGAGGTCGTTGAATAATTGCCCTCGAACGCCAGATACCGGTTGGACCCCACGCCCGCGCGAATGCCCCATCCCTTACCGGAACTGGTCCCGTTTCCCGCGTCGCCTGAAATAGTGTTGGTCGGTATGAACGCCCCGAGGTAAAACCCTTCCTTTGCCATTACCGGTGAAGCAACGAAAACGACGAGCAGTACCGCCAATACCAGAAGCTTTTTCATTCGTGTTTCTCCTTTCCTGTGTATTATTAATTTATACTCGTGTAACTTATCAAACAGTCTGACGTTATTGCGCAGGGACCGGTTGCCCCTCCGGAGCAGGCGGCGCTGACGGGGGAGCCGGTTGCGCGGGCGGCGCGGGCTCCGGAGCGGCTTGTATCTCCGGTTTAGGCTGCTCGGCCGCCTGAGGCTGTGGCTGAGCAGGCTGGTCGGGCGGCGGGGTCCTGGCTCCCTCCGCCGGTTGCTGCGGTTTCGGTTTGGCGCGCCGCGGCGCTTTGGGCTGCAGTTGCTGATTGGCGATCCCCGCTGTCGTGATGATCAGGTCCCTGACCACTGCGTTTTGCGGACCTGCCACGGTGAGTTCCTTGCCGTTCAGCAACAACCTTATTGCGCCCGAGCTCCCATACGTGAGCAGGAACCTTTCATCAGCGCTCCAGATCACACTCTCGCCCTTTTTCAACACGACCTTTTTCTGTGGACTGGCGTCCGTCCGAACCAGGACCCAGGTATTTTCAAGGGCAATGATTTCGAGATAAAGTTTCTCGGTCTTTGCGGGCATCGGCGCGCTGGTGCCTGTCTCCGTACTCGTCGGCGCGGTAACCGGGGCTCCGGCCGGCGGCGTCTCAACATGCTGTTTGCGAGTCGGACCCGTAAATAAAAATATGACAATCGCAAGGAGGATCGCCGCTCCCCAGATAAACGGTTCAAGTGGCGTTTTAACAGCGGCATCGGCGACCGTATGCACCGGCTCCTGAGCCATGGTCGGCGGCGGCGATGATACGGAGGGGGACCGGAGTTCCGCATACCGCTTCAGAACCTCTGCCTCGTCAAGCTTCAGGAAACGCGCATAATTTTTCAGAAAACCCTTCACAAAGACTTCACCGGGCAGTTTCGAGAAGTCTCCCGCCTCCAGCGCCTTGAGATACTGCAGGCTGATCCGGGTCTGCTGGGCCGCATCACGCAGATCCAGACCCCGCGCCTCTCGCGCACTTTTCAAATATGCTCCAAGTGTACCCATTCGTCACCTCAGGGTCTTAATGTAATCTCGTGATTTTTCTGCGATCTGGCTTTCAGGCGCCAATTCCACGGTCTTTTTAAACTCATCGAGTGACGACTTTTTATTGCCGTCCTTCAAAAGCGCGAGCGCCAGACTATACCTCATGCTGGCGTTTTTCGGGGACAGGGCCGCGCCCTCCTGGAACTCGGCGACCGCTTCCTTGATCCTGCCCGCCTCGAACAACGCTGTTCCCAGTTTAAAAATAGTCAGTTCGAGGACCACATACCGTTTGGACTCGCGATAGGCTTCAACAGCCTTGCTGTAGTCCTTCTGCGCCATATAGAGATCGCCGATATTGATGTGCGGCAGGTGAGGCGTGGAATAGAGCTTGTTCTCGAGCGCCTTATTGAAAGACTTGAGCGCTTCATTGTATTTCTGCTGTTTGGAAAAAACGACGCCGAGCGCGTTGTGCGCCTCGGAAAAATTCGCGTCGATATCAATCGCCTTTTTATAGTACTGAACCGCATCCTTCAATTTTCCCTGGGTATCATTGACGATCCCGAGGGCATAATACGACATCTTGTTTTTGCTGTCCGTTTGCACGGACCGCTGAAATTCAACCAGGGCAAGTTCGTAATTGTTTTCCTGAAGGTGCGACAATCCCTTCATGTAGTATCCCTCGGCCATCTTGGCGGTATCCGGCGTCGTACCGCTGGAGGCGCACCCCGTGAGCAGTACAAAAACCAGTAGCGCGCATCTTCTCATATTCATAGCGCTCCTTTCAAAACGACGATAACAACCGTGCGAGTGCTTCCTTGTCCCTGCTTATAAAAACCGCTCCTGGCCTGACGTCCTTTTTAGCCGGCTGTTTCGGAGGTTTTACCACGCCCGCGCTGATAGCCTGCTGGAGAACAGCGTCATACGGAGAAACTGCCGCCGGAACGCCCGTTGCCCGCGCGGGAACAACTGGCGCGCTCACGGCCTGCGCAGGCTGAGTGCTCGCCGCGGTCTCTTCCCGGGACGGTGCCTTCGGCTGAGGCCCGGGTTCCGGTAGAGGGGCCGTTGCCTTATCCGGAATAGCGGAGCTCGCCGCCCTCGGAGCTGCGACAGCCGACGGTGTTTCGGGCTGGGGCGCCGGCTTGCTTTCCGGTTGTCTTTTCAGATTGAAGATATCCTGTTCATCGAGCCACCGGTTCCTGTCTTCGACGGACATCTTCTTGATATTGATCTCATCGAGCAGAAACCCCATGGTGTCCGCAAACTCATTTGCCTCGTTTTTAATGTCCGACAGGGACCCTGCAGGGAAAGGGTTGGATGAATGAGGATAGAATATTCTTTTGTCCAATCTAGGCAGGTAGAGCCCGACATACGCGCTGAACTGACTCCCTTCCTGAAAATAAAAGATATAGCAGCGCGCGTCCTCAACACTCATCTCAGGCGTCGTCACCTGTTGAATGTTCATGGAGTAGAACACCTTGAAGACGTTCCTGTCCCTGACTTTCAGATCGGTTATTTTCGGATCAGCGGTAAACATGCGCGTATTTCCTGCCTCTAACCCTTATCCTGAATATCCTCAAAATGCGTCAACCGCTTGAACTCACGGTATCTGTTCTCGATCTCCTTGTATTCCAGGCTCCGAAGCCGGTCAAGGCTGAAAGACTCAACGTTCAGCGACGCCATCACGCTGCCGAAGATCACGGCCTGGCGCATGCTGGACTCGGAAAAATTCATGGTGCTTCCGAGGTATCCCATGAAGCCGCCGGCAAAGGTGTCGCCGGCGCCAGTGGGGTCGAACACCGCTTCAAGGGGATAGGCCGGGGCGCTGAAAACGCTGTGGCCGCTGAACATAAGTGCGCCGTAACTACCCTGTTTGACCACAATCGTCTTCGGCCCCATGGCCTGCACGCTCTTCGCCGCTTTCACCAGGCTCGCTTCTCCGGCCAGCTGCCTGACCTCGGCCTCATTGATGGTCAGCAGGTCGACTTCCTTCAGCGTGCGTTTGAGCGCGTCGGGTTTGCTCGCAATCCAGTAGTTCATCGTATCGCACGCCACTAATTTCGGCCTCTTTACCTGCCTCAGTACATCGAGCTGGATCTCCGGATCCACGTTGGCCAGAAAAACGACATCCGGACTCTTGTAATCATCAATGATGAGGGGTTTGAACGTCGCAAGAACATTCAGGTCTGTGGCGAGGGTGTGCGCTTCATTGAGGTCATAGCCGTACTCACCCTTCCAGCGGAAAGTCTCGCCCTTCTGGACCTCAAGACCGCGTACGTCGATGCTTCTGCTCTTCAGAAACTGGATATGTTCCTTGGGGAAATCCTCGCCGATCACGGCGACGAGACGGACATCGGTAAAATAGCTGGCTGAAGTGGAAAAATAGGTGGCGGAACCGCCGAGGGCATTATCAACATTTCCAAAGGGTGTTTTGACTGAATCGAGAGCAACCGTACCGACAACGAGTAAACTCACGTATTAACCTCCAAAAGGCAATAACTTTTCACCACAGAGTACGCAGAAAATTTCAATTTACAAAAAACGCCGTAACTATTCAGCAAATTAATTGAACAAAACACAAATAGTTCTTGACAAGGTTTTCGTAATAAAATATGAGACAGTATCGTCATCACAAACCATGCACAAAGAGCCTGTGTACGAAGCAGGGAGTA
>Ga0334722_10000491_pt1 | contig 57978 bp, 41 predicted proteins | sample C3_bottom_MG_FD_207210 | JGI IMG/M metagenome (GOLD analysis project Ga0334722, IMG submission 207210) | Sediment microbial communities from Yellowstone Lake, YNP, Wyoming, USA - C3_bottom | ecosystem: Environmental > Aquatic > Freshwater > Lake > Sediment | place: USA: Wyoming | collected... | reverse complement strand
CGTTGACCCTAGCTCTCTTGGGTAGAACTGATGATTCTTTAGCCGTCCTCCAGGAAGCCACAGGTCGTTACCCTCACTTTACAGATTTGTTCTACCTGGAAGCTGAAATAAGACTATTCAAGAAAGACTATCAAGGTTCTCTGGCCAGCTTTCAACGTTGCCTGGAGTTGGGTCCAGCGCCGCTAGGCTACCCATCATTATTGGGGGTAGGTTCTTTTCGAGCCAAATTGGGCCTGGGGTCCGTTTATGAAGCGGTCGGGCGCTTAGATCTTGCTAAGAAACTTTACCTGGAAGCACTGGAAGCAGCCCCGCAATGGAAGGAAGCGGAAGCAGCTTTGGCTGGGTTGTATTATCGCCTGGCTATAAGGACGCTCAAGGCCGGTTTGGAGCGATTTCCCGACGCAAAAGCCCTGCAAAAAGCCGTTTTATCTCTCACTCCTCCCAAGAGTACGGGTGACTGTGCAGGAACCACTGATACTGAAGGAGGGAGCTGAATGATCCCCGTAGCCCGTCCATGTATCAATCAAGACGATATAGCAGCCGTAATGGAAACCTTGCAGGCTGGTGAGCTGGCTCAGGGCTCTAAGATCATGGAATTTGAAGCAGCCTTTGCCAACTATATTGGAGTAAGGTTTGCCATCGCCACCTCCTCTGGGACTACTGCCCTTATCGCCGCCTTCAGGGCTCTAGAGCTACCAGCGGGGAGTAAAGTTGTTACCACGCCCCTTACCTTTGCCGCCAGTGTAAATTCCATCCTTTGGGCCGACGCCATGCCGGTATTTGCTGATATCAATCCTCATACCTTCAATCTGGGAGTGGAGCAATTACTTGAGGCCCTGGAACAACACCCCGAGACCCGAGCTGTTCTAATCGTTCATCTTTATGGCCTGGCAGCTGAAATGCCGGAAATCAAAAGGATCTGCCTTGAACGCGGGATATGGTTGATTGAGGACTGCGCACAAGCTGTGGGGGCCATTGTCGGCAACCAGAAAGCAGGTTCCTTTGGACATTTAGCCACCTTCAGTTTCTATGCTACTAAGAATATGACTACAGGCGAGGGCGGAGCTGTGGTGACCTCTTCACCGGAGCTTGCCCGTCGGGTGCGTCTTTACATAAACCACGGGCAGCAGGAAAGCTACAATCACATTGAACTCGGCTTTAATTTCCGCCTTTCCAACCTGCAAGCCGCTCTTGGACTGAGTCAGTTAAAACGATTGGACGCGTTAAATCAAAGACGTAGGGAGAATGCCGCTTACTACCTGAACAACATCCGCCATGAAGCGGTGACCCTCCCCTTCGAGCCGGATGGCTGTCAGCACACCTATCATCAGTTCACCGTTCGCTCACCTTTCCGGGATCAATTAGTTGACCATCTAAGGGAAATGGGTGTTTCTACAAAGATATATTACCCAACTTTGGTTCCAGACCAACCGTACTTCCGATCTTTCCCTAGTGCCAGTCTCCCCCTCCGTGAGGCTCGGAGGGCAACATTCGAGGTACTTTCTTTACCGGTATTCCCAAGTCTCTTACCAGAGGAAAGGGCCTGGGTGGCAAAGGCAGTTAACTCCTTTAGGTTATAGAAAGTTCCCGGATAATGAAGAACAAGTTCTGTACAGCTAGCATCCCTTAATCGATTGGGATGAAAATTCTGGAGGATTGACCATCAAAATGAAAGACATATTTATACACCCCACCGCTGAAGTAGCACCTGGCGCCCGGATTGGAATTGGAACCAAGATCTGGCATCAGGCTCAGATAAGGGAAGGGGCAGAAATAGGACAGAATTGTGTCATCGGCAAAGGGGTCTATATTGACCGCGACGTCAAAATAGGTGATGGGGTTAAAATCCAAAATGGAGCCAACCTCTACCGGGGTTTAGTGGTTGAGGATAATGTTTTTATCGGGCCGAGTGTCACCTTTACCAATGACCTCTTTCCACGCGCACAAGGTGAGTGGAGCCCCATCCCGACGATCGTGGAAAAGGGAGCCTCCGTGGGAGCGAATGCCACTATTCTCTGCGGGATCAGAATTGGTACCGGCGCGATGATCGGTGCCGGGTCGGTCGTGACCAGAGATGTTCCCGCTTTGGCCGTCGTTGCCGGCAATCCGGCCCGGCTATTGCGTTTTATCGAAGGCGGAGAAAACGTTGAAGTTGGCCGCATGACTGGGTCGCAAAGAGCTTTTGGTCCGGGGCCTCACTGGGCGGCAAATGGTCTCACCTCAGAGGGGGCAATGGACGACAAGCAAGAAAACCAGGTCTCGTTCTGCCCCGGCGAGAAAGAAGCTATTGTGGGGGGGTGTCCCAAAGGCAGAACGTCTTATTCTATCCGGAGTTTTGCTGGGGGAATAGGAATTGGCTTAGTCGGAGCCGGCCAGATGGGACAAAAGCATGCGCGAGTCTTGGCCAATATGGGTAATGGGGTACGCCTGGTAGGCATTGCTGACGTGAACCGGCAGAAGGCGGAAATCCTGGCCCGACAGTTCGGAGTAAGGTCCTTCCAGGACCCCAGGGAGATGCTGCCGTTGGTTGATGCCCTCGTTCTCGCGGTTTCAACAGAAAGTCATTATCAGCTGGCTAGAGACTTTTTGGAAAGCGGAATTCCAGTGTTGGTGGAAAAGCCCCTTTGCTCAAGCCTCGAGGAAGCAGTCGATCTGGTGGAATTCTCAGAAAAAAAGGGCGTATTGCTGGCCGTGGGTCACGTGGAGCGTTTCAATCCGACTGTGGAAAAATTGGGTGAACTACTCGGCCAAAACCCCAGCGCTCCCCTGATAATAGAAACCAGACGCTATGGGCCCGCCTCCAAACAAAAAAACCCGGATCTTTTCCTGGATTTGATGATTCATGACTTAGATATAGCTACAAATCTATTAGGCAACGACGTCCTCTACTGTGGAGCGGTAAAGTATGAGGACAGGGGATTTGCCTTCGCCAGTGCCCAGGTGGTTTTTAGAGAAAACGTTATTGGGATCTTTTCTACCAGCTTTGGCAGCCAGGAAAAAATTCGCCAGATCACCGTTTTGACCCCGGAGAAACTTTACCAGCTTGACCTCCTGACCCAAGTGCTCCACCTGTATACTCAAAGTAGTTCATACTTTAGAAATGCATCCTTCAACCATGAGGTTAGTCTTAAAAGAATAATTTTCCCCTACGCCGAACCGCTGCGATTGGAGCTTGAAGACTTCATCAAGGCAGTTGTTTCCGGGCAACGGCCAAAGGTGGACGGTCGTCAGGCTTTATCGACTCTGGGTCTAGTCGAAAAACTTAAAGCTTCCCTGTCTATTGAAAATGACCTTGATCATCCTCAGGTGGCCTGGCCTTTGAACGCACCTCCCGCCAGCGCTGATAAAGGCGGTAAGAGGTGTAAAGTATGGACACAGCCAGGATGCCACCAGCGGGAAGGAGAATTTCTGGGCGGAAAAGGAAATGGAGATAGCTGGTGAGCTGATGTCCAGCATAGGTCCAGACCGTGGCCCAAAGCAGATCAGCGATGGCCGCGACCAGGATAAAGCGCCAGAGAGGAACTCCGGCCAGCCCGCAAAACCAGGTTAGTTGCGCGTAACCAAGCCCTGTCCAGCGCACGACAAAGAGGGCCGAGAGACCATGCCGGCGAAACCAACCCTCAAAACGGCTTAACTTTTCCTCGGAAATATCCAGGGTTTCCGCCAGATAGTTGATGGCCGCCCGTCCGCCGTACTTCCCAATGTGGTAGCCGATGACGTTCCCAACTAAGGTCCCGGCAAAGGCCAGGGCGACGGCTTCAGGATATGTTAAACGTTCCAGATTGACCAGCCGGCCCACCCAGGTATATAAGAGCTCCATGGGAATGGGTAGGCCAAAACCTTCCAAGAGAAAGCCCGAGAAAACTCCCCAAGATCCTTTCAAAAGAAACGGTGTCAGAAAGATCCCCCATCTCGCCGCCACTTTGTCTCAATCAAGGCCCGGGCAATCACCAGGTCACCTCGCCAGGGTTTTCCCAGCGCCCAACAACATCTCTGACCCTATTTCGACAAAATTGGCCAAAAACCTTCCTTGAGGATTCCCGAAAGCGGAGAATAAATTTCACCGCCCTCTCCTTCCACCTTGCCCCTTCCAGTAAAATTGTGTTAAAATCTTGGCCAGATTGGAAGGTTGGTGCGTGCAAAATGGACCAAAAAAAGCTCGCGAAATTTTCGGCCTTTGATCCCCTGGCCATTCCTGAGTACCGCCAAGCCTCTTTAGGTGAAGGTTCCATTGGAGGCAAAGCCAAAGGGATGCTCTTCGCCCGCGAAGCCTTGAAACGGGTCGCGGCGGGGCAGAAGCGGGAATCCGACCTGGTGCTCCCGGTGGTCGTTCCAGAAAGCCATTTTGTGCCGGAGGAGTTTTTTGATCAATTCTTGGCCTTAAATCATCTGGAAAACCTCCGCGATGACCCGGAGGCCGTCCCGGAGTACCAGGAGGCTTTCCTCCGCGGAGAAATCCCCGTCGATCTGAAAAAACAGCTACTTCGCCTTTTAGAGCAGGTCTCGTACCCCCTGGCCGTCCGGTCCTCTTCCCTTCTTGAAGATAATCCGGAGCACTCTTTTGCCGGGAAGTACCTCACCACCTTTTTGGCCAACAATGTCGATCTCCCCACGCGGTTGAAGGAACTGGAAACAGCCATCAAAATGGTCTACGCCAGCACCTATGGTTTAAACGCCATCGAATACCGCTTAAAGCACGGTCTGACGGGCGAAAAGATGGCCGTAATCGTACAACGTCTGGAGGGGAGACGGCGTCGCCAATACTTTTATCCCGAGATCTCGGGGGTGGGCTTTTCCAAAGCCTACCGCCGCTGGACCGAACGAATTCGCGCCGAAGACGGGGTCATGCGCATTGCCTTTGGGCTGGGCACCCGCTGTACGGGCCGCGGCTACGCCCGGACCCTCTCGTTAACCAACCCCCGCTTGCGCCCGGAAGGGAATAACCCGGCCGATGTGGCCAGATATTCCCAGGAAACCATCGACGTTCTGGATCTGGAAGCGGGCAAGTTCGTCTCCTTCAACATAAACGAGCGGCCGGAACTGCTGCGGGAACACCGCCATTTCCACCTTTTGGCCCAGCTTTATAATGGTGAGGAGAACAGCCTCCAACGGGTGGTTCCCCCCATTGAAGCTCCTCCACCTGGTCAAAGATACGTTTTCACCTTCCATGGCCTGGCCGCGGCGTTCCCGCAACTCTTCCAAACCACCAGCTTCCTTTATGAAGTCCTCGAGGAGGAGATGGGAACGCCGGTAGATATCGAGTTCACCTACGAGACCGCGGACCAGGTTTATTCCCTGGTTCAGGCCCGACCTCTCTCTAGCTATGAAGAATACCGCCGCGTCACCATTCCGCCCGATCTAGACCCAGAACGGATCTTGCTCAAAGGGGACCGGATGCTGACCAACGGCGTCCTCTCCGGCGTCCGCTTCCTGGTTTATGTCGACTACTGGGCCTACGCCGCAGCCCCGAACAAGGGGGCAGTGGCGCGGGAAATCGGCCGGATCAACCGGCGTCTGGCTGGCGAGCGCTACATCCTCGTCGGTCCAGGTCGTTGGGGGTCCACCGACCCCCTTCTGGGGGTACCGGTCACCTACCAGGAAATCTCCAACGCCGGTCTCCTGGTGGAAGTCGGCATCAGCCACCAGCGTTTTGCTCCCGAACTTTCCTACGGCACCCACTTCTTTGCCGATCTGGAGGCAGACCGGGTCCTCTACCTGCCGGTCTTCGACGAAATCAAGACCAACATCTTTAACCGGCAATGGTTCGACCAAACCCCTTCCTTGCCCACCGGGGTCCCCGCCGTGCGGATTTATGAGGGAAAATTCTCCGCCTATTTGGACAGCCACACCATGCAGGGTGTGGTGGTTGCGGAATCCAGCTGACAGCTGCCTCCCAGCTGAACAAGGTTCTATAACTGGTAATTGATTTGGCGGGAAGGCTCTGGAAATGGGAGTAAACAGGCGAGATGCGCGAATTAAAGGGCCGCACCACCTTCCGCACAGGCAGGTTGCGGCCCTAATTCTTTGGGCAAATGATCTGGGGGCACTTTCGCCAGGATGCGCGCTCCTGACCCCTGGCGTGGAAGCGTTCCGACGCTACCGGGCGGCAACAGGAGATTTTGGAGTCGCGTGGTAGTGGCGGCCGCCGGTGCCATCATCCTCCAGCCTGGGCATCTACTTGACTCCTTCTAAGGACAAGAGTTTCTTCTTTAGAGAAATTCCCCCGCCAAAACCGCCCAAACTTCCGTCGGCGCTGATGACCCGGTGGCAGGGAACGATGATGGGTACCGGATTGGCTCCCACGGCCTGCCCAACGGCGCGGGCGGCCTTCGAGCGCCCAATGGCGACGGCCAAATCCCGGTAAGACCTGGTTTCACCGTAGGGAATGGCCTGCAGAGCGTTCCAAACGGTCTGTTGAAACGGAGTCCCGGCGCTCAGATCCAGCGGCACTTCGAAACGGCGTCGGTGGCCGGCCAAATAATCTTCCAGCTGGCGGAGGATCTCCCGGCTCCAGGCGGCCACCACCGACCCGTCCGGAGGCGCGGGTAGCGTCCGGGCATCCCGGCCGTACTTTTTCTTGATCCAGGCCACAAGAAAGGTGTCCCCGCCCGCTGCTGGGCTTGACCAAACACTTTCGCCGGGGAACGTAAGACAGCACAACCCTTTTTCCGTGAGGCCTAGACTGACCTCGCCCCAACTCAGAGTGGCCGAAAGGACCCAGACCTCAGACTTGACAAAAACCCGGGCCGGACCTGGCCGCCGGGTAACCGTAGCCGAGGCAACCGGTGGTGAGCTCGCTATGGGTGTGGTCAGAGAAGTCGCGGTCGTAGAGGATCTCGGAGAGGATGAAGTAACCCGCACGATCATTGCCGCCCCCTTTTTATGGCTCTTTCCGTTCAAGGCCAACCTGCTCACGGCGGTCAATTCTCCCTCTACAAACCTAAGCAAGCCTTAGCTTTGTATCAAGGTGCTCACTGTGCAGGCTCCAGCAGTGTACTTTGCCGGAGCCGACGGCTACCTCCGTTGCCGTCTGGCCGCTTGATTAGACCTTCTTGAAGTCTTGCGGTGCTGTTACCGGTACGCGGTCGCGCAAAGAAGCTACTCCTTCCTCGGCGACACGAAGGATTTGGCCATCGCTACACCCAGACAACCGCACCACGAAAGAGACGACTTACCCGAGCCAGGTCCATACCAGGCATTCCGTCGCTTTCTCAGGACTTTTCTTGGACGACGGTTTTATTATCTTTTTTTGTCGAAGATTGTTGGATAGTCGGTAGCTGCTACAAACCTCCGCGAGGACAAACTGAACCCGCGTGTTTGGCCTCATTCCCAAAGCCCTGCGGATACTTGCCGGAATCGTTATTTGGCCTTTGGAGGAAATCCTGGCAAAAGGCATCCCCATTCACGTCCGTCCTTCTACTTTAATTTTTATTGTAAAGCAAGCCCTTTCTGACGTAAAGCGTCCTTTGCTCAGGAAACGAGTTGTGGATGTAAGATCCGCTGCATGACCTGCCCGATCTCACTTATTTCTTGCATTAGATCCCGGAAGCCTTCCAGCGTCAAAGATTGCGGTCCATCAGAAAGGGCCTTTTCCGGCTCTGGGTGCACCTCCACCATGATCCCGTCGGCTCCGGCGGCCAGGGCGGCCCGCGCCAGGGGTTTCACCAGGCGGCGGTCCCCAGTGGCGTGGCTGGGATCGACTACAATGGGCAGGCGGCTTAAGCTCTTCACCACCGGGACAGCGCTCAAGTCCAGGGTGTTTCGGGTGGCCGTCTCGTAAGTGCGGATACCCCGCTCACAGAGGACGACATTGGGGTTACCTTCCGCAAGGATATATTCCGCCGCCATCAACCATTCCTCGATGGTGGAGGAAAGCCCGCGTTTCAACAGTACCGGCATGCCAGAACGCCCAACCTCCCGCAACAGGTAAAAGTTTTGCATGTTCCGGGAGCCGATTTGAAGCATGTCGGCATAACGGGCCACCAATTCCACGCCGGCGACGTCCATGACCTCCGTCACCACCGGGAGGCCCGTTTCGGACCTGGCTTCCGCCAAATAGCGCAAACCCTCTTCCCCCAGACCCTGGAAGCTGTAGGGTGAGGAGCGGGGCTTAAAGGCACCACCGCGGAGGAGATCGGCCCCCAGGGCGCGCACCGCTCGGGCTGTCGCCAGCAGCTGCTCCCGTCCTTCGACGGCGCAAGGGCCAGCCATAACCACTGGTTCTCCCCCACCAATGGCCACCGGCCCGACCCGGACTACCACCGCTTCCCCCACTTCACGGCTCACCAGTTTGTAAGGTTTTTGAATGGGGATGACCCGTTCTACCCCGGGACAAAGCTCAAGGCCGGCCGAAAGCAGCGCATCCCGTTTGTCGCCGATGGCCCCGATGACGATCTTTTCCACCCCATAAATGACGTGGGCGCGGAACCCGGCTTCCTCCATTTTCTTGATGACCTTCTCCACCTGGGCTTCGGTTGCCTTTCCGCTCATGACGACGACCATGTGCATTCCCTCCCACTGATTTTTTGTGATTTTGAAGTTCCGATAACCTCCTGAGCAAGCGAAGGACGAGGTCATTAACGGCAGCACTCTTCCTTGATCTGGGGGATAAAACCGCACCAAAAAAGTCCATGCCTTCGTCCCCTGGGACGAAAGTCATGGACTTCCGCGGTACCACCCAAATTAGCCAAAAAGGCCCTCTCGCCGGGTACGGCGCCTGGGGCGACTTTCCCTTGGCCGCACCCACTTCCCCGGGGGCGGCCCACCGTTTTTCTCGCTTGCCCGAGCGCTTATACCCTCTCCCTTTAACGGCGGGACCCCGGCCACGCCTAATCTTCCCGGTAGGAAATTTCAGCTGGCGGCTCCAGAGGGAACTTCAGTCTGCTCATCCTGAGGGTGCTCTCAGTCACGGCACCCCCTCCCTGGGAGGACGTGATCAGACCTACTTTCCTCTTTCTTTGCCTTTGCGATATTGTCTTAGATTATAGGAAGAGAGACTGGCCTCTGTCAAGATCTTTTTCCTTGCAAAAATCTGCTCACGTGGCGCACGGTTACCAGGCCGGATCTTCCCAGCCATTTTAAGCCCTTTTTCGCCACGCGCCACCCGCCGGCGGACAGCACCCGCCCGTAAAAGCGCAGTTGGGCTAAATCTCCTTCCAGTTCCTCCAGGCTCACCCCCGCCCAAACCAGATGTTCCTGTCTGGCGATGGGCGGCAGTTCCTGGAGCGCCCCCTTTACAGCACCCAAAACGACGTAGGCGTCGTCCAATTGCCCCACCACCGGGAGGAACCCCGGCAAAAGGTCAAGGGGGGAGAGACTGTACCCCATGGCCAGCAGTAGTTTGGCTTTGGTCCAGGGTTTGACGCGCCAATCCCGGTAAAGATTGACGGTAAGACGGAGGTACCGGGGCAACCGGACCAGGAAGCTTGGGTGGCCCCGCCGGTACTCTTGGGCTACGCCCTTTCTGCGCCACCGGCCCTTGCGCAAGGCCTTTCACCTCGTTCTTGGAGGATAGCGCCGAAACCGCTGAAGCGGAGAATAAACCGTTCTTACTGCAAGCGGCCGGTTCCAATGCCGATGGGCCCGGTCCATGCCCGCCGTAGCGACAAAGGCCATAAGCGGGGGACTAGCCTTGCGCCAGCCGCTTTTTCAGCCCCTGGATGGTCTCAACCGGTGACGGATCTTTCCCCAGCAAAAGCGCCAGGTAGGTCGAGACAAAGTCGCCAAAATAAAGTAACGAGAAAAGCTGCGCCAGGCGGGACCGTCCCTGGGAGTGGACCTCGAGGACCTGGTCGGCCTTGCCCAGGGCCAGGTCCCAGGTGATCTGGATTCTCCGGACATTGGGCTCCAGATCCTCCGCGCCGCGCAGCAAGATGACTACGAGTTTCTTGGTCAACTCCTCCAGGCCCTCCCAGCCCATGATCTCGTTGTGATCAAGCTCGGGAAAGCTGTGGAAAAAGGCCGGCGTCTTGCTGTTCTCGTTGAACTGCCCCTTCCAGCGCATGGCGACCGCATCGGTATAGCGGAAGGTCCCATAAATGACGGGAATACGGCCCACCAGGCGCTCGGCCATGGCTTTGGCCGGGTTTTTGGCCACGGGCACCGCGGGCCCCAGGGATTCCCGCATCTCCTTTAGTACTTCCCGGGTTTCAGCAATGTCCGCGCCATAATCCCGGATCAACCCCAACCGCGCCACGGCCACCAGCATGGGAAAGAAAAGGTAACCCACCGCCGCCCGGGGTTGTAATCCGGAGGGAATCTTAATGACGGTATCACCATTAGCGCGGGCTTCTTTTTCCAGTTGCCCTCCGCCGGTGACGGCAATGACCGGGGCGCGCCGTGCTTTGGCCGCCCGGTAACTGCTCATCGTTTCCTCGGTATTGCCCGAATAGCTGGCGGCAAAAACCAGGGTGTCCTCCCCAACAAAGGCCGGTATTCCGTAGTTACGGTGCACCAACAAAGGCAGCCCGGCTTCGTCATAGATCAAACCGGCCAGAAGATCCCCACTAATGGCCGAACCGCCCATTCCCGCCACCAAAATGTTCTGGAAAGGGCGCCGGCTAACCGAGAGCTCGGCCTCCGTCGCCAGGACTGTCGCCGCCTCGATCTGCTCGGGCAGTTCGTGAATGGCGGCCAGCATTCCATTCCGGTCCCGTTCCTGTAACGCCGAAAGATCATCTAAAAGAACGGTTTGACTCATCTCGATCCCTCCAACTTCATACCGCGGCACGACCTCGGCCGGGAAAAAACCCGCTGCTGACGTTTACTAGGCGGTGCTGCTGCCGTCACCGCTTCTGCCCCCAGGTACGTTTCGGAACTCGGTGCCCACAGTGGTCGATAACCGACGCACCAACGCTCCGCCGAGTTTGACCATTGCCCAGATTGCAGTATGGGGACTGGGAGCTATGGAACCAGATTCAACCGTCAGGTCAAGGTCGTGACTCTCAACTTCAGACATATTCTACCATGCTTCAGAAGATTACGCAAAGCCGTTTTGGCACCCACGAATGGTCGCACCGGAAAACCTGATATTCCGTTTTTGGGGCCCTCCCCCTTGACAATATTAATTTCTTTATCGATAATTATCATGACGAGATTAACTTTTTTGATTGCAAACCTCCTATTTTTGAAAAGCCCGGTCCAGCCTGAGAAGGAGGGTGAGCCCATTGGAGCAAAAAAGACCTCTTCCCGGACGTTGTCCCGTTTGCGGAGGGAAAATGGAGGTAGTTCGTCTCCATTGCCCTCGCTGCGATACCGCCATCGAAGGGCATTTCCAGCTTTCTCGCCTCTGCGGCCTCAGCCAGGAGCAGTTGGAGTTCGTGGAGATCTTTCTCAAGTCCCGGGGCAATATCAAAGAAGTGGAGAGAGAACTGGGAATCTCTTATCCCACCGTTCGTAGCCGCCTGGAAGCCATCATCGAGGCGCTCGGTTACCGGCCTGAGGCTGCTCCCGTGGAAGAGGAACGCCCCACTGCGGAACGGCGTAAAGAAATCCTGGAGGCCCTCAACCGCGGCGAGATAACGGTCCAAGAAGCCGTCCGTTTATTGAAAAAACTCTGAGGGTCCAGCCGCATCCTGGGGGGTACAAAAGATGGACGAAGAAAGAATGTTGGTCCTGCGTATGCTGGCTGACGGGAAGATAACCGCCACCGAGGCTGCCGAATTGCTGCGCGTCCTGGGAGGGCAACGCGCTGAAAGCACCGCTGAAGCCGGTGGAAACTCACCGCCGCCCCACTTTGGGCGAGAGGAGAGGAGAAATCTTCTGGGGAATCTGGCGGAAAAGATCGGCCAGGAGATAAAGGCGCACCTGGAAACTGTAATGGAACAGGAAGTCCCAAAAGAATTCAAAGGTTTCTCGGTGAGCTTCCCTCCCAAGGGCAAAGGGCCCGCTGGCTTTCCCTGGGTCTGGGGAGGTCTGAACGGGCTGGCCAATGTCTTCAGTTTTGCCTTCGCGGGTGGCCCGCGGTACACCTTTACCGAAACCCACGAGGGAGAACTCGATCCGGGAGAAACCGTGGAGCTTGACCTGAAACTGGTTAACGGGAGTTTAACTGTACACAATTGGGAAGGAACACGTTTTAAGCTCATTCTCGAAAAGAAAGTCTCCGCGCCAACCGAAGAGGCCGCTCGGGAGAAGGCCGGCGAAATTGGCAATGTCGTGGTCGGTCCCCGTTTCATCAGCCTCCGCCACGACGAGAAAGGGACCATCCGCAATAGCGCCCTCTCCGCCGAGTTATACCTGCCGGCCGGCTCCATCTACCGCGGTGTCGCGCAATCGGTCAATGGAAAAGTGCAGGTGGAGGGATTGAACGTCGCGACCCTGACCGCGGCTACTGTTAACGGCAGGGTCGTCGTTCGCCAGCTGCGCGGGCAGGAGGTTTTTTTAAAGACCGTCAATGGGTCGCTGCGCTACTGGGGCCAGGTCACCACCGTCCGCGCGCACACCGTCAATGGCTCCATCCGGGTCCACGACCAGGGCGGTGGTCAAGCTTCCTACGATTTGTCCACCACCAACGGCGGGATCAGATTCCACCTGGCCGATGACCCGGAGACCGGCTACCGGATTCAGGCGAGCTCGGCGGCCGGGAGCATCCGGCTTAAGGCCCCCCAGTTGGTGGAAAAGGCCAAATCAGCTGACATTGTAAAGCGCCAGGTTGTGGCCGAGACTTCTGGGTTTGCCGAGCGCAAGTATCAGGTAAGTGTTAACGCCAGAACTTCAGCAGGAGGAATCAGATTCCTGCCCGCGGAAGTCCCCGAAGATGAGGAATGAAGCAGCCCCGAAAACTAGATCTCGAATCAACTGGGCGAGCGGCGCTCGCAAAAATAACGGGCAATTGGGGGGAAAATGATGCTTCAGGATTACCTCGAACAACTGCTGGGGAACCTCGGTCACGGCAACTCTGCGCTTTACTTTTTGGCCATCATCCTTTTGGCCCTCCTCGGCGCCCTGGCCCTCATCTTGGACCACCGGCGGAAAATGCTCATGATCGAAAAAGGGCTCCTCAAAATAAAGATCTATCGCGGTTTGAAAGACAGCCACCGGGAAACGGTCTGGGTACCGGGCTTTTCCCTCCTCCAACGCATACCTTTGCATAACCGGGGGCTGCTCTTTCCGGGCTTCATCTTGACCAGTCTGGGAGCCGCCACGAGCCTGGCCCTGTACTTGCCCTTTGGCATGGGCTGGTGGATGACCTTTGGCCTGTTGCCCCTTTTTCCCGGACTGGCTTTAATGCTGGCTTTTGGACTTCTCTGGATTTAAAGAAAGGAGAAGCGCTTTGCAGGCTGATGCGCGAGTTTTTCACCACGACTGGGGATACGAGATTCCCTTTGACCAGGGCGGGCAGATCACGATTGAAGTCCCGGCCGGAAACGTGCTGGTCAGGGGTTGGGATCAGCGGCGCGTGGAAGTGCGTCGTCGCTCCGCAGCCGAAAGTGGTTTGGAGGACCTGTCCTTGTCCGTCAACCACGCCGGCCGAAGCCTTCGCCTGACCATCCCCTCCTCCCGGCGCTTTCTCAGGCGCGAGCGGGTTGACTTGGAGCTGGCGGTCCCGCGCTCCGTCCGCCTTCTTATCACGGGTAACCTCGTCGAGGTGACCCTCCTCCAGCTGGAGGGAACGTTCAAGATCGAAACCGTCTCGGGCGATACGTTACTGGAAGAACTGAAGGGTTCGGTCGATGTGGACACCGGTCAGGGTAATGTCACGGCCAGCAAAATTGACGGTGACTTGAAGATTAATACCGGACGCGGCTCCGTTCAGGCCCGCTTGGTCACCGGTAGTCTCCATGTCGATACAGGGGCTGGTGGAATCAGCGGCGAACTCCTTTTGAGCCGGGTCGATATTGAGGCAGACATCCTCCTGGCTAGACTTCACCGCCACGATAGCCACGATCGCCACGATGAATGAATAACTCCCAAGAAAGGACAGAAAAATCATGGGCCTAAACGAAGAAAGAATCCAGGTTTTAAAAATGGTAGAAAGCGGCAAGCTCTCGGTGGAAGAGGCGGCCAAGTTACTCGAGGCGATGGAAACGAGCGCTTCCCCGGGCACCGCTCCGGCAGCCGGTTTTCTGCGTATCGAGGTGATGGAGTCTGGCCGGAAAAAGGCCAGCATCAGAATCCCCGCCACTTTGGTCAATTTGGCGGTGGGTCTGGGGCAAAAGTTCTGGCCCGGACAGATGAAGGATATGGAGGGTCTCGATCTGCAAGCCATCCTCGACGCCGTCCGGCAGGGCGGGAAGGGCAAAATCCTGGAGGTGGAAGAACCAGAAAAACAGCAGCGGGTAGAGATCTCTCTGGAATGAGTGGTCAGGGTTGTAATATTCCCCGGCGGCAAGAGTCCTCCCGGTCTATTGCTGCCGGGATTTGGCTTTACGGGATAGATAATTATCTCTATAATGGAATCTAGTGACTAGACTAGATTAGACTAGCGACGTATAGCCGCGTTCACGGGCAAGCCTTCGTTTTGTTGACCACCGCTGGTTTAGTTTGCTTTTTTCGTGGCCGGCGGTGGGTAACGAGTACAGTCCGTTTCCTTCAGGTCTTTGTACAAAACTGGGGGGTGCAAAAACATGTTTTTACGCTGGCTGATTAATGCGGTGGCCCTCTTTTTCTTACCCTATCTGGTCAGTGGTATCCGGGTAGAAGGTTTTACAGCCGCCCTGGTAGCCGGATTGGTCCTGGGAATCGTCAACGCCATCATCCGGCCCGTTTTCCTTTTCCTGACCCTACCCCTCAACATCTTGACCCTGGGGCTCTTTACCCTGGTGATTAACGCCCTGATGCTCTCCATGGTCGCCGCCGTGGTCAAGGGGGTTTATATCCAAAACTTTTGGGCGGCCCTGATCGGGTCCATCGTGCTGAGTATCGTTAGCGCCGCTTTAACTTTTATGGTAAGATTTTAAGGCAGGCGCACCAGCCCGGCCCTTTCCGGACCAGCAATGATTGCCTAGTTTACCGTGCAAGGAGTATCCTTCCGAAGATGCCCATCAAACTCATCGCCCTGGATATGGACGGCACCCTTTTGGATCGCCAGCTGGTGATACCGCCGCGCTCGTTGAAAGCCATCGCGGCCGCTTTAGACCGGGGCGTCAAAGTAACCATAGCCACCGGCCGAATGTTCTGTTCGGCCCAACCCTATGCCCGCCGGCTTGGCCTTGGCGACATCCCCCTTATCACTTATAACGGAGGTCTGGTCAAGACGGCCGTATCTGGTAAAGTCCTCCTCCATCTCCCCGTCCCGCGCGAGTTGGCCAGGGCCGTGGTACAATTTGCCCAGGAGCGCAGGCTATATATCCAATATTACCTGGACGATCAGGTCCTGGTTCCGGAAGTTAACGAAAAAGCCCGGCTTTATTATGAGATATCCCAGGTTGAGCCGATCCCCGTCGGCGATCTCCTGGCCGCCTTGACCGGTGACCCCACCAAACTCCTCATCATAGAAGACGAAGAAAAAATGCCGGGTATTGCCCGCGAATTGAAAGAGCATTTCGGCGATCAGTTTTATTTGACCGGTTCTTATCCCTTTTTCCTGGAAATAATGCACCGAGAAATCTCTAAAGCCCGTTCTTTATCCCTGGTGGCCCAGCGCTTGGGGATTCGACGGGAAGAGATTATGGCCATCGGTGATTCTTACAACGACCAGCAGATGCTGGCTTACGCCGGTCTGGGTGTGGCGATAAAGAGCGCGCCGCCCGAGGTCCAGGCCGCAGCCGCCTACGTCCCGCAGGCCGAAGGCGTGGAAGGTGTGGCCGAGGCCATTGAGCGGTTTGTGTTAGGGAGCTGATGGTTATGCCCTCTTCTTCACCGACCAAAGAGCAAACGCAAGGGCCAGCGCCGTCCACCTCGCCAGCTACAGCCGGCGTCTATTTGCGCCTTTTCCTCGTCCCTCTTTTTTGGTCAGGTAACTTTATCGTCGGGAAGTGGCTGGCGCAAGCTCTAAGTCCACTTGACCTCAGCGTGGGTCGCTGGACGGTGGCCCTCCTTATCCTGGTCCCCCTGGTCATCTGGCGGGAAAAGGGCTGGCCCAAACCGGGACGAGATCAGCTTGGCGCCCTGGCCTTCCTCGGTTTTAGCGGTATCTTTGCCTTTAACACCCTGCTCTATCTTGCTCTCCACTATACCAGCGCCACCAATGCCACCCTCATCAACAGCTTCATCCCGGTGGTGAGTCTTTTCCTGGGAGCCATCGTTCTGGGTGAGCCCATCGGGGTAGCGCAGGTCGCCGGTTCCCTTTTGTCGATCCTTGGCGTCGGCCTGATTTTAGTTCAGGGAGCGTGGCAGAACCTTTTGGCCTTCCGTCTCAATCCCGGCGATCTCCTGATGCTTTTGGATACCCTGGCCTGGGCTGCTTACACGGTCATCGGAAAAAAGGTGATGCACCGGCTGTCTCCCCTGGTCGCCACTACCTACGCCGTAATCTTTGGCCTCCTCTTCCTCTACCCGACCTGGATAGTGGAAAAGTTCCTCCGGCTACCAAGGGGCTGGCATCCAGGCTGGGGAATATCGCTGCTCGCCCTGTTGGGCATCGTCTATGTTGGCCTTTTCGCTTCCGTCCTGGCCTTCCTCTGGTGGTACGAAGGAGCGCGGGCCATTGGGGCCGGGCGGACTTCCATCTTCGCCAACCTCTTGCCCCTTTACGCCGCCCTCCTGGCCGTGGTCTTCCTCGGCGAAAAACCGGCCTGGTTCCATCTGGTCGGCGGGATTATCCTGGTGGGTGGCGTCACCCTGGCCGTCCAACCGGGTCCCCAAAAAAGTTAGCGCCGGGCGGTAAGTTACCCGGCTGAAAGGATGAAGAGCTGATAAATAGCTCAACGGCCGCGCTTGCTTGACGGTCAACCCACCAGAAGCACACCCCGCGACTCTTGCCCCGTATGTCTTCGGGAGGCAGGGGCGGTGGTGACAGCAACTGCGCCTGCACCTTTGCCGGGCTCAACGTCTCCACCTTCGCCCAGCTCAACGCTCCGCGGTTTCGCTCAACGCCTCCACGTTCACCCAGCTCAACGCTCCGCGGTTTCGCTCAACGCCTCCACGTTCACCCAGCTCAGCGCCCCGGCGGTTTACCCGCCCAACACCTTCACGTGCAATCGGATCAACGCTCCGGCGGTTCGTTCACTGCTCTGGTGGCTCGTTTCGTTCAGTGCCCGGCGCAAAATCCCCCAGGTATTCCTTCACCTTCTCGGCCAGGGCACGGTTCAGCCCGGGTAGGGCGGCGATCTCGTCCACCGAGGCTGCCTTGATTCCCTCCAGAGATCCAAAGTGTTGTAAGAGGGCGCGTTTTCGTTTGGGGCCGATGCCCGGTATTTCGTCCAGAGCCGAACGTAGCCCCTCTTCGGCTCGTACCCGCCGGTGATAGCCCACCGCAAAACGATGGGCCTCATCGCGCAGTCTTTGCAGGAGAAGGAGGGCGCGCGAGTCCCGGGGCAAAATGAGGGGATCAGGCCGGTCGGGAAGGAAGATTTCTTCCTCCCGTTTGGCCAGACCGATTATGGGTAGATCGTCCAGGCCCAAGGTCTGCAAAGCCGCCCGAGCCGCGTTCAGTTGCCCCTTTCCGCCATCTATGACGATCAAATCGGGAAAACGGGCAAACCCGGATAAAAGGGCGGAGGTACCTCTCTCAGCAGGTCCGCTCCTCTCCCGTCGTCGGGTGGCTTCAGAAGCAGTGGTGGGCTCCGGCGACCGCTCCTCGCCCTGGTCAGGCCCAGGCCGGTCGTCTTCGGGCAAATGGCGGGCGGCGGATTGCTCCAACAAGCCCCGCCGAAAGCGCCGGGTAATGACCTCGGCCATCATGGCGAAGTCGTCGGCCCCGGGTACGGTCTTTATCCTGAACTTGCGGTAGGCCTCTTTGAGGGGTTGACCGTCGGAAAAGACGACCATGGAGCCCACCGCCTGTTGCCCCTGCAGGTTGGAGATGTCGTAGCCTTCCAGGTAGCGCGGCGGGGCCGCCAACCCCAGCTCCCGCTGCAAATCGGCCAGGGCTTCCTCGGCCAGCTCTGCCTCCCGTTCCGCCAGTGGTCTCTCCTGCTCTAAGGCCAAAAGGGCGTTTTTATTGGCCATCTCCACCAACTGGGCCCGCTCACCACGGCGAGGTACCTTCAGGCTCACCCGCCGGCCCTTTTTCTCACTTAGCCAGGCCTCGATCTCGGGAGCCTCCTCCACGGGAACCGGGAGAAGGATTTCTGGCGGAATAAAGCTGGCTTCCTGGTAAAATTGCTTCAAAAAGGCAGCAACGATTTCCCCTTCAGGCAAGTCAGTTGCCCCTTGCATCGAAAATTGGTCGCGCCCCACGACCTTGCCTTCTCGCACATAAAAGAGATGAAGCATGGCTGTCCCGCCGGCCCGGGCCAGCCCGAGGACGTCCTGGTCCTCCATTCCCGCCGAGATGATTTTTTGTTTCTCGGTAACCTCTTCGATGGCTTTCAGCTTGTCCCGGTACTCCGCCGCCCGTTCAAATTCCAGAGCCTCGGCCGCCTCTTCCATCTTCTCCCGCAGCTTTTTTACCACCTGGGAGCGCCGGCCCTCCAAAAAGAGGCAGAGTTCATCGATCATGGCCCGGTATTCTTCCTGGGTCACCTGACCGTGGCAAGGTCCCAGGCACCTTTTGATGTGGTAATTGAGGCAAGGCCGGGGGATGTGCCGAAGGGTCTGGTCACTGCAGGTTCGATAAGGAAAAATGCGCCGGAGCAGGCGGAGGGTTTCGTGGACAGCGCCCGCTCGGGTGTACGGGCCAAAATAACGGGCCCCATCGCGACGCATCGTCCGGGCAATGAGCACCCGCGGCCATTGGTCAGCCAGGGTCACCTTCAAGTAAGGGTAATGTTTGTCGTCCCGGAGGCGGATGTTAAAACGCGGACGGTGTTTTTTGATGAGATTGGATTCGAGGATGAGGGCCTCCACCGCCGACCCCGTGGTGATGAACTCCAAATCGCGAGCTTGATTTAGCATTGCCCGCGTCCGGGCCGCCAACCCCGTTTCCTGAAAATAAGAGCGGACGCGGTCCCGCAGCGAGGCCGCTTTCCCCACATAAAGAATCTGGCCTCGTTCATCCTTAAAAAGGTAGACCCCGGGCAATTCAGGAAGGTTTTTCGCCTTTTCCTCAAGGGAAGACATGGTCATGGGGTTCCCCTTTTTATAAAAAAGCACTTTGGTACTACCCAGCCGTTGAAAACGGCTACATATCAATTATAATGCCTTTCTATATTTCCCTGGTAGCAGTTGATAAACCAACAATACAATTACTCCTCCAACTAGAGCTGTAAAAAGTTGGGGGGCTTGAAAGGCTTGCGCGATCTTCGGAGGCAGAATTAGCAGATATCTTAAAACCAGAATAAATATCAAGTATTTGGCCAGTGCCCCTACTGCAACGCCCAGCCAGGGGCTGATTCTTGCGGGGTTTGACTTCCTGCAACCAGGTCTCCCAGCACCCAGAAGGGTTTACCCAACTCCTGGACCAACGGAAGGAGGTCCCGGCGGAGGCCGGCCGCCAGAAGGCAGGTGGCGGGTCCGGCCGATTTTTCTAGATCGAGGACGCCGAAGTGCTCGGAACGAAGCTGGTGGGGGGCGCTCGACCAAACGCCCCCAGCAGCCTTCTCTTGGGTCCAAGCCTTCTCTTGGGTCCAATGGATCTTACAGCCGTAAAGGTGGGCCAGCTCTTCCGCTTCACCGCGCACCCCGCGGGATCCCACGGGGACGACTTCCGTTACCAGACCCGACCGCGCCAATTCCCGCACCAAACCCAGATCGGCGATCTCCGGATCGTCCAGGGACACTTCAGGGCCAACCTTGGGCCGGCCCAGGCAAACCAGGATCTGCCCGGGCTCTAACCGTCCCCAGAGCATCTGCTTTTTTTCCCCTAACCCAAGGACGGTTATCCCGAGCCCAGTCTGGATGGTGGGGACGTTCTTCTCCGTGCTTCCGTTTATGATCAAATCGCTCTTGAGCCCCTGACTCACCAGCTCGTCGGCGATGCCCCGCCTGATCTCGGCCCCGGTGGGTTCCGGTTCAACGGCCAGGGTATCGATGACGCCCACCGGCTCCGCCCCCACCGCCAGAATCTCCATTAGGGGAACCCGCACCCCAAAGCGTCCCACGATGTAAGCCGGAACTTGGATCACGTCCCCGCTTTTTGGTCCAATGCCGCCCGAAGAATCGCAGGCAACGACCAAAAACCGGGAAGGATCGATGGCCAAAAGGGAAAGATCGCGGTAGCGCCAGACTCTGCCGGCATTTGGCCCGCTCGGCGGCCCGGCACCACCAGACGAGAATAGGAACTCCTTCTTAGCCTGATCAGCCAAAACCCTTCAACTCCTCTTCGGCCTGAGCGTCCCGGCTTTTTTAGTGGCCGAGTCTCGTCCGGCGCAGGGCCAGATACAGCAACTTTAGTGGCCGAGTCTCGTCCGGCGCAGGGCCAGATACAGCAACCCGGCCAGGATGATATTGAGGGCCGAGGCGACCACCAGGGGTACGACCATGGCCGTGAAAAAGCCAATCCCAAAGCCAGGCAAGGGGATGAAGGCCGCCGGGAACACGACGCCGTTCAAGATTATGGTCAGAGCGACGGCCAACCAGAGGTTTTTGCGGCTGGCCCAGGCGAAAAAGGCAGCACAGCCGGCCATCCCTGAAGCGATGAGGAGATGAATGGGCAGGGTTAACGGGAACCCCGCCGTCAGGGCCGTCAGGAGGTGACCCAAGAAAATGACCAGGCCCCCTTCCCCGATCCCAAAAAGCAACGCCGCTAGGTAGCCGGGCAAGGAGTCCAGAGCCGGCGTCCCGGTCAGGCTGGGGATCTTCAAGGTGGCCCCGACGGCACTCAAGGCGACAAACAACGCCAAATAGGCCAGCCGGCTTACGTTCCGAGAAGCGTTGGCCGCAGTCTGTTTGGTTCCATCGATTTCTGGCGCTTGCTTTTCACTCATTTGAAATCCTCCTCTTAAAATATCATTTTCATCCTTCGCGGTGCCGCTATTTGCGGCCTGGAGGACTCCTTCCTAAATGAAAATCCCCAGCCGCAGGCGGCTGAGGACTTTACCATCATCCTCAGGCTCTCTCCATCCCCAAGACCGAAGGACGGAAGGCCAAGAACAGGCAGGTCTCCTGGCTCGCAGATCGTCGCTCCCCTGCGCCTTCCCAGGCTAATACCCAGTGGCTTTTGCCGGTCGCTCCCTGCTCACAGTGGCGGGACCGCGTCGGACTAACCCCCCAAGGGGCCTGCACCGAACTTCCCTATTCTCCCCTCCGGCTCCGGAATTCGCCAGCACGTCCCGGAGGGGCACCTGTTCCCTGGTATGCTGTTGTGATTCCTGACAGCTTGGGACTTCTGGAAGACGTCTTCCGTGGTTATTATAGGCGGTTGCTTTCATCCCTGTCAAGACGGCGGTATAATTATTGCTGTGACCCATAGCCAGCTCTAAAGAGAAAACCCTGCGCCCGCTTCGGCGCGGCCGCTGGCCGACCGCATGTCGTCCAAAAAATCTGACGTAAAACCGCCAGACGGAGGGTTTACTTTTGCTGCCAGTCGACGGGCAACCGGCCTCGTACCTAACCCTTGCCGCCGAGGGGCAATTGCGGCCACGCGCGGAAATCTTACGGGGCTACCTCTCCCCCTGCCAGCTCTGTCCCCATCGTTGTCAGGTTCGCCGCCTTGCCGGTGAAAGGGGCGTTTGCCGGGCCGGGGCTTTGGTAGAGGTAGCCGTAGCCACCCCCCACTTCGGCGAGGAGCCCATCTTAACGGGTCCGGGTGGGGTAGGTAACATTTTCTTTCGCCACTGCCAGCTGCACTGCCTCTATTGCCAGAACTACCAGATCAGCCAGGGTCAGGACCAGGCCTTCTCCGCCACTCCAGGTGATGCCCCCCTGAGCGATCACCGCCCTGCTGTCCGCGACCGGGAGGGGACGGTCCCCGCTGACCGGGAGGGAACGGTTCCCACTCCAGCAAGCCAGGATCCTCCACGGCGGGATCTTCCAGATGAGTACTGGGAAGGGGTTTCAGCCCTCGCTGAGACCATGCTCGACCTCCAAAACCGCGGGGTCTCCGCACTGGGCCTGGTTTCGCCCACCCATTACCTGCCCCAGATCGTCGACGCCCTGGTCCTGGCCGTCCCGCAAGGACTCCACCTCCCCCTCATTTACAATACCAATGCTTACGAAAGGCCGGAGATTTTAGCCCTCCTGGAGGGAATTATCGATATCTATCTTCCTGACATCAAATACAGTTCGGCCGAGAATGCCCGCCGTTATTCGGCTGCTCCCAATTACCCGCAAATCGCCCGGCGGGCCATCCGCGAGATGTACCGCCAGGTTGGTAGTCAGCTCTGGGCGGATGAAAAAGGCATCTTACGGCGCGGGCTCATCATCCGCCACCTGGTCCTCCCGGGGGGCCTGGCTGGAAGTGAGGAAACCCTCCACTGGATTGCCGAAGAACTGGGAACCCGGGTAACCCTTAGCCTCATGTCCCAATACTACCCCACTTACCGGGCTGGCCTCTTCCCGCCGCTCGACCGGACCATAACGCCGGAAGAATACGCGGCAGTAGTTGACCTGGCCCGGAAGCTGGGCTTCAGGAACATTTTCGTGCAAGAGATGTCCAGCTCCGAAACCTACCGTCCCGACTTTAGCGACCGGGAAAGACCTTTTCGCTAAGCCGACGGCAGCAACCGCCGCCGCGCCAGCGGGGAAGCCGCTAACACTTCCTCGCGCCCCCGCTCGGAGGCAGAACAGGACTTGTCTCTGGCAGAAAGTGGTCATCCTCAGGATAGCCTTTCCCAATCAGTACCTTACCGCCTCTTGCCGTCCAGAATCCAGGAAGTAAAGATAAGCCTCTTTGACCGGACGACGGTAGATGGTTTCCACCGCCCGCCGGTAAAGCTCCAGCTGCTTTCTGTAGTCGGCCGGTTGACCCGTTTTAAAGTCCAGAAGGACAAAGCCGTCCTCTTCCTCCACGAGGCAGTCGATGATTCCCTGGACCAGGACCCTTTCTCGCCCCAAGTCCTGCCGCCTTTCCGCCAGGGCGTCTCCCTCCGGGCGCCCGACCAGCCCGAACACCTCAGTACCGCCGAACCCGCTCGGCAGATCGGGTCCTAGCTCTTCCACCGGAATCCCCAAGGTAAAAGGTATCTCCCGGTAAACCCGGTCGGGTCTGGCCAAAAGGCGCTGGCCCAAAGGAGTGGCGAAAAAGTTGACGACGGCTTCAACGGGTGCCGGTCGCCCGGAGCCGGAACTCATTTTTAATTCCGCCACCTGCTCCGGGGTAAGTACCTCCCGCTCCACCAGGGCGGCCAACAACCCTTCCACAGCGTCCCTGGTCACGGGCCTGGTCAGGTCTAAGTGTTGCAAGATGAGGTGCGTGAGAGTCCCCCTCTCGGCGGCAGTCAAACCCCCTTCGCCCTGAAGAAAAGCCGGCCGCCGCGTCAGTTCTCGCGTATTTCCTCTCGTTGGCAAAATTCCTTGCGTCTCATCGGACAGGTATTCATAACGCCGCTTTAATTCGGTGACCCCCATCTTTGCTGGCAGCTGAGAAAGAAGAGCCAGGGGATCCCGCCAGTCCAGCCGTCTGGTCACCTCCGCCCACAGGGCGGGGTCAGGGGGTTCAATGGGCGGCGCCAGCTGCCGCACCCGCTCCACAAAATCCCAGTCCGGTCTTCTGACATCTTCGCCCCCCGCTATTTCTTGAACCGGCACCAGCGTGATCCGCCAGGAAGAACCGTCGTCCCCCTTCCCTGGGGTGCTGGTGCTGCCGGCCAGCTTTCGCAGCGGTTCACCGTCGGGGTGGCGGAAGAGGGCGGGACCCAGCCAATCCAGAGGGGTTTTTGCCCGCAGCAGGAAGAGGTCCGGCAAGGGGCCAAGGCCAACCCAAGCCGGATCGAGGATGCCGGCCCATTCCTGGGCCTTTAGCCCCAATTTCTTTACCGTACCGGTGAGAATCAATTTCTCGCGCGCCCGGGTCAGCGCCACGTAGAGAATGCGGAGCTCTTCGCTCAGAGCCTCGCTCCGCAGACGGTGCCGGACGGCCCGGAAGGCCAGGGTGTCATACTTGACCCCCTTTTCCAGATCCACCCGTCCGGCCGTCAGGCCGAGCTCCGGGTGGAGCAAGACGGGGCGGTTCAGGTCCCAGGCATTAAACTGCTGGCCCAAACTGGCCACGACGACGACCGGGAATTCCAGGCCTTTGGCCCGGTGGATACTCATGATCCGCACGACGTCCTCTTTCTCTCCCAGGGCTCGCGCCGTCCCCAGGTCGCCAGCGGCCTTTTGCAAACGTTCAATGAAACGGAGGAAACGAAAGAGATCATGCCGGACAAACCCTTCGAACTGGCGAGCGCGGTGGAGCAAGGCCCGGAGGTTGGCCTGACGCTGGCGGCCTCCCGGGAGTCCGCCCACGTATTCCAGGTAGCCGGTGTCGCGATAAAGCTGCCAGATGAGATCGCCCAGGGGTCGCCGGCGGGCCAGGGTCCGCCATTGCTTTAACTGTTCCAGAAAGCGAGCAGCGCGCAGGGCCAAAGAGTCCGACCGGGCCCCTGGCTCCCGCGGTCCATCCTCACCACGGCCAGTTCCCGACAAACACGACCCTTCCTCATTGAGGCCAGCCTCCGGGTCACGCTTTTCGTCCTCACCGAAGCCGGCCCCTGGCTCCCGCGGTCCATCCTCACCGCGGCCAGTTCCCGGCTCTCGCGCTTCATCCTTGCCGAAACCAATCCTCGACTCCCACGACCCTTCCTTGTCCTGGCCAGCCCGAGTGTCATCCGCCGGAGTCTCCCCGCCCTGGTCCTCCCTGGGGCCAGAGACGTCCCCCTCACCCCCGAATTCTTCCCAGCCGGCGGCCACTTCCGATCGGCTCAACGGGAGAGGCTCATCCTCATCCTCATCCTTTCTCTCCGCGTCTCTGCGGGCCAACCGTCGTAAGGCAGTAAAGAGGTCCCCGCCGGCAGAAGCCAACCTGATTTGGACCAGCTCGGCCGTCGAAAAACCACCGATAGGTGAATGGAGGACCGTCGCCAGAGGGATGTCCTGGTGTGGATTGTCGATGATTCTCAATAAAGACAGAATCGTCTCCACCTCAGGAGCGGCAAAGTAGCCGGTCCCAAGATCGGCATAAGCCGGAATCCCGGCCTGATTGAACACCTCGAGAAAAACGTTGGCCCGCTGTTGCACGGCCCGCAAAAGGAGGACAATGTCGCGGTAGCGCACCGGTCGGTAGGCCTTCTTCTCCCGGTCAAACACGTGAAATTGCGGGCCGGGGTTCGCGCTAGTACCCTCCACCATCTCCTTGATTCGCCTGGCCAGGAGCCAGGCCTCCCGCTCCAGGTTCGAGAGCTCTTCGGCCGACAACTCCTGATCTCTTGTTTCCGCCACCGGCGCGGTTTCCCCCGGGGTGGCCGTTCCACTCAGGGCGTCCTCGTTCTCACTAAAAGCCACGGATTCCTCTGGCCCAGTGTCTTCTCCCGAGATCCCGGAACTGCCGGCCGCACCCGGGTGCGCCGTCTCGCGCCTCCCCGCTGCCCCTCCCGCCCGCGACTTTTCACCCGGCACCGCCGGTTCTTCCGCATCAGCCGAGACATCCAGCAGGTAAACCTCAACCGCGGGGCCAACGGCCCGCTGGTGCTCGGGATAATTGGCCCGATAGACCAGGGCCGCCTCTTTGTCGTAGACCAGCTCGCCGACCCGTTCCGTGAAGAGTTGCCGGAAAAGATAGTTGACCGCATTCACAATTCCGGCCCGGCTACGAAAGTTATGCGGCAGATGGAGGACCTTCCCCAGAGGCCCCGGCGCCAGGCGGTAGCGCTGGAGTTTTTCCCGGAAAAGACCGGGATCCGTCTGCCGGAAGCGATAGATACTCTGTTTCAGATCCCCCACTAAAAAGAGATTGGGCCGGTCCCAGAGCCCTCTCTCACTGGCGGTCTCCGTCGGAACCTGGCCAGGTTCAACGGGAGCGGCACCTCCTGACCAGGCTGATTGGGCCAAACCCGATTTCTCGCCGGGGCGCTTTCCAGGAGGTTCAACGGGAGCGGCATCTTCTGACCAGGCTGAACCGTCCAAACCCGATTTCTCGCCGGGGCGGTTTCCCGGAGGTTCAAGGGGGGCGGCACCTTCTGACCAGGCTGGCCCGTCCAAACCCGATTTCTCGCCGGGGCGGTTTCCCGGAAGTTCAACGGGGGCGGCATCTTCTGACCAGGCTGACCCTTCACCGTCAGCGCCCCCCTTAAAAACTGGTTCGGGCTGGCGGGAGATGAGGTTCAAAATCAGTTCTTGGACGTGATTGGTATCCTGATACTCATCGACGATGACTTCCACAAACTGGGTCCGCAACTCCCGTGCCACCGCCGATGGTCTGATTTCTCCTGAATTTCCTCGCTCGGTGAGTACTTCCAGGGCCAGATGCTCAAGATCGTTGAAATCCACCAGGTTCCGCCGTCTCTTTTCTTGCTTGTAGGCGGCCCCAAATTTTAACACCAAATCGACCAAAGTGGCCACCAAACGGCCGGCCTTATCCATCTCCGCCAACTCTTCCCCTAAGGGCCGCCCGAAGAATTCTTCAGCCAGCGTCTTCAAACGTTTTTTCGCCTTATCCCGCAATTCCCTGACCCTGTCCCGGCGGGCCTGGTCGGCGTTACCTTTCCGTGCTGGCTTCAGCCGCCCAAAAATGGCGTTGCTTTGGCGGAGCTTTTCCCGCAAGGTCTCCCATGATTCAAACACCTCAGAGACGTTCTCTGATTCCACTTCTTTTTTCCAACCGGACAAACTGGCCAGCAACTGGCCCACAAAATCGCTTTCTTTCTCCAGGTTATCCAGATACTCTCCTGGCCCCCCCGGGAGGGCGGCCAGCGTTTTGGCCTGTTTGAGGGTGAATAGGCTTTCTTCGAGCTCCAACTGCACCAGATCCAAAAAGTCGCTTAACCAGGACCAGGCACTGCCATTCCCGGTGCGGCGGGCCAGAGCTGCCGCCTTTTTTAACCAATGTTCCGGCCACGGGTGACTCTGAGCGAAATCGTAGACCTGTAAAATGAGGTCGCCCAGGGCCTGATCACCTACTCCGCCCAGGGCATCCGCCAATTCCGTGACGCTCATGGCCGTGCCGGTCGTTGGCGTGCCCTCTGCCGAGGTAGCCGCCTCAAGAGCCCCAACCTCTCCGGCCGCCGTGCCGGCTCCAGTAGCCTCCGCACCGAATACGCCGGCCCCTCCGGTCTCCGCACTGGCTGGAGTAGTCCCCGCCTCGAGAGCCCCAACCTCTCCGGCCGCCGTGCCGGCCGTTGGCCTTCCCTCCAAAGGGACGGCCGCCCCTCGCGCCTCGTCGGCAAAGGCCTTTTCCAGGACGTCATCCAAGACCTCCAATTTCAAGAGCTCGGCTTCTTCTTCTCCCGCCACCCGGAAGCTCGGGTCCAAACCGGCCCGGTAAAAATGCGTCCGGATGATTTTCAGGCAAAAGGAATGGAGGGTGCTGATGTTGGCCCGGTTAAGGAGGAGGAGCTGTCGTTTCAGATGGGCCTGCCTCTCTCCTTCCACCGGCCCGCCCGTATCTCCGGCTTTTTCCGAAAAACGGCTCAACCGTTCTTCCAAAGCCCGGCCGACGCGTTCCCGCATCTCCTCCGCCGCTGCTTCGGTGAAAGTGACCACCAGCAGGTTCTCCAGGCTGACTGGAGGTCTGACCTCGCTTAAAAGGCGCAAGATGTGCTCTACGACCACCGCCGTTTTGCCAGCGCCTGCTGCCGCCGAAACCAGGATATTGCCGTCTCCATCATTTTGCGCGCCAACTCCGGCCTGAATGGCTGCCATCTGCTCGGAAGTTATCGAAGTTATCAAAGGAGAGTCACCACCATTCATCTTCTGCTCGAAGCAGACCCTGCCGCTAACGATTCTCAGCCGTCGGCGAAAGGTCGGGCCATTTCAGCGGCTTGAGCTTCCGGTAAGTATTGCCGGGTAGACGCAGATCAAAACCGCAGACACCCCGGTAGGGACACCGGTTACAGGAAGTCTCATTGCCCAACCGGTAAGGGTGGGGAGCCACCTCTCCCTCCATGATCCGTTTGAGCAGCTCCTGCGCCTTGGACCAGGCCAGCTCCAGCAAAAGTTGGAACTCGCCCAGGGCGACGGCCGAAGATCGCTGGTCCAGAGTCCCGTCGGCGCGGAGCCGGGCAGGAAGCAGTTCCCCCCGTTCCGCCGCCGCATCCATCAGCCGGATAACTTCCGGGTCCTTCAAGAGAAGGCCGGTCATGCGCAAGTGTTTGCGCCTTCTGACGGCCAGTTCCTCATCATCCAAAGGAGCCTTCTCTTTCAGGATTGGGTCCCCGAGGGCAAAATAGAGGATCCCGGCGGGCAGGACCTCGCCAGTGACCTCCTGCGCCTCAGCCATCGGTTTCCGTGAGCTTTCGCTCTCCGCTTCCCGACCAATAAGTTCCGGCGAAGGGGCCACAAGTTTGTTCGTTGCGCTGATGATCTGTCCGGCCCTGACCTCGAGCAGGCGCTCCCCCCCGTGCATCTTGAGGAAAGAACGGTCCCGAGCGAAAGTCTCCAAAGCCACCCGGAGGTAAAGCCAGAGCTGTAAGGAAAGTCCGTGGTAAAGCTTTTCTGGCCGCAAGTTGGTGGCGCTACTTTTGTAATCGATGACACGCAGGTAGAGACGGACGCGCCGGCTCCCCGGGCCCGGCTGGTCTGTCCCATAGTCTGACTGCCGTGCATCCTGTTCTGGCCGGCGGATCTCCTGCTCTGACCGCCCCATCTCCTGGTCCAAATTGCCAGTCCCGTCGTCTGACTGTCCGGTAGCGTCTTCCACCACCGCCAGGTCAACCCGGTCAATACGCCCTTCGAGAATGGCCCGCCGCCCATCTCCCAGTTCCAACTCGGGAGCCGGGAAAAAGCCCTCGCGGCCGAAACTAACCTCCACCTTCAGCGGACGGAAGCGGCTGCGCCGGGCGTGTTCCTGGAGAACCTCCAGGGAACGCAAGAGGACGCGCTGGAAACGCCGTTTGAGATAAACGTACCGGGAGGTACTGGTGAGAATCCCGTACTTGAGAGATCCCGTCAGTTCGCCAAAAATCTCCTGGAGGAGAATCCGGGACTTTTCCGGAGAGAGTTCGGCCCAGTTTTCGCCCCGTTCCTCCAGGATTTCCACAAAGCGGCGCAAGGCGGCGTGGTAAAAAAGCCCCATGCTGGGCGCATCGACCTGGTAGAGGGCGCGCTCCTGCAGCCGCAGCCCATAGCGGGCCAGATGCCCAAAAGGGCAGGCGGCGAAGGTTTCGAGACGGGAAACGCTGGTACGGAAAAGACCCGGTCCCGCCTCCCGGGTTAGATACAGACCCTCAACCAGCTCGCGGGGAAGGCGATCCGGAGGCCCCGCGTAGAGAAGTCCCCGCAAAAGAGGAGCCCAACGCCTCCGCCGTTCCGCCGACCCGATCACCCAGCGGTAAACTTCCCGCCAGAGGACGGGCAGGGCTGGCGAACCAGGCTGAGGTGGGGTGGAGACAGCCGTTTCGCCCGGGCTACCCCGGTCATTGCCGCCGTCCGGCGATTTACTGGGCCGAGCGGCAGATCTTTCGATTTCCTGTTCGCTCATATTGGCTACACGATGCGCTCCCGACAAGCCAGATTCAACGCTGGCGCTGGCCCCGTCTACCCCGGGGGTTTTGGCCTCTTTGGAGGGCCACTTCGCGCCAGCGGCCTCCGTCCTAACCTCCGCTTTAGCCCGTGCCCACATGGTCTCTCCCAGAATCCGCACCAGGTGGCCGACGGCCGGCCGCTCCCCGCTGAGCAGCTCGAGATCATCGGTTGCTGGTTCGGGGCCAATGGTTTGCTCCTCCAACTTGGGAAACACCTGTTTCAGCCAGCGCAAAAGCGGCGAAGGCGCCAGAGCCTCGCCCTCATCGTCGGCCAGGGAATAACTGACCCAAAGTTCCTGGCTCGCTCGGGTAAAGGCTAAATAGGCCAAAAACTGTTCGTGAAAGAGCTGCTGCCGACCGGTTGGGGCCAGTTCCAGGCCTGTTCCCTGCAGTTTTTCGCGTTCCGCATCGGTGAAGATCTCGTCCTCGGTAACCCGGGCCGGGAAGACGCCCTCGTTGGCCCCCAGAAGGAAAGCCACCTTGATCTCCGGCGGACGGGACCGGTCCAGGGACCCGACCGTCACTTGATCCAGGGCCGGAGGGATCAGCCCCACCCGCAATGCCTGGAGGCCGGCCTCCAAAACCTGGGCGAACTCCTCGAGGTTCAGGTTTTCGTCTCCAGCGGCTTCGACCAACTGGTCGAAAACGTCCACCAGGCCGTTCCACACCTGTTCGTGTTCTTGGGCGGCATCAAGATCCCCTTCCGCCTCGGCCTGGGCCCGCCACTTGTCCAGGGTCTGGGGTACTTCCAGCTCCAGTAGCAGATTAAAGAGGGCCGTACTCAGAGAACGCACCTTTTGGGGGACAGAACGGTCCACCCCTTGGACAAAGCGCGCGAGAAAGCCCACGACGGCGGTCCGGGCGTCGTTAATGAACTTCAGCTCCGGCGATAGAAGAAGGGCTTCTCCGGGATCTTCCCCCGGGGGTTGTCCGTTCGCCTCTTGCCCCGGGGTTGGGGCCGCTTCGACCCGGAGGAGATTGAGGAGGCCTTCGGTCGAAGCCGGGCGTCGGCTCTCATCTCCCGTTAAATCCCAAAAAGAACGATACAGCCACGGTCCACCCTCGGTCCATTGGCGGCGGCCCTTGATTCCGTGCTCCAAAACGTAGTTTTCCAGACGGTCGACGGCCTCCCGGCTGAGGGGAACCAGGTCGGTTTTCAAGAAACGGAAAACGGCGTCGTAAGACCAGTCCTCGAGGACGATCTCCAGGGCCGACCGGATCAACTCCAGGAGGGGGTGATGGCCAACGGGGCGTCGGCGGTCGATAAAAAAGGGGATGCCGTGATCCCGGAAGACATTGACCACCAGGTCATGGTAGGGTTCCAGGTCGCGAACCATTACCGCCAGGTCGCGCCAGCGCAAGCCTTTGTCCCGCACCAGATGGATGCACCGGCGGGCCACCGCCTCCACCTCTACCCGCCGGTTGGCTGCTGCCACCAGCATCACGTCCCCGGCACCTCGTTGGTAGGGGCGGAGAGGCCACTGACCAAAGGATGCTTCCAGGTGGGCCAAACTGGGAGACGCGGCAAAACGCGGCAGTCCGGCCGCAGTAGGAGCGGGCAGAACCACCGTCTCTTCCAAGCTGATCCCGCTCTTGCGCGCCAGCTCCACCAGCCGCTGGAAAGTCAACGCCGTGGGGTGAAAGAGGTGGGCCTCGTCCAGGGTTTTTCCGGCCAGCTCCGGGGCCAAAGTCAGGGTGAGGTTGACCCGCGCGGCCGTGGAAAAGAGGGCGGCCAGGACGGCCTCCTCCTGGGGGGTGAACCCGGTAAAGCCGTCGACCCAGACCTCAGCGCCGCGAAGAAAAGTCGCTCCCGGCAAGCGTTGGGCTAAGAGGGCCAGATAGTCGTCAGGATCCAGATAGCGGTTGGCCAAAAAAGATTCCAGGTCTCGATAAACTAAATAAAGATCGTGGAGCTTCAGCTCCAAAGAGGTAACGCTTTCCGCAGCCCCTCCCGCCGTGGAGACATTGGCCTCCGCCAACCTCTCCCAAGCCTGCCGGAGGGCCTCCGGCGCAACCCCATAAAGGCGCATTTCCGTTATGGTGTGGGCCAGTTTCTCGGCAAAACCCGGCTGGCGGGCCAGGGGAGCAAAAAGTTTCAGTTCGGCCAGGCGCTTTTCCAAGATGGCCCGCAAAGCCATCCGCTTTCCCAGCTCGCCCAAATGCGGTCGGGCCAAGCCCCCCGTTTCTTGAAACACCCGCCAGGCCAAACGCCGAAAGCTGAGCACTTGCGCCCGGAAGAACCCGTCCTGCTCCGAACGCCGTAAAAGCTCCCTTTCCGTCTGCAGCGAGGCCTGTTCCGGCACCAAAAGGATGAGGGCGGGCCCCACCGGCGACTGCTCCAGGCGCCCCCGCACTTCTTTCAAGCAAAGATGCGTTTTCCCCGACCCCGCCCGTCCCAGGATTAACCGTAAACCCAAAGCACCGCCCCCTTTGGCCCGCGGCCTGGCTCCAGGCATAGACAGGCCTCAACCGCAAAGGTTTGGAACGCGCGACCCGCCCCGCGCAGCTTTTTCATACCCAAATCTTTCGCTCTGCAAGAGTTTTTGCAAGAGCAGAAACACAGCAGCTTTTGCCGAAACCCAAAGCCGGTGAGGCTGCACAAAGCCCCGCCTCAGGCTACACTTCCTTTTAGTCCACGGCTATAGCTCGGGAGCCGAGTCACTAGCTATGGCTCGGGGGCCGGGACGTCCTTTCACCCGGCCGACCACTTCACCAATGTTCCCCAGGGGCGGAATTTCTCGTCGTGGGACAAAAGCCAGACCTGCCTTTCCTGGGCCAGTTGTTCCAGACTTTGCCGGATACGTTCGAGCCGGATTTGGTCACAATTTTGGAAGGGATCATCGAAAAGGAAGGGCAGGTTAACCTCTCCCGCTATCATGTCCCCGACGGCCAGGCGCAGAGCCAGATAGAGTTGGTCCTGGGTTCCCCGGCTGAGCTGTTCTAGAGCAAGGGGAGCGCCTGCTTCCAGCACCCCTACGGAAAAATCTTCAGCCAGCGTAACCTCCCGGTCTTGACGACCGGTGATGAGGCTGAAGTAACGCGTCGCGGCCTGAGCCAGAGTTTGGCGGTAAGTCAGGCTGTAGTCGTGGGCACTGGCCACCAGTTCGCGGTAAGCCAGCCCCAGGGCCTCGGCCTCGAGCTTCAATCTGGCCGCCTCAGCCTGCTTCCGTTTTAAAAGATCTTTCTGGGCGGCAACGTTTGGTAACGGCTGTCCTTCCAGCCGGTCCAGTTCCTGGTTATGGCGGCGCAGGAGCCCCGCTACTTCCTCAGCCCTGGTCCGCAGTTTCCTGATCTCGTCTTGCAGTTGAGCAAAGCTGGACTGCAGCTTCTGCGGATCCGCATCCAGAGCCGGTAACGGGAGGCCAGGGTACTGCTTGACCAGGGACTCCCAATTTTGCCAGCAGGCCAGCGCCTCGTTGCTGGCATGAAGTTCTTCCTGTTTTAAATCCTCCAAACGGCGGCCGCTCAGGAGGCCGGACAGCCGGTTGGTAAGCTGGGCGATGGCCTCCTGCCGCGCTGACCAGTCTTCCAGGCGCCGGAAGGCCTGCTCGGGGTCTCCCCGAACCATCCGGAGAACAGGGCTCAACCGGTTTTGCAGGGAGGCAATTTCCTGAGCCAGATCCTCTTTTTCCCGGAAGCTTTCGGTCAAATGCCCTTGCTGGACACGCAGGCTACTTTCTAGCTCGGTGATCCGTTTTTGCCGGGAACGCGCTTCCTCCAGGCGAGCGGCCACCGTTTCCAAACCAGTCGCTTCATTAAAGGGGGCCACGCGCTGCCGGAGAGCGGTTATCTCCACTTCTAATTGCGCCAGAACGTCTTCCGCCTGCGCTTCCCCCAAAAGGGCGTGCCGCCTCTCTCTAACCCGATCCAGGGTGGCCTGGGCCTCCTCCCAAGCCGCCGCCTGCTCGGCCAGCGTCGCCCACTTCTCTTCCTTCATCCCCTTCAACCACCGGAGAACCTCGCCCGTAGTCTGGCAGCTCTCTCCCGTGATCCGCGCCAGTGTTCCCAAAAGAGACCAGGGCCCACCCAGGGAGGCGACAGGAATCCGCCAGGCTCTCGCCGGGTCTCGAACCAGCACCGCCAGCCACCTGGCGTCCGTTGTCGGGTGGTTATCCGCCGGTTGACGATCACCCGCCGCTGGCCACTGGTCTCTGGCGGACTGGTCACCACCAGCAGACCGGTCATCACCGCTCAGCACGGCGCCGTCATCCGGCCAGTATTCGCCTTTATCCAGACCCTGCTGGCGGACAAAGTTGAGGAACTCTTCCTCCAGGACCTTTTTTTGTCGCCGCAGCTCCTGATACCGCTGCCAGGCTTGGGTAACGTCACCCAAGCGTATCCGCAAGGGCTCCGTCGCCCCCAAAAAACTGTCCCAGCTCGCAGCAGCCCGTTCCAGCTCGGCCACGGCCCGGTTCTTTTCCTCTTCCGTCGGCCGGATTTCTAGAGCCCCCTCCAGTTCGCGCCGCCGCAACTCCCGTTCACGCAGGCGCCGCCCCAGTTCGGCCAGGCGCTCCGCCGGTTCGTGCGCCCAACCAGCCAACAGGGTTTCGGCCGCTTGTAACTGCCGGCGCCAGGTTTCCAACTGTCCCAGGAGGTCATTTTCCGCCCCGGCCAGGCGTCTTTGGATGAGAACTCCGCCCAATACCCAGCCCAAAAGTCCCAGCAAAACCACGGCCCCGAGGGCGAAAAAGACGTTTGAGGTATACCAGCCCAAGAAAAGACCCGGCAGAGCCAGCCCGGCGGCGCTCAGAAGGCGCAGCTGCCTCTTTTGACCCTGCCTGAGGGCCAACTCGCGCTCCCCTTGCCGCAACCTCTCTTCCAACCAGGGCTTCTCCTGGGTCGCCTTTTCCGCTTCGGGGTTAAGCCCCTCCAGATCGCCGAAATCCCGCTGGTAATCCGCTTTGAGCTTCTGGTAGCTTTCTTCCCGGGCCAGAATCTCGGCGTGCCTTTTTCTGGTCTGTTCCAATTCCGCTTCCAGACGTGTCCGCGTCCCCTGGTAATTGGTCACATAGTCCAGAGCAGCCGGCGGGAGACCGGCAAAGACGGCCAGCTCCCCCTCCAGCTCTCCTCTGATTTTCTGCCACAGGTAGTACTTCTCCTCGAAGGAAGTCCAGGCCCGGGACAGCAGTTGTGCCGTCGTCCGCAAACTATCCACAACCGCTTGCGGACGGTGGCCCAGGGAGCTCAGGTCGGGCATCTGCGCCAGACCGAGTCGGGCCTTTTTTTCCACCTCGTCCAGTTGCCGGAGGGTTTCCTCCACCGCCCTTCGTTTCTCTACGCTGGCTTTCAGCTCTTTCAACTCGTTGAGGAGGTCAGGTCGGCCGGTGACGTCCCCGTATTCCTGCGCCAGCTGGTCAGAGAGGGCCTGCCGCTCTCGCTCCAGGTTCTCGACCTCTTCCTGCAAGCGCAGCCATTCCGCCTCTTTCTCCTTAAACTTTTCCCACCTGGCCAACAGGTTCTTCAGATCGGCTGGCGCCTGCGTATCGGCCTGACTCCACTCCGGATAAATTTCTCTGGCCTCAGCCTCTTCCGTTTTTATCTCCTGAGACAGCTTTTCGGCCTGATGAAATCTATCCCGAACCGAAAGCTGTTTCTCCAGCAAATGCTTGTAAAGAGAGGCGTAGTTCTGCCACTTTTCCCAAGCCAGTAACAGAGCGTTTTTTTCCTTCAGCTGGTTATCGATGGCCAACTGCTCTTCTTCGAGCTGGTGGATTATTTCTTTAACCGTATGCCGGGAATCGGCGGCCGTCTGCGCTCGCTCGATCTCCTCGGTGAGGGTTTTGATCTCCTCTTCCAGCTGTTCAAGCTGGGCTGGATTCCTGTCGTTTTGTCCGCCGATGAAGTTGGCCTTAAACCGCGTGATCTTCCGAAGTTCCGTCTGGAGAAAATTCAGGGCATCCTGGTAATGTCCGCCGCTCCCGGAAAGAAGCCGCTGGACCTCCCCCTGGAGCTGCCGGATTTCAGGTAACGGCTGCCCCACGCAAAAGGTGGCTTCAAAGAGCTCCCGGGTGTAAACCCCCAGCAGGCGGAGGACCTTCTGGGGATAAACGTCGTTCTTCTTTTTGGCCTCCGGGTTATGAGTTCCCCGCCATTCTTCGACCCACCGTCCGTTCTGGTACCGCCAGAGAACCACGCTGTGGTCTTCGAAACGCCGCCAGAGGCGCCAGTGCCGGCCGCTGCCGTCGAGGAATTCCACTTCCCCGGTGAATTCCGTTGGATTTTCGCGGTGGCGGAAACGCGCCGTCCCGAAATCGCTGGGATCGGAAGATCTCTTCAATCCAAAGAGCACCGCCTCCAAACCGGCCACCAGGGTGGACTTGCCCGCTTCGTTTGGAGCAAGGAGAACATTAAACCCTGGGTCAAGCTCGACGGTCACTTTTCCCCGGTATCCGCCAAAACCGATCAGACTAAGCCTCAACCAGGTAACGCCGGGCATAAGCCACTCCCCTTTAGCGCAGGGTTTATTTTTGCTCCGCCGTCGTCGCCATGAGGGCCTGGACACCCCGGAGCAGGGCCCGTTGCAATAGCTGGGTCTCCTCTTTCGTTTTGGCCTCCCTGAGCTGTTCCTGCAAGCGCCTGATGAAAAGGCCGCGGATGGTGGGTTCTTGCCCCCATTCATCCAGCAGGGACGGATCAAACCCGGTGGTCTCGTCCAGCAGCTCCAGATAATAGAAGTGGGGGCTGAGCCGGGCGGCGAGCCCCGGCCTCGACCAGGGAAAAGAGGTGGTACCAGTCAGTCGGATCTGCACCAAAGCGGCAGCGTCCCCCCTGGCCAAGAGGGCAGATTGGACCTCTTCCAGATTCCCAAAGGCCGAAAGATCTAAGTTTTCCACCCGCCAGGGCCGGACCGGCGCCTGGATCCGCTCAAGCTGTGGTTTACCCTGACCCAGGGTGACAATGGTCCACTTTCCCATTCCCGGATCAAAAAACCCTCTCCCCGCCACCGCACCGGCGTAAACAGCCAGTCCTTTTCCCAAGGTTTTTTCCGCAGGCTGATGGATGTGGCCCAGGGCGACGTAGTCATAACCAGCGCGGGCCAGACCTTCTCCAGAAAGGGGTAGGCTGCGATCTCCGGCCTCCCAATCTAAAGAACCATGGAAAACGGCCAGGTTGATCCCCCGTTCCGCCGCGGGAAAGTCGGCCAAGGGTGGGTTGGTCCGGGTGACGCCACCGGTGTAAGCCAGGGCATAAACGTTCACCTGATCGGAACCCACGGTTAGAGTGGCCACCTGGGCCGGCATCGGTTCGGTCACCAGCACTCCCGGCCAGCGTTTGGCTTCCCGGCGGTAAACGGAATCATGATAGGTGATTTCGTCATGGTTTCCGGGAACCGTTATGACCGGAATTCCGCCTGCCTCCAGGCGCGCCAGTTGTCGGATGACCTCCTCCACCAAAACCGGGTCAGGCCGGTGGGTCTCAAAGAGATCGCCGGCGATGACCACCAGGGAAATCCCTTGCCGCTGGTCCAGGGCCAGGTCAACGGCGGCCTTGAGCAGGCCATCCCGTTCGCGCCGGACCTCGCTCCGCTGCGGCTCCGGAAGATCGGGAATCCAGCCGAGATGGAGGTCGGCCAGGTGTAAAAGCCGGAGCAGGAGGAACACCCCCTCCACATGGTCACACGGATAATTCTGACCATTAAGTGATTAATTTTGGTGCTTAACGGGTCTATTTTTTCGCAGGTTAGAAAAGAAATTAGCGGTTTGCAAAGCTACCCAAAAAGAAAGCGCGAAGACGATTAAACCTCCCAGGGCGGGGAACCATCCTAGACCCCGCCAGTCCTCGTCAACACGGCCCTGACGCCCTCTGCCACTTTGCTCTAGAGGACGCGTCGCAAAAACTGCCCGGTGTAGGATTCCTCCACCCGGGCCACTTCTTCCGGCGTGCCGGCCGCCACCAGGTGTCCGCCCCGTTCGCCGCCTTCGGGTCCCAGGTCGATGACGTAATCGGCGCTCTTGATGACGTCCAGGTTGTGCTCGATGACCACCACCGTACTACCGGCATCCACCAACCGTTGTAAGACCTCTAAGAGGCGATGGACGTCGGCCATGTGGAGACCCGTCGTTGGTTCATCCAAAATGTAAAGGGTGCGGCCGTTGCCGCGCCGGCTCAGTTCCGTGGCCAGTTTCACCCGCTGCGCCTCACCGCCGGAAAGGGTGGTCGCGGGCTGACCGAGGCGGATGTAACCCAAACCCACATCGAAGAGGGTCTGGAGCTTGCGCTGAATCCGCGGGATATTTTGGAAGAAGGCCAGGGCTTCTTCGACGGTCATCTCCAAAACCTGGGCGATGTTCTTACCTTTGTAGCGGACCTCAAGGGTTTCCCGGTTGTAACGCTGGCCTTTACACACCTCGCAAGGGATATAAACGTCGGGCAAAAAATGCATCTCGATCTTGATGATCCCATCCCCGCGGCAGGCTTCGCACCGGCCACCCCGGACGTTGAAGCTGAAGCGCCCAGGCCGGTAACCGCGGATCTTGGCTTCCTGGGTTTGGGCGAAGACCTCGCGGATGAGGTCAAAAGTACCAGTGTAGGTGGCCGGGTTCGAACGCGGCGTCCGCCCGATGGGGGACTGATCGATGGAGATGACCTTTTCCAGGTATTCAATTCCCAAAAGTGCATCGTGTTCCCCCGGCCGCGTCCGGGAACCGTAAAGTTCCTGGGCCAACCGGCGGTGCAGGATCTCGTTGATCAAGGTACTTTTCCCGGAACCAGAGACCCCAGTAACCACGGTAAAAAGTCCCAGGGGGATACGAACATCTATATTCTTCAGATTATGCTCCCGGGCGCCTTTGATGACCAACCACCGGTCTCCCGGCGAGCGTCGCCGCTCCGGCACGGGAATCCTCTTTTTGCCGCTCAAGTACTGCCCGGTGATGGACTCCTCCACCGCCATGATCTCATCCAGAGTGCCGGCAGCCACCACCCGCCCCCCGTGGGCGCCCGCCCCTGGGCCAATGTCGATGATGTGGTCGGCCGCCCGCATGGTCTCTTCGTCGTGTTCGACCACGATGAGGGTGTTCCCCAGATCGCGGAGGCGCAGGAGCGTGTTGATTAAACGCTGGTTGTCACGCTGGTGGAGGCCAATACTGGGTTCGTCCAGGATGTAAAGGACGCCCATCAAGCCGGAACCGATTTGCGTAGCCAGGCGGATCCGCTGGGCCTCGCCTCCGGAGAGACTGCCGGCAGGACGGTCCAGGGTGAGATACTCCAGCCCGACGTTGATGAGGAAGCCCAAGCGTTCGTCTATCTCCTTGAGGACTTGCTGGGCAATCAGGCGCTCTTTAGCGGTGAGCTCCAGGTTGGACAAAAAGGCCCTGGCCTCGGCCACGGACATGGCCGTGAGCTGGGCAATGGACTTTCCGCCCACCGTCACCGCCAGGCTCTCGGGTTTGAGGCGAGCCCCCTGGCAAACCGGACAGGGGCGGGTGCTCATAAACTCTTCGATCTCCAGACGAGCCGCGTCGGACTGAGCTTCGCGGTAACGCCGTTCCAGATTCTTGATAACCCCTTCAAACTGCACCTGATAGGTCTTAACCCGGCCGAAAGGGTTCTCGTAACGGAAATTGATCAGGGTCGGCCCCGCTCCATAGAGGAGAATATTGATGAAATCCTCGGGCAAGTCCTCCAAGGGCGTCTCGGTGGAATAACCAAAATGTTGGGCTACCGCCTCCAAAAGCTGCGGATAATAAGTGCTGGTCCCCTTACTCCAGGGGACAACAGCCCCATCGGCCAGGGATTTTCGCCGGTCGGGAATCACCAGCTCCGGGTCGATCTCGGTGGTGGTCCCCAACCCGGTACAGGCCGGGCAGGCCCCGTAAGGGCTGTTGAAGGAAAAAAGGCGCGGGCTAAGCTCCTCCAGGCTGATCCCACAATGGGGACAGGCCAGGCGGCTACTGAAAAGGATCTCCCGGGGTGCGGAAAAACCGTCCCCTTCTGGGGTTTGCACCAAAGCCAGGACCACACCCTCGGCCAGATTCTGCGCCGTCTCCAGGGAGTCGGCCAGGCGGCCCGCGATGCCCCGGCGCAGGACCAGGCGGTCGACCACGGCCTCAATGGTGTGTTTTTTGTTTTTTTCCAGTTTGATCTCCTCGGCGGCCTCGCGGATCACTCCATCCACGCGCACCCGAACGTAACCGGCTTTCCGGATGTCTTCCAGGACCTTGTCGTGTTCCCCCTTGCGTCCCCGCACCAGGGGGGCCAGAATCTGCACCCTGGTCCCCTCCCCCAGAGCCAGCAACTGGTCCACCATTTGATCAACCGTCTGGGACGAAATGGGCCGGCCACACTGGGGGCAATGGGGGTGCCCGATCCGGGCGTAAAGCAGGCGAAGGTAATCGTAAATCTCGGTGACGGTTCCCACCGTGGAACGGGGGTTCCGGGTGGTGCTTTTCTGATCGATGGAAATTGCTGGAGAAAGCCCCTCGATGTAATCCACATCGGGCTTGTCCATCTGGCCCAGGAATTGCCGGGCGTAGGCCGAAAGGGACTCCACATAACGCCGCTGGCCTTCGGCATAAATGGTGTCAAAGGCCAGGGAAGACTTCCCCGACCCGCTCAAACCGGTGATGACCACAAATTTATCCCGGGGAATGACGACGTCGATATTTTTCAAGTTGTGCTGCCGGGCGCCCCGGACAACGATATTCTCGGAAGGCAAAAACCTCCACCCCACGATACAGTCAGGTCAGCCGCGCGGGTACCCTCTACAGGTCCGGCGCTGCTGCAATCATACCTGACATTGGCTTGGGCCATGATCTGCCGCCGCGCGTGCCACCCACGAGCCGGGCCATCGGCTCCACCCTAACACTTCGCGTGCCGGCGCCGCTACCAGTACCAATGATACCGCCTGGAATTATAACGCAACGAACAACTGTTTGCAAGAGGGAAGGCAGGCCGGCCATCCCGGCCTCACCCTCGCTAATTACACCGGTGGACGACCACTTGGGCCTGCTTCTTGAACTTCGCCGGATTGGACGCGCGTTTCGGCAATCCGCGGCAATAGTCGTTTTACCCCTTTCCCCCTTGCGCGAGGCGGCCAGCGCGGACCTTTTCCTCCAGTTCAAAGATGAGGTCGCGGAGCTCCGCGGCGTGCTCGAACTCGAGGTTTTTGGCCGCCTCCCGCATTTCCTTGCGCAGTTTCTCGATGAGACGCGGGATCTCGCGCCGCGGGATATCGGCCAGGCGTTCGGCAGCCAGGTACTCCATCCCCTTCTCCGCCACCCGCGTGGCCTGGATGGCCTCGCGGACGGCCTTTTGCACCGTCTGGGGAACGATGCCGTGCCGGCGGTTGTATTCGGCCTGGATCCGGCGCCGCCGGTTGGTCTCGGCGATGGCCCGGCGCATGGAATCGGTGATGGTGTCGGCGTACATAATGACCTTACCCTCCACGTTGCGGGCCGCCCGGCCGATGGTTTGGATGAGAGAGGTCTCCGAACGCAGAAAGCCCTCTTTATCGGCGTCCAAAATGGCCACCAGGGAAACCTCCGGCAGATCCAGGCCCTCCCGTAGGAGGTTGATTCCCACCAGGACGTCAAAAACCCCCAGGCGGAGCTCGCGCAAGATTTGGACGCGCTCCAGGGTTTCCACCTCCGAATGGAGGTACCGGACCTTCACCCCCATCTCGCGCAGGTAATCGGTGAGGTCTTCGGCCATGCGTTTGGTGAGGGTGGTGACCAGGACGCGTTGCTTTTTGGCCACCCGCCGGCGGATTTCGCCGAGCAAGTCGTCAACCTGGCCCCGAACCGGCCGGACTTCGACCTCGGGATCCAGAAGCCCGGTGGGGCGGACGATCTGTTCTACTACCTGTTGGGCCCGGCTCAATTCGTAAGGGCCGGGCGTGGCGGAAACGTAAATGACCTGGTTGATCTTCCGCTCGAATTCCTCAAACTTCAGGGGACGGTTATCGTAGGCCGACGGGAGGCGAAAACCGTACTCCACCAGGGCATCCTTTCGCGACTTGTCGCCGGCGTACATGCCGTGGAGTTGCGGAATGGTCACGTGCGACTCGTCGATGATGATGAGGTAATCCTCGGGGAAGAAATCCAACAGGGTATAGGGGGGCTCCCCCGGCTGCCGCCCCGTCAGGTGCCGGGAATAGTTCTCGATTCCCGTGCAATAGCCCACTTCTTGGAGCATCTCCAGGTCATAGCGGGTTCGCTGCTCCAGCCGCTGGGCCTCCAGAAGTTTACCCCTGGCCCGCAGTTCGGCCAGCCGTTCCTCTAGCTCGACCTCGATGGATTTTAACGCCCGCCGCATTTTTTCGTCGGTGGTGACATAATGGCTGGCCGGGTAGATGGCCACGTGACGCCTTTCGCCAAGGATCTCACCGGTGAGGACATCGAACTCGGTGATCCGTTCGATCTCGTCCCCGAACATCTCCACCCGGATGGCCCGTTCGGTGAAAGAGGCCGGATAGATCTCCAGGACGTCCCCCCGCACCCGGAACTTCCCGCGGACGAAATTGACGTCGTTTCTCTCGTATTGAATGTCCACCAGTTTGCGGAGGATTTCGTCCCGGTCTTTGGACATGCCCACCCGCAGGGAAAGGACGAGATCGCGGTAATCCTCCGGCGAGCCCAGGCCGTAGATGCAGGAGACGCTGGCCACGATGATCACGTCCCGCCGTTCAAAAAGGGCGCTGGTGGCCGAGTGACGCAGTTTGTCGATCTCGTCGTTGATCAGGGCATCTTTCTCAATGTAGGTATCGGACTGGGGGATATAAGCCTCCGGCTGGTAGTAATCGTAATAACTGACGAAATACTCGACGGCGTTGTGGGGAAAAAACTCCCGAAACTCGCTGGCCAGCTGGGCAGCCAGGGTCTTGTTGTGGGCAATGACCAGGGTCGGCTTTTGGACCTTCTCGATGACCCCAGCCATGGTGAAGGTCTTCCCGCTGCCAGTCACTCCCAGGAGCACCTGGTGTTTGAGGCCCTTTTTTACCCCTTCGCTGAGGGCAGCGATGGCCCGCGGCTGATCCCCCCTTGGGACGTATTCCGAAACCACTTTGAACTCAGGCATAGTTTACACCTCGTCATTTGAGCAGCCTGGTGGCCGGAACAAAGGTCACTCCCATCTGGCGGATCTCCCCGATCATGCCGGACAGGGCCTCCAGCGTCGCCGGGTGCAGGTGACCGATGGCGATGATCCCGGGAAGGCTGTTACCGGCGCCCGACACCCGCTCCGCCCTCTTCAAGGCCAGGCGGGCCGCCAGCCGGAGCTGACCTTTGATCTTCTCCACCACTTTTTCGTTGTCGAGGAAGACCTCATTTTCACCGGCCAAAATCCCCATCTCCCGCGCCATTTTATAAGCGACAGAACGAGGTGAAGTCCGACTATCGACGAAGGGCAGCCCCTTCTCTTTCAAAACCGTGAGAACGGCCCGCATCACCGCCGGATCGCTGGTCGCCCGGGAGCCCTCGTGATTATTGACCCCTTTGGCTTCCGGCACCCGCTCCAGGTGCTGGCGGACCAGGGCCTCGATTTCGGCCGCGGACATGCTGGTGAGGATCATGCCGGGGTAATGCTGGGCCAGGGTGGGACGTTCGGGTTCCATGGGCAGATGCAGGAAAACTTCCTTCCCGGCCTGCGCCGTCAGCCGGGCCTGTTCCGGCGTTTCCCGGTACTCGGGTAGAAAAGAGATAGTCAGCGGGACCCCCAGTTCTAAGAACTTCTTCAGGAGTCCCGCGTTTCCTCCCGCATCATCGATGATCACGCCCAGGGCGGCACGGGCCGGCGGCATGGTCGGCGTTTCAACGGGGCCAGGGGCAGGAGCCGGAGTCGGCTCCGGAGCAGCCTGGGGTGGTCCAGGCGACGGTGCCTTGCTCTGGTGGGGAATAAGATAACGCGAAGTAACATAACCCGTGGCCAGGGCCAGCAAAAAGAGGATGATCAGGAGCCAGTGAAGCTTCGTATCTAAACGCCAGTTCCGCATCATTTCCTCACCCGGAGGCCATTTCAAATAGCGGTAGGCTAGCACAGGTGCCGCTCGGCGAGCCGAGTCTGGGTCGTAGCGCAGCCGAATCTGAGTCGTGGCACAGCCGGCGCAACCAAATGCTTGGACGTGGCAAGCCAATTCTCCCGCAAGATCGGTATGGGGTGCGTGGAAGCATGGCTTCGCCTTTGACAAGACGGCCGGCCAGGCCCTGCCCCCGGCATAAGTCGGGCGAAAAAGCATGGCTCCGCCTTTGATAAGACGCCTGCCAGCCATAGGTTGTCCGCAGGCCGGCCCTCTCAAGCCTTCCCGTGTTTACGCCACCTCTGCCACCAGGGCCACACCGTTTCCCGCCAGAACCGGAGGAGAAACCCGTCTTGCCGTAACTCCAGTCCACTGGTCTCGCCCTCCTCCGGAACAAGGAGCACCCCCAGGTCGTCAACCCGGCGGCGGTAATAGAGGACCCTTTCCACTGCGCTTCCCGCTTCCAGCACCGTGATCTCCAAAAGATAGGGAAATTCGCGGATGGCCTCCCGCAAGTCCTCCTCATTATCGGTAGCCTGGCCATTGATGTCAATAATTATGTCCCCGGGTTTTAAACCCAGCTCCTCCGCCGGTGATCCCGGGTAGACGTCCAGGATCATCAGGCCGCGCTCGGCCTTGCGGTAAAGGGGCGTTCCGCTCAGCTCCCGCCGGCCGGAGGTGATCACCACCAGCTCGTGCCCCAGCGGCGAAAAAAGGGCGGCCAACCACTGAAAAAGGCGGTGGTAGGAGGAAAGAATGCTTAAGACCAGCAGGATCCCGCTGAAAAGAAAGAGGTTTCGCGCGCTCTCGCGGCTCCGCCGGCGGGGAGGTTGGGTGATGGCCACATCGGAGTAACCGAGGCCGGCCATGACCGGAAGCATGGCCAGGATGACATCGGGCGCATTGAGGTCGATCCCTTCCGGGCGGATCAACGGCCACCAGTCGGGCATCTGGATGAGTCCGCTTAAGAGGGAAGGATCGATCACCCTGGCCACCATGATAATGATCACCGGTACCGGCCAGAAGCGCTGGAGCATGAACCCGCCCACCACCTGATCCTGCCGGTTTTTCAGGTAAATGGGGGTGGGCCGCAGCGACCCGCTGGCCCAGATTAAAATACCCTCGGTCAAGTGCAAGACGGCCACCAGCCCCATCAAGCCGGCCACGCTGACCTTAGGTACCCCAAAAAGCAGATAAGACAGGGAAATGAGCCCTCCCGAATAGGAAAAGCACATGTAACGCGGGTGAATGCCCATCAAAAGCAGGGCCAAAATCCACAGATAAGCTATCCCGGCGGGCAAAACGGTAACGCCGATGAAAACCATGACAAAACTGGCGATCAGGCCACCCAGGAGGCCATAGGCTATGGAAATCAGGGTTTGCTCCAGGACGGTATTTTTGCTCAGCCCAAACAACCTCATCTCCATTTGTGCCAAACGCTGGTACTGCATGGCGATGAGGAAGACAAAGAGCCAGAAAATCAGGGCGCTATCCGAGAGAAAGATTTGGGGAAAGGCGCGTAACACGGCCAGAGCCAATTCGCCGAAAGGTCCCAAACTGAAAAACCTGCCTTTCGAATCGACACGCGCTCGCGTGCTGAGCCCGCTTCCAGAATATAACCCGCGAAGTATCCTCTTGCCCGGCAAACTGGCTAAGCAAACTGGGCGAGCGCCACCGCCAAGGGCCATAATCCGACTTCAGAGCTACTTCTCACCCATTTTCTCTTTGAGCACCTCGATGGCCTTTTTGACCTGGGTATCCAGCCGTTGCTGGGGATCGGAAGACATCTCCTCGCCCTTATTCAGCTCGACGACGACGTTCGGTTCAATCCCTTTGCCGTGGATGAAGGCCCCGCTGGGGGTCAAATACTTTTGCGTGGTGATCTTGACGGCCGAGCCGTCGTCCAGCGGAATGATGTTCTGGACCGTGCCTTTGCCGAAAGTCTTGGTACCGACCAGGATCCCCACACCCCGGTCCTTGATCGCCCCGGCCAGGATCTCCGAAGCGCTGGCGCTGGCACCGTCCACCAGGACCACCAGCGGCAGATTGAAGCCCTTGGAATTGGAGTTGGTCACCTTTTGGTTACCTTGCCGGTCCACCGTGGAGACGATGGGGCCGGCAGGAACAAAGAGCTGCGCGGCATACTCGGCCTGATCCAAGTACCCACCGGGATTATGCCGGAGATCCAGCAGCAACCCTTTCATCCCTCCGCTGCGCAGTTCCTTTAAGGCCTGGTCCAACCCCTTGGCGGTGTTCTCATTGAAATTGCTAATGTAAATATAACCAATACCGCCGGGCAACATCGCCCAATCCACGGAGGGCACCTGGATGGGGGCGCGCACGATGGTGATGTCTTGCGGGGTTTGTTCGCCTTTCCGGATGATGGTGAGGGTTACCGGTGTCCCCGCCGGTCCGCGAATGAGCCGGGCGGCCTGGTCGGGCGTGGCCCCCACGATATCCTTCCCGTCGACCTTGGTGATCCGGTCCCCGGCCTTCAATCCCGCCTTATAAGCTGGCGTTCCTTTAATGGGGGCGATGACGGTGATGAAGTTCCCCTCGACGGCGATGGTGACGCCAATCCCCTCGAAGTTGCCGGAGAGGTGAATCTTCATCTCCTTGTACTCATCAGCCGTCATGTAGTCGGAATAAGGGTCGCCCAGAGCCCGGACCACTCCGTCCATGGCCCCCTCCAGGAGACCATCCAGGTTGACCTTGTCCGGGTCGACGTAGTTCTTCTGGACCAGCTCGATGACGGTCATGAGCTTGCGAAACTTGGGGTTCTCCAAGACCGCCAAAGATCTCTGCAAGTACGTTGCGGCGGTGTAAATCCCCCAGCTCAGGGCCAGGACCAAAAGGATCGCGATGATCGCCACATTTCTGCGGCTAAAAAAGGGGGTGGGAGCTCTCTCCTCCGTAGACACCCAAAATCCACCTCCGTCAAAAGAAAAACGCCGGCAAAGGAAAACTGGGAAAGAAGAACCTCCTGGCCCTGCCAGGAGGCGGCCGCCTTGGGCCGCCACGTACCTGTCCGGCGCTAGTAGACTGCAATATTAAGGATAGCACAAGAAGCAAGATACTTCAACAGTGGACCGGCCGCCGTTGAGCCCCCAGTGGCCGGTGCCAGCCCGGCTCGAAGCTGAACCGGGGCGAGCGCAGCAGCAGGCGGAGAATCTCGGCGGGGCCAATGAGGAATGCCAGCCCGGCTCCAAGCTGAATCGGGTCGAGCGCGAAGGCCGGCACCTCCGCCCGACCAAAGGAGGCCCGGCCCGAAGCTGAAGCGCGACGCGGCCGGCGCTGACTCGGGTCTGGCTGCGCAGCCGGTAGCTATGCCTGGCCGGCTTGGACAAACGTGCCAGTGTCTCCCAACGGCTTGGTCACGACATACCGGAAATCCGCCAGAAGGGAGATGAAACCCCCTGGTCCAACAAGCGGCATAGCCTTTCAAAGCAAGTGGCTCAAGGCAAGTAGGTCAGAGGATTAACCGGGGTCCCATTAACCCGGACCTCAAAGTGCAGATGGGGTCCCGTGCTGAGGCCGGTGCTCCCGACGTTGGAGATCTGCTGTCCCCGGACCACCTCATCCCCTTCCTTTACTCGCAGAACGGAATTGTGGGCATAAAGAGTGGAAATGCCCCCGCCGTGGTCGATGATGACGGCATACCCGTAACCACCCAGGTAACCACTAAAAATCACCTGCCCGGACTCGGCGGCCACCACCGGTTGCCCCATGGGGGCACCGATGTCGATCCCGGTGTGATGCCGGTAAGTCTTTAAAATGGGATGGAGCCGTGTCCCGAAATAGGAGGTGATGGGCCCGGCGGTGGGCCAGATGAATTTCAGCTTCCCGACGATCTTTCGACCTTCGCGGGCCTGAATCTCCCGAATGGTTTTGATCAATTCGTTGGAGAGGGCCTCCAACTCATCGAGAGCCCGGGCGTATTCCTCCTTCTTCATCTTGACCTGGTTGAGGTAACGCTCCCGGTCAGCGGCCCGGGCGGCAAAATTTTCCCGCCGCGCCGCCGTAGCTTGCTTCAACTCGGTCAAGTTGGCCACTTGAGTCTCCAACTCGGCCTTTTTGGCCAGATACAGTTGGTGGTCAGCCCGCACTTGATAAAAGATCTGGGTATCTTGGGCGATGATGGTCCGGAGAAACTCCAACCGGGTCAAAAGATCATCGAAACTGCGCGCCGAAAGGAGGACTTCCAGGTAGCTGACCGGACCGTTTTCATAAAGGGCGCGGACGCGGTCGCGCAGATATTCCTTGCGCTTTTCGAGGCTTTTGGACAGGCGCTCTACTTCCGCCCGGGTTTGGGCCAGACTGGCTTCGGTCTCTTTTAAGCGTCCTTCGTAAACGGCCAGTTCATTTTTGGCTTTCTCCAGCTCCAGTTCCAGGCGCTTGATCTCGCCGGTGACGGTTTTTTCCTGGCTTTTGGCCTGATTCAGGAGCTCTTGTTTTTCGCGGATCCGCTCCTGAATCTCGCGCAATTCCTCCTGCTTTCTCTCCAACTCGCTCTGGCCCGAAGCCAAAGAGGTGAAGCTAAAGAGAAAGATGAGGATGACGGCAGTCAAGCGCAGGCCCCACCAGGCCCCGGGGCCGTACCCGAAATTTCGCGCCGGTTGCACCTGTCTCCCACCACCTTCTCTTAAACCTTGAGATAACGCCGCAGGGAAAGAATTGTCCCGCCCGCCCCGATGATGGCCCCCAAGGTCAGCAGGGTCAGGCTCAGATTGGCCAGGAAGGGCTGGCGCGGGACCAAGGGGACAAAAGGAAGAGAAATAGAGATCGTTTTGGCCAGCCAGCTATATCCAAGCCAAATGGCCAACGCCGCCACCAAAGCCCCTCCCAGTCCCAAGACCAGGCCTTCCAGGAAAAAGGGCCGGCGGATGAAGGCGTCGGTGGCCCCCACCAGTTTCATGATGGCCACCTCCCGCCGCCGGGCAAAGACCGTCAACCGGATGGTATTGGAGATGATGAAAAGGGTGGCCAGGGCCAGGGCCGTCGCCAAAAGGATGCCCAGGGTCCGTATGGCCTGGGTCAGCCGGAACAACCGCTGGACCAACCCTTGTTGATACTTTACCTTCTCGATGCCGGGGATTTTCCCCACCGCTGCGGCAACTCCGTCGACATTCTCCGGCTTATCCACCTTGATCTCAAAGCCGTCGGGAAGGGGGTTCATCTCCTCAACGGCATCCAAGACGCTTTGCTGTTCGCCAAACTGCTGGCGCAGGCGCTTCAAAGCCTCATCCCGGCTGACAAATGTTACGCTGGTGACACCCGGCAAGGCGGCGATGGCCTGGCGGGCTTCATCCCGCACTTTCACCGTCGTGTCCCCTTTTAAAAAGGCCCTGATCTCCACCTGCGATTCCAAATAACCGGCCATGTGCTGGAGATTGGCAGCCAGGGCCAAAAAGATGGAAAGGATGAGAAGCGCCAAAGCGATGGTGCTGACGGCCGCCAGGCTCATCAGACCGTTGCGCCGGATACTGACGACGGATTCGCGAACGGCATATTGCCAGGACCGTAGACCCATCGGCTATCTCCTCCCTGCAGCAGTAACGGTAGCTCGAGCTGGCTCAAAGACGAACCTCTCCTCGTCCCGCACCAGGCGGCCTTTCTCCAGAGTCAGGACCCGCTTCTGCGCCGCGTTCACCAGATAGCGGGCATGGGTGGCCACGATGACCGTGGTCCCCATGCGGTTGATCTCCAGAAGAAGGTTTAAAATCCCCATGGAGGTATCGTGGTCCAGGTTCCCGGTAGGTTCATCGGCGATGACCAGGGAAGGATTATTGACAATGGCCCGCGCCAGGGCCACCCTTTGTTGCTCCCCTCCTGACAATTCCGCCGGATAAGACCGGGCCTTCTGGCGCAAACCGACCAGGTCCAGAACGGCGGGGACCCGCTTCCTGATCTCACGTCGTGGCGCCTCCACCACTTCCATGGCAAAAGCTACGTTATCAAAAACTGTTTTATTGGACAGCAGGCGGTAGTCCTGAAAGACCACGCCCATGGTTCGCCGCAAATAGGGCACTTCCCGCGGGCGCAAAGCCGCCAGGTCATAACCATTGACGATAATGGTGCCTTGCGTTGGTAGCTCCTCGCGGATCAGGAGTTTGATCAAGGTGGATTTCCCCGCTCCACTCGGTCCGACGATAAAGACGAATTCTCCCTTCTTGATCTCCAGGCTCACGTTGAGAAGGGCCACCGTCTTATTGCTGTAGACCTTGGATACGCGCTCCAAACGGACCATTGCCGCTCTCCTTTCCGCAAAAAGGGCCTTTAATCGCCATCTAGTGCTCTATTCGACATAATGAGTTGATTTTCCTTTGCTTGGAGTCGAATTTTGTAAGAAAAATATTGGATAACGCCAGCGCAGGACGATTTCTTGACCGAAGACCGCGGGATGATAAAATGGAAAGAAGACACCGGGAGATGACACCTCTTGTGGTTGGTGAGCGCCTGCCTGTTGGGGATTTCTTGTCGTTATGACGGTAATCACAGCCTGGATCCCGCTTTGGTGGCTAAACTGGTGACTGAGGCAAAAAAACCGGCGGCAGAGGAAGACAGCGCCCCCCGCGGCTGGATCCCCGTCTGCCCGGAGCAGCTGGGTGGCCTGCCCACTCCGCGTCCTCCTGCGGAAATTGAGGGGGGTACAGGCCAGGACGTCCTGGCCGGGCGGGCGCGGGTGGTGACCAGGAAAGGTCAACCCAGGGAGGTCACCCCGGCCTTCTTACGCGGCGCCTATGCCACTTTACAATTGGCCCGCCTGGCTCAGGTGCGAGGAGCCATCTTGAAGGAAAAAAGTCCCTCCTGTGGGGTTCACCTCATTTATGATGGAACATTTCAGGGAAGGCTACGAGCAGGGCCGGGAGTGACGGCCGCGCTCTTGCAGAAAGAGGACATCACAGTGATGACCGCAGAAGAGTTCATCAGAGGAGGTACAGCATGACCAGGGCCATAGCCCTTTTATCTGGTGGACTGGACAGCCGCCTGGCCGTCCGGGTGATTCAAGAGCAAGGTATCGAGGTTACCGGCGTCAATTTCATCACCCCCTTTTTTGGTGCCTCACCGGCAGTACGCCAGGCCGCCGAGCAGTTGGGGGTTCCCTTGCGTCTTCTGGACATCACCGACGCCCACTGGCAGGTGGTCAAAAACCCAAAGCACGGTTACGGAAAGAACATGAACCCCTGCATCGACTGCCATGCCCTGATGATCAGGGAAGCCGGGCGGCTAATGGAAGAACTGGGCGCCGACTTTATCATTACCGGCGAGGTTTTGGGGCAACGTCCCAAGTCCCAGAACCTCCAGGCCCTGCAAATCGTCGAGCGCGAATCGGGATATCCGGGGCTGGTCTTGCGTCCCCTTTCCGCCCGTCTCCTTCCCCCGACGATCCCCGAGCAGCGCGGGTTGGTTGACCGGGAAAGGCTCCTCGATATATCCGGGCGGTCCCGCCAGCGGCAGATGGAGCTGGCCAAAAAATACGGCATCACCGACTACCCGTCACCAGCTGGCGGGTGTATCCTGACCGATCCAGGTTACTCCCAGCGTTTGCGCCAGCTTTTCCAGAATCGTCCGGAGGCCCAGCCGCATGAGGCGCGTTTGTTGCGCTACGGCCGCTTATTTTTCCTCCCCGGTGGGGCTTATCTTCTGGTAGGGCGACGCGAGGAAGAAAATCGGGTCATCGCCGCTGCGGCGCGACCCGAAGATCTCCTTTTAACCGTTCAGGGCTATCCTGGCCCCACTTCGCTCCTTCGGCTCGCTCCCCGGCCACAGGAGGCCACAGGCGCTCAGCTCGTCCGCCCGCCGCAGGAAGCGGTAGACGCTCGGCTCGTCTCCCGGCCGCAGAAGGTTATAAGCGCTTCCGCCGGGCCACAGCCAGCGGCCAGTGCTACTGAACCGGGAACGGCCCAGTCTGGCGATGGGGCGGAGAAGCCGCCCATTGACGTTGAACCTCTGCAACAGGCTGCCGCCATTACGGCCCGCTATAGCGACGCCAAGCACCTACCCCTGGTCAAGGTGGCCGTCTGGCATCCCGGTCAGCCCCCGACAGTTTTGGAGATAGAGCCAGCTAAGCCGGCGTGAGCTAAGGCAAATTGTTAACTTGGGGGAAATTTTGTTTTAGGCCGGAACTCCTGGCCTTTTTCTTTTTTGTCCACACCGAGATCGGCATTTCAGACATTGCTAAGCTACGCGGAGTCACATCACCAGTGATGCGTGTAAGGAAAACGTTAACTCCAAAGAAAATACTCACGATTTGAAAATTAGGTGTTGACATTTCACGATTGCCCATGGTATTATTAATGACAATCCAGGGAAAACGTTTTCCTTGTAGATGAAAATCAGAAAGAGGCGGAAACTATGGTCACCATTAAAGATGTCGCCAAACGGGCTGGCGTTTCGGTGACGACCGTTTCCCGCGTTCTCAATAACAAAGCTCACCCGATCCATCCAGAAACTAGAGAACGGGTGTTGGCGGCCATAGAAGAGCTCGGTTTCTACCCCAATGCGATGGCCCGCAGCTTACAATTAAATCAAACCAAAACCATCGGTCTGATCCTGCCCGACATCTCTAACCCTTATTATCCAGGCATAGTGCGCGGAATCGAGGACATAGCGCACGAGCGTGGATATACAGTTATCCTCTGCAACACCGACCGTTCCCCAGAACGCACCAAACAATACATTCGTGTTTTAAGAGAAAAGCGGGTGGATGGTGTCATCTTCACCGGCGGAGGTGCCGTGGAAGACGCCAGCCGCGAGCATTTCTTCGAGGAAAGCGCGATCGCGACCATCGTTATTGGCCGTCACAGTACTGATCTTCCGGCGGTCCAGGTCGACAATATCAAGGCAGCTCAAGAGGCAGTAGAACATCTACTCCGGCTCGGGCACCAGCGTATCGCCATGATAACCGGGCCCAAGGTTTCGACGACCGCCAAAGACCGGATCGAAGGTTATCGCCAGGCCTTGTCCACCGCTGGTATCACCCTGAATCCGGCCTGGGTGATCGAGGGAGACTTCGATTTTAATAGCGGATATCGAGCAATTGAGCGTTTACCACTCTCTGGCTCCGAAAAAATAACCGCCGTTTTTGCCCACAACGACCTCATGGCCATCGGCGCCATGAAAGCCATCCAGGAACGCGGTTTACGCATACCAGAAGATGTCGCCGTAGTTGGGTTTGACAACACCCCCTTCTCATCTTTTGTCACACCCGCGTTGACAACGGTGGCTGTTCCAGTCTATGACCTCGGGCGAACAGCCATGCTGGTGTTGACCGAGCTCCTTGCCGGCCGGGAGGTAGCTCGGGTTACCACCTTACCCACCCATCTTGAGGTCAGAGAATCTTCAGTGAGAAAATAACAGGAGGCGGAAGAAAATGGCAAAACGTTACAATCTGTTGGAATGTTCCTACGTGGACGCCCAGGAATGGTTTAAGAAGACCGACGTCGTCATGGTCCCCGTCGGGAGCTGCGAAAAACACGGTGCCCATGTACCCCTTGGGACGGACAGTTTCACGACCATTTCCGTTGCCGAAAGAGCGGCCAAACTGGCCGACGTTCCCTACACTCCTCTCCTTCCTTTTGGCTATTCTCCTCATCATATGGGTGAAGTAGGAGAAGGTTGCGGCACGGTAACTTTGGCCGCCGAAACCTTCCGCCGCGTTCTCCATGACATCGCCCGCAGCCTCATTTTCCACGGAGCCAACAAGATTGTTTTTGTTTCTCACCATGGTTCCAACACCAAGCCCATCGATGAGCTCCTCCGCAAACTTCGCTACCAAACGGGCGCTTTCGTCGCCTGGTATAAAACACCCACCGAGCGAGAGTGTGAGGTGGTAAAAGGGATTCTCGAAGGGCCACCCGAGGAAACCCCGGGCTGGCATGCTGGCGAAATGGAAACAGCTCAGATGATGGCCTATGATGAAAGTTTGGTGGATATGAGTCGGGCAGTAAATGACCGCGCCCATGCTCCCCGCTGGATGGGTCCCGCCTTTTCCAAGATCGATGGGACGGCAACCGTTAAATTCCGTGGCTCAGAAAACATCATCGTTCCAATGGAACACCACGAGTATTCTGATCATGCCACCATCGGCAACCCCTTCCGTGGTAGCAAGGAGAAAGGGTTAAAGCTCTTTGAAAAAGAGGCTGAACATTTGGCCGCTTTTCTGGACGAGGTAAAGAAATTCCCATTCAAAGTCGAAAATCGTGATTTCCCCGAAAGAGCGTAAGCTCCCCTTTACTTCCCCCATCATCAAGGTACAAGCCAGGCCTGAAGGTCTGGCTTGTACCAAAAAAGAGTGGAGGATTAAAGAAATGATTGATTTAGATGTGGTTGCCCAGGCGCGCCAGGAAATGGTGGAGATTACCCGGCAGATTTACGCCCGCGGTCTCTCTTCGGCCAGCAGTGGTAATACCAGTGCCCGTCTCCCGGGAGTCCCCGACCACATTCTCATTAAGGCCAGCGGCAAATCCTTTGGCGAAGTTGAGCCAGAAGATTTCCTTCTCGTTGACCTCGAGGGAAAGGTGCTGGCGGGCAAAGGCACCCCTTCCAAGGAGATCAAGTTCCACCTCGGCATTTACAAAACTCGGCCCGATGTTCAAGCCATCGTTCACGGTCATTCTGCTTATGCCACCGCCTATGTAACGGCAAAAGGGGAGTTGCCGGTGGTAACGGCTGCCGGTGAGGCTGGTTTAAGCTACATCGGCGTTGTCGATTATGCTCCGCCCGGATCGCTGGAATTGGCCGAAAAAGTTATTCATTGCTTCAAAGATCCGCAGCTTAAGGCAGCTGTTCTGAAACGACATGGGTTTATAACGGTGGGAGAAAGCCTTCGACGGGCCTTTTTTCTGGCCGAGGTCTTGGAAGACAATGCAAAAGTAGCCTTCCTGATGGCCCAACTAACTTAAATTTTTACCATAATTAGTCGGAATCTCTCTATGTTTCGGCTGAGTGGCAATCTTCACAAAGAAAGCGGGGGTGGGAAGATGAGGGCTTCCATTTATGAATTTATGAAAGTCGGAATCGTTCATTTCAAAGCCTTTCCGCAGGTTGTTGACGGTACAGGTCCGATAGTAGAAACCTTGCGCGTGATTGCCGAGGATGACTTTTTCACCGCCGTGGAAGTGGGGTGGATCAAAGACATTAAGCAACGCCACGAGGCCGCCCGAATTCTGAAGATAGCCCATCTCGAGGTTTGCTACGCTTGCCAGCCGGCCATCTTTTCCCAAAAGTTAAACCTCAACGCTTTTGATCCCACCGAAAGGAAACGGGCGGTCAAACAGGTCCTCAACGGCTTAAAAGAAGCGTATGACCTGGGAGCAACGGCCGTGCGCATCCCTTCCGGTAAAGACCCCGGTCCAGAACGACGCGAAGAGGCCAAGAAGTTGCTCATTGATTCATTGGTCCAGATTAATGAATACGCCAAAGAAATGGGCGATCCGGCCATTACTTTAAAGATCTTTGACCGTGATATCGACAAAGAAGCCTTGATCGGCCACTTTAAAGATGCCCTGGACATCGCCCAAACCCTGAGGCCCAGCTATCCGAAATTTGGCCTTCTGGCTGATCTGTCCCATTTCCCGCTGCTCCGTGAAAAACCCGAGGAGGCACTACCTCTTGTAAAAGATTACTTAATGGCCTTCCACATTGGCAATTGCGTAATGAAAGACAGGCGTCATCCCCTGTACGGTGACTTACAGCCGCGTTTCGGTGTTGAAGACGGCGAGATAGATACGGCTGAAGTAAGGGCTTTCTTCCGTCTTCTCGTCGATCTGGGTCTGGTTGGGCCAGACAAGCGACCCATCTTAAGCGCGGAAGTACGTCCGCTTCTTCCAGGAGAAACCTCGGAATTGATCCTGGCCAATGCCAAAAGGGTGATTAAAGAGGCCTGGGCTCTGGCCTGACAAGCGACCTTTCTGCCTTGGCTTCCCACAGAAGGATGCGGGAGGTTCAACTAATATGGCATCCCCAGGTATCGCCATTATCGCCACCGTCGATACCAAAGAAGCCGAAACTCGTTTTTTACAAGGGTTCATAGAAGCGAAAGGTTGGCGGACCCTGGTGTTAGATGTAAGCACCTTGCAGTCTACCAGCTTCCAGGCGGCCTACCCACCACAAGAGATCTGCCGTCTGGGCGGAATGAGCTTTTCCGACCTCTCGCGTCTACGCCGCGACGCCATAATGGAGGTCATGGGGCGGGGTGCCGCGCGAGTATTGACCGATCTTCATGCTCGTGGTGAGCTGGCTGGCGTCATAGGTATTGGTGGTAATCAGGGTACGGCAATCGCGGCCATTGCCATGCGCTCTTTGCCCATTGGCTTGCCCAAGATCATCGTCTCCACAGTTGCCTCCGGCAATATCCGCCCCTATATTCAGTACAAAGACATCATCATGATGTTCTCGGTGGCCGATCTTTTGGGTGGGCCAAATGCTGTCAGCAAGGCCATCTTGAGCAATGCGGCCGGAGCCATCCTGGGCATGGTCGCCTATGGCCAGCCGTTAAAAGCCAGCAGCCGCCCGGTCGTCGCCACAACCGCCTTTGGCAACACCAATGCTGCGGTAACCAAAGCCAGAGATGTGCTTGAGGATTATGGTTATGAGGTAATTGCTTTCCACGCTTCCGGTGCCTCCGGATCGGCGATGGAGGAATTGATCGAGGCTGGGGTAATTCAGGGAGTACTCGATCTAACGACGCATGAATTGATCGGTGAGGTTTTCCCTGAGGTTGGTGACATATATACCCCCATGCGTCCGCGGCTGGAAGCAGCCGGGAGAGTGGGTATTCCTCAGGTTGTTTCACTGGGAGGGCTCGATTATTTTTGCTTTGGCCCACCAGAGAGCATACCCACTGGTTACCGTCGCCGGCCGATTCATTATCACAATCCTTACAATACTAATGTCCGGGCCAACAAAGAAGAACTGGCCAGAGTCGGCCAGGTCCTGGCGAGCAAGTTAAACACGGCCCGCGGTCCGGTTGCCGTTATGATACCGCTGCAGGGGTGGTCGGAAAACGGCCGTGCTGGTGGGCCACTGCATGACCCGGAAGCTGATGCGGCCTTAGTTGCCTCTTTAGAAGCCAACCTGGCCCCTTCTGTTAAACTGATCAAACTCGACGCCCACATCAACGACGCACCGTTTGCAGTTACTGCGGCCAAGACGCTACATGAGTTGATGCAATCAGGCCCGGCTGGCCAAGGGAGAAATCCCTCCGTTCCAACAGACAGTTCTAGAGACATCTTGAGGAATTAACACTGGAAACATAATCAGGCTAACCGAGGAGGTTATCAGAAAAATGGAAACGCAAATTCCCAAAACGATGAAAGCCCTGGTCCTGTTTGGTCCCAACGACGTGCGCCTGGTGGAAAAACCTGTGCCCAAGCCTGGTCCAGGTGAAGTATTGGTTCGGATCGCCGCCTGCGGCATCTGTGGTACCGATGTCAAAATTATCACCAAAGGAATGCCGAAGATGCCGCCCTACGGGGAGTTCACTTTCGGCCACGAGTGGGCCGGGACGGTGGTGGCCCTTGGTGAAACCGTCGACGAGTTCCAGATCGGTGATCGTGTGGCCATCGAGGCCCATAAGGGCTGTGGACGGTGCGAAAACTGCATCGACGGCAAATATACCGCCTGTTTAAATTATGGTCGCCTGGAAAAAGGGCACCGCGCTTCCGGGATGACTGTAGATGGTGGTTTTGCCGAATACGCCGTGCACCATGTAAATTCTGTTTACAAGATTCCCGACAACATTTCTTTCAACGAAGCCACCTATGTAACCACGGCCGGCTGCGCCCTTTATGCCATCGATAAAAGCGGCGGTTATATTGCCGGCGACACCATCCTGGTCATTGGTCCCGGTCCCATCGGCCTGTCCGTTGTCCAGGGTGCCCGCGCTCTGGGAGCCGAAAAAATCATTCTCATGGGCACCCGGGAAGACCGCTTGGCCAAAGGCCGCCAGCTGGGAGCTACCCATACCATCAATATCCGCGAGGTGGCTGATCCCGTAGCCGAGGTCATGGCCATCACCGATGGCAAAGGCGCCGAAAGGGTTTTTGAGTGCGGTGGTAATTCTCAAGCCTTTGAATATGGCATCAAGTCCACTAAAAAAGGCGGCGTAATGGTCCTGGTATCCTTCTATAAAGAACCGGTCACCGCCAACCTGGATTATGTGGTCATGAACCAAATCAGCCTTTTGACGGTGCGCGGTGAGGGCAACCAGAATTGCAAGCGTGCCTTATCGCTCATGGCTCAGGGTAAAATTGACGCCAAACCCATTATGACCCACGCTTTTCCATTAGAAGAGTTCCACAAGGGTCTAGACTATTTCGTGAATCGCAAGGATGGAGCAATGAAGGTAGTCATTAACCCCTGAAAATCAGGAATTAGAAAGAAAATGCGCTGGCCTCAACACTAGCTGAAAGCCCCAAAGGGAGGAGGAGTTTAGCATGGCTG
>Ga0334722_10000490_pt1 | contig 58020 bp, 52 predicted proteins | sample C3_bottom_MG_FD_207210 | JGI IMG/M metagenome (GOLD analysis project Ga0334722, IMG submission 207210) | Sediment microbial communities from Yellowstone Lake, YNP, Wyoming, USA - C3_bottom | ecosystem: Environmental > Aquatic > Freshwater > Lake > Sediment | place: USA: Wyoming | collected... | reverse complement strand
GAGGCGGGGCCCTCGAACTGCTGTTCCTGGACGCGTCGGACCAGACGCTGGTGCGCCGTTTCAGCGAGACGCGAAGGCCCCATCCTCTTACGCGGGGGACGACCCCCCTCATTGACGGCATCAGGAAAGAGCGAGAGGCGCTTGGGGAAGTGAAAAAGCTTGCCGACCGGGTCCTGGACACTTCCGATTATACCGTCCATGATCTGCGCCAGGCCGTTGAACGCCACTACTCTTGCGGCGATTCCCGCAGACCCATGATGATCACCATTGTTACCTTCGGATACAAATTCGGGGCGCCCTACGACCTCGATCTGATGTTCGATCTGCGGTTCCTGCCGAACCCGCATTTCGTTCCCGAACTGAAGGCGTCCACGGGAGAGGACCCGCGGGTGAGAGCATACGTCATGGCACGGCCGGATTCCGGGGAGTTTCTGGACAAACTCGTGGATTTTATCCAGTACCTGCTTCCGCGTTACAACAGCGAAGGCAAAAGCTATCTGACGATCGGTTTCGGCTGTACCGGCGGCAAACACCGGTCGGTCGCGGTCGCGATTCTGGCGGCGGAGCGTCTCAGGCTGGGCGGATATGAAGTGAACGTCAAACACCGGGATATCGGCGGCTAAGACAACTCAATTACGGAATTCGGAATGCTGGATGCGGAAGCGGCATCAGCGGTCCTGAAATCCAGAATCCGAATCCGAAATTGAAAGGAGATATGCGCATGGTCGGACTTGTAGTAGTATGCCACGAGGATATGGGTGCGGAACTGATCAAAGCCGCCGAGATGATCGTGGGGAAGATCGAAGGGGCAATGGCGGTCAGCGTAAAGCAGGAAAGCGCGCCCGAGATGCTCCGGACCGAGATACAGAATGCGATCAAAAAAGTTGACAGGAAAAAAGGCGTGGTATTGTTTACCGATATGTTCGGAGGGACCCCGTCCAATATAGCCCTGGCCTTCCTGGGAGAGACCGTTGAGGTCGTTACCGGCGTCAACCTCTCGATGATAATAAAATTTGCGAATCACCGGGACGAAAAGCCGCTTGCCGAACTGGCCAGGCTTGTGCAGGAAGCGGCTCAAAAAAGCATTGTGATAGCCAGTCAAATGCTGAAAGGGAAGAAATAGACGTCCATGATAGTAATTGTCCGTATAGATGATCGCCTGATCCACGGACAGGTCGTGGAAGGCTGGGTGAACTTTTTACGGGCGACCTGCATTCTCGTCGCCGACGACAAGGTAGCGTCGAACGTTGTACAGCGCTCCATCATGGAAATTTCCGTGCCGCAGGGTCTCAAGGTCATTATCGGCGGTGTCGAGGATATTTGCAGGCAAATGCGCTCGACGGGGCTCGAGGAGGAGCGTTCCATTCTGCTCTTTTCGAACCCTTTCGACGTGCTGCGCGCGATTAAATCAGGTTTGAATTGCCGGGCGATCAATATCGGGGGGATGCATTGTATGCCGGGCAAACGGAAACTTATGGATGTACTGGCGGTGGATGACGCCGACGTGGATGCGCTCAATGAGCTCGTCGCCATGGGCGTGCATGTGGACATCCAGGCTGTGCCCAATCAGAAACCGCTGCCGTTGGAGAAGGCGCTCAAGGCCTGCGCAGGGGAAACAGGCGCCAGGAACAATCGACCTCCGAAATAAGGATAAGCCATGTTCCTGTTCGATATGCATACGCTTTCTCAGGTAGTCCTGGTCGCCGTTGCGGGCGGCATCATCGGTCTCGACCGCACCGCTGCGGGACAGTTCATGTTTTCCCAGCCGATCGTGGCCGGTCCGTTTACGGGCTGGATGCTCGGCGATGCAACGGCTGGTTTTGTCATCGGCGCGGTGCTGGAGCTTGTCTGGGTGCTTGATATGCCGGTGGGAAATTTTGTTCCGGCGGATTCCACGATCAGCGCCGTCTCGGCGACGGCGATCGCTGCGCTGGCCGGTCCGGGCGGCGCTCCCCTGGACCTGATCGGGTTTTGTCTTCTTCTCACCACGGGAATGGTGCCGGCAACCATGATGATCGACAATATCGTCCGGAAGCGGAATTCGCGGCTTGCCGATATGGCTGTTGCCTCGCCTGGTGAGGATGCGGGCCGCAGACTGGCCAGGGCGCACCTCTCGGGGTTGAAAGCCTTTTTCCTGAAGTCGTTTGTTCTGTATCTTGTGTTTCTTCCCGCCGGTCTCGCTGCGGCGTTCCTTTTCGCGCGGATGCCGGAACAGTTTCACCGGGCGATGTCCCTTTTCGTGAAGCTTCTCCCCCTGCTCGGAGTTGCAATGATATTGCGCAGGTTGTCGATGAAAATGTTCGATCGCCTGTTTCTTTCCGGTTTCGTTATCGCGGTAATTGCCGGACAGTTGTTTCATATTCATGCTCTTTTTATTATTCTGCTGACGGCGGCGGCGGGATGGCTGGGGGTAATGCACCGTGCCCGCTGATCGAAAAACCATCGGAACGCCGGATCTTCTGGGAATGTTCTGGAGGGCCTTTCTCATACAGGCATCATGGAGCTTCGAGCGGATGCAGTCGCTCGGATTTGCATTCGTTCTTGAGCCGGTGCTCAGGAAGCTTTATCCGGAAAAGGCTGAATACGAGTCCCGGTTGGCCCTCCACAGGGAATATTTTAATACACAGCCGTACCTTGCCTCGTTCATCCTGGGCGCGTCGGCGCGGTTGGAGCAGGACCGGGCCTCCGGCCGTGAGGCGACCGCGGACGTGTCAGGACTCAAGGCCGCGCTTATGGCGCCGCTGGGCGCGCTCGGGGACAGTTTCTTCTGGGGTGCGCTAAAACCCCTGAGCGCGGTGGTGGCTGTAGCTGCGCTTGTTGGCGGGGGTTGGTGGGCGCCGTTTCTCTACCTGATTCTCTACAATGTCTGGCATGTGGGGCTCAGGGCGTGCATGCTGTTCTGGGGCTTTCAGAGCGCCGGAGATCCCGTGGCGTTGATGAACAGGTACAGTTTTACCAAAATGGCCCGGCTGTTCAAAGCGATTACGCTTTCCGTGGTCGGCGGGATCCTGGGTATGAGTTTTCTCTGGCGGCCGGAGCTTATGGCGTTCTGTTTCCCCGGCATTCTCACGGCATTGGCCGGACTTGGTCTTGCGCTTATCCTGGCCGCTGTTTTGCGCTGGGGTGGATCTCCGGTAAAAATCATGCTCGGGCTGGCCGTTGCCTGCCTCGCTCTTGCATATTCAGGAGTTGTCTGACACGATGAAGAAAAAAAATCTTCTTATTGAAAACAAGCTTGGCTTGCATGCGAGGGCCGCCGCGCAGATCGTGAAAACATCCAGCGCGTATGTGTCAAAAATAATGCTTTTCAAGGATGGGCTTGAGGTGGACGGAAAGAGCATCATGGGGATCATGATGCTTGCGGCTGCCAAAGGCAGCACCGTGATGGTGCAGACGCACGGGGATGATGAGGACCGGGCGCTGGAAGGCATTGAAAAGCTTTTTAGGGACAAGTTCGGGGAGAAGGAATAGGCGCCCGGCAGTCAAGATTCATGAGTCAGGAGACAGGGACAGGATAATGCAGGAAAAAAGTTACAAAGGCATCGTGGCTTCGCCGGGCATCGTAATAGGACGGGCGTATCTTCTCGATCGGCGCAAAGTGGTGGTGGCGGGCCAGCGGATCGAGGATGTCAGCGTCAAGGATGAGGTTGCGCGCTTCAAGAAGGCGATGGCCCTTTCCCGGGCCCAGCTCGAAGAGCTCAAAAAGCGGATTTCGAAGGGGTTGGGAAAGTCCCACCTCTATATTCTCGACACGCACATCATGCTGCTCGAAGACAAGATGCTGGTCGACGGGACCGCCAGGAAGATCAAAGAGTCTCTCCTGAACGCCGAAGGCGCGCTCAAGGAAACGATTGCCGACATCGTGCGCAAGTTCGACAGTATCGAGGATGAGTACCTGCGCGATCGTAAACAGGATGTGGAGCAGGTCGGCGAGCGGATACTCCGCAACCTTGTGGGGCACAAGCAGGAGAGCCTCGCCGATATCAGGGAAGAGGCCGTGATCATCGCGCACGATCTCGCGCCGACCGATACCCTTCAGATGCGCAAGGACAAGATCCTCGGCTTCGCCACCGACGCGGGCAGCAGGACGTCGCATACGGCCATCCTCGCGCGCTCACTCGGCATCCCCGCCACGGTCGGGCTCGAGAACATTACCGCCGCGGTAAAGACCGGCGACGTGGTCATTCTGGACGGAATCCACGGCGTGGTGATAGTCGACCCGGATGAGGAGACCTTTCTCGATTACCTCAAGAAGCAGCGGCGTTACAAATATTTTGAACAGGAACTGGAGAGCCTCAAAGCCCTGCCGGCCGAGACCATGGACGGTCATCTGGTCCGCCTCGAAGGCAATATTGAACTGCCCGAGGAAGTCGCGTCCACTGCGGAACACGGGGGAACCGGCATTGGACTGTACCGCACGGAATTTCTGTTTATGAACAGGCCGAACCTGCCGACGGAAGAGGAGCACTACAACGCCTACCGGCACGTGGTGGAACGCGCCGCCCCGCATGAAGTCGTGATTCGTACGCTCGATGTAGGGGGGGATAAGATAGGCCTTCCGGGCGGATTTGAAAAAGAGGCGAACCCCGCCCTGGGGTTGCGGGCGATCCGCTTCTGTCTGCAGAAAAAGGATATTTTCAAGACCCAGCTCCGGGGTATACTCCGCGCTTCGGCCCACGGGAACATCAAAATACTGTATCCCATGATATCGGGTCTGGTGGAACTTGGCGAAGCAAGGAAGGTCTTCGAAGAGGTCAAACAGGAGCTCAGGTCGGAGGGCAGAGACTTCAACGAGCAACTGCAGACCGGCATCATGATCGAGATCCCCGCCGCGGCCATGATCGCCGACCTTCTTGCAGCGGAGGTCGATTTCTTCAGCGTGGGGACCAACGACCTGATCCAGTACACCCTTGCGATCGACCGCCAGAACGAGCACGTGGCGTACATGTATGAGCCGCTCGATCCCGCGGTCCTTCGTTTGCTCCAGAGGGTGTCCGCCGCGGCCCACGAGGCGAAGATACCCCTTGCCATGTGCGGCGAGATGGCGGGCGACCCGTTCTATACAGCCATTCTGATTGGACTGGGCTTCCAGCGCCTGAGCATGAACGTGGCCTCAATCCCCTGGATCAAGAAGGTGATAAGGTCGGTGCGCATGCAGGACGCGCTTGAGCTCGCTTCGCTTGTCATGCAGCAGCCCACGGCGCTGCTTGCCAGGCGGACCGCGGAGACCTTTATGCAGGAACGTTTCCCGGAGCTCATGGCGGAATTGTGATGGTAAGAAAGTTTGTAACTACTCAGTTCAGCCAATTCGCTTCGACGCAAGACGCGCCAGCATGTTGATACGTCGGAACGCCGTAAGTACCTGTGAAATAATTCACGTGAAATAGCATATTTTCATTGCAGCACAAGTGGTTTTGTGATACACAATAGCATTACATATCGCAATTAAGGAGCCGGCATGATCGGCGGAATGCAGGAAGCGGTCAGGAAATAGACCAGGCATGGGTATCTCAAAAAAAACAGTTTTGCTCACCGGCGGCACCGGTTTTTTGGGAAGCAACTTGCTGAAACGGCTTATTCTGGAGGATTACAAAATCATCCTCTTGATTAGACCGTCCTCAAACACCTGGAGATTGCATGATATCATAAAGGACGTAGTTTTGTACACTCCTGACGGGAGCTCGTTCGATAAACTGTTTCAGTCCGAACACATCGACATCATCATTCACTGTGCAACAAATTACGGAAGAGGAGCAATTGACCCCAGTGTGCTGCTCGAAGCAAATCTTATTCTTCCGTTAAAGCTCCTGCAATCAGGAAATAAGAACGGAGTATCGTGTTTTATTAATACAGATACGGTGCTCGACAAAGGGGTTAATTATTATTCCTTATCCAAGGATCAGTTTAAGGAATGGTTGAAAGTATATTCGCATGAAATGGCCTGCATTAATATAGCCCTGGAACATTTTTACGGTCCTTTTGATGACAAATCAAAGTTTGTCAGTTTTATTATCGATAATCTTCTGAATAATGTCGATAACCTTGACTTGACAGAAGGCCGGCAAAAAAGAGATTTTATATATATCGACGACGTCGTGGACGCATTTGTAAAAATCATTCAAAATATTGATTCTCATGACAAAGGGTATTTTCATTACGAAATCGGCACAAGCTGCACGATAGAGATACGGGAATTTGCAACGCTGGTGAAGCGCCTGTCTCACAACGCCCGCACTTTTTTAAATTTCGGCTCGCTTCCGTACCGGCGAAATGAAGTGATGGAATCTCATGTTGATGTTTCCGCCATCCGGAAATTGGGATGGGCGCCGAAATATTCGATAGAAGAAGGGCTGAGAAAAACCATACAGTTGGAAAAGGAGTATAAGGGCAGGTGAAACTTCTCATTTCGGGAGGCTGCGGTTTTTTAGGTAGTAATCTTGCGGCCCATGCGCTTCATCGCAACGATGAAATCGTGATATTCGACAACCTTTCCCGCGAAGGGTCGGTGAGCAACCTCCAGTGGCTGATGAAACAGGGCGCATTCCGGTTCATTCATGGAGATATCCGAAACCAGAATGACATTACCCGGGTTGTCCGGGAATTCATACCGGAGGGGATACTGCATCTTGCCGGGCAGGTTGCGATGACAACTTCCATTGCGAATCCGCGCAAGGATTTTGAGATCAACGTATTGGGGACCTTCAATCTTCTTGAGGCCGTGCGTCTCTTTGCGCCGGATGCTGCCGTTGTTTACTCTTCAACCAACAAGGTCTACGGCGATCTTGAACAATATACTTACCACGAATCCGCTACACGTTTTCAGTGCCTCGAAAAGCCCAATGGTTTTGATGAAAAGACTCAACTCAATTTCCACTCGCCTTACGGATGTTCAAAGGGCGCGGCAGATCAATACATGCTCGACTATGCGCGGATTTTCGGACTCAAAACCATCGTATTCCGACATTCATCCATGTATGGAGGCCGGCAGTTCGCGACCTATGACCAGGGATGGATAGGCTGGTTCTGTCAGAAAGCGCTCGAAACTCGGAAGAAGAGTCTTGTCGAACCATTCACGATATCCGGCACCGGTAAACAGGTCCGTGATGTGTTGCACGCCGAGGATATGATCAAACTGTACTTTGCGGCGCTTGAGCATGTCGATAAAGCCCGAGGCGAGGCTTTTAACATCGGCGGCGGCGTTCAGAACAGCCTATCCCTGCTCGAGTTATTCTCCATTCTGGAAGAATTGCTGGACACTAAAATGGACTATAAAAAATTGCCGGTTCGGGAGAGCGATCAGCGCGTATTCATAGCCGACTGCGGCAAAGCGCGGGACTTTTTCGGCTGGAAACCGGCGGTTGACAAGGTTGAGGGCATCAAGAGCATGGTGAACTGGATCGAAAATGGGAAATAGCGCAATTGAACTAAGTGTTATCCTGCCCTCGTATCTTGAAGAGGAAAATCTCAGACTACTGTTGCCGAGGCTGCATGATACCCTTCGGAAATTGACGGATAGTTATGAAGTGATCGTTATGGATACGGTCGCTCCCCTCGATAATACCCGCAGTGTGTGCGAGGCTTCCGGCGCACGATACGCCAATAGAAAACCGGGGAATGCCTTCGGAGACGCGGTGAGGAGCGGCATTTTGGAAGCACGCGGCGAATATATGCTTTTCATGGATGCCGACGGTTCTCATCCGCCGGAATTCATTCCTCAACTATTCAGGTTTATCAGGGAGTATGACATTATTATCGCTTCGCGCTATATTCCCGGCGGCTATACGGAAAACAACAGGCTTCAGGTATTCATGAGTAGAGCTCTTAATTTCACCTATGCCCTGGTACTGAACCTTGACTGCAAGGATGTTTCAAACAGCTTTAAGATATACCGTTCGTCCTTGCTGAGGGGGCTCAGCCTGCGCAGCAATAATTTCGATATTATCGAAGAAATTCTTTTCAAGATCAGCAAAAATAATAAAAATGTTAAAATCAAGGAAGTTCCATTTTCGTTCAAAAAAAGGATGTTCGGCGAAACGAAGCGCAATCTGTTGAGTTTTGTGGCCACCTATTTATACACCCTGTTAAAATTGCGTTTTGGGAAATAGGGCTTCTTTTCAGCACGCGACTTTCGTCGTTGTCGGACGGCGGCGCTAATTGGAGAGGACAATTGTGAGCGGAGAACAAAAAACAGCAATAATAAAAGCTATTACTCTTGTGGGCTTTACTGTTTCCGTATTCTATCACTATGTTTTGAGTAATTATTCCGGATTGGGATATTATCCGTATAATACTTTTTTATTCAATCCGGCGGACATGTTCAATGACTTTATCAATATCTATTGGGCAACCGTCGACCTGAATCCATACGCCGCGCCTGTCAGCGTTTATTTCCCCTTCACGTTTGTTGTGGTTTATCTGTTTACTTTGTTGAATAGCAGTTACCTTGCGCTATGCGCGTTCACGTTCATATTTTTAGCATTTCTCATGCCGTATGTATACAGAGCGATACCTTCCGCGGGAAAATTCGGAAAAGCAATTGACGCATTTGTCCTTGTATTCATGTCATATCCCGTTCTGTTTAATCTTGATCGGGGCAATCTGGAAAGTCTTGTTTTTATATTTCTTGCCCTGTTCCTCTACTATTATCAGAAAAAAGAAGATCTCAAAAGTGTTTTTTTCCTGTCACTCGCCATTTCGATGAAGCTTTATCCCGCGGTTTTTATCGTATTGTTCCTTGCGGACAAAAAATACAGAAACGTCATTTATGCCGGGATATTCGTAACCGTAATCACTATTTTGAGCGCATTCATGCTTGAGGGCGGGGTGGTCAACTCCTTTCTGGGCTTGAAGAACAACCTGGAGCTTTTTCGCCTTGAATACCTTGTGACCAATCGCGGGCTTCAGCACAATGCTTCGTTGTATGGGGTTGTTAAAATTTTAAAGCTGCCCGTGCTGAGTTACTATTCTGTCCTGGCGCTGATATTTTTTTCGCTCATCGCGGCATATGTGATGCTAAAAGAAGACATTTTCTGGAAGCGGGTGGCATTACTCGTATTTTCAATGATCCTGCTGCCCCAGGTCTCCTATGATTACAAGCTGATTCATTTATTTATACCATTGCTGATGTTCCTTAATCACGCGAAACCATCCGGGTCCGACACGGTGTATGCGTTATTATGGGGTTTGCTCCTGATTCCGAAAGACTATTTTATTATCTCTGGAGATATCAGCATAGCCGTGCTGATTAATCCGCTCATTATGGTGATGATAATCGGAACGATCCTGCTCGACAGGCGGGCTCAGAAAGCAGCGCGATGAACATATTAGTCACCGGCGGCAGTGGCTTTATCGGCAGGAATGTAACTGAAGCTCTTTCAGGAAAGCACACTATTTTTTCACCTCGGCACAGCGAACTGGAACTGCAGGATGAGGCTCAGGTAAAGGACTATTTCCAATCCCATGACATAGATGTGGTGATTCATACAGCCTTAAAACCCGGTCACCGCAATGCCGCGGATCTTTCAAGCCAGCTGTACAGCAACATGCGTATGTTCTTTAATATTGCAAGAAATAAACAGAGATATCAAAAAATGATCTTCGTCGGCTCCGGGGCGGTATATGATATGCGCGCTTACCGGCCGAAGATGAAGGAAGACTATTTTGATACCGGCGTTCCATCTGACGAGCACGGATTTTCAAAATACCTTATTGCAAAATATATTGAGGCGATGGATAACAGTGTTGAGTTGAGAGTGTTCGGCATATTCGGTAAATACGAAGATTACGCCATCAGATTCATATCCAACGCCATATGCAAGACACTTTTTGATCTTCCTATCACTATGCGGCAGAACAGGCGTTTTGATTATTTATACATCGACGACCTGATGCCGGTACTGGAACATTTTATCATTGGAAAGAGTCAACACCAATCCTATAACGTCACTCCGGACGCATCCATTGATTTGTATTCCATCGCGGAAATGGTCAGGGCAATATCAGGCAAAGACCTGCGGATCATTGTGGGGATGGATGGTCTTGGTCCTGAATACAGCGGCGATAACTCACGTTTGCGCCAGGATATGCCCGGGCTGAGGTTCACTCCGCTTGAGCATGCGATCAAACGTCTTTATACGTGGTATGCGGAAAATATCCACCTGGTAGACAGAACAAAATTGCTGGTTGACAAATAGCAGAGCGATCCGTTTATGTTGTTGAAATCCCCAAATCAATTTTCAAACACCGATTGAGAGATGTTGCGGGCGGAGTCGAAGTATGGTTAAGGTAACCGATTATATCGTAAAAAAACTCGTTGAATACGGCGTGCGGGATGTCTTCATGATAACCGGCGGCGGCGCCATGCACCTCAATGATTCCGTCGGCAAGTGCAAGGAGCTCAACTATATATGCAATCATCATGAACAGGCGTCGGCGATCGGGGCGGAAGGGTATGCCCGCGCTTCAGGAAAGCTCGGCGTTGTCGTGGTCACGAGCGGCCCGGGAGGCACCAACACACTTACCGGCGTTATCGGCCAGTGGCTTGATTCCGTGCCGGTGCTCTATCTTTCGGGCCAGGTGAAGCTGGAAACCACGATTGAATCCTGCCGGGAAACAGGCTTGCGACAACTGGGAGACCAGGAGATCAATATTACCGACATCGTGCGGCCTGTCACCAAATTCGCCGCTTTTGTCGGGAAGCCACAGGACATAAGAATTCTGCTGGAAAAAGCCATATATCTTGCGACTCATGGACGTCCGGGTCCGGTATGGCTTGATATTCCTCTCGACATTCAGGGCGCAATGATTGATGAACAGACTCTGGCCTCATACGATGCGGACGCCGATAAAATCGTCATTGACGCTCAAAAAATCCGTGATCAGGTCGTCCGGGTCGTGGAAGTTCTGGGAAAATCCGCGCGCCCGGTACTGCTTGCGGGACAGGGAATCAGGATAGCGGGCGCCCAGAAGCTGTTTCTTGACACAATAGAGTCACTTGGAATACCCGTTGTTTCCTCGTTCTGCGGGTTTGATCTGATCCCCACTGATCATCCGCTTTTTATGGGGCGGATAGGCACGGTCGGAAACCGGTCCGGCAATTTTGCCCTGCAGAACGCCGATGTGCTGGTTTCAGTCGGTTCACGGAACAATATCCGGCAGATCAGTTACAATTGGGGCGCCTACGCCAGGTCAGCGACCAAAATCATAGTGGACATAGACGCAGCCGAATTGAATAAACCGACGGTCAAGCCGGACATGCCAATTCATGCAGATGCGGGAGTTTTTTTCAGGGAGCTCCAGGCCCGGCTGAAAGGGATCCAACTTCCCCAGTGGACCTCCTGGCGGGAATGGTGTCGCGTAAGAAAAGAAAAGTATCCTCCTGTCTTGCCTGAACATCGGTCCGCTCAGGGACTTGTCAATCCATACTATTTTATCGAAATGCTTACCCAGCTCATGGAAGATCATTCAATCGTGGTTGCAGGAAACGGAACCGCATGCGTTTCGCTCTTCCAGGCCGGCGCCGTGAAGAGGGGCCAGCGCATGTTTTGGAATTCGGGCTGCGCCTCCATGGGATATGATCTGCCTGCCGCGATCGGCGCCTGCCATGCGAGCGGCGGGAAAGATGTCGTGTGTCTGGCCGGCGACGGCAGTCTTCAGATGAACATTCAGGAGCTGCAGACGGTGGCTCACAGCAGGCTGCCGATCAAGCTGTTTGTGCTCAATAACGACGGCTACATTTCCATCAAGCAGACCCAGGATGCCTTTTTTGAGAGCCGCTACGTGGGCTGTGACTCTTTCAGCGGCGTCAGTTTCCCGGACATCTCAAAAGTTGCCGGGGCATATGGTCTTCCGACGGCCATAATCGACAGGCACCAAGCCATGAAAGAGGTTATAAACACCGTGCTCCATACCAGGGGGCCCTTTGTATGTGACGTGCGGCTTTCACCGGACTATAAATTCGAACCAAAGCTCTCGTCGGAACGAAAACCAGACGGCAGAATGGTTTCAAAACCGCTGGAAGACATGTACCCGTTTCTTGACAGGGATGAATTTAAAAGCAACATGCTGGTTCCCGAATGGGACCCCGGGAAGTAGACAGGCTGGTGTTGCGCGCCCGTCCGGACGACACAAGCAACTTGATGAAAGCAGGTTGATAATATCATGAAGCGTACCGTTCTTATAACCGGCGCGTCTCGAGGCATCGGCGCAGCGATAAAGACCCGGCTCGGCAGCGAGGGATTGACTGTTTTATCGCCCGGACGCGATGAACTGGACCTTCTCTCCTCCGCATCCATCGACTCTTATCTCGGTTCTTTAAAGAGCCCGGTGGATATTATCGTGAATAACGCAGGGATCAATTTCCTTGCTGCGTTGGAAGAAATTACGGATGAAAATCTGGAAACAATGGTGCAGGTGAATCTGACGGCGCCGTTACGTTTGATCAAGGGAATTGTTCCGAACATGAAAATGAATCGATTCGGCCGGATTGTAAACATCAGCTCCATCTTCGGCATAGTTTCAAAAGAACGGCGCTTGCTGTATACGACCACCAAGTCCGCCCTCATCGGCATGACAAAAACTCTTGCGCTTGAGCTGGGCGGCTACAATATTCTGGTCAATGCCATTGCACCGGGGTATGTCCTGACGCAACTCACGAAGCAGAATAACTCGCCGGAGGAAATTGAACGCATCAGTTCCTCCATCCCTTTGAAACGAATGGCCGAACCGGCGGAAATTGCGGAAGTCGCGGCCTTCTTATGCTCGGATAAAAACACGTACATAACAGGTCAGGCGATCGTTGTTGATGGAGGATTTACATGCATGTAATCAACATGAAATCCAATGTCCGGGACTACGCTGTTTCATTTCCCGATAGCGCCGATTTCATCAGGGGTTTGGCCGCCAGACCCGATACCATTGTTGTGGTTGACAGTAATGCCTGGCATCTTCATAAAGACGGCTGCCTGAAAGACCTTTCAGCGTCCACGGTTATTTTTCCGGTGAGCGAAGAACGAAAAAACCTGAAAAGCGTCGAGGAGCTGTACGACAGGTTCATGGAAAGCGCGGCGAAAAAAAACATGACCTTGATCTCAATCGGCGGCGGAATTTTGCAGGATATCACCGGGTTTGCCGCCACCACGCTGTACCGCGGGATCAACTGGATTTTCCTGCCGACGACGCTGCTCGCCCAGGCCGACAGCTGCATCGGCAGCAAAACTTCTCTGAACTACAAGCGCTTTAAAAACCTCGTGGGAACGTTCTATCCTCCGTCGGAAGTTTATATTTATGCCCCTTTTCTTGCCACGCTCAGGGAAGTTGATTTTTTCAGCGGTTTAGGGGAAGTCATTAAACTGCATATCATGGGAGGCGGGAAAACAACGAAGGAACTGGTTGAGTTGCTGCCACGGATACTAAAACGTGAGCCCGACGCACTGATGACCTGCGTGAAGAACTCGCTCATGATTAAGCGGAATTATATGGAGGGGGACGAGTTTGATCTCGGCAGGAGAAATTTGCTGAATTTCGGACACTGCTTCGGCCATGCGTTGGAGACGGTCAGCGAGTATGCCATCCCCCATGGCCAGGCTGTGGTTATCGGCATGGTGTTCGCGAATATCGCCGCGGAGGCCCGGGGGTGGTTGTCGTCGGAACAAACCGGTTTTCTCTCACGCGAGCTTCTGTTGAAAACGATTGTGGAGAAGGGGAACTTCTCCGATTATAATTACGCCAAAATCCTCGAGGCCATGCAAAAAGATAAAAAACGGACGGGGCGGGGGTTGGCCGTGGTAATGATGCGCGATGATTTCTCTTTTGATAAGGTTGTGGATTTCGGCGAGAGTGAACTTAAGACGGCGCTTGACGGCCTCAAGCGGATATTGGCTATTGCCTGAGCGGGCAATCTGTGGTAATTTATCTTTCACGGTTCTCAAATAAGGAGGGAAAGATACAATGAATAAGGATGTTTTTGAAGACCTGTTTATTCTGGAAATGACAAACAACCACAAAGGCGATGTGAAGCGCGGGCTTGAAATAATACGTCAGTTTTCCAGCGTTGCGAGATTCAACAACGTTCGAACGGCCATTAAGCTGCAATTTCGCGATGTTGATTCTTTTGTTCATAAGGATTTCAGAAGCAGGACCGATATCTATTATGTGAAACGGGTATTGGAAACGCGGTTGACGCTGGAAGAATATGCAATGCTCGTGGAAGCGATAAAGAAGTCCAATTGCATCCCGATGACGACTCCCTTTGACGAAAAATCCGTCGACCTCATTGAATATTTCGACATGCCGATTATCAAGATCGCAAGTTCAGGTTGTAACGATTGGATGCTGGTCGAACGGATTGCAAAGACGAGGAAGCCGGTCGTCGTATCCATCGGCGGCATGTCGCTCAAAGACATGGACGACATGGTGACCTTTTTTGAAAACAGGAATATCCCCCTGTGCCTGCTCCACTGTATTGCCGCGTACCCGACGGAAGACCGTGATCTGCAATTGAACCAGATTGATTTCCTGAAACAGAGATATCCAAATCACACGATCGGTTTGTCGTCACACGAATTCCATGACTGGCACTCATCCGTTACCGCGGCATATGCAAAGGGCGCAAGGGTTTTTGAAAGACACATGGACATCAATTCCGACGGATCTAAAATTGCCGCTTATTCGTCCCTTCCGCATCAGGTGGACGAGTGGTACAAGGCCTGGCAGCATGCAAAATTGATTTGCGGCGCATCCGGTCAATCGAGAATAATGCCGATCGAACGGGAGACGGATTATCTGAATTCCTACATCCGTGGCGTCTATGCAAAACGGGATTTAAGAGAAGGGGACATTCTTACGGATCAGGATATTTACCTGGCAATTCCTCTGCAAAAAGGGCAACTGTCCTGCCGTGAATTGATGCTGGGCCGGTGGGGCCATCATATCGTCAAACCGCTTTCCGCCGATCAGCCGATAATGATCGATTCCATTGACACTCCGTATGCCGCTGATGAAAGACTGAGACAGATAATCGATAACAGGGGAATTTGACGGAATGATCAGTCTCCAGGGTATCCATGCGGCGTAACAGGATGATGATCCCGCGCCATCAAGTGCGGGTAAATGAAGAGGTGCAGCGATGAAATTTATCAGTATCGTTACCGCCTGCTACAATGAAGAGGAAAATATTGCCGAGGTTTACAAGCAGGTAAAAGACGTTATAGCCGGGTTGAACGGTTATACGTACGAGCACATTTTTATCGACAATGCATCCAGGGACAAAACGGTTTCAATCCTCAAGGAAATCGCGAAGAAGGACAAAAATGTAAAGATCATCGTGAACGCAAGAAATTTCGGACATATCCGTTCCCCTTTCCATGCGCTGCTCCAGGCCAGGGGTGAAGCGGTCATTTCCATTGTTGCCGACCTTCAGGACCCGCCCTCCATGATCGCTGATTTCATCAAAAAATGGGAGGAAGGATACAATATCGTGGTGGGTATCAAGAAATACAGTGAAGAATCAATGGTGATGTTCAAAATCAGGCAGCTGTATTATCGGATCAGCGCAAGACTTTCAGAAGTGGAACTTCTGAAGGATTTTACGGGCTTCGGCCTCTACGACAAGAAGATAATGGATATACTGCGTGAGATAAACGACCCTTATCCCTATTTCAGGGGGCTTATCACCGAAATAGGTTTTGAGATTGCAAAAGTGGAATATACGCAGCCTGCGAGGAGAAGAGGGATTACAAAAAACAACTTTTACACCCTCTATGATATGGCAATGCTCGGCATTACCAATCATTCGAAGGTGCCTTTGCGGCTGGCCGCCATGCTGGGTTTCGCCGCATCCGTTTTCAGCCTTGTAATTGCATTTTGTTATCTTATTTACAAAATTATTTTCTGGGACACCTTTGCGGTGGGCGTAGCGCCCCTGATCATCGGACTTTTTCTTTTTTCCTCGGTCCAGTTGTTCTTCCTCGGCATTCTGGGTGAATACATCGGGTCGATCCATACCCAGGTCCTGAAGCGTCCTCTGGTTATCGTAAAGGAGAGGATCAATTTCGACTGAAGCATGTATTCTTCCGGGTCATCGCGTGACAGCCGCCATTTATGAAGAAACTCATGGGAAAACATCGCGTCAAGGTCAAGTTTGTCATGGTCGGCATCTGGAACACGCTTTTCGGGTATGCTCTTTTTTTCGCTTTAGACGCCCTTTTTGAAAAAATATTTTCCCCGCGATATGTGGCTTATATGTCCGCGATGGCGCTGAGTAACATCGCGGCCATAGCCAACGCCTATGTTTTTCATAAATATGTTACTTTTAAATCAACCGTGAGAGGAAGAGGAATACTGAGTGAATTTTTGAAGTTCTCCACCACCTATGTAGTCACTCTTTGCCTCAGCCTGATCCTTTTGCCCCTGTTTGTGGAAATGCTGCATATTCCTCCGAGGGTCGGAGCGCTCTTTATTCTTGGCATATGTACAATGGTGAGTTATCTCGGGCATTCAAGATTCTCCTTTCGCGGGGGAAAGGCGGCTTTGTGAAAAAGCGGTGATATCGTCGGAACACCTTGGAGCTGCTTCGTTGTTTCGTTATAAACTATCGCACGTGGTCGATACTTCAGGCCGCATCGGCAACAAAGACAACCTTCCTGCATACACCGAGAAAATAGTGAAGGAATAATGTGACTATTCAGGTCAGGCGCTTCGTGTAGTCGCGAGCGCGCCGGTATTGTTCGTTGGATAGATGTTCGTACATCTGCGCTTCTCATGGAGTTTGTCCTGGTCAGGATGGCGAATGAAAGCCGCAAAGAAACGGAGTTGAGCGTGCAGAATTTAGAACTTGGAGCAGACCGTATTGAGAGTTCCCCGGCGACGGGAGAAAAGGCGCCGCGTTTTCACGGTGGAAATGTTCGCGCGGCGGCGCTGCGCTATGGCGTTGACGAAAAGAGGATAATCGATTTCAGTTCGAGCGTCAACCCCCTGGGGCCGTCGTCCTCGGCGAAACGCGCGGTGAAAAAGGCGCTTTCCGACATCGGCCGATATCCGGACCCCGACTCCACCGACCTTAGGAAAGCAATAGCCCGGTACTTCGGTATAAAGGCGGAACAGATTGTCTGCGGCAACGGCTCGAGCGGCCTCATTCATCTAATCCCGCGCGTTTTTCGTCCCGGAAAGGTCCTGGTTCCCGTGCCGACTTTTACCGAATATGCCGCGGCCGTGGAAGACGCCGGCGGCGAGGTCGTTCCGCTTGTGCTGAACGAGAAGGACGGCTTCCGTGTCGACCCCGTTGAGCTGGCGTTCGCGCTCAAGGGCGTGGAAATGGCCTTTCTGTGCAACCCGAACAATCCCACAGGCCGGCTTATTCCCAAACAGGAGATGGAAGAGATTGTCGAATATGCCGTCCGGAACAACGTGAGACTTGTGGTGGACGAGGCCTTCATGGATTTCAACGATTCGGATTCCATCATCAAAAAAGCCGTGCAGACATCCCACCTTGTCTGTATCAGGTCCTTTGCCGAGTTCTTCGGCATGCCGGGACTTCGCATCGGTTATGCGGTATCCGATGAGACGACCATTGCCGCCATCAGGAAAGGCCAGGAGCCCTGGACCGTCAGCCTCCCGGCGGAGCGCGCGGCCATTGCCGCGCTGAACGACTGGAGTCACAGCAAGAAGACCAGAAGGCTGAACGAGAAAGAACGCGACCGATTGCTCTCCGCTCTTCGCCTTATGCCCGGCGTGGAGCCGTTTCAGCCTTCCGCTGATTTTATTTTTATTAAAATAAAATCCATCGACGCGACCGCCTTGACCGACCAGCTCGGATTCCGTGGTCTCCTGGTGCGTGATTGCTCGTCCTTTCCCGGTCTTGAAAATGGGTATATACGGGTTGGCGTGCGCACGAGGCGGGAGAACAAGAGGCTCGTGAAGGCGCTGAGAGAACTGTTGATCCGGTAAACATCCCGCCAAAATATATTTTGCAAAATAAACCCCTCTGTGCTAAAGTAAAAAATGAAACTTTGATATTGTATTGATTTTCCAGCGGCTTTCCGGCACTATTGCACTCGTTGTGACAATCGAGGGAATGATTATGGAACCGATCATGTGCCCCTTTTGCGGTGGCACCAACTTGTTTCAGGAAGACGATTACAGCCTGGAGATGGATTTTGAATTCTGGACTATTCACCACTGGGAGTGCCTGGATTGCGCGCAGTCCTTCGACAAGATCGATATCATGCCCGCATCCAACGCCTTCGAGGAGATCAATGAGAGCACCATCCACTGAGGCGGCGGGTTGTTCCGTACCATCACTGCCGCCGGACCCTGTTTCCGACAGGCCGACTGCGGCGAAGATAGACCTGTCCGCTCTTGCGCACAACTTCCTGGAGGTTAAACAAAGAGCAGGCGGTCGGAAGATTATCGCCGTGGTCAAGGCTCAGGCGTATGGGCACGGCGCGATCAGGGTTTCCCGCCACCTAATGGGTCTCGGTGTGGCCATGCTCGGTGTTGCCCTGGTTGAGGAAGGCAGGGACCTCCGTGAGGCGGGCATCGAGCTCCCCATCCTAGTAATGGGCGCGGTTTTGCCGGAACAGGCGGATGCGATAGTCCGGTGGGGCCTGACACCCGCTATTTTCACCGCGCAGGTCGCGCGCTCCCTGTCGGAGGCCGCCATGCGTCACAAGACGAAGATCGCGGTGCATGTGAAGATCGACACAGGCATGGGCAGGATAGGGCTTCTTCCCGAGGCTGCTCCGGAATTTATTCAGGAACTCTTGAAATTAGGCGGCCTTTATCTGGAGGGCCTGATGACCCACTTTGCTGATGCGGACCTTCGGGACAAACAGTTCGCTTCGGAGCAGCTAAACCGTTTTGAGGTCCTGGTGAACGCCCTTGAGCACGCTGGAATAACAGTCCCTCTGCGACATGCCGCCAACAGCGCCGCGGTGCTTGATTTTCCAAGGGCGCTCTTTACCATGGTCAGGCCCGGGCTGATGCTGTACGGGTATAATCCTCTTGAACAGGGACGGGATGATCAGCGTCTGTGTCCCGTGCTTTCTCTCAGAACGCGCATTGTTTATCTGAAAAAGGTCCTGCCGGGCGTTTCCGTCAGTTATGGACGGACCTTCGTTACGAAGCGTGAAAGTCTTATTGCGACCATCCCTATCGGGTACGCCGATGGCTACAGCCGCGCTCTGTCCAACAGTGGACATGCGCTGGTACGTGGCGTTCCGGCGCCGATAGCGGGCCGCGTCTGCATGGACATGACCATGCTCGATGTGACGGACGTGCCCGGCGTGAGCGAGGGAGACGAGGTGGTGTTGATCGGAAGCATGGGCAATAAGCGGATCACCGCGGACGATATCGCGGCTGCGACGGGGACCATAGCGTATGAGGTCCTGTGCGGCATCAGCGCCAGGGTGCCGCGGGTGTATGTTTAGCGAGTCGGGCAGATGAAGCAAAGGCAAGACCTTTAGGCTGTCTCACACGAAGCCACGAAGTATTAACAGTCTCATAATAGAATTGACATAACACTTTGCGTCATCCCCGAGCGCTCCTATCGGGGATATGGTTTTAACACCAGATTCCCCCCGGCTTAAAGCATGCTGGGGCAGGCTTTTAAACCTTCGGGAATGACAGCTTTTATTTTAGTTATGTTGTTTCTATTTTGAGAATTAAAAATGATAGATTCCAGGAGCGATGCGCCCTATGGGCAACTGGCTTGAGATGCTGGGCAGGAAGACTTCTTCCATCATAACCGAGATAGGGGCGGTGCTCATATTCCTCGGGCAGACGCTCCGCTGGAGCATCGGCAGGCCGTTCTATCTGAAGAATGTCCTGAAGCAGATGGAGCAGATCGGCTTCAACTCGATCCCGGTCGTGCTTACGACGGCGCTTTCCACCGGCATGGTGCTTGCGCTCCAGAGCTACACCGGGTTCAAGCGGTTCGGCGCCGAGTCGCTCATCGGCACGGTCGTTTCCCTTTCCATGACGCGGGAACTCGGGCCGGTGCTTACGGGCCTCATGGTGGCGGGCAGGGCGGGGGCCTCAATGGCTGCCGAACTGGGCACGATGAAGGTGACGGAGCAGATCGATGCGCTTACGACCCTGGCGACAAACCCGGTAAAATATCTCGTGGTGCCCCGTTTTATCGCGAGTACGGTGATGATGTTCTTTCTCACGGTCCTCGGAATGGTCATCGGTATCACGGGCGGGTATTTCGTCGGCACGAAGGTGCTCGGCACTAACCCCGTAACCTATATCAACCAGAGCATCGACCATACCGAGGTCACCGACATCTGGTACGGCCTTATCAAAGCCCTGGTGTTCGGCGCGGTCATCGGTCTTATCGGCTGTTATAAAGGGTTTAATACCGAAGGCGGCGCGGAAGGGGTCGGCAAGGCCACGACGGGCGCGGTGGTGGTGTCCTGCATGCTTATCCTCATCCTGGATTATTTTTTATCGGCGCTGCTGTGGTGAGGGGAGAGACGCTTTCTTTAGATACAAAGAATGATAGAAATCGTTAATTTGCATAGGAGCTTCGGCGCGCACCATGTTCTCCGCGGGGTCAATCTCAGCGTGGAGAAGGGCGAGAGCATGACCGTGATCGGCGGCAGCGGCAGCGGCAAGAGCGTGCTTCTGAAGCATATCATCGGCCTGCTGTTCCCGGACCGGGGCCGGGTGATCATAGACGGAGAGGTCCTGAATGATCTGGACGAACAGGGTCTGAACGAGATGCGCAAGAAGTTCGGAATGTTGTTCCAGGGCGCGGCGCTTTTCGATTCGCTGACCGTGGGGGAAAATGTGGGTTTCGGCCTAAAACAGCACACCAGGCTTTCAAACAAGGAAATCCGCGAGCTTGCCATCGAAAAGCTCGCCTTAGTGGGGCTCAAAGGGGTCGAAGACAAGATGCCCTCGGATCTTTCCGGAGGAATGAAGAAGCGGGTGGGACTTGCGCGGGCGATCGCCATGGACCCGGCAATTATTCTTTATGATGAGCCGACCACCGGCCTCGATCCCATCACCGCCGACGCGATCAACGATCTGATCGTCAGCCTCAAACAAAAGCTGGGCGTGACGTCCGTTGCCATTACGCACGACATGCAGAGCGCGTATAAAATATCCGACCGGATAGCCATGCTGTACAAGGGCGAGATACAGGAAACAGGCACGCCTGATGAGATCAGGAAAACAGAGAATCCAATTGTGCGGCAGTTCATCACGGGAAGCGCGACAGGGCCGATTATCGCGGACTGAAGAGACTATGCTGAATTTGCACCGGCCGGAGGCCATTTCATGTTCAAACTGAGCGCAGAGGCAAAGGTGGGGTTGTTGGTCATCATAGGATCGGTGGTCCTTCTCTATATGACCTTTGCCGTGGGAAAATACCAGTTCGGCGAGCAGAAAGGGTATCTTGTCCAGGCGGCGTTCGATTCCGTGGCGGGGCTCGATATCAAGTCGTCGGTCAGGATGGCCGGCGTCAAGATCGGCGTTGTAGAGAAGGTGGAGCTCGAGGGAAGCCGCGCGAAAGTGAGCCTGCGGATCGACCCGGAGATCCAGATCCTGCGCGGGACCGAAGCGATGATCAAGACCATGGGCATGCTCGGAGAAAAATACGTTGAGTTCGTTCCCGCGAAAGGCGCGAAACCCGGGGTGACTCCGGCCGGAAGTTCAGCGTACCTGCGGGATGGAGACCGGATCCAGGCCACGGTTTCGCCGAGCGACATCGACAAACTGGTTAACCAGCTTTCCTCTATCTCGGACGATATTAAAAAAGTGACCGAATCCCTGAGTCAGGTCTTCGGCACGGAGCGGGGCGCGCGGTCCATGGAGGACATCCTCGGGGACCTGCGGAAGACCACCGCGAACATCCAGGAATTTTCGTACGCCTTGCGGAGCGACGGGACCGAACTTATCATGCGGCTGAACGAGCTGACCGCGAGCCTGAACGGCGTGGTGGGGGAGAACAGGGACAATCTCAAGGTGACGATGGAAAACGTGCGTGAGGCGTCGCGCAGCGCCGAGCTGGCCCTGGCTTCGATCGAAAGCGCGGCAAAAAAGATCGAGCGCGGCGAAGGCACGCTCGGAAAACTGGTCAGCGACGACAGCATGTACAACAACATTGACAGCGCCGCAAAAGGTCTCGGGGATTATGTCTCCAGGGTTGAACGCCTTAAAACGACCGTTGCGTTCAGGATCGAGAATATGTTCCCCGAGTCAAAGAGCTACTTCACTCTGGAGTTGAAACCGACGAGGGATAAGTACTATATTCTGGAGGTCGCGTCGGACCCCTTTGCAAAATATACCAGGACCGAGGTCAAGACCACGCCTCCCGGGGGCATGGTAACCACCGAAACCTATGAAGATCAGTTTCGTTTCAGCGTCCTGTTCGCCAAGCGCTGGGGAAACCTTGCTCTCCGGATGGGGTTGATGGAGTCCAGGGGCGGAGGGGGCGTTGACTATTTTGCGTTCAATGACCGCATAAAGTTCAGCATTGATTCATGGAATTTCAACAGCAAGGAGCCCGGCAACGAGCATGCGCATATGAAGGCCACGGCCAGCTACGGCATCAGCAAGACGGTCTTTTTGAACGCCGGGTACGACAATTTCCTGAATTCAGACAGGGCTTCCGCCTTTGCCGGCATCGGGATCAGGTTCGATGACGACGACCTGAAATATCTTATCGGCAGCGTGCCGATACCGAAGTGATTTATCAATTATCATTCTTCCCCGTCTGTCCTTGACTTTTCATGGGGAGTCTCTTAGAATGGCTGCGAGGATATGAAAATGCAGAAAGAAATCAGCAAAGCGGTCTTTCCCGCCGCCGGCCTCGGCACCCGGTTTCTTCCGGCGACCAAGGCCTCTCCCAAGGAGATGCTTCCCCTTGTGGACAAACCGCTAATTCAGTATGTGGTGGAAGAAGCGGTTGCGTCCGGCATCGATGAGGTTATCTTGATAACCGGCAGGGGCAAACGGGCGATCGAAGACCACTTTGACGTGGCCTTCGAACTGGAGGAAGACCTGAAGGCAAAGGGCAAACACCATCTGCTCTCGGAGATACAGCGCATAGCCGATCTGGTCACGTTCTGCTATATCCGGCAGAAGAAGGCGTTGGGTCTCGGGCACGCAGTGCTTACGGCCAGGAGGGTGGTGGGCGACGAGCCGTTTGCCGTGCTGCTCGGCGACGACATCATCGATTCAAAAGTTCCGGCGCTGAAGCAGATGATGGATGTGTATAAACGATACCCGGCCACGATCCTGGCCATCCAGAAGGTGCCCAGGTCCCAAACGCAGCATTACGGCATTATCGACGCGAAAAAGATCGAAGACGGCGTCTACCTCGTGAAGGACCTGGTGGAAAAACCTTCCGCCGACGAAGCGCCGTCCAACCTGGCGATCATCGGCCGTTACATCCTTACCCCCGAAATTTTCGGCGCTCTTGAGCAGACGAGGCCCGGGAAGGGCGGAGAGATACAGCTTACCGACGGACTCCGGCTGCTTATGCAGAAACAGCCCATTTATGCCTATGAATTTCAGGGCGTCCGGCATGACGCCGGAGATAAACTGGGGTTCCTGAAGGCCACCGTAGAGTTTGCTCTCAAGAACAGGGAATTCGGTGAAGCCTTCCGTAATTACCTCAAGAAACTGACGCTGTGACCGCGGACCGCCGCGGGAGTAACTGAGAAAAGATACAATTGCCGGCAACACGAGGAGGATAGTTTGGCCAAAACCGAGACGAAAAATATCGATATCCAGCAGTCCGTGGAGATACCGAAGAAACTGCCGCTCCTCCCCATCAGGGACATCGTGGTCTTTCCTTACATGGTCCTGCCGCTGTTCGTGGGAAGGGAGATGTCCATCAAGGCGATAGAGGTGGCGCTCGAAGGAAACCGCATGATATTCCTGACCTCGCAGAAGGACATCAATGTGGAAAATCCCTCTCCGTCCGACCTCTATTCAGTGGGCACGGTGGGCGTGATCATGCGGATGCTGAAACTGCCCGACGGCAGGATCAAGATACTTGTTCAGGGAGTGTCGCGCGCCAAGACGGTCAAATTCATACAAAAAGAGCCGTTCTACCAGGTGGAGATCAAGACGTTTCCCGATGTTCCGACCACGGTCAATCTTGAGACCGAGGCCCTGATGAGGAACGTGAAGGAGCAGATTGAAAAACTGGTTTCCTTCGGCAAGGTGATCCTTCCGGACATCATGGTGGTTATCGAGAACGTGGACGACCCCGGCAAGCTCGCCGACCTTGCAATCGCCAACATGGGACTCAAGGTGGAGCAGGCGCAGGAGATCCTCGAGATCACCGATCCGGTGCAGCGGATCAAGCGCATCAATGAGGCCCTGGGCAAGGAGATCGAGCTTCTCTCAATGCAGCAGAAGATCCAGGCCGACGTGCGCGGCGAGATCGACAAGACGCAGCGGGAATATTTTTTGAGGGAACAGTTAAAGGCCATCCAGCGCGAGCTTGGCGACACTGACGACCGCTCCGAGGACATGCGCGAACTGCGGGAGAAGATCAAGGACGCGAAGCTGCCTGAGAAGGCGGCAAAAGAGGCGGAGAAACAGTTGCGAAGGCTGGAGCGCATGCATCCTGACGCCGCCGAAGCGTCCATGACCCGGACCTATATCGAGTGGCTGTCCGAGCTCCCCTGGAGCAAGTCCACGAAAGACAACCTCGACCTCAAGGTGGCGTTCAAGGTGCTGGAGGAGGACCACTACGATCTGGAGAAGGTGAAAGAGCGGATCCTCGAGTATCTCGCCGTGCGCAAGCTCAAGGAAAAGATGAAAGGCCCGATCCTGTGTTTCGTCGGGCCCCCGGGCGTGGGCAAGACCTCGCTGGGGAAATCGATAGCACGCGCGCTGGGCCGGGAGTTCGTGCGCATCTCGCTCGGCGGAGTTCGCGACGAGGCCGAGATTCGCGGCCACCGCAGGACGTATGTGGGCGCGCTCCCCGGCAGGATCATACAGGGCATCAAGACCGCGGGGAACAACAACCCGGTCTTTATGCTCGACGAGATAGACAAGCTCGGGGCCGATTTCCGAGGAGACCCGTCCGCGGCGCTGCTCGAAGTGCTCGACCCTGAACAGAATAATTCCTTCAGCGACCATTATATCGGTTTGCCCTTCGACCTTTCGCGCGTGATGTTCATTACCACCGCGAACATGACCGACCCGATACCCGGTCCGCTCAAGGACCGGATGGAGATCATCCGTCTTTCGGGCTACACCGAGCAGGAAAAGCTGGGCATCGCGAAGAGCTATCTGGTCCCCCGTCAGTTGAAGGAGCATGGCATCACGGAAGCCAATATCGGTATTCCGGACAAGACCCTTCTCCAGGTAATCGCCCAGTACACGCGGGAAGCGGGTGTCCGGAACCTTGAGCGCGAGATAGCCCATCTCTGCCGAAAAGTCGCGAGGAAGATAGCCGAGGGCGAGACCGGACTGTTCACCATCACCCCCGCCAATCTGAACAAGTACCTCGGTGTTCAGAAGTTCATGCCCGAGGTCGAGCGGGAACAGGATGAGATCGGTGTAGTGACGGGTCTGGCCTGGACCGAGACCGGAGGCGATATTCTATATATTGAAGCGACCACCATGCGGGGGAAGGGCGCCCTGACGCTCACCGGTCATTTGGGCGATGTGATGAAGGAATCGGCCCATGCGGCCCTTACATACGTTCGTTCGCGGGCGGAGAAACTCGGCATTCAGCCGTCGGTATTCGGCAAAACGGATGTTCACATCCATGTGCCGGCAGGCGCCATACCGAAGGACGGTCCCTCTGCCGGGGTGACCATGGCCACGGCCCTGGCCTCGGTCTTCACGAATGCGCCGGTGCGAAAAGACATCGCCATGACCGGCGAAGTTACGTTGCGCGGTCGGGTCATGCCGATCGGCGGACTGAAGGAAAAGACGCTGGCGGCCCGCAGAGCGGGGATCAACACCATAATTCTTCCCAAGGAGAACGAGAAGGACCTTGAAGACATCCCGAAAAACGTCAGGAAAGACATGAAATTCATCTTTGCCGAGACGATGGACGAGGTTATAGCGAATGCGCTCAGAAAAAAAATGCCGCGTCGCATTGCGCGTAAGAAACTTCCCGGCAGGTCCCGGGCGACGCATTAATAAATAATTAATGAAACTATCAGATATTGGAGAATTCGGTCTGATCCGAAAAATCCGGAGGCTGTCCTCCCACTCATCTTCCCGGACGCTGATCGGCATCGGAGATGATGCCGCGGCGCTTCGGGTTTCCTCGTCCGCACTTCTGCTTGCCACGACCGACATGCTGATCGAAAGTGTGCATTTCGACCTTTCCTATACTGATTTTTATTCTCTGGGCTGGAAGTCCGCCGCGGTCAACCTGAGCGACATCGCAGCCATGGGAGGCATCCCCCGGTTTTGTCTGACTTCACTCGGTCTTCCATCTCATATTACCGCGGAACAGGTGCTTGATTTTTACCGCGGATTCAATGCATTATTACGCGTCCATAAAACCGCGCTCGTGGGGGGCGATACCTGCGCTTCTCCGCACGGCCTGACCATAGGCGTCACGGTCCTGGGGGAAGCAACAAAGCGCGGGGTGCTCACGCGCGCAGGCGCCAGGCCGGGAGACCGGATATTCGTCACCAATACTCTGGGGGATTCGGCTGCGGGATTGGAACTGTTGCGGAATGCCCCCTCACCCAACCCTCTCCCTTCAGGGGAGAGGAATAAGAAGAGGGGTGGTTATCAATCCGGAATTAGGACGCTCATAGGACGGCATCTCCGTCCAAACCCTCGCGTGGAGTTGGGGAGATCGATAGCTCTCTCCGGTTGCGCAAGCTCCATGATAGATATCAGCGACGGGCTTTCCTCGGATCTCGCACATATCTGTGAAGAGAGCAAGGTCGGCGCGGAGGTCGCAGGCAGCAGCCTTCCGTTGTCCCCTGCGCTCGTCGAACAGGAACACCATCTCCGGAAGCCGCTGCTTCAATATGCCCTGTCAGGAGGAGAGGATTATGAACTTCTTTTCACCGCGCCTCCTGCCAGGATAAGGAAATTACGCGCGTTTGAGGCGTCAATAACCGAGATCGGTGTAATTACCCGCGGGAAGGGGATGTCACTCGTTGACGATGCGGGCCGGAAAAGGCCGCTCGCGTCTTCAGGGTATGACCATTTTCGGCCCGGGAAAGGTCGTCCGCAGCGCGCTTCGCAACGGATGGTACGTCATTCGCCTATATGAAATATATCAGGGACCGCATCCGCTCAATTTTCCAGTTGAAGGACTCAGCCCACAAACTGGCGGCTTCTTTCGCGCTCGGTGTCTTTATCGCGTTCAGCCCGACCGTCGGACTTCACATGATTTCCTGCATTCTGCTGGCCTGGGTCTTCAGGTTGAACAAACTCGTGGTGTTCAGCGCGGCGTTCATTAATAATCCCTGGACCATGGTGCCGATGTACGGATTCAGCCTGTGGTTCGGCATGAAGATAACCGGCAGCCATTTTGCCCTGCCTGCCATTGCCTGGAAGGAGATAGGCCTCGCCGACCTTTTCCGTATATTAAAACCGTATCTTTTGCCGTTCGTGGCGGGGACAGTCGTGCTCGGCGTCATTTCGGCGATCATCTCGTATTTTATTATTTATTGGGCGATCAGCCAGTATCGGCGGTCGCAAGCTGAGTAAGCGGACATTGCGGGTTTTTCTCCGTATGGCGCCGCCCGGACAGGTCCTTCAGGGCTGCATCTGCTGTTTTTGAATCATGGTGAGCATCTGCCCGGCAAAAGCCGCCTCCTTACTGTTCGGATTGATCCTGATAATAGTCTTGTACTCCTGGATAGCGTCTTCGAAGAGTTCTTTTTGATAATATTGCAGCGCCAGATTATATCGGGCCTGGATATGGCCGGAATTCAGGGAAAGCGCTTTCTGCAGGAGTACAAAGGTTTCATCCTGTCTGCCGATGTTGCAGTAAACAGTGGCAAGATTGTTGAGCGCATCGGCATAATTGGGCTGGAGCTCCAGCGCCCGCTCAAGGTGGAGCCGGGCTTCTTCAAGCTCGCCTGCTTTCTTTAAAGCGTCTCCGAGGTTATTATGCGTCCGGGCTTTGCCTGGCGACTTCAACGCGGTGTCGCGCCAGAGCGATCGTTCGTCCTCATAGGCCCGGGCGCGCAGCCAGGTGACTCCGCTGAGAAGCAGGAGCAAAGACGATATTATGATGAATCCACGTGTTTGCAGCATCTTGCATTATTAACATACTATGCGGATAAATTCAATGAAAACCGCAAGGGTTAATGCGCCTCGCAGCAAATAGCTGCCGCACATACCTATATGGCCCGCCCAAATTCAGCGATAAAAAGATTACTCGATCAACAAAAAATCCTGCCGGCCGCGCCAAATATCCATCATCCCACAGTTCGTCCTACCAGATCATTTCTTGATTGAACTTGCTGTAACTTTTCTCATGTGAAATGTGCAGGGAAAATGGGTCTGGCGTGGCTGCCCCCGTGATTTTTCAGATAAGCTTGCCTGGGGCCGCATGCACTGCCTATCTATTGTTTTGTAAAGACACTCATGTTGCCGTCTGGGCTGTTGTGTTCCATATGATACTGCTGCCATAAGACCGCCCTGATCCTGCTTGTCAGTTCACGGCTGTAGGCATATTGAAAGTTGGTGTCCAACAGGACAGTATTTCCTTTCGAGTGTTCCAGATAGTTAATGATTCGGCGGCAGTCCTCGAGCAGGTAGATCTCCGTTGGCCCCGGAATCTTTACAGGACAGGTCGTTCTTGACTTCAGATAGTAGATGCTGGACAGTTCTGACAGGATCAGGACTTCCTGCCCTTCTGTTGTGTTCTGCTTGACGAAGTCAATCGTCCGGGTGACCGGTGTGGACGCGTGTTCCAGGGCAGGCTTCATGCGTCCGAAGATGGTGCGGACTATGTCCGGGACGTTTACGATAAAACCGGCAGTGGAGAATACCAAAAAGAACAAAACGACGTATACGATGATCGCCCGTGATTTACCGGATGCGGGCAGGGATGAAAGCAGATGGTCCGCAAAGATCGTAATGATCATGATCGCCGGGAAACAGATGGTAGCCAGGTTGGAGTCGGCACTTCTGCCCTGATAATAGACAAACATGCCGGTACCCAGTATGGAAAGAAAAAATACCATCGTAGTCTTCAGGGAGGTCTCATTTTCAACCATCGGGACAATGGCATATAAAATACCGACTGCGTAGATTAACAGCACGAGGTTCCAGGCGTGGACGAGCGGCATGGGGAGCATGCATAAACCGTAAGCATAGTAAGTGCGCTGGAAAACCAGAAATCGCGCATAATCGGGGATATGGCCGTACCGGAGGGAGAGATAGACGGTGAACAGGAAGAGTACGGACAGAAAAACGGTCAGCCCTTTTATCATGTGCAGTGCCGGCGCCTTGAAGTTTAATTTGCACAGCTCATCGTAGCACAAAACCAGGAGCCAGGCGCCGAGAACAGCGACGCCGGTATCGAAGTTCCAGAGCACGGAGATGGAGGAGGCAAGCCATGCAAGATAGTAGGACTTCCCATTTTTATCCAGAAAATAGCGGTATGTCAGATAGATCTGGAGGGTGGGGAACAATAATCTGATTGGATGAAATTGGAAATATGGGTCATGTGATAAGATCCGCCCGAAAAAATAACTGTAGTAAACGACGGCAATGAACCCGAGCAATCCAATGACCCGTGACCGCGTTATCCCGGTTAGGACCAGAAAGATAAAGTTGAAGGACAGGGCCAGGAGCAGGCCCATGAGGAAGGTGAACCTGAAGACGCTCAGTCCGGTGATCCTGAAGATCGGCTCGATAAAATGCGGATATAATCCGTACATGTGGGACAGATCAACGAGCAGTTCCTTGCCAAGATATACCTGGACCACGGCATGGAACACCGCATTGAAGTGATAGTTATAGATACCTGCCTCAGGCGCCGATTCGTTCACCGTATATTCGCTGAAAAGGCCATATCCGAACGCAGCGATCATAGCGATGATCGCGGACAGAACAAGGGTATAACGGATTATCTTTTTTAGTGTCGGAAAACTCCGGACACTGTCGGGATTGATCAGTGCCCGGTAGAAGAAAAAGGAGGCAATACTCGTTACGAGAAGCGAGACCGGCCACGTGCCCAGCCCACTCGATAGAAAATATTCGTCTCCCCTGGTGATAACATAGAACAATAAGATGCAGCCCAGGACGACGATAACCGCGTTGATCTGAGGACAGGTCTTTTCGTAAAAGAACGAGGAACGGGGATAACGGGACAGCAAAGTTCTGAATGCCAGATAGAACAGCAAGAGAAGGACCGGCATGATGACGATGCCGCTCAGGAACAGGGCATTCTCGAGCGGCTCCGGTGCGAACAGGCCTGGGACCGCGAAAAGCCTTACGAGTTCGTTCTCATCTATGGGAAACTGGACGGTCTTGGAAACGATCAGCAGAACAACATAGGTCACTGCCAGGGAACAAAAGAGGCTTAACAGGGCCGAAAAGTGAATTCTTTTCGTTTGCACTGAAGAAGTCATTATGTTTTTTCGCTCTGTGATTGCGATCTGTTCCTTGACATACGGCATCCTTTATAGTGGAACAAAGAGTGTCACAATTACACAATTATGCGGAGAATATATCACAATACGAAATAAAGTAAAGCGCAATTTGAGGACGCGAGTAAGCCTTCAGTTGCCGGTTTGAAGGTTCTGTGGGGTGTTTACGGGCGCGCGTCTATCGCTCACGAACTATCGCCCCTTCAGATATTCCCGGTAACTTAACGGATACGCCGGGTCCCCGTCTGTTCTGTCCCCGTCTGTTCTTGACTTTTGGCGGAGAGTCTCATAGAATAGCTTCGTTTAAACAAATTACGGTCCTCTTCGAGGCCTTTGCAGTAATGCTTGTCTCAGGGGATGAGGGGTAATAGCTCTAATGAATGCTCGATCAACAATATCGCCGACCGGAGCGGGCGACCAGGGCCAATCGCGTGCGCCGCACGGGCTTGGCGCATGGTTTCTTGTTTGTTGCGGTTTTACTATTTTTCTGTGTCTTATACTCCTTCCTCTCCTCCTTAGAAGCGCTGAGCCTCTCTGGGATGCCAGGGACATGGGGTACCCCGCGTTCGCCTATCTCTCGGACGCTCTTCATGAGGGCAGATTTCCGCTGTGGGACCCTTATACGAACTGCGGATACCCGTTTCATGCAGATCCGAACCTCACGATCGTCGGCCCGATTGCGCTTTTTTTTGCATATGTGATCCCCGATGCGGCCTTTGGTTTCGTTCTTTACTGGCTCGCGCACTGGTGGCTCGGCGGCCTCGGCATGATATGGCTTGCGCGGCATTTTGGGGCGAAACCGCTCGGCGGTTTTCTGTCCGCCGTTGCATTCTCCTTATCCGGTTTTTTTATTTCTCATGCCGAGCACACGACCTTTATTGTGGTCGCAGGCTGGCTGCCATGGCTTTTCTGGTTTGCCGATAAATCGGTCCTCTCGAACAACAAGGGATGGGCCTTGCTCGGCGGCGTTGTTCTCGGCCTGAGCTGCCTTGGGGGATACCCCGGACTCGTCGCGTTCAACGGCCTGGCCATAGCGCTGTGGTTGGGGCTGAGGTTCCTTTCCCAGGGAGGGGTCTCCGGGATGGAGGCCGTCCTGTTCAGGGAAAGGATGGTACGGATTCTATGGACGCTGGGCATCATCGGCGTGATATCCATAGCTGTATGGTCGCCGGTGCTTCATGCTTTCTTTGCCGAGGGAGGGTCATATTCGGATCGCGTCACGCGGCCCTCTCCGGATGAAGTGAATCTCGGCGGCCTTTTCCCCGTTTCCGCGCTTTTCTCTCTGCTGTATCCCTATGCCACCATCGCGGGCCGCGCGTGGATGAAGTCGGATATATCCTATACGAACGCTTATACAGGCATCCTGACAATACCCCTTGCCTTTCTCTGGTGGTGGAACGAAAGGAAGAACAGGCAGGTTTGGTGGGTTGCGGTGTTTATCGGTTTTATGTTCGTTCTTTCGTTCGGCGGACCCGCGGGATTGCGGCCGATCCTGAATTACGTCTATCCGCCGCTCCAGTACCTTCGGCATAATGCGCCGTTCCGGATTTATTGGATGCTTCCCGTGGCTCTCATGGCGGGACTCGGAATATCACGGCTTCCCGAGTATTCCCGGAACCGGGTCCGCATTGTTTTCACCATTTGGGCGCTAATTGCGTTTTTCGCCGCCGTCGCGCTGGGCCTCATGCTTTCTTCAGCGGGCGTTCTCAGCGCTGATCAGGCGCCGTTCCTTTTTCTGCCCGCGGCTCCGGTATTGTTCCTGCTCCTTATCGTTCTCTGGACAAAAGCCGGAGGTCATAACGTGCCCGGCAATGCCCGGATTTATATTATTCCCGCCATGATTATTCTTGCCGCAACGGACATGGCGGGCCATGTCTACACGAACTCTTTTACCGTCTGGTCGCGGGAAGGCGCAACATATCTTGCCGAGTCTCTGCGGCAGCGGACAACAGAGGTAAACGGAGAGCCTGGAGGGCGTCTTCCACCGATGGCCTTCGGGTCCTATAACGTCCAGCAGGTGATCAAGAGGCCCGTAGTGAGGGGTTACCTGGCCATGAACATCAATGGCTTTGACGGCATTCTCTGTAAAAGCCGTTTCGTCGAGGTAATGCGGTCGCCGACGCGGTTCTGGTTAAGCCCCGGAGTTGAGACGGCCGCCGATGGTGATACGGCCTTGTCTTCGCTTTCTTCGACAGGGGCGGGAGACCCTGTTCCCGTGTTCGTCGACCGGCGGACCATGGCGCTTCCCGCTGCGCGCGTGATACCCGGTAAGTACGGCAGCGTGCGCGTTCAGTCCTATGCTCCCGAGCAGGTGGTCCTTACTGCGGAGGTCCCTTTCGGGAACGGAGCCTTTCTTGCGAGCACCGAGCGGTTCAGCGCGGGCTGGAAGGTCTGGATCGACGGCGCCCCTGGGAAGGTGGAAAAAGTAAACCTGTATTTTCGCGGATTATATATGGAACCAGGCAGGCACGAAGTAATATGGAAATATGAGCCGCATCTCTGGACGTTGCTTGTTTTGCTGAGCGCGTTCACGATGATTGCGGCGACCATTGCCGGGATAATTCTGTGCAGGAGAGCCGGGGGAAGCGCGTCGCTTTGACTGTTCAGGCGTAACAGCGTATGATTGCGACGAGGCCGGGAAGGTGTATTGATGGTTCAGGAAATAAGAAGTGCAGAGGGCGGGCCGCTTGTTTCCGTCATCATCGTCAACTGGAACGGAAAGCATCTGCTGGAGGACTGTCTCGGTTCCCTCATGGCACAGACCTGGAGTGAGCGCGAGGTCATCCTGGTTGACAACGGTTCCAGTGACGGTTCCGTAGAATACGTGACGGAGCGGTACCCGGAGGTGAGGGTGGTCCGGCTCGGGAAGAACAGGGGTTTTGCCGGGGGCAACAATGCCGGAATGGGGCTAGCCTCGGGCAAGTATGTCGCGCTTATCAACAATGATACGAAAGCGGATCCTGAATGGCTGTCCCGGCTGGTGGAAACGGCGGAGGCGAGTTCGCCCTCCACAGGCATGTGGGCAAGCAAGATCCTGGTCTACGACCGTCCCACGATCATTGATAATGTCGGCCTGCTACTGTATCGGGACGGACTGGGCCGGGGGAAAGGGCGTGGGGAAGACGACAACGGCCGGTTTGACCTGGCGGGGGAGGCTTTTTTCCCCAGCGGATGCGCGGCGATGTATCGTCTTACCATGATCCGGGAGATCGGAATGTTCGATGACGAGTTCTTCGCGTATGCGGATGATGTGGATCTCGGGCTTAGGGCCCGACTGTCCGGCTGGGGGTGCAGGTACGTGCCGACCGCGCGGGTGTATCACAAATACTCGGCATCGTCCTCCGCGTATTCTCCGTTCAAGGCCTTTCTGGTCGAGCGGAACCGGATATGGGTGCTGATGAAATATTTCCCCCTGGAACTGGTCCTGATCAGCCCGTACTACACGATCAAGCGGATGGCGTTTCATTTCTATGGAGCACTACGGGGGAGAGGGGCGAGCGGCAAATTTACCGAGCAGCATTCCTTTTTCGCGGCAATAGGCATACTGATGAAGGCGTGGGCAGCGGCCCTTTTGGCGCTTCCGAAGATCGTCCGGCAGCGGCGGTCGTTCTCCCGGATACGGCGTCTGCCGCGTGCGGAGTTGTACCGGCTCTTTCGCGCCTTCGGCATTTCCGCGCGTGAGATCGCATTGAAAGAGTAACGAATGAAAATACTGATTATCGTCCCTGCGTATAACGAGGAAGCGAGCATCGCCGGGGTCATCCAGGACCTGCAGCAGCACGCTCCCCCGGCAACGGTCCTTGTCGTGAACGACGGCTCACGGGACGCTACGTCGCGGATCGCCCGGGAGCGCGGAGCAAGCGTGCTGGAGCTTCCTTTCAACATCGGCATCGGCGGCGCAGTGCAGGCCGGATACCTGTATGCGGAACGGAACGGGTACGATATCGCCATTCAGTTCGACGGGGACGGACAGCATCTGGCAGCGGAGATCGACAAGCTGATCCCGCCGCTCGCCGGAGACAAAGCGGACCTGGTCATCGGGTCCCGCTTTCTTCTGGCGGGCGGTTACAAAGCGCCGTTCTTTCGGAGGCTGGGCATCGGCATTTTTTCATTTGTGCTGTCGCGTATTCTCGGCGTACTGGTAACGGACAGCACCTCCGGCTTTCGCGCGGCCAACCGGAGGGTCATCAAGTTCTTTGCCGGGAACTATCCGGATGATTATCCCGAGGTGGAGTCCCTGGTCCTTCTTCATAAGAAGAACATGAGGATGGTCGAAGTGCCCGCCGCCATGCGGGAACGCACCGGCGGGAAATCGTCTATTACGCCCATGCGCTCGGTATATTATATGACCAAAGTTTTGATTGCCATTTTTATCGACCTGATCAAAAGAGTGAGGTGACCCATGGACCTGTTGAAGATCCTGGCGATGGGCGGTAGCGCGGTTCTCCTGTTCATCGTGATTGAACTTATCCGGAGAGGCCGGCTGAAAGAGCGATATTCACTCCTCTGGCTTCTTGCCGGAGTCATTATGCTGATATTGTCTTCATGGAAGGACCTTCTGGACCGCATCGCGGGCATTATCGGCATTCATTACGCTCCGTCGCTGTTGTTCCTGTTTGCGTTCTGCTTTCTCCTTCTTATTACGCTGCATTTTTCCGTGGTCGTTTCCGGATTGTCCGATAAAAATAAAGAGCTGGCCCAGGAACTTGCGTTGCTCAGGCTGGAGCTGAAGGAAATATCGCAGAAGGGTATATCCTGAGCGGAAGACGCCAGGCCGGGTTATTTTGAATGTCGCCGAACATGAGCTTGTTCAAATGGGGGAGTGGGTTTATGCATCCGCATGAGTGCCGGAAGGATGGAAATCCTGTTCTGTATCGGAAATTATTCATCAGTATTTTATTCGCGCTCATGTTAGTGTCTCTTTACGACCTGCTTTCCCCGCAGTTCAGCGGACCGACCATTTTGAGACAGGCACAGACAGCCATGCTGACGGAAAACTTCGTCCGCGAAGGATTTTCTCTTAAAGGTCTTTATCTTAATATTCACGGCAATGACAAGCCTCTTCTGGTCTATGAGTTTCCTATCTACAATTTTGCGGTCGGACTGCTCTTTCGTACAATTAACTACAGGCCGATTTGGGGACAATTGGTAAGTCTACTCGCTTCCATTGGTGTTCTTGTTATATCCTGGAAACTGGCAAGGGACCGTTATGGCGACCTATCTGCATTCTTTACCGGATTGTTTTTTGTTTTGTCTCCTTTGGGCGTCATGATGAGAACGGCTTTCCAGCCGGATGCCGCGGCGCTGATGTTTAGCGTGCTGGCATTATATATTTTGAACTGTTGGCATAGCACTCATTCATTAACAACTTTATTGTATTTTTGTATCGTTCTGCTCCTGGGAGGGCTGACCAAATATCCTGTAGTGGTGCCGTATATGCCGCTCATGGCGCTCGCCTTTTTTTCAAAGAACGGGAAGTTCCGGCTGCCCACGATGCGCGAAGTCGTTACTGTCTTTCTATTCTTCATAATTCCGATGGTTGCATGGTATGTGTACAGAGGGTATATTACGCACCCCGATTTTGCGGATCCTGCGCGGTATGATAAGTTTCTGATAGGCGACCTTGGCCGATTTTTCAGTCTTTCATACTATACCATACCTCTCTATCTAATCGTTGTCCTGGCCTGTTCGGGAATAGGCATTATCTTCTTAGTCCTGGGGCTCAATAATATGTCGCCGGTAAAGTGTGCGCTCCTGTGCGGTATCCCGCTTTACTTCATTATCGTTCCCACGGTCAGCGTTCAGCACTACTATTTTTATGCATGCACTCCGATTGTGGCGTTTTTCATGGCGGAGGGTTTAATTCAGTTCAGAAATTATTGCAACGGACATCGTATGTACTTTGTTATGTACGGCGCTTATGCGCTGTATCTCTTGATATTTCTCGTGCTGTCCTTTTACATAATGGTGACGCGTCAGGATACCGTTCTCTATGAAGCGGCTCATGCGGTCCAAAAAATATCAGAACCGAATGATTTGATTTTTGTCATGAACATGCACAATCGGACAAATGGGTTTGGCGGCAATAATCCAACGTTTTTTTATATATCTCAGAGAAAGGGATGGACTATCAGCCCCACCTTTACCGTTGAATCGAGTTTAAAGCAGGTTGCGGAGCGTCGAAACGAAGGCGCAAAATGGCTTGTCATAACATGGTATACCCCGGAGATAGAACCTGCCATTGAATATTATATTCCCGCAAGCGCAAACACGAAAGTAGACCCGGGTATAGACGGCAGGCGATTTTATCGAGAGTTGATTAAAATCTATCCGGTGGCCTTTGAATCAAAGAACTATGCGGTGCTTAAATTATCGTGAAATTTCAGTTATTAACAGTCTCATAATAGGATTGACATAACACTTTGCGTCATCCCCGAATGCTTCTATCGGGGATATGGTTTTAACACCGGATTCCCGATTAAACACTCGGGAATGACCGTTTGATTGTGTAGTTTCTATTTTGAGATGATAAATAACGTCGCTTGCCAAAGACATGCTATTGCAGTAAAATGACCGGAAAACAATTTAATGCAACGAAGGGAACATGAACAGAATGAAAACAGTCCTCATAACCGGATCGTCGGGTTTAATTGGTTCTGAAGTGGCCTCGTACTTTCATGGCCGGGGCTTTGCAATCCATGGCATTGACAACAATCAGCGGGCTGTTTTTTTCGGGGCACAGGGCGATACCCGCTGGAGTCAGCAGCGTCTGGAAAAGACCTTGAAGAATTTTCAACACCACGAGTTGGATATCCGGGACCGAAAGAAGGTGCTGGATCTTGTGAAGGAACTACGGCCGTCCGGCATTATCCATACCGCCGCGCAGCCTTCCCATGATCGGGCGGCCGACATCCCATTCGATGATTTTGATACGAACGCGGTAGGGACGCTAAACCTGATCGAGGCTGCGAGACAAGGTTGCCCCGAAGCGCCTTTCATTCACATGTCCACCAACAAGGTGTACGGCGACCGTCCCAATACGATTCTCCTTAAGGAACTGGAGTCCCGCTGGGACTATGCAGATCCGGCCTATGCCAACGGGATTCCGGAGACTTTTTCCATAGATCAGTCGAAGCACTCGCTGTTCGGCGCCTCGAAAGTTGCGTCGGACATCATGGTCCAGGAATACGGACGCTACTTCAACATGCCGACCTGCTGCCTCCGGGGAGGGTGTCTTACCGGTCCCAATCATACCGGCGTGGAACTCCATGGTTTTCTGAGCTATCTTGTCAAATGCAACCTCGAAGGACGGGAGTATCGAATCTTCGGCTATAAAGGGAAGCAGGTGCGCGACAATATTCACTCCGAGGACGTGGCCCGCTTTATCCATGCGTTCTTTCTCAATCCGCGCAGCGGCGAAGTTTATAATCTCGGCGGCGGCAAGCAAAATTCCTGCTCAATCCTTGAGGCCTTCGCGCTGGTCAAGGAATTCAGCGGCAGGGACCAGGTCTACACCTACGTGGACGAGAACCGCATCGGCGACCATATCTGCTACTACAGCGACCTCTCAAAGATGAAGGGGCACTATCCCGGATGGGACATTACCAAGTCATTAAAACAAACGATTGAAGAGATTGTCCTTTCGTGGCGGAACAGGATCAGGAACTGATGGAACTACTGTCTGAGACACTCAAAAAACAATATGAACTTCGCCCTCCTGTAATTTGTCCGTTATTTGAAAAACAGGTTCTGATTCCCGGGAGAAAAACAGACTGTACGCTTCGGAGACAAAAGCGATGAGGGTACTGATCACGGGGATATGCGGTTTTGTGGGCAGTACGCTGGCCAGGGCCTGGCTCGAGGCCGCGGAGGGCCTCACCATTGTCGGCCTGGATAACTTTATCCGGCCCGGGAGTGAAGCGAACCGGGCAGCATTGCAAAAACTCGGCGTGAAACTTTATTACGGCGACATCCGACAGGCCTCGGACTTTGACGCGCTGCCTCCGGTCGACTGGGTAGTTGATGCCGCGGCCAATCCCAGTGTTCTTGCCGGCATCGACGGTAAAACCAGCAGCCGCCAGCTGGTTGAACACAATCTTCTGGGCACGGTCAACATTCTGGAATATTGTAAGCGACACCATGCGGGCTTCATCCTGATCAGCACCAGCAGGGTCTACAGCATCAAGCCAATGGCTGAACTGGCCGTGGAACCGTTTGAAGAGGCGTTTCGGCCTTCACCCGGCCAAAGCCTGCCGCCGGGTCTAAGCGCGGAAGGGGTCAGCGAGGCCTTCAGCACCGCCGCTCCCATTTCACTTTACGGCAGCACGAAGCTGGCTTCTGAAGCTCTCGCTCTGGAATATGGCGAAACGTATCAATTTCCTGTCTGGATCAATCGCTGCGGCGTACTGGCGGGGGCGGGTCAGTTCGGTCAGGCCGACCAGGGGATTTTTGCCTACTGGATCAATTCCTGGCTGCGCCGGCGACCGCTCACGTATATTGGATTTGGCGGCAAGGGCTATCAGGTGCGCGACTGCCTGCACCCGCGGGACTTGATGTCTCTTCTCATAAAGCAGACAGCGCAGGGAGCTGGTGAGGCGGTTCGGATTGTTAATCTCGGCGGCGGAAGGGCAAATGCCATGTCCCTGGCCGGGCTCAGCCGCTGGTGCAAGGAACGCTTTGGTCCGCATAGTGTGAACGGCAACACGGAGATGCGCCGCTTCGACATCCCGTGGCTCATTATGGACGCGTCTCTTGCCGCAAAAAAATGGGAATGGCGGCCCATAACTTCACTTTCCGACATTCTGGAAGAGATTGCCCTTCATGCTGAGCATAACCCGGACTGGCTGGAGCTGTCACGACGCCTATGAATACACCTTCTAATATCAAGCAGCCAAAGCAACCGTTGAATTTACTCTCGATCGTTATTCCCGCGCGCGACGAAGAGGGCTGTATTTGCGCTACCGTCGAGCATCTCCATGTGGAATTACGTCTGCATAACATACCCCACGAGATAGTCGTGGTGGATGACGGCAGTACGGACAGGACATGGACGTTATTGCAGGACCTGAAAGAGCGTATTTCCCAGCTGAAGCCTGTTCAGAATACCGGGCCCAATGGGTTCGGCCGGGCCATTATTCATGGGCTCGATCGGATGACGGGGGATGCGGTGGTCATAATGATGGCAGATGAGTCTGATGATCACCGGGACGTGGTCCGCTATTGGGATGAACTCAACAAGGGTTTTGACTGTGTTTTCGGCAGTCGTTTTATCAAGGGTGGGGGTGTCATCGACTACCCCTGGTTAAAGTTGAGAATCAACCGGCTTGCGAATGCTTTTTTGATGTTATTATTCCGAATGAAACTCAATGATACGACAAATGCATTTAAGGCCTACCGCCGGGAAGTGATCGACGGGTGCCGCCCGTTCATCGCGCAGCATTTCAATATTACCGTGGAGATTCCTCTCAAAGCCATGGTTCGGGGATATAGTTGGACGGTCATCCCGATCACGTGGCGCAACAGGCGGACCGGAGTCGCCAAACTCAAGATCAAGGAGATGGGCAGCCGGTATCTCTTTATCTGTCTTTACATATGGCTGGAAAAATATCTCTCAAGGGGCGACTATCGAATCCGTTAATTTGAAAAAGCGCTTTACTTTCACTGCTATACATGTTATAAATTTCACATTGCATATAATTCAGTTTATAAGGAGTATGCCATAACCATGCAAGCGATAAGCGAAAAAGTGAATAGAATGTTTCTCAGCAAGAGGTTCAACGTTATTGCCTTGGGCATTATAGCAGGGATGGTCCTGATCGCATATTCAAATACCTTCAACGCAAGCTTTCACTTCGACGATACCCCCTCGATCACGGAGAATTCCTCCATCAAAAGGGTCACGCTGGATAATATTATCGCTATTCTTCAGGGACCCCGGCCGGTTGTATATTTGAGTTTAATGTTGAATTACCAGTTGAACGGTCTGAATGTCGTAGGGTATCATATTTTCAATATTTCGGTGCATATAGTCAGCAGTTATCTTGTTTTTCTTCTTTTCAACTGGACGCTGACGTTGCCCGTCCTTCAGGGGAAATATGTCGACAAAGCCAACAGGATGTCGCTTTTTGCGGCGCTCTTGTTTGCGGTTCATCCGATTCAGACGGAATCGGTGACCTATATAATAACCCGCACGGAATTGCTGGCGACCTTCTTTTATCTTATCGCTTTCATACTATTCATCCGGGGAGCGCGGAAACGAAACTTTCTTTTCGACTTGGGCGTCTTTTTTGCCGCATTGCTTGCAATGATGTCCAAGGAGTGGGCGGTAACACTTCCCGCTTTGCTGCTGTTGTACGATTATCTGTTTCTCTCGGATAAGAAGGTCAAGGAGGTCCTGTCACACTGGAAGGTCTATGTTTTGGCGGCGCTCCCTGCGACTATTGTTATTTATAAAATGAACTTGTTCTCCTCGACAAGCACTTCCATCGGGTTCAACGTCTCCACCCCAAGCGGCATAACGATGAAGACCTATTTATTGACATCGTTTAATGTCATCTGGACCTATATCAGGCTTTTGTTCCTCCCGATCAATCAGAACCTGGATTACGATTATCCGATCGCGAAAACGCTGTTTGAACTGCCTACGCTCCTCTCGTTCATCGGCCACATAGTCGTTATCGGAGCGGCGTTCTGGCTGTATAAAAAGAAGGGCTGGCTCCTGATACCGTTCGGGGTCGCGTGGTTCTACATCGGACTTTCGCCGGTCCAGAGTTTTGTCCCGATCATTGATGTGATTTTCGAGCATCGCGCGTACATGCCGTCTATAGGTTTCTTTCTCGCGTTTGTTGTTGCCTATGAGTATTTCTTTGAGTGGTGGGAAGCGAGAAAGGTGACGGAGAAGAGCTGAAACGGGTTTAATATCTCAGGAAGCTCAAAATCCTTTTATTTTTCTGCAACGCCGTTCACAGGCCCGCGCAGAGATGACAAGTTGTCTTCCTGTGTTTCCGGTCGTAATTGCCGCTCATGAGCGCTTACGACCTGCGCCCAAACGCTTACGAGTGCTCGCGCGAGTGTAGGGTGTTCGCACGCGCAGGCATGATTTACGGTTTGCCGGCCCTGCTCCGGTCATGTAGTGCGCGGCCCTGTTCACGGGATGCAGGGGGTTCTGGGAAGTCACACGACGAAAGCCTTACGAATTTGCCGACTCATCCGCCTTTGTCCCGTGCCCAAACACCGCCCAGCCGAACAGATTAAATAGTCCCACCGCCAGCCATAATCTTTTCCCCGTTAACAATCCAACCAGCACCAGGACCGGGGAGCACAACGTAAATAACCGGTTGCGGGCCGCTCCCGTGCATTTGACAACAAACCCAGCGTTGTTCATCAGATAGAACAGGCCGCCCTGGGTAAAGGGTTTTACATGGCTGGGGTCGTCATAAAAATTCATCGGACAACTGTAGCGTGCTCGCCCAAAAGAAAATGAAGGGAAGAAGAGCGACCTTAGCCCCGGAGTCTCGATATACCAGACGCCCCCGGGTTTGAGCACTCTTTTGATCTCACGTGCCACAGCCTCACAGCTTTCCGGATTCAGGTGCTCAAACAGGTGCATCGTTGTCACGCAGTCGAACCGTTCCTCAAAATCCTTCGGAAGACCGTTCGTTATATCAGCAACTACAAAAGGGATCTCTGCTCCCACAGCTTCCGAAAAATCCTTGATGTCCACGGCAGTGACCTGGACATCGGGCCGCATGAACTTGAACAGCCGGGCGAATTCACCAGTTGATGAGCCGAGTTCCAGCAGAGACCCCTGGTGCGGCAGGCGGGCGACTATTCGGTGCCGGTACTCAAAGTAGGGGAACTTTTTGTAGATCTTCCATAATGGATTCATATGGGCACGCTCCTTATCCGATTTTCATCACCTAACCATGAGCAAGACCAAAAGGCGTCTCTCGCAAAGCTCGCAAAGGCCGCAAGGAACATCTTAAATCTTGGTTTAAAAAAAACAAGGATATGGCCTTTCTTGGCGCGCTTTGCGAGCTTTGCGAGAAAATTTCTTGTTGTTTTAAGACGAATTTGATTTGTAATTGACATAGAGACCACAGAGAATATCTTGAATTGAGATGGTAAATTATTCACTGGCCATTTTTCTCCTCTCTCCCCGGTTATTACGGCGGAGAAGCAGGTCTATTGCCTGCCACACCTCTTCAACCGTGACACTCTGTACACAATTCGGGTCATAAGGACAGCTTACCTGTCCGCAGGGTTGGCAGGCGAATTTATGCTGCAGGGCAATGCCGTCGTGTTCCGGGCCCACGCGCCACAGGTCCTCCGGTCCGAAAATGCCGACGAGCGGGGTTTTTACGCAGCGGGCCAGGTGGAGGGGGCCGCTGTCGTTTCCCAGGTAAATGTCGGCTTTTTTGATCACGGCCGCGCTCTGCGTTATGGTTGCCTTGTTGAGTCTGACTGCTTCCGGAACGGCGTGCTGGAAGCGTTCATTCTTTTCCTCATCCCGTTTATCGCCGATAAGAATGATCTTCGCGCCGTACTTCTGCTTCAGCTTCTTCTCTATTTCAATAAAATTCTGGACTGGCCATAGCCGCGGTTCCCAGGTCCCACCCACGTGGAATACGGCGATCATGTCGTTGTGTCCGATCTTGTGCACGCACAGGAACTCGTCCGCAAACCGTTCGTCATCCGGCGACAAGAATAGTTCCATCCCGCGGTCCGTAGCTTTGGCGCCCAGCAGTTCCGCGATGCGGAGCTTTGCGTCGATCTCGTGCATCCCGCTTTGATACTCCAACTCCCAGTCCAGCATCCAGCCGAAACCCGACAACGCATAACCTACGAGGTATTGCGCTCCTAAAAAAATATCGAACAGAACGATATTCCGAAAATCACCTTTTACCTCGAGGATCACATCAAGCTTCTTTCTTCTGATTTCCCGGATTGTTTTGAAATATGAGGCGTTAAATGAACGGACAAACTCCCTGATGTTGACAAGGCTTTTATTGCTCCAGAAATTGTCTACAACGATGATTTCATCGACAGCGGGGTTGCTTTTGAAAATCTCTTGGCCTGTTTTATTCGTAAAGACGGTGAGCTTGACGGAGGGGTAGGATTTGCGCAACGCTTTCAATACGGGCGTAAGGAACAGAATATCGCCGAGGCGGTCCGTGCAGTTTATCCCTATCGTTCCTATTTCATTGTTTTGCAATTTACGCAACAGTTCTTTACGGGCGTTTCTCCATTTATTGCGCAGGACAAAGAAGAACGGATAGAGGACCAGGCCAATAAGATTGATGGCATAGATAATCAGTTTTCTTTTTTTATTGACGACCGAGATCATACGTGGCGCTTGCCAGGGCGTTCCGCTTCCAGTTTTCCGAAGGAACCCTCAAAGTAATGACGAAGGCCCCGCAAAAGATAGCGAAGTCCGGTCCTCTTCGGGATGTTCTGGGTAACAAGTCCAAGCAGTAGGTTGGCAAGTACGATCGCGTATCGAACGTGCCGCAGGACTGCAGGTAGCGGTGCATTGGTATCGATGCAGGCCAGGATGTTTCTGGCGCTGTAGTACTGTGATGCCCCGGACATGCGGCCCATCACCCGGGATACCTTGTGCCACAGCCTGGAACCGGGTACATACAGGACCTTGTAGCCGGCGTTGCGCGTTCGCATTCCCCAGTCGGTGTCTTCGCAATAAATAAAAAACTCTTCCCGCAGCAGCCCGACGGCGCTGCAGAGCTCCCTGCTTGCCATTAATGCGCAGCCCGTAGGCCGCACGGTCTGCTCCACCCGGTCGAATTGCCCGGTATCGCGTTGGCCATAACCACGGTGACGGCCCCACCCAAGCCAGGGATGGAACGATGCGCCTGCATACCAGAAAACGTCAGGGTGATCATAAAAATAGATCTTCGAGCACGCTATTCCGACCATCTTGTCCGTCTCCATTGCAGCGACCAGTTCGGTGACGAATGCCGGGTCTACGATCGTGTCGTTGTTCAGAAGGAGCACATAATCCGCGCCCTTGTTCAAGGCGTGGCGCATGCCGATATTGTTGCCGCCCGTAAAACCAAGATTGCTTCCTGTCTGGATAAGCTCGATACTGCCGTATCGTTCCCGGATCATGTCGCCGGAACCGTCCGTGGACCCATTGTCGACAACAAGTATCCGGTAATTCGGATAGGATATTTTCAGACAGGAGTCAAGGCATTCCCGTGTGTCTTCCCATCCGTTCCAATTAAGAAGTATTACATATACGAGAGGCGGCGTATTCATTGTCATCATTTGTCGGATTAGAACAGCCTGTCCTTCCAGGTTTTCGGGCACTTCTCGCTCGGGATCTCGATGTCGAGGTGATAACGGAACTTCTTTGCCCCTTTATTTTCTATATAGCCGATCATTTTTCTCAGGCCGTCCTTCAGCGTTGTATTCGTTTTATAGCCCAACAGCCTTCGCGCTTTGTCCGCGGAGCAGCCCGCCAGTTTTACCTCCTGCGGACGATCCGGAACGTAGATCGGTTTCAGGTCGAAATGCAGAAGGTCAGCAAGAATGACCGCCAGTTCGTTGATCGTTATAAACTCCTCATCCGGCCCGATATTGATGACCTCGCCCAGGATGTTATTGTCGAATGCCAGTTTCTCAAGGCAATAAATATCATCGTCGATAAATGAGAAGCAGCGTTTCTGCTTGCCGTCGCCGTAGATGATCGGTTGTCTTTTTTGGAGCATGAGGTTGATCATGATCGATGCGACGTTTCGATATGGATCATCGTACTTCTGCCTCGGCCCGATGATATTGTGCGGTACCGCTATCACGTAATCCATATTGTGCACCGTGCAGAGGTTTGCGATCAGCCGTTCGGCCGCATACTTCGAGATTCCATATGGGTCCTGAGGTTTGCAGATCATATCTTCCGTGAAGGGAACGCGATCCTGCGTGCCATAGCGCGCCATGCTCGAACAGTAGACAAAGCGTTTCACTTTGTTCTGGATAGCGGCACTCAGCAGAGTAGAGGTGATCTGATAAGTATTTTGGGTAACCATGTGCGGAGAGAACACGGAGAAGCCTTCATAGGCCGTACAGGCAGTGTGGTATACAACGTCGCAATTTCTTGACAGCTTGACCATGGTGTTCAGATAGCCGCAGTCAACTTGATGAAATTCGGCGTCGCTGGGAACATTGTCCAGGTACCCGCCTATCAGGTTGTCCACGCCTATCACTTCATGCCCCAATGCAAGCATGCGATCGGCCAGATGACTGCCGAGAAAACCAGCTATACCAGTAATAAATATTCTCATTGTAACCTCCGCTTTTGATATCAATAGATTTTATCAGAATGAGCTCAGTGGCGGCCAGAGACAGCATAGACCTGCGGCCACCGAGGTTGTTGCCAATGCGGTCATTTTTGTCGTATCCGGTCCTTCATCTCCGCGTAATACACCTGAACCGGTTTGTCCTTGTTCCGCCACCTTTCCCAGAGCTTGATATGGATCAGTATTCTGTAGAAGCCCATTATGATGCTGAGAAAAAATCCGCGATAACCGTCCTTGTAGCCTTGAAAATAGATAAACCGTACGGCCGACTCTCTGAATGCGGATAATACCATGCGGCACAAGGAAAAGCGAATTTTAGAGTCGAAAAGATGCTGGGCCTCAATGTCGGTGTACCTGTTGAACTTTTCAATGATGTGACCGCTGTCACGATAGTTAAAGTGAGCTATTGAGTTCATTTCAGTGGCGGGGAGGCGCAGCTTTCTCGCGGTTTTGGAAATCTGCAGGAAGTCATGCACCTTTTCGGTGAAGATAATGGCCCCCTTTTTAAAGAAACGTGTCTGGTAATCCGGCCACCAACCAGTATGCCTTATCCAGGACCCCATAATATAGTTCTGGCGGGGCATGTAGACGATATCGGCTTTATCATGACGGGCAACATCAAGGAGCGTCTCCTTTAAACTGACGGGAAAGAGCTCGTCCGCATCGATCCATAGTATCCAATCGCCTGTGGATTTTTCAACGGCATACTGGCGTGCAATATCAAAGGCCAATACCTTTTTATGAGTGAATATCTTGTCGGTATATTTTCTCGCGAGCTCTCTTGTCCGGTCCTCGCTTTCCATGTCAACGACGATGATTTCGTCGCACCATTGCACCGTTGAGAGGCAGGCGTCTATGTTCTGTTCCTCATTTCGGGTTATGATGACCGCGGAAATTTTAAATGCCCTATGAGGGGTTGTCATGTGCTCAAGGACCTCTCTTTTGTCGCAGCGAGGTAAAATTGGTCGCCGTGTCCCGCAATGTGAGCAATCCTTGAAAGCAGCGGCGCGAACATCAGGGTCGCCATGTTCAATCCGAAACTGTGGCGCATCGAATTGATCTGAACTCCGGAGGTCATGAGGCCATGCCGTGCAAGGACCGGTGAGAGCGTTTCCGGCGTAAAATGCCAGATATGGTCGTCAGGCACCCACCCGTACCAGTGTCGTCGCAGCAGGACCGGGAGCCAGCCACGGTGGTACGGTTGACTGAGCATAAGGGTCCCGCCCGGTTTGAGTATTCTCGAGACCTCCCGCAAGAGAGAATTGAAGTCGTGTATATGTTCAAGCACGTGGCTCATGACGACGACCTCAAAGGTATTGTCGGATAATCCGCATGATGCAAGCGAACAATTATTGACCTTGAGTCCTTTACTTGCGCAGAAGGCAACGGCTTTTGCATTGAGTTCAAGGCCCTGAACATCGTAGCCCTGAAGCCTGGCTTCGTCGAGAAGAAACCCCACGCCGCAGCCGATATCAAGCAGTGTGCCCTGGGGCGCATATTGCCGGACAAAGGCGATCTGAGGCCTGGCGTAAGACCGGAATTGCCGCTCATTCGCCAGATGAAACTCAAAATAATCGCTATGCTCGTCATATGTCGCTTCGGGCTCCGGTGAGGTCCTTGTCAGGCCGCATCCATTGCAGGTCGCGATGCTGCGTCGGTTGTCCAGCTGCAGGAGGATGTCCGCTTCGCTGGCGCCGCAGAATGGGCATTTCTCATATATAGTCCTTGATGCTTTCATTAATAGAAAATTAAACCTTGGGAGATGCAAATACGAGCATGACGCCGCCCTTTGTTTTCTGTTCATTAGAATAACGAAGCCCGACAATGAACCGTGCGATTGGCAGTATCGCACAGGTTATAAGCAGGCGCACGCGATGCATTGACGCCCAGGGGATCACGCGCCGGAGTCTCGTTTCGACGAGATTAGCGGCGAATTCCTGCTCGTCGTCATAGGAGCTCCAGTCACGGGTCTCATATCCAGCCTTCCGCAGCAGGCTGGTGATCGTTTCCCGGGAAAAATGATATAGATGCTGGGGAACAAGCAACCATCGCCAGTGTTGTTTTGTCAGGGTCGCCATCGAGCTTTCGATATTGGGGCACTGAAGCACCAGCAAGCCATCCTTCTTGAGGATCCTTGAGACCTCGGCCAGGGCCGCCAGCGGATCGGGAATGTGCTCGAGTACGTCAAACAGGCACACAATATCAAAAAAACGGTCAGGATACTTTGCCTGCTCAAGCATGCCGGTAGTGATGTTGAGCTTCAGTTCTTCGCGCGCAAAAGAGGCGGCATTCTTGACCGGTTCGACGCCGTACACGTCGAACCCGGATTCACGCGCGGTGTCAAGAAAGAAGCCAAGGCTGCATCCGACATCAAGCAGTCTCCCGGCGCTTTTATAGGCGCTGATCATCCGTAAAATACGACGATAACGCTCGCCGAACTTCTTTCTGGCGCGGGAATAGGTCTTGCCCCAGTGTTGGACCTGGTAGCATTCCGCATTATTCCTGAGCGTTGCGTGTTGGTCAGGTAGAAGCGTGAACGTCAGATTGCAGTGGCGGCAGCGTACGACGGAAAACTCCCGCAGGTCATAGACCCCGGCCAAATCGTCGCTGCCGCATAAGTAGCAATTTCTCGTTGCAGCAATTCCGCTATTTAATGTTGGCATGGCGACTGATATCATTGTATCAAACTCTTCATATTCGTCATTACAGGACTGACCGAGTATAAATAATTTTATCGCCGATATTTGCTCCCGGCTTATAATTTGCTAATATGTATTCAACTACAGGGAAGGGCACGTTCGGAGAGTATGCCGGCTCAGTAATAGACCAGACTATTTCTGGAAACCTACATCCTATTATTACCATATCACCACGCTCATTGCAACCATATCCGGAACCTAATTTAGGCAAATCAAAAGCAATAACTAATTTTGGCGGATTCAATAAAATATGCTCCATATCAAGGGTCAACACCCTGGGGGGAGGAGCGTGAAAAATGTATTGTGTCATGAAACTTGGGCTGTTACGGTGTGCAGCAAAGTTTATTCCACCGCCATATGCAATACTTAGTACAGCGTCCTGGTTTTGTGAATGCTCCATCACGAACTTATAAACCTCGGATGAAGTTGCATCCTCTACGCTTAGTTGTACAGGACCAGCAAGAGTAAGTAAACCTGCGTGCGGTCGATGATGGGTGGACCATACATGCAATGATATTAGAAGAAATAGACTTATCATAGAATATAAGAGTAAAGTCAGAAATGCCCAATTTGCTTGTACCCTATGCCACAATTTCCCAAAATCAGGCGGGGAAAGGTCGGGAGTTGGGCAACCGCTCATAGGGTTATGAAAAAATCGCTGCAGCCATAATAGGCAATAAGCCGCAATAATCGCAAGGATAGGATACGCTGCCATACCCGCATTAGGCACACTCCACATCATCGTACCAAAAAGACTACGTAATGACAGCGCAACACCGGTAGCGGCAAAAACATACAATATTGCCGTTTCAGCCGAGGTCTCGCGTTGCCGAGAAAAAGCAGTAACAATGCGCCCAGTTTTAATAATAAAAAACAGGACGGAAAACCACAAAATTGGGTCCATCACTGTCACTGTTAGCCAGATCGGACGAAACAGAGAGCCATAATGTGCGCCCTCTTTCGGAAGAAGATATAAATAGTAAAAATCGAATCCAACGGCCCCGCAAAGCGCTATTAACCATAGCAAACCATATTTCCAGCTGTATCTTCTAACCAAATAATTGAAATAGGGAAGCGAGAATAGAGAAATGACTGTCACAGCCCACCCGAGTGAGACGGCTCCGCCGATAAGGCCAAGTCCAGTCGGCCACCAGGGACAAGCAGTATTCGCCAACCCATAACCGGTCATCCCCGTCAGTAGGTTGTCAATGCCCACTATACGACCGAGGACTATATATATTACAAGCGCTGGTCCAAAACTGATTATGCCAATGAACGCATACCTAATCAGCCAATCTTTGAAGGATCGAGTGCGAAAGGCCATTCCTTTATCCATTAGTGATAACGCTATAAGACTAATGAATGTCCCAATTATGAATTCATGTTTGCTCAAGAGGCTGACGAAAGAGCCGAGAGCTATTGCTGCTACCTGTGAGGTTTTCAAAGCGCCTGATCTGGTGTAATCAGCAATGCCGAGTAAAAGTAATAAATTCCCGGTAATGCCGACGAGCATGGAAACAGCATAAATATTCAGCGAAAATAACTTCAATTGGACCGGATCCATTGGAACAAGCGCGCCTTGAAGAGCTATTATGCCTGCAACAGCTATTGCCATATATTCAGGAAGCATTTTACGCGCTAATAGCCAGGTGAGAAATACAATAGAAATACTGAAGAAATCGACAAATATTTGTGCTGTAACAAAGGTGCTTCCGAAAAAACGAAAAGCATAACCCAGAAGAAAGGTCGTGAGAGGGGGATATTGTAACGAGAAATCCCGGTACGGTATTTCACTCGTATTGGCAACTTTCCAGGATTCAAAAAGCCAACGACCCGGATCTCCGAATAATGAAGCCATTTTGAGCCAGTTCAAGTAGATACATATTATGCAAATGATACTTAGCACTATTAAACCATATATTACAGTTCTGCCGCTTCGGCCTGCTGTTTGCTGATCTATTTCATCGTCTATTTTGTTTTGCATTAATCATTATCTCCATTCAATCTTCTTCTTCAGAAGTTTAGCCACGTTTTTCGCATATCGCAACGGTGCACAGGAAAACAGCCATTTGAACAAGGATATATATAAGACTCGGGCCATATTCGATCTGCTGATGCCATCTCTCATCCCGAGTTCGGCTTCGACCAGATTCCGTTGCTCCGGGGAAATCTCCGTCAGGGGCCCGAGAAAAAGATCGTAGGCTCTCCGGTATGATTCTGATTCCCGGTAGGGATCCCAGAGCCCGGCGGTGATATTATAGTCCAGAGTGTTTATGAAGATCTGTTTATTGCCGTAAATAAAGAAGGGGATGCCCATTTCTACAGAATAGTACGTATACGAGCCGATCATGTTGGAGGTGGAGTAGGAAAAGTTCCTCAGGATGTCGTAAAAGCGTTGAACGAACCGCGTATCGCCGATATGTCCCGCTGTATACATCGGAATCTTGTATTTGGCAAAAATCTTATGCTGACCCTTCTTGATGTCATGCTGATGGAAGCAGGCGCTGACCGGCTGGAACCGATCAGGCAGTTCCAGCAATTGCCTGATATATTCCTCCATATCGCACTGGTCCTCGATGCAAACCGTTGTGTGGGCCGGAAACACCAGGGTCCCTCTGGCGTTGACTGCTTTTTCTATCTTATGGGTCCTTCGGTAAAACACGGTCGGCGAATACAGCACATAACATGGTTTCTTTGATTTGTTTTTCCACTCCCTGACCGAATCAGGCGAATGGAAAAAACTCGCCGGGGCGTCCGTTTTCAACTCATCTTCATAAGGATGGTTTATCCTGCCTGCGCCGTGATCGGTATAAATGCAGAGAGGCAGACACTGCGGATAATAGCCATACTTGCGGATGTACTTGCCGAAGCTGTAGGCTTCGGCGGTCCAGTAGGGTGACAGCACCGCTCGCATGGTGCGCATGCTAGCTTTGCAGAGCGACAGCAACTCCTTTTCGTTCATGCCGCCAATGAGCGCATTTTCATTCATAGGGTGAGTCCTTATTTAACAGCCGTTGCAATGGGATTCATGCAAGCTGGAATGTGGTCGTTTGCATGTAAATAAGACGCAAATTGGAACAGCAGCGGATCGTTATATCTCCGTGAGATGAGTTGCGCTCCAAAAGGGAGGCCATTTGGTGAAACGAAAACAGGGGCGCTTATCACCGGCAAATGAGTCATGGTCCACATTAAGGCCGGGTCGGGTTTTTCAACCACGTGCCTCAAGGGGGCTTCACCGGCGGTGCTTAATGAGATCATGGCGTCGAACCGCGACGTGAACGCGTCCATGACGTGACAAAGAGTTTCCTGGTCTCGGAGGGCCTGCTGATACTGATCTACCGACACTCGGTTTCCCCGCTGGATGATTTCGTTCATGATCGGCGACACCAGCTCCGCCTTCTTGAATTCTTCCTTGAAGTAATAGGACAGGGTTTTGTCGTAAATGGTCCCATGGACTTCATGGGCGCGGGTCATCTCCTCCGGCAATTCGGCTTCGATAATATCGATCTGCCCGTCTGTTGAGAGCTTTTTTGACCAGTCCAGAAGGGCCTTTTGGGCGTAAGCTTCCGCATGCTTCCAGGTATGGGTCCTGATCAGGCCGACCCGCCAGGGTCTGTTATCGGGCTTCTGCTGCCTGGGGCGGTCATGGAAGGCGCGGTAACTGAACGGGTAGTTGGGACCATGGATACGGATGACGTCGAACACCCTTGCAAGGTCAACGAACCTCGCGGTAAAGAATCCGATCGTGTCCAGGCTGTCGGTTGTTTTCAGCATGCCGGTACGCGGGATAAGGCCGAAAGACGGCTTGCAGCCATACACACCGCAAAAGCTTGCCGGCCGAACTATCGAGCCTGCCGTCTGGGTGCCGAGGGCGGCAGGCGCCATTCCGAGGGCAACTGCCACCGCGGAGCCGCTTGACGAGGTGCCTGGGGTGAGTTTGTCGTCATGGGGGTTCAGTGTTTTGTCGAGCGTATGGACGGCGAACTCCGCGGTCACGGTCTTTCCGGGTATCAGTCCTCCCGCCTGCTTGAGATAGTAAACAACCCGCGCGTCATTTCCCGGCGTGAAATCCTTCCAGATGGGGCTCCCCATCTGCGTCGGGAAATCAACGGTGTTATAGATGTCCTTGATCCCGATCGGAATGCCTTCGAGGGGCCTGATAGCGGAACCCTTCTTCAGCCGTTTGACAGTTTCTTTCGCCTGTTCGAGGAGACGTTCCTCGTCAAAAACGACCCATGCCTTATAACGTTCCTCGAATTTCTTTACCCGAGTGATGCAGGCGCGCGCCACATCAAGAGGGTCGAGGGTCTTCTCTTTGAACCCCGTGTGTATTTCCGCCATCGTCTTGTCAATGAATAGATTGTCGTTCATGGGGAACCTTTCGCTTATTCCGTCTCACGTGGGTCCTTCTGGCCCCGTTTTTTATCGATCAGCTGCTGCACGAAGGGCTTTATCGTCTCGCTGTTCGGCCTGCTCTTGCTGTGAACGGGCAGTTCGACATCGCCGATTTTCTTGTGACGCAGCGACTTCATGGTCCGATAAAAATCATCCTCACTCATTCCGGTGACCTGCAGATAATAATCGAGCGCCTCAGGCCGTTCCGAGTCGAACTGCTTCGCGAGACTGAAGCCTTCTTCCCGCGTCAACAGGCCGTTCCGTACATCGAGGCTTGCATGGAACGTGGCGCGGCCATATCCGCGCTTCAAATAACAGGTGAAGTCGTGCAGACCGGGCATGATGCACTCGGCGCTCTTGTATCCCTTGTAGGTGCCCTCGATCTCCGTCTCTTTCCAGCCATAGGTGTCCCGCACGAACTCGGTTTGGCGTTCGTCGTCCCAGAAGATGTAGTCGCCGAGATGGATCCCGAACACGCCGACGCGGTTGATCTTTTCAACGGAGGGAAGCTGGAACGGGTACAGGTCCCGTTCCGCAAGATAATCGCAGACCATCTCATCCGGCCGGAGCTTTGCGGAGACTTTGGTAAAGTAATCACGGTCGAACTTATGGGTGGGGCACTTATATGAGGCCCGTCCGGAGGATTCCGCGATGGATTCACCCCAGACGAGCAGCGGGATGTTGAACCTGACCGCGGCCTGGAGGGGGAACGCCCCGCATCCGGCGTGGCAGTGCCAGCAGGAATCGCCGATGCCCCCTAATGATCTTTTGGCAAGTCGGTTGATAAGTCCGCGGTTGGGCGTCATCATGATGTGATCGACGTTGAACTCCTGCAGCGCATTCTGGAGGTTGTACCAACCTGTTTCGCTGAACCAGTTGTGGTTGAAAGTGACCGCAAGCGGTTTCATGCCGTAGACCCTGGTCAGGACGTGGAGCTGGAACGTGCTGTCCTTGCCGCCGCTGATCGGAACGATGCAGTCATAGTTGCTGCCGGCTTTCTTTTTTGCCTCTTCCAGGATCGTCCTGAGCTGTTTCTCGCGTTGCACCCAGTCGATGTGTATCTTCTGCTCCGACGATACGCACGCCTGGCAGATCCCCAGCTCGTCGAAGGTGACGCCTTCCTGCGTTTCCGGTATGCAGCAGCGGATGCAATAGCGGATGTTGTTCAATAACGGTTTCCCGTCCGGGAGGTTGTCGTTCGTCATGTCCCAGTCACTCCTTGTTCTGCTTCATGAATTCTTCCCGTAAAATGCCGTATTCGAGGATGTCATGGTACTGGCCGTGCTTGAACATTGCCTTGCGCCTTTTTCCCTCTTTGACCATGCCGAGAGAGAGGGCCAGGCGCTGCATGGCGGTATTCTCGACAGATGTGCCGCAATAGATTCTCATAAGATTCATTTCCTGAAAGCCGTGTTTCAGCAGCAGACTGCCGGCCTCGCGGGAATATCCTTTGCCCCAATGGCCTTTCTCGCCCAGAAGAATCGCGAACTCGGCGCTGCGGTTGATGGCGTGGATGTTCTGCAGGGCGATATTGCCGATGTGCTGGTCCTTCTTCTTCAGAACGACGGCCAGCACGAGCGCCTCGCGGGCCCGCGAGGTGTTTCTGATGAATTCAGCCCCGCTCTCCCGGGAATAGGGGAAGACATGATGGGCGTTGAAGCGGCACACTTCGCCGTCGTTCAGCCACTGCACATAGTTCCCCTGGGCATCATCCTCCTGGAGGCCCCTGAGGTAAATGGTTTTGCCGATCAGGAAGGGCAGTTTCATACGATCTCCTTTCTATTGTCCCAGACTTTTTGGAATGCCTTCACCACGTCATCCAGGTCTTCCTTCGTCATACCCGGCTTCATCAGTTCGTGGGTAATGAGAATATCATAATGCATCTGTTCCGTCACCGGGCACAGGCCCTTGCGGTAATCAACACGGCCCTTGTACTTGTCACACGTCCATGGGCAGCCGGCATCGCCATAGGCGATCCGTTTTTGAAAGAGGGGGGCCAGATAGAGCGGCTTCACGTAACCCGCCCCGACCTTGACGCCTTCGGTTTCACGGAGCTCGGTAGGGGACAACTCGGCCTTGACCGCTTCCACGAACTTGTTCCGATGGATCCCCGCTTTGGTTTGATCATATTTGATGGGATGCAGGTAATAAGAATGAGTGCAATCCGGTCGGGTTTTAGCGGTCTCCAGACAGGGAATCCGTGACAATCCATCGGTGAGATATTTGATATTCCTGACTCTTTCATCCAGAAGCGGCCCCAGCTTTTTCAGCTGCTCGCAGGCAATCGCGGCGTCGAGCTCGGTCATGCGGTTATTGAAGCCGATCATATCGACGATCGCGTTATATCCCTTCGACTCGACCACCGCTTCCGCGTGGTTGCGGATCAGCCTCGCCCGCTCGGCAAGCTCGTCGTTGTCGGTCACGATCACACCGCCCTCGCCCGAGTGTATGTGCTTGTGATAATTGAGCGAGAAGATCCCAATGTCGCCGAGTGTCCCGGCAAACTTATCCTTGTATCGCGCGCCGGGGGCCTGGGCGCAGTCCTCGATTACGACAAGATTGTGTTTTTTGGCGATCGCATTGATCCTGTCCGCGTCGTATGGCAGTCCGAAAATATCGACAACAACGATGGCCCTGGTCCGCTCGGTGATGTTCCGTTCAATCGACTCGGCGGAGATGCAGAAGTGGTCCTCTTCGATGTCGGCGAACACCGGTATCGCGTTGAATATAAGCGGAGCGGTCGCGGACGCCGACATGGTATAGGGAGACACGATCGCCTCGTCTCCCGGGCCGAGGCCTGCGGCCCCGATAGCGCAATACAGGCCGGAGGTCGCGGAATTCACCGCGATGGCGTGTTTGACCTTGAAATATGCGGCCCAGTTCTTTTCGAACTGTCTGACCTCCGGGCCGCCGTAAAAATCCTCATGCCAGACACCCAGATAGCGCGACAGTATGCCCGATCCGATCACCCGGCCGGCCGCTTCCATCTCTTCCTTCCCGACGGTCCTGTGCGCCGGAAATTTCTTTGAGCGTATTTTTTGACCGCCGTTTATCGCTAATGCCGGCATAGATGCTCCTCCACGAGATGCAATACTCTTGCTATTGGATCCTGAATTACCGGAAAGTCGTATACGGGAAGTTTCCCCTCCTGTATGGCAGCTTGCAGCGCCTGCTTCAGCTCTTCATGAGTTGCAATGCTCTTCAAAACTCCTCTCCGTTCCAGCACAAAGGGGTTCTCCCGCTTTAGTCCGATCTGCACGCTGATGACCGGCTTCCCGATGATGACGGCCTCGATCAGGAGCATGGAGGACATGCCGCAGATGAGCTGTGAGGACCGTATCACATCCACGGGCGAGGATTCCCGGTCAACAAGGTAACGTACAGTGCTTCCCTCGCGGTGTTTCAGAATGTCATCATATGCGCCGGCGTCTTCCTTGGGATACAGCTTGATCAGGCAGGTGATCTTCCTGTCTGATTCCCTGGAACTCTGCTCAAGAGCGGCGGCGAGATTCAGAAATATGGACTTCTCCGTATATCCGAGGTACGGCTTATCAGGATCGTTGTTGTCATAGACCTTCGATATCGGCTCCGATGCGAAGGTTAAGAGGAAGTCAGAGTCCGCGATCCCGTGCCTGTTCCTGACACTATCTGATTTACCGGGTGAATTCCTGCTGCGAAGCAGAATTTCAAAGTAGGGATGTCCCGTAACAATCATTCTCGTATGCTCGATTCCGTCCTTGATGAGCGCCTGTTTCGCATAGTCGTCCATCACCAGGATCTTCGTCGGCTGAAAGGGATGTGTCCTGTCCGCATGATATTGGGCGAGATCCGCCACTCCATAGGGAGAGAACCGCACTCCATAATTGACCCAGTGGTCAAGTATCGCAAAGGAGGGGATCCCTTTTTTCTCCGCAACGCTCCAGATATATTTCTCCGTGAGGTCGTCAGCACTCGTCCCGGTAATAATAAAATCCGGTCTTACCTTTTGCAGAAAGGTTTGGATATCCTCCCTTGTTATTGTTCCCCCACTGATTGGGATGGCAAGGCTGACCAGACCATTTCTCTCATAGACACCGCGTGCTGCATCTTTTCCGAATAGAAGTACTGTATAGCCCCTGTCCCTCAGGGGTCCCGCAAGGGGCCAGACCGCATTGGCGCCTCCCGGGTCCCTTGCAAAAAGCAGCACGGTGTTACCCATTGTGGTCCCTTATCATCACGGAAGTCTTCATGGTCTCATAGGCATCGTCAAGAGGGGAACGCAAAGCAACTGAACCGGTCAAATAGTCATAAATGTTCTCCGCGGCAAAATATGCGGCCTTGCCGAGCGACGTGCCGGTTTCCCGCACCCGGGTGATGTTTCGATAGCCTTGAAATATCTTATCGTCGAGGACGTCATATTCTTCGATCGCAAAACCGGAGTCCTTGATCCGTATCCTCTTCCGTTCAAAGAGGAGGTCGAGTTCGAAAATTGTATAGAGGCCGCAGTCTATGCATTGCAGATGGAACGGTTTGCCTCCCACGAAGGTTAATACCGCTGCAACGGACGGATCATCCGAATAAAAATCATTGAACCTGTTGACCTGCCGCGCTGCCGTGATTTCGCCGATGAGATAGCGCAGGAGGTCCACGAGATGGGACCCATTATGCAGGATTCCCTTGCCGTAATAACCGCTGCCTGACAGATATTCACCGTACCGGTTCTGCCGGATATCCTCCTGCAGCCTGATGAACTCGGGAACGAACCTGCGCGTATAGTTTACCAGCACAGGGGGTTTCTTCTCACGATACAATGCTAGGACCTCGTCCGCCTCCTTCATGGTCTTAGCGAGCGGCTTCTCGCAAAAGATAAGCTTTACCGGCATGTCCGCGAGTTTGCGCAACGCATCAACGTGATGCTCGTCGGGGACCGCAATGCTGACGATATCCATATCCTGGCGGGAAAAAGCGCTATCAATGGTCGAGAAAGCGCCGCCTCCCCAGAGCTCAGCCGCTCTTTGCGCTTTTTTTACGTCCACATCCACAAAACCAGCGATCCGGAACCCCTTGTGCCGGGAAAAAGCATGG
>Ga0334722_10000489_pt1 | contig 58033 bp, 43 predicted proteins | sample C3_bottom_MG_FD_207210 | JGI IMG/M metagenome (GOLD analysis project Ga0334722, IMG submission 207210) | Sediment microbial communities from Yellowstone Lake, YNP, Wyoming, USA - C3_bottom | ecosystem: Environmental > Aquatic > Freshwater > Lake > Sediment | place: USA: Wyoming | collected... | reverse complement strand
TCCACATACAGCACCCGCTGCCCGGCAGCAGGAGGGCTCTGCACCAGAGCGTCTTGCTCCGCTTTGACCGCCCCCTCGTCAGCCGCGGGGAAATACAGCGCGAAGCTCGAACCCTTGCCCGGAGCGCTCTCCACCGTCACCGCCCCACCATGGCTTTTCATGATCCCGTGCACCATCGACAGCCCCAGGCCCGTGCCCTCGCCCACCGGCTTGGTGGTGTAAAACGCATCGAATATGCGCTCCCGCGTCGCCGCATCCATGCCGCAACCGCTGTCCGTCACCGTCACGCGCGCATAACGCCCCTGCCCCAGGCCGGGAATGCCAGACGCGAGTTCCTCGTCCACCTGCACCGCCTCCAGCCGGTATTCGATCGCCCCGGCGCGCGGTCCGATGGCGTAGGCCGCGTTGGTGGTGAGATTCACGATCGCCTCGTGGATCTGCCCCGCATCGGCCAGCACGCCGGGCGTTTCAGAGTCAAATTTCCTGGTCAGCGAAATGCCGGCGGGCAGCGTCGAGCGCAGCAGCTGGAGCACCTCGCCCGCCACCGCGCCCAAATCCACCACCGTCCGCTGGACCTCCTTCGGGCGCCCGAACGCCATGATCCGGCGCACCAACTCGCCCGCGCGCGCGCTGGCCTTGCGGATTTCCCCCAGGCTCTCCGCCGCAATGTGATCCGGCCCCACGTCTTCGGCCGCCAGATCGCCGTTTCCCTGGATCCCCGCCAGGATGTTGTTGAAGTCGTGCGCTATCCCACCGGCCAGCGTCCCCAGTGACTCCAGTTTCTGCGCCCGCAGATGCGCCTGCTCCAGGCGCTTCCTCTCGGTGATGTCCTGATGAAAAGCCAGATAGCACATCCGGCCTTCGATTTCGATATTGCTTGCGGTGACGTTGAGAGGGAAGATGTGCCCGTCCTTGTGGACGTGTTCGACCTCGAAGCGGACGGTTTCACCGGCCTGAATGCGACGCACGATGTCGGCGCGGTCTTCCAGCGTCCTCTGCCTGAGTACGTCCAGCGCCGTGATGTCCATGCGCCTGAGATCGTCCACCGTCCAGCCGTGCATCTCGGCAAAGGCTTTGTTGACGTCGAGTAATTTGCCGTCACGGGTCATCACCATGAGGCCCTCATTCGCCTGGTCGAACAAGTCGTGGTAGCGTCGTTCGCTTTCACTCAGCGCGTCCCGCGCTTTCTTGCGCTCGGTGATATCGCGCGCGGAGTTGAATACCGCCATTCCGCCGTCCAGCTCGAGGGCATGGCCGGTGACTTCAACGTCGAGAATGCGTCCGTCCTTGCGCCGGTGCCTGGTCTCGAACACCGAGCGCGCCCCCTTCACCAACTGCTCCACGACAACTTGCTTCAATTCCCGCGGGGACCACTGCGCGTCCCACAGCGCAACATTGGCGCCAAGGAGTTCCCCGCGGGAGTAGCCCAGCATCTCGCAAAACGAATCACTGACTTCCAGCACATTCCCATCGGCGTCGAGGATGTGCACGCCGTCGCTCGCGTTGCGCAGAAATACCTCGTTGCGATGGCTCTCGCGCGCGAGTCTGGCGTTGGTCGTCGCCAATTCCTTGGTGCGCTCTGTCACCATCGTCTGCAATTCCTTGCCGAATTCGAGCAATCTAGCGTTGCGTTCTTCGAGCTGTTCCTTCTGCCAGCGATTCTCCAGGCTGGTCGCAACCGAGTTGGCGAAATTCATCACAAACGGTTCGTAGGCGGAAAACGCCTTTTGTTCCGCCGGGCTCGCGCCAACCAAGAGATAGCCATAATCCCCGTCCAGCGTGCGCAGGCCATAGGCGCGCAGATCCCCGCGCGCGGCCAAGGCGCAGGGAATGCGGGACGCAGCATCGAACCCGGGTGGTTGCGAACAGGCGGCGCATTCGGCGTGCGGCAAATCCCCCAGGGTTCTACCGACACCGCGCACACAGACCGCGCACGCGGCCCCCCGGTACACCGTTCTCAGCACCTCTAGTGCGAATTCCGCGGTCTTGTGTGTTGTGGTCAGCGCGGGAAGGATGCCGACTGCCGCCAGCAATTGGCCGAGAACCTGCGGATCCACGCCATTGACGCGGTCCGCAGCCCCGCGGTTGTCAGGCGCCGTGTACGCCCTCATGGTGTTTCAGGAGATTGGTCGGTTTGATGTAATACGGGTTGTGCACGATCTGGCCATGGACCACCATCATCGGGTGCACCCTCAGCGCCTGCATCAGCGTAGCGCCGTCAAACCGGTTCGCGTCGTACTGGCACATGGAGACGATCGGAATGTCAAGGCAGACCTCGTTTACCTTGGCCTCATATTCCATCAGGCGTTCCGAACCGGGCATCCCGTTCAGCGCCCAGGCCATTTCGCCGGTCATACGGACGCCGGCATATTTGCTTGCCATCGCCTGCTGATAAAAACCGCCAAATCCCGCGAACAATACGTCGGGGTCAAAATGCCCGTGGGGGCAATAGGTATGCTCTGCCCCGGCCAACGCAAAAGGCGCGGCCGCATCGCCCTCGGGAACAGCAACTCCCAATTCCTTCAGCCAATTCTTGACTTCGGCCAGGGACTTATTTTCGGCAAAATAGGACACATGCTCGCCCGAGCTGATACCGCTTTCCAAAAAGCGGCTGATCACTTTCCTGCGTTCGGCTTCATCGCTATAGATGAAACACATGTGCGTGCCTTCCGGAAATGTTTCCTCCGTAAAGCCCATGTTAACTAGTCTGCGCGCGGCTGCCATGAGATAGAGAGATCCCCGTTATGGTTGATGTTCAGCGAACGGCCTAATATTTTAACTCTGCCTACGGAGACAGCATGGTAAAAGATTGTGAAAAAAACCACTCACCGAACACACGCGGAAAAGGCCCCCACTTCGAGCCTATGCCGGACCAGCCCCGCCATGATCATAACGGCAAGGCGTTTGATCCAGTTCACATCCGATCCGACAAGCTAATACACGATATCCGCCCGGCGTTCGGGCGGTGCTCCGGCCGCAGGCCGTTTCGCCGCCGTCCGTCGATGCTAATTCTTCACCGACATTCCCAGCCGCTCGATCAGGGGCTTTTCTTCCTCTATCGTCTTTTTCGCGAACTTGGTGTAGTCCTCTCCGTTCATGTAGATCACGGGCTGGTCGAATTTTTCCAGCATCGCCAGGACTTTCGGATCGTCCATCGCCTTCTTGAACGCGTCGTGCAGGATCTTCACGACCTTCGGATCCATGCCTTTCGGCCCGCCGAAACCGTAGGGCGAGTCGGAAACGGTGTGATAGCCCGCATCCAGCAGCGTCGGCACCTGCGGCCAGCGCTTGGTGCGTTTGCTGCCGTAGGTCGCGAGTAGGCGCGCCTTCCCGGAGTCAACGTGCGGCGCCCAGCCGGTCGAATCCGAGAGGGACATGGTGTGACCGCCGAGCAGGCTTTGCATGTTTTCGGCGAAACCCTTGAACGGTATGTGCGAGAGCTTGATGCCGGCTTCGAGCGCGAACTGCTCGACCGCGAGGTGCGGCGTCGTCCCGGTACCGGGGGTGCCGTAGGTCATTTTGTCCGGATTCGCCTTGGCGTAGGCGACATACTCGGCCAGGGTCTTCCACGGCGCGTCGGCCCTGACTATCAGGCCGAAGGTGTAGCCGGTGACGTTGATGATGTAAGTGATGTCCTTGAGCGGATCGAACGGCGTCTTTTGCATCAACGGCAGGCGGAACACGCTGATCGGCAGTTGCGTCAGCGTGTAGCCGTCGGGCTGGGCATTCACCATCACACCGGCGCCTATGGTCCCGGAAGCGCCGGGCCGGTTTTCGATGATCACCTGCTGGCCGAGTTGCTTGCCCACGGACTCCGCGAAGGCGCGCATGACGAGGTCGGATGACCCACCCGCAGGCCAGGGACAGATCAGCGTGATCGGTTTGGTGGGGAACTGCTGGGCCAGGGCCGGCCCGGCAGCAAGCACCAGCAACAAAACAACGCCACGCAGCAACTGTTTCAACATGACTGGGTCTCCTCTTCGGTTGATTTCGTGCCCGATTGTAGACCAGCACACGCGGGTCCGCTCACGAAGTCCAGATCCGTAGTTCTATTGGCGTGTTGCCGCGCCGCCGTCAATCGCGCAGCACCAGCCGGCAGCAAGGCCTGCCCTGGGGAATATAATAGGAACTGTACTGTTTACCGTGCATGACGATGAAACATTCCCGCCGCGCCGTGGCAGCAACCGCCCTTTTGGCGTGCCTGGTGTCTTGCGCGCCTACGATTCCGGTTCGCCCTGGACAATCCGAAACGGAAGTGGTCGCGCGCCTGGGCCGGCCGACCCATGTCTATCAGGACGGCGCGAGTCGCTTGCTGGAATACACGCACGGCCCGATGGGGCAGGCGACCGAAATGGCGCGGATCGGGCCGGACGGCACGCTGGTCTCGTATGAGCAGGTGCTGACCGTGGAGAAATTTGCCACGATCAGGCTAGGGGAAGCGGACAAGGAAACAGTCCTGCGTACCATAGGCGCGGCCAGCGAAACGCGGTTCTTCCGGGCGTCCGGGCTGGAGGAATGGTCTTATCCGTTCAAGGAACAGGGCATCTGGGATTCCCTGATGGCGATCTATTTCGACCAGGCGGGCATCGTGCGCAAGCTGCAGAACGGGCCTGATCCCAAGTTCGATACAGGCGCATTTCCGCAATAGATCCAGCTACTCTTCGAGCCCTTCTAGCGGCTTGCCTAATTGCACCAGAACCCAGTTCACGAAACCGAAGACCAAGACCGTAAACAGTATAGGCACCCATGCGCCAACTTCTGCAGCCTGCCCCTCATTCGCGACGTGTCCGCTCACAGCGTAAGCGGCACCAGTAGCCAGCAGGGTTATCGTAGCAACAGCGGCAGCAAGCAAGGCTTTCATAGGATCTCCGTCGATGGGACTTGACGCGAATCTACGCGGAGGTTCAGGGATGGTCTGTGCGGTGGCGAACGATTGCTCGTCTGATCGAGCGGGATGGTGTCGGTCTCGCCTGAAGGCGATCCCGACATCCCTAGGCGCGATACGCCTCGGGACCATCGGGACGCTTAGGCACCCCGATGTCCTGCGCAGCGTCCCTCGGACGCCGCTGGTCGAACCGGCGGGTTCTCGAAGTACCGACCATCGCTGCCAATAAAAATGCCCCACGCGGGGGCATTTTTATTGGCGGAGAGAGCGGGATTCGAACCCGCGATACGGTTTAACCCGTATACACGCTTTCCAGGCGTGCGCCTTCAACCGCTCGGCCACCTCTCCTGCTATTTCGGGAAGGTGCGCAGCTTACGCGATAAGCCTTTGCGAGGCAAGGAGAAACCGCCCCGCACCTCGGGAAAACCGCTTACGAAACCGGCTGTTTGAGTTGCTCCAGGATCGCCGGATTCTCCAGAGTCGACACGTCTTGCGAGATCTCCTCGCCTTTGGCGATCGAGCGCAGCAGGCGGCGCATGATCTTGCCCGAGCGCGTCTTCGGCAGGTTGTCGCCGAAACGGATGTCCTTGGGTTTGGCGATTGCGCCAATTTCCTTGCCCACCCATTCGCGCAACTCCTGCGCCATCTTGTGCGCTTCGGCGCCGGTCGGGCGCGGTCCTTTCAGCACAATGAATGCGCACACCGCTTCCCCGGTCAGTTCGTCGGGCCGCCCCACTACTGCGGCCTCGGCCACGAGCTTGGTGTTCGCCACCAGCGCCGATTCGATTTCCATCGTGCCGAGGCGGTGGCCCGACACATTCAGCACGTCGTCGATGCGGCCCATGATGCGGAAGTAGCCCTCGAGGTCGCGGCTGGCACCGTCGCCGGCGAGGTAATACTTGCCCTGGAAATCCTCCGGGTAATAGCCCTTCTTGTATCTCTCCGGATCGCCCCAGATGGTGCGTATCATCCCCGGCCAGGGCCGCTTGATCACCAGGATCCCGCCTTTGCCCCACTCCACATCCTGTCCGGTTTCATCCACGATCGCGGCCATGATGCCCGGCAGCGGGAAGGTGCAGGAACCGGGCTTCAGCGGCGTCACGCCGGGCAGCGGCGTGATCATGTGCCCGCCGGTTTCGGTCTGCCACCAGGTATCGACGATGGGACAGCGCGACTCGCCCACCACGGTGTAGTACCACATCCACGCCTCGGGGTTGATCGGTTCGCCGACCGTACCGAGTATGCGCAGCGACTTGAGATCGTATTTCTTCGGCAGATCGCCGCCGGCCTTGATGAGGGACCGGATCGCGGTCGGTGCGGTGTAGAACACCGATACCTTGTGGTCCTGGATCATTTTCCAGAAGCGCCCCGCATCCGGGTAGGTCGGCACCCCCTCGAACACCACTTCGGTGCCGCCCACGGCCAGCGGCCCGTAGCAGACGTAAGTGTGGCCGGTCACCCAGCCGACGTCGGCAGTGCACCAGAACACGTCGGTGGGCTTGTGATCGAACACCCATTTCATGGTGAGCACCGCCTGCAGCAGATAGCCGCCGGTGGAATGCTGCACCCCCTTGGGCTTGCCCGTGGAGCCGGAGGTGTAGAGGATGAACAGCGGATGCTCGGCGTTGACCCAGGTCGGCTCGCAGGTATCGGCCTGCCCTTTGGTCAGTTCGTGCCACCACTGGTCGCGCGGCGCGCTCATCGCGATCGCGCTGCCGGTGCGCTGGTACACCACCACGCTCTTGATGCTGTCGCAGCCGCCCAGGCCCAGGGCTTCATCGACCACGGGTTTGAGCGGAATTTCCTTGCCGCCGCGCAGCTGGCCGTCGGCGGTGATCACCGATACCGCGCCGGCGTCGATGATGCGCTCGTGGATGCTCTTGGCGGAGAAGCCGCCGAACACCACCGAGTGCGTGGCGCCGATGCGCGCGCAGGCCTGCATCGCCACCACGGCCTGGATCGACATCGGCATGTAGATCAGAACGCGCTCGCCTTTCTTGATGCCCAGAGCTTTCAGGCCGTTGGCGAACCGGCACACGTCGTGATACAGCGCCTGGTAGGTGATTTTCGTGACTTTGCCGTCGTCGGCCTCGAAAATGATCGCGACCTTGTCGGCGTTGCCGTTCTGCAGGTTGCGCTCGAGGCAATTGTAGGAGGCGTTCAGCTCGCCGTCGTGAAACCACTTGAAGAAAGGCGCATTCGATTCGTCGAGCACTTTGGTGAAGGCTTTGTGCCACAGCAGGTTTTCCTTTGCCAGCCGCCCCCAGAATCCCTCGAAATCGCGTTCCGCTTCGTTGCACAAGGCCTGGTAAGCGGCCATGCCGGGCACATTGGCCTGCTTGATGAAATCCGCCGAAGGCGGGAACACCCGGGTTTCGTTCAGTACCGATTCGATCTGCGCAGACATGACAACGGTCTCCTCTTCCCTATGCTGAGTAACCAAGGGCCAAATGGCGATTGTGTTTGGAATTATGGGAAGCCAGCCTTACAGGACGCTTACGCTCGGGCGGCCTCGCGCAAATCAAAACACTAATCGGGGATTTTGTAAAGGCGGCCCAGGCAGCCGCCGGCGCGGCATGCAGCTGCGGCTCCATGCCGCGTTGACGCAGCGCACGCAAAGATGGTAACTTTCGGCGCACCTGATGCGGCGCAACAAACCCGGCGTACGCACGCTTTCCCACCATTTTTCCCCGCCACGCTGAAATCACTATGACCCGACCTCTAGACGGCATCGTCGTCGTCGCCCTGGAACATGCCATCGCCGCCCCGCTCGCCACGCGGCATCTGGCCGACAACGGCGCGCGCGTGATCAAGATCGAGCGCCCCGGGAGCGGCGACTTCGCGCGCGCCTACGACCAGCGCGTGCGCGGCCTGGCCTCGCATTTCGTCTGGACCAACCGCGGCAAGGAAAGCGTCACGCTGGACCTGAAGCACGCGCAGGCGCTGCCGGTGCTGCACCGCCTGCTCGAGCGCGCCGACGTCTTCGTGCAGAACCTGGCCCCGGGCGCGGCGGCCCGCCTCGGATTGGACGCCGCATCGATACACCGCATCAATCCGCGCGTCGTCGTCTGCGGCGTTTCCGGCTATGGCGAGGGCGGACCGTATCGCGACAAGAAGGCCTACGACCTGCTGATCCAGGCCGAAGCGGGATTTCTCTCGATTACCGGCAACGGCGAGGACATGGCCAAGTCGGGCATTTCGATCGCGGACATCGCCGGCGGAATGTACGCCTACAGCGGCATTCTGAACGCGCTGCTGCTGCGCGCGCGCACCGGCAAGGGCAGCAATATCGAAGTGTCGCTGCTCGACTGTCTGGCCGAGTGGATGGGCTATCCGCTGTACTACGCGTTCGACGGCGCGGCCCAGCCGGCGCGCACCGGCGCCATGCACGCGACCATCTATCCCTACGGGCCGTTCCAGGCCGGCGACGGCAAGACCGTGATGATCGCGATTCAGAACGAACGCGAGTGGGTGCTGTTCTGCGACAAGATACTCGGCGCGCCGGAACTCGCGCGCGATCCGCGCTTCGAATCGAATGCCGCGCGCAGCAGCAACCGGCAGCAGCTCGAACCCATCCTGCACCAGCGGCTGGCGCAATTGAGCGCGGCCGAGCTGATCGCACTGCTGGATGGCGCGAGCATCGCCAACGCCTCGGTCAACTCGCTCGAAGGTCTGCGCCAGCACCCGCAATTGAGCGCGCGCGGGCGCTGGGCCGAAATCGCCTCGCCCGCGGGGCCCCTGCCCGCCCTGCGGCCGCCGCCTTTGTCCGACGCGTATACCCCGGCGATGGGAGACATACCGGAGCTGGGCGCGCACACCGACCGGGTGCTCGCGTGGCTGGGCTATGGCGAGCACGAAATCGCGGCGCTGCGCGGCGGCGGTTTGATCTAGCGCAAACCGCCGCCGCACGCGCCGATTTGCGGCACGACAAAGGTGGTAAGATTTCCCGACAGCTGGATCGGGCGATCCAGCAAATGCCGGCAGTGCCGGCGCGCATTGCGACTGCGATCCACACTGCCACTGCAATCCCTATTGCCACTGCCATCCGCCTTATCAATCCAGCGAGACCAACATGACATCCATCAAGCAGGAAGACCTGATCCAGAGCATTGCCGACGCGCTGCAGTTCATCAGCTACTACCACCCGAAGGACTACCTCGCCCACTTGGGCCGTGCCTACGAGCGCGAGCAATCGCCTGCGGCCAAGGACGCGATTGCGCAAATCCTCACCAACTCGCGCATGTGCGCCGAGGGCCACCGCCCCCTGTGCCAGGATACCGGCATCGTCAACGTGTACCTCAAGATCGGCATGGACCTGCGCTGGGACGGCTTCAAGGGTTCGATCACCGACGCGGTAAACGAAGGCGTGCGCCGCGCCTACACCCATCCGGACAATACGCTGCGCAGTTCGGTGCTGGCCGATCCGTTATTCACGCGCAAGAACACCAAGGACAACACGCCGGCCGTGGTGCACATGGAAGTGGTTCCCGGCAATATGCTCGAGGTCACGGTCGCGGCCAAGGGCGGCGGCTCGGAGGCAAAATCGAAATTCGCCATGCTCAACCCGTCGGACTCGGTGGTGGACTGGGTGCTGAAAACCGTGCCAACGATGGGCGCGGGATGGTGCCCCCCGGGGATCCTCGGCATCGGCGTGGGAGGTACCGCTGAAAAAGCGATGATGCTGGCAAAGGAAGCGCTGATGGCGCCGCTGGACATGCACGAACTGCTTGCGCGCGGCCCGAAGAACAAGATTGAAGAGCTGCGCATCGAGCTCTACAGCAAGATCAACGCCCTGGGCATCGGAGCGCAGGGCCTGGGCGGCCTGTCCACCGTGCTCGATGTCAAGATCAGCGATTATCCGACCCATGCCGCCAACAAGCCGATCGCGATGATTCCGAATTGCGCCGCCATGCGCCACGCGCACTTCGTGCTCGACGGTTCCGGCGCAGTCGCGCTCGATCCGCCTTCGCTCGATGACTGGCCCAAGGTCACCTGGACGCCCGCCGTAGGCGCCAAGCGCGTCAACCTGGATGCACTGACGCCGGCCGAAATCGCAGGCTGGAAGCAGGGCGAGACCCTACTGCTGTCGGGAAAGATGCTCACCGGCCGCGACGCCGCGCACCAGCGCATCCAGGAAATGCTGGCCAAGGGCGAGAAGCTGCCGGTGGATTTCACCAACCGCGTGATCTACTACGTCGGCCCGGTGGATCCGGTGAAAGGCGAAGTGGTCGGACCGGCCGGCCCCACAACCGCGACGCGCATGGACAAATTCACCGAGATGATGCTGGCGCAGACCGGACTGATCGGCATGATCGGCAAATCCGAGCGCGGCCCGGTGGCAATCGAGGCGATCAAGAAGCACAAAGCCGCCTACCTCATGGCCGTCGGCGGCGCCGCCTACCTCGTCGCCAAGGCGATCAAGAAATCGCGCGTGCTCGCCTTCGGCGACCTCGGCATGGAGGCAATTTATGAATTCGAGGTGAAGGACATGCCGGTCACCGTGGCGGTGGACTCCGGCGGCAACTCGGTGCACAGCACCGGCCCGGCGGAATGGGAAAAGCGAATCAGGGAATTCAAGATCCCGGTTGCCGTCGCGTGACCCATCAATGCGTCATTGCCTAATTCATGGCCCCCGCAATTGAAGAGTTGCGATGTTGCGCGGACGAAAACCCGTCCGCGCGGATCGCCGATTGAGCACGGATGATGAACCCATCCATGCTCAATCGGCAATCTTGTATAGACCCCCGCATCGCGCTTGCTGTTAACCGTAACCGCATTTTTGGTACGGATGGTGTTTATCCGTACCAAAAATGCGGTTGGCGCGCGCGAGCGCGCAATGCCTCCGCTCCCGGCATGCGACGGCATCCAACGCCGTGTATGACTTGTTCTTGCGAAGTTGACTAGCGTTGCACGGCAAACCCTTCCCGCGGTGGTTGAGCATCGCAATCCTGATGGTCATCGCGACCACCTTCGGCAGCAACCACATCGCCGCCCGCTATGCCATCGATCACGGCGTCAATATCACCACCGCGGTGGCGGCACGCTCCATCGGCGCGGCGCTGTTCGTCGGTGCGCTGGTTCTCCTCAGCCGCGTGCCGCTGGCGCTGCCAGCGGCGACGCGCTGGCGTGCCGTCGCGATCGGCGCGCTCATCGCGGTGCAAAGCTACTGCATCTATTCGGCGGTCGCGCGCATCCCGGTAGCGCTCGCCCTGCTCGCCTTCAACACCTTTCCGATGATGTTCTCGCTGGTCTCCTGGGCTGCAGACGGCGCGCGCCCCGGACGGCGCGCGCTGATCGCGATGCCGATCGCGCTCGTCGGACTGGCGCTCGCGCTCGATGCCTTCGGCGCACACGGCAACCTCGCCGACCGCTGGTCCGAGATCGGCGCCGGTGTCGGCTTTGCACTGGGCGCAGCGGTGTCGTTCGCCGCGGCGCTGTACTTGACTTCGCGCTGGCTCAAGGACCTGGACGGACGGCTGCGCACGCTGCTCACCATGAGCACCGTCGCGGTGCTGATGCTGGCGGCGGGCGTGATCGCAGGCAATCTGGCGTTGCCGTCGAACCCGGGCGGATGGCTCGGCCTCGGCCTGCTCATGCTGTTCTACGGCACGGCATTCACCGCCTTGTTCGTGCTGCTGCCGCGCCTCGATGCCCTGAACAACTCGGCGGCCCTCAATTTCGAACCGATCGCGGTGCTGTTTCTCGCCTGGCCCATACTCGGGCAGGGCGTCGCGCCGCGGCAGATCCTGGGCGCGCTGGTCGTGGTCGGCGCGGTGATCGCCCTGGGCACGGAAAAGCATTAGTCGATTTCGAAGGGATGCCTCCCCTCTTTTTGATATAAGCTCCTAGTGTCCTGAGTCATCAATTCGCTGACAAAATGCGCCAGTTCGCCGCCATGCTTTGTCGCGCTCCTCGCCGGGTGCCCAACCCTGTCTCGTCGCGCTTCGCGCCTGGCAGCGAACGTGGCGCATTTTGGCTACCGCTTGTAGCTACGGCGAATATCGTTCAACGAATTAACGACTCAGGACACTAGCGCATGGGTCCTCCAGCAGACACGCATCTCATCGCCATCCGCCACGGCGAAACCGAGTGGAACTGCGTCGGCCGATTCCAGGGACATCTCAACAGCGAACTCAACGCCGAGGGCCGCTCGCAGGCGCAGGCACTGGGCGCGCGCCTGGCCGCCGAGCGCTTCGATCTGCTGCTCTCCAGCGATCTCGGCCGGGCGTTGCAGACCGCGAGCGCCATCGCCATGCACACCGGACACGAGATCCTGGTCGATGCGCGCCTGCGCGAACGGCGCATGGGAATCTTCCAGGGATTGACGCCGACCGAGGTGCAGGAACGCTATCCGGAGGACTATGCCCGATTCAAGTCCCATGACCCCGACTACGTGATCCCGGAGGGGGAAAGCGCGCGCCAGTTGTTCCGGCGCTGCGTCACCTGTTTCACCGAACTCGCCGAGCGCCATGCCGGACTGACGCTGGCCACCGTCACCCACGGCGGCGTGCTCGCCATGCTCTACCGCCACGCCAGGGCGATGCCGCTGGAGGCGCCGCGCGACTTTCCTTTGCACAACACCGGGGTCAATCGTTTCCGCCACCGTCAGGGCGCCTGGGAATTGCAGAGCTGGGGCGATATCGCCCACCTGGATCATGCGCTGGACGACCCGGAATAGGCGCGGCGGACGCGCGAGCGCCGGTCGCCGGCGTCGGGCCGCAATGTTAAACTGCCGAGTGAAAAATCACAAATCCACAGTATTCGCGAACCTGAGGAGCCCGCCATGACCTTGTACACCACCGAAGCCGTTCGTAGTGTAGCTTTAGTCGGCCACGGCGCCGCCGGCAAGACCACCCTGGCGGAAGCGCTGCTCGCGCGCGCCGGCGCGATCAAGTCGGTCGGCAGCGTGGAGCGCGGCAGCACCGTCTGCGACTACGACCCGCTGGAGAAGACCTACGGTCACTCGCTCAACGCAGCGCTGGTCAATTTCGCCTGGCGCGATACCCGCATTCATCTGATCGACACGCCCGGCTATCCGGATTTCGCCGGGCAGGCGATAGGCGCGCTCGCCGCAGTGGACACCGCCGCCGTGGTGATCAACGCGCAGACCGGGATCGAACTCGCCACGCGGCGCATGATGAAGTGGGCGCAGGCGCGCAAGCTGTGCCGCATGATCGTGATCAACAAGATAGACGCGGAGAACGTCAACCTGCCGGCGCTGCTCGCCAATATCCAGGAAACCTTCGGCAAGGAGTGTCTGCCGATCAATCTGCCCGCCCACGGCGGCAAGGACATCGTCGACTGTTTTTTCAATCCGGACGGCGAATCCGATTTTTCCTCGGTCAAGGCCGCTCACGCCGCGCTGGTCGACCAGGTGGTGGAGGTCGACGAGGCGTTGATGGCGCTCTACCTCGAGCAGGGCGAGATCAATCCGGAGCAACTGCACGCGCCGTTCGAGAAGGCCTTGCGCGAAGGCCACCTGATCCCGGTGTGCTTTGTCTCGGCCAGGAACGGCGCGGGGGTCGGCGAATTGCTCGACATATTCGCCGGGCTCGCGCCCAATCCCAGGGAAGGCAATGCACCGCCGTTCCTCAGGGGCGAAGGCGAGAACGCAGTGGAGTTCCACGCCGAGCCTGATCCGGCCAAGCACGTACTCGCCCATGTGTTCAAAGTCATCATCGACCCCTACGTCGGCAAGCTCGGCGTGTTCCGCGTGCACCAGGGCACGGTGAAGCGCGATGCGCAGCTGTTCGTCGGCAACGGCACGCGGCCGTTCAAGGTGGCGCACCTGTATCTGCTGCAGGGAAAAGAATATGTGGAGACCGATGCCCTGGTTCCGGGCGACCTCGGCGCCGTCTCCAAGGTGGAGGAAATCGAATTCGACGCGGTGCTGCACGATTCCCACGACGAGGATCATATCCATTTGCGGCCGCTGGAATTTCCCGCGCCGATGCACGGACTGGCGGTGGAGACGAAGAAAAAAGGCGACGAGCAGCGCCTGTTCGAAGTGCTGCACAAGCTGGAGCTGGAGGATCCGTGCTTTCGCATGGAACGCCATCCTTCGACCAACGAGACGGTGATCCGCGCGCTCGGCGAGCTGCACCTGCGCACCAAACTGGAAAAACTCACCCAGCTATACAAGCTCGAATTGGATACCAGGCCGCCGCGTATTCCCTACCGCGAGACCATCAGCCGCAAGGCCGATGGCCATTGCCGCCACAAGAAACAGACCGGCGGGGCCGGCCAGTTCGGCGAGGTATTCCTCAAGATCGAGCCGCTGCCGCGCGGCGCGGGCTACGAGTTCGTCGATCAGGTGAAAGGCGGCGTGATACCGACGGTGTTCATCCCGGCGGTGGAAAAAGGCGTGCGCATGGCGCTGGATGCGGGCGTGATCGCAGGCTACCCGGTGGAGGATCTGCGTGTCATCGTGTACGACGGCAAGAGCCACGCGGTCGACTCCAAGGAGATCGCTTTCGTTTCCGCCGGACGCAAGGCGGTGATCGACGCATTCTCCAAGGCCGCGCCCATCATGCTCGAGCCTATCGTGAACATCGATATCGACGCGCCCGAGGCCTACGTCGGCGACATGACCGCCGAAATCGCGTCCAAACGCGGCCAGATCACCGGCACGCAGCAGCGCTCGGCCGACATCATCAGCACCACCGGCCAGGTGCCGCTGGCGGAACTGGCCGATTTCCAGAATCGCCTGCGCTCGATCACCGGCGGACAGGGCTCGTACTCGGTCGAGTTCAGCCACTACGCGCAGGTGCCGGCGCAGATGCAGCAGCAGCTGATGTCGCAGCACAAGGCCGAACGCGAGGAAGAGTAAGCAGCGCCTTCGTCTTCGTGCAAGCGAGCTTGCGCCCCGAAGGAAGTCCCCTTGGGGGCGCAAGCTCGCTCCCGCAATCGATCGGTCCGAAGGTGCGGTCGGCGCGGATTTAACGGTAGACCAACGTGAATTACTTCACGTTTTCCCGCAGGTTTTCCCGCACGTTTTGTATCGAATTGTAAAGACTGCAACTCTTCGTAAGAGCGTTGGATATTGCCATCCACGTCGGGTTTAATCGACGCATGGGAGTCCATTTCGCACGAGGAGTCTGCCATGCAAACATTGCTGATCTATGTGATCGTCCTGCTCTCGGCCATCATCTGTGCAGTCGCAGGGTTCTGGTACTACAGCGCCGCCCGGGAGCGCAGGCAAAATATCGCGCCGCCGCCGATGGCATATCGTCCGGTCAGAAACGAGGCTTGGGATCGCGCGGTGCGAGCCGCCCGCAACCGAAACTGGTAGCTGGTCCGGCCGCCGCGCTCATGTGGCGGAAATAAACAGAACTTAGGCTACACGCACGCCGTCTTCGAATTTCTCGCCGGGATCGCCGCCGCCAAATGCGCTCGCCGGGTAGAATGCGCGAAAATCGGCATCCACCTTGGCATAAGGAAAATCCGACCAGACGCCGTGGTCCTTGACGTATTCCATGTGGCGCCGCTGCTGCGCGTCATAGGGCTGGAAGATCGCGTCCCCACGGCCGTCGAACTCCGTCGGCAACACGCCGAAGCGCGTGCACAATTCGATGTTGAAAGCCGGCGCCGCCTTCACCCACCGGCCCTCCAGGTACAGCACCGCATAGCCGTGGTGCATGAAATAGGTCGTGCCGCCCATCAGCGCCTTGAGTTTCTCCGTGGTCAGGTGGTTTACGACGTCGGAAAGGCCGATCGCGGCGGGGATGCCCAGCGCGCGCGCCGCGGCGGCAAGCAAAATCGCCTTGGGGATGCAATACGCCGATTTCGCCGACAGCACATGGCTCGCCACGTAAATGCCCGGCTCCAGGCGCATCGAAAACGGATCGTAGCGTACGCCGTCGCGCACCGCGTAAAACAATTTCACCGCACGCCCGATGTCGCTCGTTTCAGCGCCTGCCGTCTGCTCGGCGAAGCCGCGCACAGCGTCGCTGTCCGAGTCCAGAAAATGCGTGCTCTGCAGATACTCCGGGCCGGGGACCGGTTTGCTGCCTGATGGTGTATGAATCATAGGCCGGTATTGTAGCAAGTCCCCGGTCTATTTTTTTCCCGTCATCGCCTCCGGCTGCACCCAGGCGTCGAACTGCTCCGCCGTGACATGCCCCAGCGCCAGCGCCGCCTCGCGCAGCGTTTCGCCGTTCTGGTGGGCCCGTTTGGCGATTTCGGCCGCCTTGTCGTAGCCGATATGCGGGTTGAGCGCGGTCACCAGCATCAGCGAGTTCGCGAGCAGTGCCGCAATGCGCTCGCGCCTGGGTTCGATGCCCGCCGCGCAATGCGCATCGAAGCTGGAGGCGCCGTCGGCCAGCAAGCGCGCGCTTTGCAGGAAATTGTGGATGATCAGCGGCTTGAACACATTGAGTTCGAAGTTGCCCGACGCCCCGCCGATATTGATCGCGACATCGTTGCCCATGACCTGGGCGCAAAGCATGGTCAGCGCTTCGGCCTGGGTCGGATTGACCTTGCCCGGCATGATCGAGCTGCCCGGCTCGTTCTCCGGGATGGAGAGTTCGCCAATGCCGCAGCGCGGCCCCGAGGCCAGCCAGCGCACGTCGTTGCCGATCTTGGTGAGCGCAGCCGCAAGGGTCTTGAGTGCGCCGTGCGCGTGCACCAGCGCATCGTGCGCGGCCAGGGCTTCGAATTTATTGCGCGCCGTCACGAACGGCAAGCCGGTGTGGCGAGCAAGCGCCTTCGCCACACGCTGGCCGAATTCCGGATGCGCGTTCAAGCCGGTGCCGACCGCGGTTGCGCCCAGCGCGAGTTCGCATAAATGTGGCTGCGCCGCCTGCACGTGGGCGATGCCGTGCTCCAGCTGGGCGACGTAGCCGGAGAATTCCTGTCCCAGCGTCAGCGGCGTTGCGTCCTGCAGGTGGGTGCGCCCGATTTTGACGATGTCCGAAAATGCGGCCGATTTCGCCGCCAGCGTATCGCGCAGGCGGTGCAGCGCCGGCACCAGCGCGCCGCTGACCGCCTGCACCGCAGCCACGTGCATGGCCGTGGGAAAAACATCGTTCGACGACTGCCCACGGTTCACATCGTCGTTGGGATGGACCAGGCGCGCCTCGCCGCGCTCGCCGCCCATCAGTTCGGAGGCGCGGTTGGCGAGCACTTCGTTCATATTCATATTGGTCTGCGTGCCCGACCCGGTCTGCCACACCACCAGAGGAAACTCTTCGTCCCACTTGCCCGCGAGCACCTCGTCCGCCGCGGCGACGATGGCCTCGGCCTTGGACGCAGGGAGCGCGCCGAGTTCCGCATTCACGCTGGCGCAGGCACGCTTGACCAGTGCCAGCGCGAGAATCAGTTCGCGCGGCATGCGCTCGCCGGAAATGCGGAAATGCGCGAGCGAGCGCTGCGTCTGCGCGCCCCACAGGCGCGCCGCCGGAACTTCGATAGTGCCGAAAGTGTCGCGTTCGATGCGCTTTGCGGTCATGATTCCCTCCTATGATTTAGCGCGGACGAAAAGGCGTTCGCACAGATCGCCGATCTTGAACAATACTCCAAGTACTGACATTGATTTCATCCATAACCGTGTATTTGGTGCGGATGCGCTTTTCATCCGCACCAAATACACGGTTGGCGCGCGCAGCGCGCAATGGCCGTGCGCCGACCCGGCAGACGTAGGATGAAACCTCGAACTGCAGCGATCGAACTTGCGCGGACGGCGCCCCGTCCGCGCGGATCGCCGATTGCGCGCGGATGAAAAGCATATCCGCGCGCAATCGGTGATCTTGGATTAAAGCAACCCCAACCCGCTTTGCTTCTATCTGTACCAAAAACGCGGTTGGCGCGCCCTACGCCGGCTCAACCCGAAGCCAGATGGTCACCGGCCCGTCGTTGGTGAGACTCACCTGCATGTGCGCGCCAAAACACCCGGTTTCGACCGGGGCGTGCAAGGCCCGCGCCCGGGCGACGAAATAATCGAACAGGCGCTCGCCCTCCGCAGGCGCGGCCGCCGGAGTGAAACTCGGACGCATGCCCTTGTGCGTGTCGGCGGCGAGCGTGAACTGCGGCACCAGCAGCAAACCGCCCCGAACATCGCGCAGGCTCAGGTTCATTTTGCCCACAGCGTCGCCGAACACCCGGTAACCGAGCACACGTTCCAGCAGGCGGTCGGCTTCGCTCTCGCTGTCGCCGCGTTCGGCGCAGACGAGCACCATCAGGCCGGGACCGATGCTGCCGACGCTTGCCCCGTCGACCTCCACCCTGGCCTGCGCCACGCGCTGCAGCAACGCTATCATCGCGCGCTCAATCGGTATAGGAGATGGTCAGGTTCTGCGCCGGCAGGCCGCTGATCTCGGTAGACCAGGTTTCGCCCGGCGCAACCGGCAGCGCGTCGGTGATGGTGCCGGTGCTGATCACCTCGCCCGCGGCGAGCGGCTGCATGAAGGACTGTTCCGACAGCAAATCGGCGAGAAAGCCGAGCGCGTAAGCCGGGCTGCCGAGCACATTGGCGCCCGTGCCTTCAATCCGCCTGACGCCGTCTTTGAGCAGCGCGGCCTTCAGGGCAGGAAGCGCGCGCGCCAGCGCCGGAATGTCCTGCTCGCGTATCATCTGCGGTTCACCGATGACCAGCCTCGCATGGCAGGCCCAGTCGGCAGCAGCGTCGGCGAGATTGAATTTCCAGTCGAAATGGCTGTGCACAATCTCTACGCTGTGCGCATACCACTCTGCCGCGCGCAGCAGCCGCTCCGGATCGTTGCACGCGACCGGAACCGGCGCACGCAGCTTGAACAGAATCTCCGGCTCCATGCGCGGGGATACGGTGCCGGCGAGGGAAACCTCGGCTTTTCCGAACCGCGCATGGCTCACCGTGTCGTCGTAGACATGGGCCCACATCGGCGCGTCCACGCCATACAAGGTCCAGATGGTGCGGTTGGTAAAGCCGATCTTGCGTCCGATCGGCCGGCTACCGCGGCTGCGGCGGATCCGCATCAGTTCTGCCGCGACCCGGTAGGCCGCATCCAGATCGAAATCCGCATGGCGCGCGGAGATCGAGGCGATCAACCTCGCGTGGTCGTGCGCGTCCAACAACTCCTGCGCAATGATTTGTATCTGCTGCGGTGACAACGCGTTCTCCCCGCCGCTGCGGCGCGGCCCAGCCTGTTGGAATTCGGCCGATGTTACGAAGCGAGCGCTGCCGCGCCCGACCGGTGTTACGAAGCGAGCGCTGCCGCGCCCGCTAGGGCAATCTGCTCGTCCTGGGGCGACTGCACGCCGGAAACGCCGATGCTGCCGACGCACTCACCCTGGTACACCAGCGGGATCCCGCCCTGCACGGCCATCACCGGCATGCTCAGCGTCGACATCCGGCCCGCGACGATACGGTCTTCCCAGACCTTGGTGGAGCGGCGCGATACTGCGGCGGTGCGCCCTTTCTGCACCGCGTTGTCCGCGTTGGCGGGGCTGGCACCGTCCATGCGCAGCAACAGCAGCAGATGCCCGCCGTCGTCGAGCACGGCAATGGCGACATTCCATCCATTGCGCGCCGCCTCGGCTTCGCAGGCTGCGGCCATCTTCTTGCAATCGTCCAGGGTCAGGCAGGGTTTAGTTTTCATCGGCTTCCATCATCGTCTGTAATCGAGTTTCATCAAGGTGCGGCGTAATCGCCGTCAGAGGCTCAGGGCCTGTCCTCACGCCTCACGCTTTACCCGCGATTGCATCGCGTACCTGCTGCAGCGCGTTCGGATCCTCGATCGTGGTGAGATCGCCCGGATCGCGCCCGTCGCAGATTGCCTGAATCGAGCGGCGCAGTACCTTGCCAGAGCGCGTCTTGGGCAACAGCGTCACGAAATGCACCCGTGCCGGCCGTCCGATGGCGCCGAGCTGCTGGTCCACCGTCTTCATGATATCGCCTTCGAGCTTCATGCGCCCTTCGCGGCTCGCAATCTGGCTCGGGTCCTTGAGCACGGCAAATGCGATCGGCACTTGCCCTTTCAGTTGGTCCGCGGCGCCGATCACGGCGACTTCGGCGATCGCCGCGTGCGAACTGATCGCCTCCTCGATTTCGCGCGTGCCCAGGCGATGGCCGGCGACGTTGATCACGTCGTCGGTGCGGCCAAGGATGAAGTAATAGCCGTCCTTGTCGCGTATGCCCCAGTCGAAAGTCGAATACACCAGCTTGCCGGGGATGGTTTCGAAGTAGGTTTTGACGAAGCGCGCGTCGTCGCCCCACACCGTGCTCATGCAGCCCGGCGGCAGCGGCGGGACGACCACCACCACCCCCTTCTCGCCGGTAGCCACTTCCTCGGAGGTGGCTTCGTGCAACAGCTTCACGTTATAGCCGTAGGCGGGGAAGGAAGGGCTGCCGAACTTGATCGGCGTCTGTTCCACGCCCGGTACCGAGGTCAATATCGGCCACCCCGTTTCGGTCTGCCAGTAATGGTCGATCACCGGCCGACCCAAGCCTTCGGTGATCCAGCGGTGACTCGGTTCGTCCAGCGGCTCGCCTGCGAGAAACAGATAGCGCAGCGAGGACAGGTCGTATTTTTTCAGGTAGGCCTGATCCTGTTTCTTCAGCACGCGGATGGCGGTAGGCGCGCTGAACATGACCGTGACTTTGTACTTTTCCACAATTTTCCACAGGATGCCGGCATCGGGACGCACCGGCGTGCCCTCGTACATAATGGTGGCCATACCCGCGAGCAGCGGGCCGTAGATAATGTAGGAATGCCCCACCACCCAGCCGATGTCCGAGGTGGAGAAATAAGTCTCGCCGGCGCTGCCGCAATAAATGTGCTGCATCGATGCGGCCAGCGCGACCGCATGCCCGCCGACATCGCGCTGCACCCCTTTCGGGTGGCCGGTAGTGCCCGAGGTGTAAAGAATGTAAGAGGGCTCGTTGGATTCCAGCCAGACGCAAGGCACCTGCGCGTTCATATGCTTGACGCGCAACTCGGCCCAATCGAGGTCGCGCCCGGCAACGCGCGCCATCTCCGGCGCGAGACCCCGGTTGACCAGAATCACTTTCTCCGGCGGAAACTGGGATAAGCGTATTGCCTCGTCGAGCAGCGGTTTGTACGCAACGACCTTGCCCGCACGCGAGCCTGCGTCGGCGCTGATGACGAGCTTGGGACTGGCGTCGTCGATGCGGCTCGCCAGGCTGTGCGAAGCAAAACCGCCGAACACCACGGAATGAATCGCGCCGATGCGCGCGCAGGCGAGGATCGCAAAGCAGGCCTCGGGGATCATCGGCATGTAGATCAGCACGCGGTCGCCCTTGCCCACGCCCAGATCCTGCATCATCGCGGCGCAGCGATTGACCTCGGCGTGCAGCTCGCGGAAGCTGTAGGTCTTCTCGACATCGGTTTCGGTGGAGACGAAAATCAGCGCGTTCTGCTCCGGCCGGTCCCTGAGGTGGCGGTCGACCGCGTTATAGCAAAGATTGGTCTCGCCGCCGACGAACCATTTCGCGAACGGCGGCCGGCTGTAATCCAGAACCTTGCCAAAAGGTTTCTGCCAGTGGATCAGTTTCGCCTGCTCTCCCCAGAACCCTTCTGGATCACTGATCGAGCGCTGGTGGAATTGCTCGTATTTGGTTCCCATCTCCCCCCCCCCAGTTACACATACTCCGGCCCCGATAACTATGCTACAGGCAGCTTACTCGGGGCTTACAGTTGCCACTGATGCATGGCGACCGAAGTCCCGCCAGTCGATATTGCGGTATTGCGCTTTTTGCGCGGACGAGAAACCGTCCGCGCGGATCGCTGATTGCGCACGGATGAAAACCACACGAAACCGCCTTGGCTTTTATCCATAACCGTGTTTTCTGTGCGGATACGCTTTTCATCCGCGCAGAAAACATGGTTGGCGCGCAGAGCGCGCAATGGCCGCCCACCGCAACCGACAGCGCTTAAGATGCTCCGCAAACTTGTCGTCGTCACGCCGCCAAATCCACCACGATGCGTCCTTTGGCTTTGCCCTTGATGAAATCGTCGAACACGGTGGGCAGCTGGTCGAAGGCGATGGTGCGTGTCATGCCGGCGAGGTGTTTGGGCTTCATGTCGGTGGCGAGATGCTGCCATACCTGCTGCCGCAACGGCATCGGGGTGTAACCCGAATCGATGCCGAGCAGGCAGGCCCCGCGCAGGATGAACGGCAGGACCGTGGTATTGAGCGTCGGGCTGGCCGCAAGGCCGATGCTGGCGATGGTGCCGCCCTGCGCCATGGTGCTCGCGATCCAGGCGAGGACGTCGCCCCCCAGGTTGTCCACCGCGCCCGCCCACAACGCCTTGTCCAGCGGCCGGATCTTGGCCAGATCCAGGCTCTGGCGCAGCTTCACTTCCTTCGCGCCCAGGCCCTTGAGGTAGTCGGTTTCGGCCTCCTTGCCGGTCAGCGCCACCACCTGATAGCCCAGGCCGGCGAGGATATCCACCGCGATCGAGCCGACGCCGCCGCTGGCGCCGGAGACGATCACCGGCCCGTTGGCCGGCGCGAGGCCATTGGCTTGCATGCGCACCACGCCGAGGGCGGCGGTATAGCCCGCGGTGCCCAGCGCCATGGCCTCGAACAGGTTCAGGCCGCGCGGCATGGGCACCACCCAGTCGGCCGGCACGCGCGCATATTCGGCGTAACCGCCGTGGTGGGCGACGCCGATGTCGTAACTGGTGGCGATCACCGCATCGCCCTTCTTGAAGCGCGCATCGCCCGACTCGACTACCGTGCCCGACAGGTCGATGCCGCCGACGCAGGGATAGCGGCGTATGACCTTGCCCGCGCCGGTGGCGGCAAGGGCGTCCTTGTAATTCACGCCGGAATAGGCGACCCGCACCACCACCTCGCCCGGATCGAGTTCGTCGCGCCCCATGTCGACGAAACCGGCGACGGTCTTCTTGTCCACTTCGTTGATGCGGTATGCCTTGAATTTGTCCATGCTGTTACGCCTTTCCAATTGAATACAATGAATGTCGAACCGGGTTCCGGAAAAGATCCCGGAACCCTACATATGCAGCGCGCGCTTGTCCACGGCCAGCGCCGCCTCGTGCATCACCTCGGACAGCGAGGGATGCGCGTGGCAAATGCGCGCGATATCTTCGGCGCTGGCGCCGAATTCCAGCGCCATCACCGCCTCCGCGATCATCTCCGAGGCATGCGCGCCTATGATATGCACGCCGAGCACGTGATCGGTCTTGGCATCGGCGAGAATTTTCACGAACCCGGCGGTCTCGTCCTGGCCCAGGGCGCGGCCGTTATGCGAGAACGGCACCTGGCCGGCGCGGTAGGCCACGCCCTCCGCTTTCAGCTGCTGCTCGGCCTTGCCCACCCAGGCGATTTCGGGCGCCGTATAGATCACCCAGGGTATCGTGTCCAGATTGACGCGGCCGGCCTGGCCGGCGATGCGTTCGGCCACCATCACGCCCTCGTCCATGCCTTTATGCGCCAGCATCGGGCCGCGCACCACGTCGCCGACCGCGTACACGTTGGGCAGGCTGGTGCGGCAGTGCTCGTCCACTTCGATCAGGCCGCGCTCGTCGATCTTCAGCCCCACCGTCTCGGCGCCAAGATTGTGCGTATTGGGCACACGCCCGACCGAGATCACCAGCTTGTTGCAGTCGAGCGCCTGCTTGCCTTCGGCGGTTTCGTACTCGACCGTGACGCCGCGCTTGCCCCGGCTCACCTTGCCGATTTTCGCGCCGAGCTTGATCTCCAGCCCCTGTTCCTTGACGAACACCTTCCACGCCTCTTTGGCCACCGCATCGTCGGCTGCCGCGAGAAAATTGGGCAGCGCCTCCAGGATGGTGACCTTGGCGCCCAGGCGCCGCCACACGCTCCCGAGTTCCAGCCCGATCACGCCGGCGCCGATCACGCCCAGTTTTTCCGGCACGGCGTTCAACGCCAGCGCGCCGATGTTGTCGCAAATGGTCTCGTTGTCCACTTCCATTCCCGGCAAGTGGCGCGCCGTCGATCCGGTGGCGAGAATCACGTGGTTCGCTTCCACCATCTCGGCCGCCCCGCCGTCGCTGACTTCGACGGTGTATTTCTCGCCGCCCCCGGCGAATTTGCCGTGGCCCTTGAGCCAGGTGATCTTGTTCTTCTTGAACAGCATCTCGATGCCGCCGGTGAGCTGGGAAACAATCTTGTCCTTGCGCGCCTGCATCTTGGCGACGTCGATCTTGGCGCCGGTAACGGAAATTCCGTGGTTGCCGAACTTATACGCCACGCGTTCGTAGTTCTCCGAGGACTCGAGCAGGGCCTTGGACGGAATGCAGCCAACGTTGAGGCAGGTGCCGCCGAGTTTGGCTTCGCCTTTCTCGTTCTTCCACTCGTCGACGACCGCGGTCGAGAAACCCAGCTGTGCGCAGCGTATCGCGGCGACATAGCCGGCCGGACCGGCGCCGATGACGGCGACTTCGAATGACTTGAGCATGATTGTGGCTTCCAGTAATTAGCTGCCCGCGGACCTGCTGAACTGTGCCCCGGGGCGGCAAGAAATCAAAGCTCCAGCAGTAGCCGCATCGGATCTTCCAGCGCGTCTTTCATCGCCACCAGCGACAGCACCGCCTCGCGCCCGTCGATGATGCGGTGGTCGTAGGACAGGGCGAAGTAGTTCATCGGCCGGACCACGATCTGCCCGTTCTCGACGACCGCCCGCTCCTTGGTCGCGTGGATGCCGAGGATGGCCGATTGAGGCGGGTTGATGATGGGCGTGGACAGCATCGAGCCGAACACGCCGCCGTTGGAAATGGAAAACGTGCCGCCGGTGAGCTCTTCCATGGAGAGCTTGCCCTCGCCGGCGCGCTTGCCCAGGTCGGCGATGGTCTTTTCGATCTGGGCGAAACTCATCTGGTCCGCGTCGCGCAGCACCGGCACCACCAGGCCGCGCGGGCTGCCCACGGCCACGCCGATATCGAAATAGCCGTGATAGACGATTTCGTTGCCGTCGACCGAAGCGTTCACTACCGGGTATTTCTTCAGCGCGTACACCGCTGCCTTGACGAAAAAGGACATGAAACCCAGCTTCACGCCATGTTCCTTCTCGAACTTGTCCTTGTGCTTCGCACGCAGGTCCATCACCGGCTGCATGTTGACTTCGTTGAACGTGGTCAGGATCGCGGCGGTGGCCTGGGATTGCAGCAGGCGCTCGGCGACGCGCGCGCGCAGGCGCGACATCGGCACGCGCTGCTCCGGCCGGTCGGCGAACAGCTTGTCCGCGTTGATCGGCGCCGGCACCCCGGGTAGCGCGGGTCTGGCCGGGGCAGCGGCGGCGGCCGCCGGCGCGGCCGGGGCGGGCCTGGGGACCCCGCCGCTCTCGATGTGGGCGATGACATCGGCCTTGGTCACGCGGCCGTCGCGGCCGCTGCCCGCGATCGCGTTTGAATCCAGCTTGTGGTCTTCGACCATCTTGCGCGCCGCAGGCATCAGCTTGCTCTGGTCCGTAACCTGCCTTGCCGCCTGCTCCACCGGAGGCGCCGGCCTTTCAGCCGCCTTGGCCACGGCCGCGGCCGAGTCCGCCGAGGTATCGATCACGGCGATGATCTCGCCGGAAACGACGGTGCCCCCGTCGGCTTTGATGATCCGGGTGATGACGCCGCCCACGGGTGCCGGAAGCTCCAGCACCACTTTGTCGGTCTCGACGTCGATCAGGTTTTCGTCGCGGGCGACGGCGTCGCCCACTTTCTTGTGCCAGCTGAGCAGAGTCGCCTCTGCCACCGACTCGGACAACTGCGGTACTTTTACTTCGACTAGCATGACGGCTCCGTTCAGTTTTCTCGCCGCCCTCGGGTATCCCTTCGGCGGCGTACCGCAAAAACAAGTGCGCGTTTCGCGCCCGGTAACTACTCTACCTGCCCGGCGCGTTCTCGTGCGCCATGGACCAAGATACTACACAACATTTCCCGCCGCAGACCCTGCACAAAACGCCAAGGACCGCAATAAACCTTGGCCCGCCTCGCCTTCCGGCCAGCCCGGCCGGCTACTTCGATGGCGCGGACGCCTTGAACTTGCCGAACGCCGCGGCGACCAGCGCTTTTTGCTGCTCTTGGTGCTTCGCATAATAGCCGACCGCGGGTGACGCCGAAGACGGTCGGCCCGCGTACAGCAGTTTCTGGTCTTCGCGCATGTTCTCGGCGAAATAGTGCCGCGTCTGATACCAGGCGCCCTGATTCTGCGGCTCTTCCTGGCACCAGACCACCTGCGTCGCGTTCGGATAGCGCTTCATTTCCGCGGCGTAAGCCTTGTGCGGGAACGGGTAGAGCTGCTCGATGCGGATGATCGCCGTGCCCTTGATGTCGCGCTCGCGCCGCGCCGCCACCAGATCGTAGTAAACCTTGCCGCTGCAGCAGACGACGCGCTTTACCGACTCGGACTCCAGATGCTCGACTTCACCGATGACGGTATGGAACTGCCCCTTGGCGAACTCGGCGAGCGGCGACATCGCCTCCTTGTTGCGCAGCAGCGACTTGGGCGTCATGATGATCAGCGGCTTCCTGAACAGCCGTATCATCTGCCGCCGCAGCAAATGGAACATTTGCGCCGCGTTCGAGGGCACCACCACCTGCATGTTGTGCTCGGCGCAGAGCTGCAGATAGCGCTCCAGGCGCGCCGACGAGTGCTCCGGCCCCTGGCCCTCGAAGCCGTGCGGCAGCATCATCACCAGCCCGCACGCGCGGTTCCACTTGGTTTCGCCCGACGAGATGAACTGATCGATCACCACCTGCGCCCCGTTGGCGAAGTCGCCGAACTGCGCTTCCCAGATGACCAGTTCGTTGGGCTCGGCGGTGGCATAGCCATATTCGAAACCCAGCACCGCCTCCTCGGACAGCACCGAGTCGATCACGGTGAACGGCGCCTGCTTGTCGCTGATATGCTGCAGCGGGGTGAACGTGCCCGAATCCCATTTTTCCCGGTTCTGGTCGTGCAGCACCGCGTGCCGGTGCACGAACGTGCCGCGGCCCGAGTCCTGGCCGGAGAGGCGCACCGCATAGCCGCTCGCCACCAGCGAGGCATAGGCAAAGTGCTCCGCCATGCCCCAATCGACGGGCAAGCGGCCCTCCCCCATGGCCTTGCGGTCGGCAACCACTTTCTCCACCAGGGGATGCAGCTTGAATTCGGGCGGAATGGCGGTGATGCGCTGCGCCATGCGCTGCAACTCGGCCAGCGGCAGCGCGGTATCGGCCGCGTCGGTCCATTTGCGGTCGAGAAACGGCACCCAGTCGACTGCGTACTGACTCTTGAAATTGGAAATCACCGGGTCCGCGGTATGCTGCCCGGCATCGAGCGCGGTGCGCATGCTCTTGATCAGTTCATCGGCATCGCCGTTCGCGATCACGCCCTGCGCCGCCAGCTTGTCGGCGTAGAGCCTGCGCGTGCCCGGATGTGCGGCAATTCTCTTGTACATCAGCGGCTGGGTGACCGAAGGCGTGTCCTGCTCGTTGTGGCCGAGCTTGCGAAAGCAGACGATATCGACCACGACGTCGCGGTGGAATTCCATGCGGAAATCGAGCGCCATCTGGGTCACCAGCACCACCGCCTCCGGATCGTCGCCGTTGACATGCAAAATCGGCGCCTCCACCATCTTGGCGACGTCGGTGCAATACAGGGTGGAGCGCGAATCGCGCGGATCGGACGTGGTGAACCCGATCTGGTTGTTGACCACCACGTGCACCGTGCCGCCGGTGCCGTAGCCGCGGGTATTGCCCAGATTGAGGGTTTCCATCACCACGCCCTGGCCGGCGAAGGCGGCGTCGCCATGCACCAGGATGGACATGACCTGGTTTCCGTCCTTGTCGCCGCGCCTGCGCTGACGCGCGCGCACCGAGCCTACCACCACCGGATTGGCGATTTCCAGGTGCGACGGATTGAATGCGAGCGACAGATGCACCGGGCCGCCCGGCGTGGACACGTCGGAGGAGAAACCCTTGTGATACTTGACGTCGCCCGAATGCAGGTCGTCGGCGTGCATGCCCTCGAACTCGGCGAACAGGTCCTTGGGCATTTTGCCCAGCACGTTGACCAGTACGTTGAGGCGCCCGCGGTGCGCCATGCCGATGACGATCTCCTGCACGCCCTGGCTGCCGCAGCGCTGGATCAGCTCGTCCACGCAGGGAATCAGGCTCTCCCCGCCTTCGAGCGAAAAACGTTTTTGCCCGACGTAACGGGTATGCAGGTATTTCTCCAGCGTCTCGGCCGCAGTGAGCCGGTCGAGGACATGTTTCTTGGTTTCGGCCGAAAACGCGGGCATCGAGCGGATCGATTCGAAGCGCTGCTGCAGCCAGCGCTTTTGCGCCGGGTCGCTGATGTACATGTATTCGATCCCGACCGAAGCGCAGTAGGTCTCACGCAATCCCTTGATGATCTCGCGCAGCGTCATGCGCTCCTGGCCGAAGTACAGGCTGGCGGCGTCGAACTGCATGTCCATGTCGGTTTCGTTCAGGTCGTAGAACGCCGGCTCCAATTCCGGAATCTGCGGGCGCTCCTGGCGCTTCAGCGGGTCGAGCTGGGCCCAGCGCGAGCCGAGGATGCGGTAAGCGGCGATCAGCTGCTGCACATAGACCTGCTTGCGTGCGACGGTCAGATCGGTCTGCGTCGCCGACGGTCGCAGCGTGCCCTGCTTGGCGCGCAGGGCGAAGGATTCGACGATGGGCGCGTGCGCCACGTCGCGGTCCTCGGCGCCTTTGCCCGGGCCTGCCACAAGCTGCATTTGATCGAAATACTCCCGCCATTGATCCGGCACCGAGCCCGGATTGTCGAGGTAGGACTCGTACAAATCCTCGATGTACGGGGCGTTGCCGCCAAAAAGGTGGGAGTTGCTCTGGAATTGTTTCATCATTGCGGCAGCTCGCATCGAGAAATTGAAAAGGGTGACCACGATGGAAACGTAGACCACGCCGGGACGCCGATGGTTCCCGGCGCCCCCGGGCGCACTTCGCGGGGTACGGCTTTATCTTGTCAGTCTTTTCGGCGTTTGTCGATAGGCCAGCCCTGACGCCCGGCGCCGCCGTTGCGCGAGTCGCGGTTCGGGTACGTACCGGCCAACCCTTATCGCTAGCCCGCTTCCGCGGACAGTCTCTGGCGCGCCATCAGATCGAGCGGAAAAGGCGTGGTCCCGTGCATCTCCGGGACAGCGGTGAAAAACCGCGACGCGCTGGACAGGAGAACCGAAATCTGCGCATCGAGCCCGGTCGCGATGAGCTTGCGCGCGATTCGAATACCCTCGTCCCGGACCATGCGCGTAAAGCGCTCGACTTCACGGTCCGCCTCGGCCACCTCCTTGAAGTCGAAGTACTCCCCGACGCTCTGGGGCGGCTTGAGTATCACAACCGGGCGCTTGAGCTCGTCCTCCTCTATGCGCCCGCGATAGGTTGCCTGGTAGTACATGGGCGAAAGGTCCTCGTGCGAGATGTTGAATTCGCGCTCGTAGGGCTTGTGCGTGAACATCTCGACCCGGTTCTCCTCGGTGACGGCCATGGCGAAAATGCACCCGGGGAACTGGGCCCTGGATTTCTGGTAGGCGTCAAACAGCAGCCTGCCGTAAGCGCGCTCCTCATCGCCGGCCCCGCTGGCCTGCGCCGCCGGCTGCGGGGCCGGCGCCGCTGCCGCGGCACTAGGCGCCGTCGCCGCCACGGCTGCAGTTCGTGCCGTGTCGGGCTCCGTGGGGACGGAGCGGTATTTTTCCGGCAGGCGATACTTGCTCCGGTATGACGGATCCGGCTGCAATATCCTGCCCTTCAAGTAAGGCAGGCGCAGCGTCATGGTCGTGCCCTTGCCTATCTCGCTCTCTATCGCCAGTTCGCCGCCAAACTCGGCGACCGTCTGGCGCACAAACACGAAACCGAGCGAGTGGACCTCGCCATCCAGCGTCTGGCGGTCAGCGAGCAGTTGCTTGATCTTCTCCGCGGACATGCCCTCGCCGTCGTCGCGCACGCGCAGCGCCACGCGGTCGCCTTCCACGGCGGTACTCACGTGCACCACACCCGCCTTGCGCCCGCCCATGGCGTCGACCGCATTCATCACCAGGTTGAAGTACATGCGACGGAAACGCGGACGTCTGCCTACAATGACCGCAGAGTCCATCCGTTCGAGCTGCAGTTCCACGCGGGCCTCGGCCTTCTCCACTACATACCCGCGGACGGTATCCTGCGTGTAGTCGCGGAGGTCGTCGGCGATGTCGAACTCCTCCTGGACGCTCGCGCCATTGGCCTCTTCGCGAAAGGCCGCAATGCGCAGGTGCACGCCGTAAAGCCAGCCGATGCAGTCGCGGTAATGGCGTCGCGAGCGCACCGAACGCGCCTCCTTGGGCAGGAAGGAAAGCACCTGATCCGACCGCCCCCACAGCGGGCTGAGAATCAGATGACAGGTATCGTGTATGGCGTCGACGTAGCGGCGGCCAAGCAGCAGGATCGTTCGTTCCGGCGAGAAACTCTTCACCGCATTCGAGTAGTCCAGGAACGCCTTGCGCACGGAGCCGAGCTTGAACTTCAGTTCCTGAACATCCGCCGCGTGCAGAACCTGCGCCTGCTCGATGTTGTAGATCTCGAGGTCGGTGTTCAGGGTGACGTGGTAATGCAGGATCTCGTTGAAAAACCCCTCGACGCGAAGGTCGTGGATGAGAAACTTGATCTCAGCGACGTCCTTCTTGATCCCTTCCGTGTAGTCGGGCATGGCCTGGGAGGAATCGTTCGTTCGACCCGTCGTCACCGTTCAGCCCCTATCGTCTGCGTCAAAGAACCGATCGATTATACAGGCAGGGTGAGTCGTGGCGGCGTGCGCACCGCCCCGCTCGCCTTCCGCCTGGAAGCGGCCCGCGGCGGCGGCGTAGATTTCCACAACCGGAGAGGGGTCTCTACTCACGTAGTGCCCCCCCATCCGTGCCTGGGCTAGCCGAGTTGCCGCTATTTCCTGCCGCCTTCGGCGGCCCACTTCTCCAGCATTGCGGTAGTGACGGACTTGGGACGCTCGAGCGCATAGCCCAAAGCGCGGTCCCAAGTGATATTGGCCATGCAGCCCAGGGCGCGACCCACGCCGAACAGGACGGTATAGAAGTCCCAGTTCTTGATGCCGTAATACCACTGGATCACGCCCGACTGCGCATCGACGTTAGGCCAGGGGTTCTTGGTGTGACCATGCTCGCCGAGGACGCCCGGTGCGACTTCGAAAATCATGGAGACCAGCTTGAACAGCGGATCGTCCTTGAGGCCCGGCGTCCTGAGGCAGAATTCGCGCTGCGACATGTAACGCGGATCGGTCTTCCGGAGGACGGCGTGGCCGTAACCCGGAATAACCTGGCCGGAATTGAGGGTATCCCAGAGGGCTTTGGTGATCAGTTCCTTGGTGGGTTCGACGCCCTTGCAGTACTTTTCCTGGAATTTCATGGTCCAACTGAGCACTTCCTGGTTGGCAAGGCCGTGGAGCGGGCCCGCCAGACCGTTGAGGCCGGCGGAATACGCGTAGTAGGGATCGGACAAGGCCGAGTGCACCAGGTGGGTGGTGTGGGCCGAAACGTTGCCGGATTCATGGTCCGAGTGGAGGATAAAGTACATGCGCGCCACGTCTTTATACTCTTCGCTCTGGCCTATCATATGGGCAAAATTGGCGCCCATGTCCAGCTTGGGATCTATCGCGATCTGCTTGTCGCCGTTGTATTTCAGGTTGTAGATGAAAGCGGCGATGACCGGGATGCGCGCGACGAGGTCGCTGGCATCCTCGTACACCGATTCCCAGGCGTTCATCTTGTTGAACTTGCCCGAGTTGTAGTGCGCGGCAAATTTCGAATCCTTCTGTAGCGCCAGGACACCGGTGGAGAGCATGACCATCGGGTGGCTGTCCCGCGGCAGGGCGCGGATCACGTCAAACACGTACTTGGGAACTTCCTGACGCGTCTTCCACTGCGCGACGACTTCATCCACCTGGGCCTGGGTGGGAATGTCACCGGTCAGCAGGAAGTACCAGAAGGACTCGACCGTCGGATAAGTGGAGCCGGCAGCCTTGGGCAGGGCGGCAAAGGTTTCGGGGATGGTCTTGCCCCTGAAGCGTATCCCTTCCTGCGGATCGAGGTAGGAGATGTCGGTGACCAGACACCGGATGTCACGGGCCCCGCCCATGCACTGCCCGATATCAACCTTGTCGATGACAACGTCGGCGAACTCCTTGGTGAGTTTGGCAGTGCGAGGACGGTGCGCCAGAATCTTTTCCGACAACTTGTCTTTAAGCTGCGTCATGTGCCTGATCTCCTTACTATTAAGTGGTTGATTATTGAGGACCGGTACGGTTCCGACTGCTACGCATCCATTGCACCACTTCGGCGAATCGCGCGTCGCTGCATTCGGTGCGCGCGTTGACTAGATCCAATATTTCATTGTCTGATAAAGTCAGAAGCGTCCGGAACGAATCTAGGCGCTCACCCTGCAGCCCCTCGCCGTATTTCTCCAGAAAACGCTCCAGCACCAGGTCCAGTTCGAGCACTCCGCGGCGGCATTGCCAGCGCAGGCGGTTCAACTCTTCCGGACCCATTTGCGTTTCCTGCCCCGCCTCAACGATTACCGATTTTGGCCGAAGATCGGCGGTCGACTTTGATTTGTATCAATGTCGGCGGTTATTGTTTGCGGCAAAGTCAGCAAGGCGCAAACGACGCGAAATAGACGAGTCAGCCACCACTCAACATTCTTATTCACCCGCAATCACCCGCAATCCGTCACCTCCCGTTAACCCCTAGCCCATCCATTGGAGTAGAAAATGTCCAAATCACCCGTACGCGTAGCAGTCACCGGCGCCGCCGGCCAGATCGGTTACAGCATCCTGTTTCGCATCGCCGCCGGCGAGATGCTGGGCAAGGATCAGCCCGTGATCCTGCAGATGCTCGAAATTCCCGATGAGAAAGCGCAAAAAGCCCTCGCCGGCGTGATGATGGAACTCAGTGACTGCGCCTTCCCCCTGCTCGCGGGCATGGTCGCCGCCTCCGATCCCATGGTGGCGTTCAAGGACGCGGACTACGCCGTCCTCGTCGGCGCCCGTCCGCGCACCGCCGGCATGGAACGCAAGGACCTGCTCGAAGCCAACGGCGCGATTTTCGTGCCGCAAGGCAAGGCGCTCAATGCCGTTGCCAGCCGCAAGGTGAAAGTGCTGGTCGTGGGCAACCCGGCCAACACCAACGCGCTGATTGCGATGAAAAACGCCCCCAGCCTGTCGCCGCGGCAGTTTACCGCCATGATGCGCCTGGACCACAACCGGTCGCTGTCGCAGATCAGCGCCAAGATCGCCAAGCCGGTCACCAGCCTGCGCAAAATGATCGTTTGGGGCAACCACTCGGCCACGCAGTATCCCGACCTGTTCCAGGCCGAGGCCGAAGGCAAGAAAGTCTGGTCCCTGATCAACGATCAGGCCTGGCTTGAGACCAATTTCATCCCGACCGTGCAAAAGCGCGGCGCGGCCATCATCGCGGCGCGCGGCCTGTCCTCGGCGGCGAGCGCGGCGAGCGCGGCGATCGACCATATGCGCGACTGGGCCATGGGAACGCCGGACGGCGACTGGATCACGATGGGCATCCCGTCCGACGGCAGCTACGGCATCCCCGAAGGCGTGCTCTACGGCCAGCCCGTTACCTGCAAGAACGGCGAATTCCAGCTCGTCAAAGGCGTCGAAATCAGCGATTTCGCCCGCACCCGCATGAACGCCACGCTCAAGGAACTGCATGAAGAGCGCGACGGCGTGAAACACCTGCTGGGATAAGACCGCGCCGCTGTCCCTCCCCTGAAGACCCTGATCCGGAAATTGCATGGTTGGTTTCCGGATCAGCCTGCCGCCCGCGACGGCCTGCCCGATTTAGTGCCCGCGTACAATGTGACGCTGGAGCTGAAGGACGCCGCCGTCATTTACGACGCCGCGCTGCTTGGCGCCGGCACCGGCACCGCCAATCTGTCATCCCGATGACATTGGTGCCAGCCGATAAGGCGCTAGCATTTGACCTGCGTTAAAGTGTGCACTGCGCGAAGACCGTAGACTTTTGCGCTTGCGTCCCGAAGAAGCCCTTGCCGGGCCGCGAAAACGGCCCGCGTATCGGGGGAGCGTGAGGGGAAACCATCCCTCGTTTTGAAACACGTCGTTTGAAAGGTCGATATGGCAGAGAAAATGTCAGCAGGCGCCCGCTTCCGCGCCGCGATGAAGGAAGAGCAGCCTCTGCAGGTGATAGGCGCGATCAACGCCTACCACGCCCGCCTGGCCGCGCGCAGCGGCTACAAGGCCATCTATCTCTCCGGCGGCGGCGTTGCGGCGGGCTCCCTCGGCCTGCCCGACCTCGGCATCAGCAATCTGGACGACGTGCTCACCGACGTGCGCCGCATCACCGACGTGTGCACGCTACCGCTCCTGGTCGACGTCGATACCGGCTTCGGTTCCAGCGCGTTCAACGTTGCGCGCACGGTGAAATCGCTGATCAAGTTCGGCGCCGGCGCCATGCACATCGAAGACCAGGTCGGCGCCAAGCGCTGCGGCCACCGCCCCAACAAGGAACTGGTGACCAAGCAGGAAATGGTCGACCGCATCAAGGCCGCGGTCGACGCCAGGACCGATCCGGATTTCTTCATCATGGCGCGCACCGACGCGCTGGCGGTCGAGGGCCTCCCGCGCGCGATCGAGCGCGCCGTCGCCTGCGTCGAGGCCGGCGCCGACGGCATCTTCCCCGAGGCCATGACCGAGCTCTCGATGTACCGCCAATTCGCCGCCGCAGTCGGCGTTCCGGTACTCGCCAACATCACCGAATTCGGCGCCACGCCCTATTTCACCGTCGACGAATTGCGCTCGGCCGATGTCTCCATCGTGCTGTATCCGCTGTCGGCCTTCCGCGCGATGAACAAGGCCGCGCTCGCGGTGTATCAGGCGGTGCGCCGCGACGGCACGCAGAAGAACGTCGTCGACAGCATGCAGTCGCGCAACGAGCTGTATGACTACCTCGACTATCATTCGTACGAAACCAAGCTGGACCAACTGTTCGCAAAGGAGAAGACATGAACGAGCACAAAGTGGCAGATGCGGCCCCGGCTGCGCCGAAAGCGAAAAAATCAGTCGCCCTCTCCGGCGTAACCGCCGGCAACACCGCGCTGTGCACCGTCGGCCGCACCGGCAACGACCTGCACTATCGCGGCTACGACATCCTCGACGTCGCCGATGCCTGCGAATTCGAGGAAATCGCCTATCTGCTGGTGCACGGCAAACTGCCCAACCAGGCGGAGCTCGACGGCTACAAGACCAAGCTCAAGGCGCTGCGCGGGCTGCCGGCCAACGTCAAGGCGGCGCTCGAGTGGGTGCCCGCCGGTGCACACCCCATGGACGTGATGCGCACCGGCGTGTCGGTGCTGGGCGCGGTGCTCCCGGAAAAAGACGACCATAACCACCCCGGCGCGCGCGACATCGCCGACCAGCTGATGGCCTGCCTCGGCTCGATGCTGCTCTACTGGTACCACTACAGCCACAACGGCCGGCGCATCGAGGTCGAGACCGACGACGAGTCCATCGGCGGGCATTTCCTGCACCTGCTGCACGGCAAAGAGCCCTCCGAACTGTGGGTCAAGTGCATGCACACCTCGCTGATCCTCTACGCCGAGCACGAGTACAACGCCTCGACCTTCGCCTGCCGCGTCATTGCCGGCACCGGCTCCGACATGTACAGCGCCATTTGCGGCGGCATCGGCGCGCTGCGCGGCCCCAAGCACGGCGGCGCCAACGAAGTCGCGTTCGAGGTGCAGAAGCGCTATGAGAACGCCGACGCGGCCGAAAAGGACATCGTGCAGCGCGTGGCCAACAAGGAAGTGGTCATCGGCTTCGGCCATCCCGTCTATACCATCGGCGATCCGCGCAACCAGGTGATCAAGGAAGTGTCGAGGAAACTGTCCAAAGCGCGCAACGACATGAAGATGTTCGACATCGCGGCGCGGCTGGAGACCGTGATGTGGCGCGAGAAGAAGATGTTCCCCAACCTCGACTGGTTCTCCGCCGTGAGCTACCACATGATGGGCGTGCCCACGTCGATGTTCACCCCGCTGTTCGTGATTTCGCGCACCAGCGGCTGGGCGGCGCACGTGATCGAGCAGCGCATCGACGGCAAGATCATCCGCCCCACCGCCAACTACACCGGGCCGGAAGACCTGAAATTCGTGCCGCTCGAGAAACGCAAGTAAGTCCACTGACCGCGGCGGCGCAGAGACGCTGGGTTTCTCTGCGCCGCCGCTGTTTTTATCGCAGCACCAGATTCCCGACTTAAAGGAACAGCATGTCGTCCCACATCTCCAACCGCCGCCCGAAACCGGACCAGGTCCTGGTGGACATCGCCGATTACGCCGCAAAATTCAATATCAAGAGCGCCGAAGCCTACGACACCGCGCGGCTGTGTCTGATGGACACCCTGGGCTGCGGCCTGGAAGCGCTGGAATACCCGGCCTGCACCAAACTCATGGGGCCCATCGTCCCCGGCACCGTCGTGCCCAACGGCGCCAAGGTCCCGGGCACGCAATTCCAGCTCGACCCGGTGCAGGCGGCGTTCAACATCGGCGCCATGATCCGCTGGCTGGACTTCAACGACACCTGGCTGGCGGCCGAATGGGGCCATCCTTCTGACAACCTCGGCGGCATCCTCGCTGCCGCCGACTGGCTATCGCGCCAAGCGGTCGCAGCGGGGAAAGCCCCGCTCGTCATGCGCGACGTGCTCACCGGCATGATCAAGGCGCATGAAATCCAGGGCGTGATCGCGCTGGAGAACAGCTTCAACCGCGTCGGCCTGGACCACGTCCTGCTGGTCAAGGTCGCGACCACCGCGGTGGTGGCGAACATGCTCGGGCTGAACAAAGAGGAAATCATCAACGCGCTGTCGCTCGCCTGGGTCGACGGCCAGTCGCTGCGCACCTACCGCCATGCGCCCAATACCGGCTCGCGCAAGTCCTGGGCGGCGGGCGACGCCACCAGCCGCGGCGTGCGCCTGGCGCTGATGGCGGCCAAAGGCGAGATGGGCTACCCCTCGGTGCTCACCGCCCCGACCTGGGGCTTCTACGACGTGCTGTTCAAGGGCAAGGAATTCAAGTTCCAGCGCCCTTACGGCTCCTACGTGATGGAACACGTGCTGTTCAAGATCTCCTTCCCGGCCGAGTTCCACGCGCAGACCGCGGCGGAATGCGCAATCACCCTGCATCCGCAGGTCAAAGACCGCATCGCCGACATCAAGAAAATCACCATCCGCACCCACCAGTCGGCGATCCGCATCATCGACAAGAAGGGCCCCTTGAGCAACCCGGCCGACCGCGACCACTGCATCCAGTACATGGTCGCGGTGCCGCTGATATTCGGCCGGCTGACCGCGGCCGACTACGAAGACGCGGTGGCCGCCGATCCGCGCATCGACGCCCTGCGCGACAAGATGGTGTGCGTCGAAGACAAGGGCTTCAGCCGCGACTACCACGATCCCGAAAAGCGCTCCATCGCCAACGCGATCACGGTGGAATTCAAGGACGGCAAGAAAACCGGCGAAGTCGTCGTAGAATATCCCATCGGGCATCGCCGCCGGCGCTCGGACGGCATCCCGCTGCTGGTGGAGAAATTCAAGACCAACCTGGCGCGCAGCTTCCCGGAGAAACAGCGCAATGCGATCCTGGCGCTGTGCCAGGACGCCAAGCGGCTGGAAGCGACGCCGGTCAATGAATTTGTCGATATGTTCGTGATTTGATTATTTGCCGCGGTCGGCGCAGAGGTGAGTCAGCTTTATATTCGACGTCATAAATGCCGTCGCATGCCAAGAGCGGCCATTGCGCGCTCCGCGCGCCAACCATGTTTTCTGCACGGATGAAAAGCATATCCGTGCAGAAAACACGGTTAGGGTTAACACCGGACAGGACTTGAGGGTTTTACACAAGATCGTTGATGGCGTGCGGATATGCTTTTCATCCGCACGCCATCAACGATCCGCGCGGACGGGACGCCGGCCGCGCAAAGCATCGCAACACCGTAACAACCGGAGGCGCAATTCGGGTCGCCACGCCACGTATAATTGGTTTTTTGGAGAAAGCAATGTCCCACAATCTGCATGACTCACTGCAACAGTTCAAACTCGCTTCCGGCAAGATCGGCAAGTACTACTCCCTCGCCGCTCTCGAAAAAGCCGGCCTGGGCAAGATCTCGCGCCTGCCGGTCTCGATCCGCATCGTGCTCGAATCGGTGCTGAGGAATTGCGACGGCAAGAAGGTCACCGAGGCGCACCTGCGCCAGCTCGCCGCCTGGCAGCCCAACGCCGCGCGCACCAACGAAATCCCGTTCGTGCTGGCGCGCATCGTGCTGCAGGATTTCACCGGCGTGCCCCTGCTCGCAGACCTTGCAGCGATGCGCAACGTCGCCGACAGGATGGGCAAGAACCCGAAGGTGATCGAGCCGCTGGTGCCGGTGGATCTGGTGGTGGACCACTCGGTGCAGATCGACAACTACGGCAGCAAGAGCGCGCTCGAGCAGAACATGAAGCTCGAATTCCAGCGCAACCAGGAGCGCTACCAGTTCATGAAGTGGGGCATGCAGGCGTTCGACACCTTCAAGGTCGTGCCCCCCGGCGTCGGCATCGTGCACCAGGTCAACCTCGAATACCTGGCGCGCGGCGTGCACCAGAAGAACGGCGTCTACTATCCGGACACCCTGGTCGGCACCGACAGCCACACCACCATGATCAACGGCATCGGCGTGGTCGGCTGGGGCGTGGGCGGCATCGAAGCCGAGGCCGGCATGCTCGGCCAGCCGGTGTATTTCCTCACCCCGGACGTGGTCGGCGTGAACCTGAAAGGCAAGCTGCGCGGCGGCGTCACCGCCACCGACCTGGTGCTCACCGTCACCGAAATGCTCAGGAAAGCCAAGGTGGTGGGCAAATTCGTCGAGTTCTTCGGCGAGGGCGCCGCGAGCCTTGCGCTGCCCGACCGCGCGACCATCGCCAACATGGCGCCGGAATACGGCGCCACCATGGGCTTTTTCCCGGTGGACGACAAGACCATCGCCTATTTCGAAGGCAGCGGCCGCACGCCTGAGGAAATCGACGCGTTCAAGTCCTACTTCAAGGCGCAGGGCCTGTACGGCATCCCGAAAAAAGGCGCGATCGATTACAGCCAGGAACTGGAGCTCGATCTCGGCAGCGTGGCACCGTCGCTCGCCGGTCCGAAGCGCCCGCAGGACCGCATCGAAATCGGCAAGGTGAAATCGAAGTTCGGCGAGCTCTTTTCGCAGCCGGTGGCCGACAACGGTTTTGCCAAGAAATCCGAAGACCTGGGCAAGCGCTTCAAGGCGCGCAGCGGCGTGGAAATCGGCTCGGGCGACGTGCTCATCGCCGCCATCACTTCCTGCACCAACACCTCCAACCCGAGCGTCCTGCTCGCCGCCGGCCTGCTCGCCAAGAAAGCGGTGGAGCGCGGGCTCAAGGTCAAGCCGCACATCAAGACTTCGCTCGCGCCCGGATCGCGCGTGGTGACGGAGTATCTGACCAATGCCGGCCTGCTGCCCTACCTGGAGAAACTCGGCTTCTACCTCGCCGGCTACGGCTGCACCACCTGCATCGGCAACGCCGGCCCGCTGGCCGAGCCCATTGAAGAGACCATAGTCGCAAATGACCTCGTCTGCGCGGCGGTGCTCTCGGGCAACCGCAATTTCGAGGCGCGCATCCATCCGAATCTGCGCGCCAACTTTCTCGCCTCGCCGCCGCTGGTGGTGGCCTACGCCATTGCGGGCACCATGCTGACAGACCTGATGACCGAACCATTGGGCAAAGGCAAGGACGGCAAGGACGTGTGGATCGGCGACGTCTGGCCGACGAGCGAGGAAGTCGAAGCCTGCATGAAATATGCGATGAATCCCAAGACCTTCCAGCGCCTGTATACGAATCCTGGCAAGGACAACCCCCTGTGGCAGGCCATCACCTCGGCCTCCGGACAAGTCTACGACTGGCCCAAGTCGAGCTATATCGCCGAGCCGCCGTTCTTCGAGGGCTTCGGCATGCAGCCGGGCAAAGTCGGCAACATCACCGGCGCCCGCACTCTGGGCATCTTCGGCGACTCGGTCACCACCGATCACATCAGCCCGGCCGGATCGATCAAGCCGAGTTCGCCCGCAGGCGTGTACCTGCTCGAGCACGACGTGCCGGTGATGGACTTCAACAGCTACGGCGCGCGGCGCGGCAACCACGAAGTGATGATGCGCGGCACCTTCGCCAACGTGCGCATCAAGAACCTGATGGTGCCGCTGAAGGCCGACGGCGCGCGCGTCGAAGGCGGCGTCACGGTGATGCAGCCCTCGGGCGAGGCGCTGCCGATCTATGACGCGGCGATGAAATACATCGCCCACGGCACGCCCACGGTAGTGTTCGGCGGCGAGGAATACGGCACCGGATCGAGCCGCGACTGGGCGGCCAAGGGCACCCAGCTCCTCGGCGTGAAGGCGGTGATCGCCAAGAGCTTCGAGCGCATTCACCGCTCCAACCTGGTCGGCATGGGCGTGCTGCCCTGCCAGTTCAAGGGTGCGGATACCGTGGCCTCGCTCGGCATCAAGGGCGACGAGGAATTCGATATCCTCGGCATAGCCGGCGCGATCAAGCCGCAGCAGGACGTGACGCTGGTGATCCGGGGCAAGGACGGCAGCCGGCGCGAAGTGCAGGTGCTGCTCCGGATCGACACCGCGATCGAGGTCGACTACTACCGCCACGGCGGCATCATGCCCTACGTCTTACGCGAACTGCTAACGGCCGCGTAAGACGTTTTGATGGCCCCGCACGCCTAGTCGTGCGGGCGACGCGAACTGCTAACGGCCGCGTAAGACGTCTTGATGGCCCCGCGCGCCAAGGCGTGCGGGTGGCGCGAGCTGCTGGCGGCAGCCTAGAACTTTTGGCGCCTACCCGGCGCCATCCCCGAAAGCCCGGCGTTCACGAGACGCCGGGCTTTTTTTCGCTAGCGATTGAAATTCTGCACGCAATCCTTCAGCGCGTTGATATTTCCCGCGGCCAGGGTGCAATCGCCGGATTTGGGCTTGCTCTCGCCGCCGCCGGGGCTAAGAGGCGACGCGCGCTGGGCATCGCCCGCGCGATCGGCCCGGCGTATCGAATCCAGCAGTCTGACGGCTTCGTCGAGCTTTCTCTGCTTGTCTGCCGCGACCCTGGAATCGTTGAGGGCCGTGGCAAGCTTGGCCTCCGCCTCGGTTTGCTTTTTTTTCGCTTCCTCGATCATTTTCTCGGCGTCCTCGCGCTTTTTCTCGGCTTCAGCACGCTTGGTTTTCGCCTCCTCCAGCGTTTTCTCGTAGGCGGCGGCGGACTTGGACTGCTTCGATACGGCCAGCGCCAGGCGCTGGCTTTCCACGGCTTGACGCTGGAGCAGCTTGGCCAGCAGTTCATAGGCGAGCGCCCCGCCAGCCATGCTGCCGGCGAGCAATACGCTGACATAGATCAGGAAGGCGAGCAGGCGGCTTTTCCGCTTCGGCGCCTCGGCCTCTTCCGCGTCATCGTCCTCGTCCGCACGCGCCGTCGCATCGTGCCCGCCGCCCGGCCTTGCCTTCCTCGGCCTGAATTCGTCCTCTTCGGCTTCCGCGTCGGCGTCTTGCGCGCCGCCGGCGCGCTTACGCAGCCTTTGCAGCAGCGCAATGGCGGGATCGAGAACACCGCGCGCCATGGCGCCCAGCCTGGCGCGCAGCACCCGGCCCGCGTGCGCCCGCAGGCTCTCGCTCTCCTCCCCGGCCGCTTCCTCGGCCGGAACTCGTGGCGCGCATGCCGGCGCGCGCATGGCGGCGGCAGGCTGGGCTGTGCTCAAGAAACCCTCGCAATTGGACCCTCTCAGTAAGGGATATCGGCCCGGGGCCGCAAAACTTGACCGCAGGCGCCGGCGCTGCGAATACCCTGGGGGACGCAGGAAACCCCGGACCGACGCGCCTGAATGCAAGGCGCAGAGCCATTCTCCAGCCGGTTGTCCATTGCGCCGGATACATGACCCCGTGCGCTAGCCGGCGTCCGCTCCTGCCGCGAGCATGGCCTGGATCGCCGGGTCATTGCAGAAGCGCTCGTACTCCCGGCGCAGCCTGGCCGGATGGCCGGCGATCAATTCCGCCCGTCCCACGCGCGCGAACACTTCCAGCTCCCTGGCGACGGCGCAGAAGGCGGCAGCGCCCACCGCCGCGCTGGAGGACTTCAACGTGTGGCCTGCCCTACCCAGCGCCTGCGTTTCGCCCGCCGCGGCCGCGCGCTCGATTTCCGCAAGCAATTTGGCCGACTCCTCAACGAAAAGCAGGATGAACTCGCGCGCCATTGCCAAGCCGTCGCCGGACTCCGGCGGCAGGCAGTTCTCCAATGCCTTCGGGTCAAACACGGCGGGCGGGTTTTCGGCCGTGTTCTGGAGACGATACCGCTCTGACGGCGCCGCTGTAGCGCCCGCACGCAGCTCGGGCGGCAAAGACGGATCCGCACCGCGCGGCCGAGGGCCAGGGGGAATCCAGCGCCGCAGCATCGCGGTCAGTTCGGCGCGCTTGAACGGTTTGGCGAGGTAGTCGTCCATGCCGGCATCGAGACAGCGCCGGCGATCCTCGGCGTAGGCATTGGCGGTCAGCGCGATGATCGGTGTGCGCGTGAGGCCAGCCGCCTCCTGCGCCCGAATCTCGCGCGTGGCCTCGAACCCGTCGAGTTCGGGCATCTGGCAGTCCATGAGCACGAGATCGAAAGGCTGCTTGAGCCAGGTGTCGAAGGCCACGCGCCCGTTGGCCGCCACCGTGACGCGACAACCGGCGCTGTCGAGAATCGCCAGCGCAAGTTCCTGGTTGACGACATGGTCTTCGGCGAGCAGTATGCGCGCGCCGCCAAAATCGGGCTTTTGCTCGTCGCCGGTGGCGGCAACACCGTCCGCAGCGCCATCCATGGGTTGTGCGGCGCAAGCGGGTTCCTCACTCTGCACCAAGCCGGCTCGAATCGTGAACCAGAAGCTCGAACCCTGCCCGGGTTCGCTCTCCACGCCAATCGCGCCACCCATCAAGGCGGCGAGTTCCTTGCACACCACCAGCCCCAGTCCGGTGCCGCCATAACGCCGCGTGGTCGAGCTGTCGGCCTGGCTGAACGGCTGGAACAGGCGCGCCTGCACCTCCCGGCTGATGCCGATGCCGCTGTCGGAGACGGCAAAGCGCAGCATGCAGGCCGCCGGCGGCAAGCCTTCCGGCGCCACAGCCTCGATCGTGATCGTGACCTTGCCGCGCACGGTGAACTTGATGGCGTTGCCGAGCAGGTTGATCAGAATCTGGCGCAGCCGCCTCGGATCGGTGCGTATGAACCTCGGCACGCCGGCCGCGCTCTGGCTGGCGAGCTCAAGGCTTTTCTCGCGCGCCTGTGGCCGCAGCAGCTGCAGCGTCTCCTCGATCAATTCGCCGATGTCGACGTCGATCGCTTCCAGTTCCAGGCGCCCGGCTTCGATTTTCGAAAAATCCAGGATATCGTTGATAATTTGCAGCAGCCCCTCGCCCGAGCGGCGGATCGCTTGGGCATAGTGCCGCTGGGGCTCGTTGAGGTCCGTTTCGAGCAGCAGTTCGGTCATCCCCAGCACCACGTTCATCGGCGTGCGGATCTCGTGGCTCATGTTGGCCAGAAACTCCGACTTCGCCTTGCTGGCGGCTTCGGCGGCGGTCTTGGCGCGCTGCAATTCGCTTTCGATGCGTTTTTGCTCGGTAATGTCGCGCACCGTCCCCACCATGCGGACCCCCTGGCCCGCCGCGTCGCGCAAAACCTGTCCCCGGGCGTGCACCATGCGAATACCGCGTTCGGGCGAGGCGACGCGATGCTCAATGTCGTAAGCGATGTTTTCTTCCAGCGCACGCCTCACCGCCTCGGCCACCATGGTGCGGTCCTCCGGATGCACCGCTTCCATGAAAACCGCATAACTCGGCTGAGTGTTCCCGCGCCCGGGTGTATAGATTGCGTACGCCTCTTCCGACCAGCGCAGCTCGCCGCTGCGCAAATTCCAGTCCCAGCTGCCCAGATGCACCATGCGCTGCGCCGTGTCGAGTTGGCCTTTTTGCTCGACCAGCACCCGGTTCGCGGCTTCGGTCGCGTCGCGCGCGCTGCGCAGACGCCTGCGCAGCCGCTGGATGTAACCTCCCATCAGCGCAAACCACGCGAGCACCGCTCCCAGGACCAGCAGCCGGAGCGACTCGAGATTGAAATTGACCGCATCCGGGTGATTGACGGCCAGAAGCGCGATCACCGCCGCATAAGACGCGATCATGCCCAGCGCGATCAGCAGCAGCGCCGCGGTATTCAGGCTGAAGATGCCGAACAGGAACGTTATGAGGTAGATGAGGGCGAATACCGGGCGGGCGTCGCCGGCGTAGTACACGATGTAGCTTATGACCAGCGTCGACGCCAGGATCTGGGTAACCGTCAGGCTCGGGTCGTGCAGCCCGCGGCTCAGGCCCGAGCGTATCGCCGTGAAAAACACCACGACGCAGCCCAGCACCAGCGCGCTGCCGGTGACGAATGCGTGAAGGGGCAAATAGCCCAGCAGGCAGCCAGCGGCGTACAGTCCCACCACGAGCAGCGAGCTTCCCGAGGCCATCAGCTGACGCTGTATCAGGACGCGCTGCTGCCGGTCGTCGGCAAACCTGCCGAACAGCAGCCGCTCCAGCCGGGCGTCGGCGCCGCGCCCGCCGAGCGGTTCTGTTTGCGCCGGGCGCGCCTCGGCGGGAGGAAGATCAACTATGTGTCGCATGGAAAACCGGTCATCCCTTGCTGCCAGGCAAACCAGACCGGCGAACAGCGCAACAGCGCGGCACGGTGCCCGGGGCCGGACGCATGGGCGACACCGGCACTAAATCATCGGGTAGTGAGTTTACCAGACCCGATCATCATGGGTATTCATATGCCATTATCCGCCGAGGCGCGCCCCGCTTGCGCAGTTCTTAGTTCACCTGTATTATTACACATGTAATAACATCGGAGCGTACCATGTACACCCTCAAACTGACCCAGGTCGGCAATTCCGTCGGCGTCGTGCTGCCCAAGGAAGCCTTGGCACAACTCAAACTGGAGAAAGGCGACAGCGTGTTCCTGACCGAAACCCCGGGCGGGTTTCGCCTTACCGCCTACGACCCGGCGTTCGAAAAACAAATGACCGCGGCGCGCGGAATCATGAAGCGCCGCCGCAACGTATTGCGCGAATTGGCCAAGTAATGCGCTTCGTCTGGATCGATGCAGGGGTCATCCACGCCGTTCACGAGGAACAACTCGCCGAGCACGGCGGCGGCGCGGGCGTGCGCGACGAGGGCTTGCTCGAATCGGCGCTGGCGCGACCGCAAAACCTTGCGTCCTATGGCCAGCCCGATGTTGCTGCCTGCGCAGCAGCTTACGCTTACGGCCTATCCCGCAATCATCCTTTTATCGACGGCAACAAGCGCACCGCGTTTGTCGCGGCCGAGCTGTTTCTATTCTTGAACGGACACCTGCTCGAAGCCGCCGACGCGGATTGCGTGCTTACCATGCTGCGCGTAGCCGAGGGGTCGATAAGCGAGGAAGACCTCGCCGCCTGGATCCGCCAGAACAGCAAAAAAGCGGAAAAGAATTTGTAGGAGGGACGCCCTCGCCCCGACCAGCGCCGATATCAACCTCCGGTCGGCCCGGGGGCGGGCCTCCCACAAAACACAACCCGCGAGCGACCCGAACAGTCTTCGCGCGAAAGCGGCCTCAGCCCAGCCCCTGCTGCTGCAGGTATTCCTCATAGCTGCCGCGGAAATCGGTGATCACCGCGCCGACCTGCTTGCCCTCGCCCGGCTTCATCTCAATGATGCGCGTCGCGATCGAGGACACGAACTCGCGGTCGTGCGACACGAAAATCAGCGTGCCCTTGTAGCGGTCGAGCGCGCCGTTCAGCGATTCGATCGATTCCATGTCGAGGTGGTTGGTCGGCTCGTCCAGCAGCAGGACGTTGTGCATCTGCAGGATCAGCTTGCCGAAGGCCATGCGCTGGCCTTCGCCGCCGGAAATCACTTTGATCGATTTTTTCGCGTCGTCGCCGGTGAACAGGAGGCGCCCCAGGGTGGCGCGCACCAGCTGGTCGTCGTCGCCCTCGCGCCGCCACTGCCCGACCCAGTCGAACAGCGTCGCCTCGCCGGCGAAATCCGCGGCATGGTCCTGGGCGCAGTAGCCCGGGCGCGCTTTTTCCGCCCACTTGACCGTGCCGTAATCCGGTTTCAAACCGCCCGGCAATTCACCCAATAGGCAGCGCAGCAGCGTGGTCTTGCCGATGCCGTTGGGGCCGATGATGGCGACCTTCTCCCCGGCCTCGATCGCGAGATCGAGGCCTTTGATCAGGGGCTTGTCGTAGCTCTTGGCGAGGCCCTTCACTTCGACGGCCAGTCGGTGCAGCTTTTCCTTTTCGTCGTACTCGAAGCGGATGTAGGGATACTGGCGGCTCGAAGGCTTGACGTCCTCGAGCTTGATTTTCTCGATCTGGCGCGCGCGCGACGTCGCCTGGCGCGCCTTGGATTTGTTGGCCGAGAAGCGGCGCACGAAGTCCTGCAGCTCGGCCACCTTCTCTTTGGCCTTGGTGTTGGCCGCGAGCAGCTGTTCGCGCACCTGGGTCGAGGCGAGCATGTAGTCGTCGTAGTTGCCCGGATAGACGCGCAGCGTCGCGTAGTCCATGTCGGCCATGTGGGTGCATACGCTGTTCAAGAAGTGGCGGTCGTGGGAAATGATGATCATGGTGCAATTGCGCGCGTTGAGCACGTCCTCGAGCCAGCGGATCGAGTTGATGTCGAGGTTGTTGGTCGGCTCGTCGAGCAGCATGATGTCCGGATCGGCGAACAGCACCTGCGCCAGCAGCACGCGCAGCTTCCAGCCCGGCGCGACCGCGCTCATCGGCCCGTTGTGCTGCGCTATCGGTATGCCGACGCCGGCGAGCAGCTCGCCGGCGCGCGCTTCGGCGGTGTAGCCGCCGAATTCGGCGTAGCGCGCCTCGAGGTTGGCCGCGTGCATGTAGTCCTCTTCGCTCGCGTCCGGATTGGCGTAGATGGCGTCGCGCTCGGACATCGCTTCCCACATTTCCTCGTGCCCCATCAGCACCACGTCGAGCACACGCTGATCCTCGTAGGCGAACTGGTCCTGGCGCAGCTTGCCCACGCGCTCGTTGCGATCGACCGCGACTGAGCCGCCACTCGATTCCAGGTCGCCGCCGAGGATTTTCATGAACGTGGATTTGCCGCAGCCGTTGGCGCCGATGAGGCCGTAGCGGTTGCCCTCGCCGAACTTGACCGAAATGTTCTCGAACAAGGGCTTGGCGCCGAACTGGATGGTGATGCCGGAGGTGACGATCAAGGTGTTTCCGTTTCTGGGGGATGCGCGAAAGAGGCGGGATTTTACAGGAAAGCGGGTCCTGGCCCCGGCCTATTTCAAGTCCCGGTGAAGCGGTGGATCAGCCTGCGGTCTTTCTTCGTCGGGCGTCCCTTCACCGCCGCGGCCGGATGCGGCTGGATTTTGCGCTGCGCCATCAACGCCTCGCGGCGCGCGCGGCTGTCCTCGCGTTCGGCGTAGAGCCGCGCCGCCTGCGCCGCGGGGCCGCGGCTGCGCGACAGCGCGAGCACTTCGACCACCCATTCGAATTCACCGATGCGGATCGCCAGCTCGTCCCCGGGTTTCAGCGCGCGCGAGGGCTTCGCGAGCGCGCCGTTCAGGCGCACCCTGCCGCCGTCCACCGCTTTCGCCGCCAGGCTGCGCGTCTTGAAAAAGCGCGCGGCCCAGAGCCATTTGTCGATGCGCAAGGGGTCGTCTTGTACGAGTTCTTCGCTCATGGTGGTGCGACATGATACCGCCAGCACGGGGCACAGGGGCCTTGCTTCGCGGCTTGCCCGGCCCGCTGGCCCCCCCGTGCCGGCCTGGCGGAAATACGTGTTTTGAATCGACGCCGACTGCGCTATGATCGCGCCTGCCGGCCGACCAGACTCGTACAGAGCGGCGGCGGCAGCAGAACGACAAACAAGAACGCCTGACCAGAAGGGGACGTCTTTGCTTGCCAGAAATTCACGCGCCGAATTTGCCGGTGGGGCGGCATCGGCGCTGTTGACGCTTCCGCTTTCCATCGGTTTCGGCCTGTTCGCCCTGAGCCCGCTGGGCGACCGCTATGCGGGCTACGGCGTGCTGGCCGGCCTGTACAGCGCCATCATCGTCGCCCTGATCTCGGTGTTGCTGCGCGCGAACTCCGCAGTCGTATTCGCCCCGCGCAGCATGCAGGCCTACCTGATCAGCATGGTCGTGCTGAATCTCGTCCAGTCTGACGCCTATGCCCTGCTGCAAGACCCGCAGCAGACACTGACCGTGGTCTTTTTCGTGATCTTCCTGTCGGGCGTGATGCAGGCCGTGTTCGGGGCGATAGGCGCCGGGGGGCTGGTCAAATACATACCCTACCCGGTCATTGCCGGGTTCCAGAACGCCGGCGCCATCCTGCTGCTCCTGTCGCAGATCCCGCCCATGCTGGGCCTGGCCCACCAGCTCGAGCCGGGCACGCTGTTCGCGCAGTTGCGGCACGCCCAGCCCCTCAGCCTGGCGATCGGCATCGTCACCTGTCTGCTGATGCTGCACGCGGGCAAGCTCTCCAGGCGCATTCCGGCCGTGATCATCGGGATGTTCGCCGGCATCGGCCTGTATTACCTCCTGCTGTCCCTGGGCTACGGCGCGCGCCTCGGCCCGTTCGTCGGCGAATTCGATTTCACTCTGCCTGACCTGCATTATCTGGCCGGCTTTTATACCTTCTTGCACGAGCGCCAATGGTGGGGACTGTTGCCTTCGATGTTCGCCTGGGCCGCGAGCCTGGCGCTGATTTCTTCGCTCGATGTGCTGTTATGCGCCAAGGTGATGGAAGGCGTGACCCAGCGGCGCGAGGACCATAACCTGGGTCTGGTGCGTCTGGGGCTGGGCAACCTCGTCGCCGCCGCCTTTGGCGGCATCTCCAGCGCCATCAGCATCACCTCCAGCCAGGCCAATCACAGTGCCGGCGGCCGCGGCAGCTATTCGGTGCTGATCAGTTCGGCCCTGATCCTGGGCGCGGTGCTGTTCTGTTCCCAGTTGATCGCCCTGATCCCGAAGGTGGTGGTGGCGGGGATGCTGTTCGTCACCGCCTGGCGTCTGTTCGACCGCTGGACAGTGCAACTCGCGAAGCGCCTCATCGCAGCCGGCCCGCGCAACCGCGCCAGCCTGCTACTCGACCTGTTCGTCATCGTGCTGGTCACCCTGGTCGCGGTGTTCGCGAACCTGGTCACTGCGGTGGCCATAGGCATGCTGGTGTCGGTGTTCTCGTTCCTGTTCCGCATGAGTAAATCGGTGATACGCCGCAGCGCGCGCGGCGACGTGCTGCGCTCGCGCAAGACGCGCGAGCCGCGCCTGATGCAACTGCTCGCCGAGCACGGCCATCGCATCGTCGTGTTCGAGCTCGAGGGTGCGGTGTTTTTCGGCACCGCGGAGAAACTCATCCACCAGATCGAGAAAGCGGTCAAAGACGGCGCCGCCCTGGTGATCATCGACCTGAAGCGCGTCACCAACATCGACAGCACCGGCGTGCGCTTTCTGGTTCAGGCCAACGACGCGATGGTCAAGCAGGGCAAATTTCTGCTGCTCGCCTCGGTCGAAGAGCACAGCCACCTGGGCCATTTCCTGCGCGACATGGGCGCGATCGCGGCCCTGACCAAGGCACGCGTGTTCGTCGACAACGACCAGGCGCTGGAGTGGGCCGAGGATCAGCTGATCCTGTCCGAGCTGGGCAAGGTCGCACCCGGCGCCGAATTTCCCTTCGGCCAGCTCGACCTGTTCGCCGGCATGGACGCGGCCGAGGTCGAGGTGGTCAAGGACATGCTCGAGCGCCGCAGCTATGCCAGGGGGGAAATCGTGTTCCGCGAAGGCGACCCGGGGCAGCAACTGTTCGTGATCGCCCGGGGCGAAGCCAGCGTGCGCATCCGCCCCCCAGGGGCGACGCGCGATATCCGCCTGGTCACCTTCGCCCCCGGGACCGTGTTCGGCGAGGTGGCGCTGCTCGACACGGAAGTGCGTTCGGCCAGCGTGCAGGCCGACGACGCGCTGGTTTGCTACGTGCTCGAGCAGGAAAAGTTTCGCCAGCTTGCGGCGAGCCATCCCGCCATTGCCGTGACCCTGCTGCGCAACCTCGGACGCGAGTTGAGCAACCGCCTGCGCCGCGCCAACCGGGTCATCTATCAGATGGACAATTAGGAGCCTATTACAAAATGAGGGGATATCCCCTACGGGGACTACCTTCGGGGCGTCTCCCCTCATACTCCCCTAAGTCAGAGGCCATTTCGGTAATTCTGAAATAGCCTCTAAGATACCGGAGTGCGGAGTGGCGCCGGGGTCAGGCAAGAATTATAACTAATCACAGGAACTACCCGAATGGCACTACGCCTCAGCCTGTATATCGTCGCAGCCCTGCTGCTGGGCGCGCATTTCCTGCGCGCGGGCAATCTCGCGCTGGTGGCGCTGTGCCTGGCCGCGCCGCTGCTGTTCGCCTGGAGAAGCCGCTGGAGCCTGATCGCGCTGCAGCTTCTGGCTTACGCCGCGGCCGGAACCTGGATCGCCGTCGCGCTTCAATTGGTGCAGATGCGCCAGCAACTGGGCCAGCCCTGGACCACCGCGGTGATCATCCTGGGAGCGGTGGCGCTGCTGACCTTGCTCGCCGGGCTGCTGCTCAATTCCAAAACGATCAGGGAACGTTACCGGGGCTAGCCGGGGCGGCTTAACTTGCGCGGACGGCGGCCCGTCCGCGCGGATCGCCGATCTTTGATACCCCCCGGCGCCGTACTTGCTTTTGACCATAACCGGATTTTCTGTACGGATGCGCTTCTTATCCGTACAGAAAATCCGGTTGGCGCGCGTCCCCCAAGAGGACTTGCTTCGCGGCGCAGCGCGCAAGGGTTTTCGCGGCATGCAGCGATGCCAAAAACACTCTAGACAAGCAAAGGGGAAAAGCGGCGTTTCTCAAACCGCTGGCGGCAGCGGATCGGGATCGTCCGCCCAGGTCGTCGACGGCCGCGGCGTCATCTCGATCCATTTGTCCAGGGCCGCGACGTGCTCGGTCTCCTCATGGGCGAATTCGGTCGCCAGGCGTTTCACCTCGGCATCCGTTGATTCACCGGCCACCGCGCGGTAATACTGCATCGCCCGCAATTCGTTGGCGCGCGCGTAGCGCAGCGCATTGTAGGGCTCGATCAGGTAATCGAAGCCTTCCTCGCCGCCCACTTCCGGCGGCGAGCGCCAGCGGTATTCCCAGGATTTCAATTGCGGCAATTTCATCGAACCGACCCTGAGCTTGATCGAGTCGCAATGCATTTGCGAAAACCGGGTCATGCTGCGGAACACTGAGGAAACGGCGTCGTTGCGGTGCGCCTCCATCATGTCGGCGAGTTCGAGGTAGCGCTCGGCGGCCTCGTCTTCCAACGCCACTGCATGGGCCAGAAATTCGGGCAATGAATAGCTCATGTCATCCTTGTTGAGCGCGGGTCGATTCGTGCGATCCATTATAGGGGATTCCCCGCGGTGCGGCATGGATGAAGTCCGGTACAATTCCTTCATGTCGACTTTCATTTCAAACACGGTGCGCCTGGTTCTGCGCGTAGCCGGTTTTTCCGCTGCCGCGGCCCTGGCCGCCGCCCCCGCGTACGCCGCCAAAGAATGCGCACCGGCGAGCGTATGGACCGTGCCCGGCGGCGGACGCATCGCGGCGCCGAAAATCCTCGCACGCGCCGCCAAGGCGCAGGTAGTGCTGCTCGGCGAGTCCCACGACGACGCCGATCACCATCGCTGGGAAGCGCAGACCGTGGCCGCCCTCTCCGCGCTGCAGCCGAAACTCGTGCTCGGCTTCGAGATGTTTCCGCGCCGGGTGCAGCCCGCGCTAGACCGCTGGGTCGCAGGCGAACTGAGCGAGGCAGCGTTTCTCAAGGCAGCGGACTGGCCGCAGGTGTGGGGCTACAACGCCGCGTTCTATCTGCCGCTGTTTCACTTTGCGCGTATGCACCGCGCTCCAATGGTGGCGCTCAACGTCGAGCGCGAGTTCGTGCGTGCGGTCAGGGCCGGAGGACTGCAGGCGGTGGCGCCGGAAAAACGCGAAGGCGTTTCCGCTCCGGCCGCGGCGAGCGAAGCCTATCTCGCGCGCCTGTTCCACGCCTACGCACAGCACCCGGAGAACAAAGGGTCCGTGCCGGCGCGCACCGACCCTGAATTCCTGCGCTTCGCCGAAGCCCAGCTGGTCTGGGACCGCGCGATGGCGCAGGCGCTGGCCGCCGCAGCTGCGCGCCACCCGCAGGCGCTGGTCATCGGCGTGATGGGCAGCCAGCACGTCGCGCGCGGCAGCGGCGTGCAGCGCCAACTCGAGAGCCTGGGCGTCAAGCGCGTGGTTTCTCTGCTCCCCTGGGATTCGGGAACCGACTGCAAAGAGTTTTCCGTGGATCTGGCCACGGCCGTGTTCGGCCTGCCCCCGGAGCCGGCCGAGCCGGCCGCGCCGCCGCCGCCGCTGCTGGGTATACAGATCGACACCGTCGCCGAAGGCGTGCGCGTGATCGCGGTGAGCGCGGGCAGCATCGCCGAGGCCGCGGGCATGCAGGCCGGCGATGTGCTCACCGCAGCGGCGGGCACCGAGGTCAAGGCGGCGGCCGAGCTCAAGGCCATCGTGGTCCGCATGGCGCCAGGCACCTGGCTGCCGCTTCAGGCGCAGCGCAATGGCATGCCGATAGAACTCACGGCTAAATTTCCTCCGGCAAAATGAGTTTACCGGCCGCGCGGCTTGTCGCCCTGATATGCGCGCTCTGGCTGGCACCCGCCGCCATGGCCGCGGCAAGCGCCACGCACCAGATCCAGGTACGCATCGAGCCCGAGACGCACCGGCTCGAAGGGCGCGACAGCCTGCGCTTCGACGCGCCGCGCGCCGCCACCCTGGTCTTGTCCTCGCGCTTCAGCCTCGACTCGGTTGCCGTCGACGGACAGCGCGCCGCGCTGAAAGCCAGGCTGGACGGGGGGTTACAGCGCATTGCGCTGCCAGCGGCGCGGCGCATCGACCTCCTCTGGCACGGCACCCTCGCGCCCCTGGATCGCAGCCTGGAGCATCGCGACACGCTCGGCTACGCCGAGCCCGCGAGCGGCAGGGAAGGCACGTTTCTGCCTTCCGGCTCAGGCTGGTACCCGATGCTGGACGGAGAACTGGAGCGCTACAGCCTGGAACTCGACCTGCCCGCGGACCAGCGCGGCCTGGTGCCAGGGCGCCTGGTGGAGGAAAGCGAAGCCGGGGGGCGCTATCGCGCGCGCTTCGAGTTCCGCCAGCCCGCCGAAGGCATTACGCTCATGGCCGGCCCTTATCGCATCGAGGAGCGGCGCGTGCGCACCGCGGCCGGCAGCGAAGTGCGGCTGCGCACGTATTTCCATCCCGGGATCGCGGCGCTCGCCACGGGCTATCTCGATTCGGTCGCGGGCTATCTCGATCTGTACGAGCGCTGGATCGGCGCCTATCCCTTCTCCGAATTCAGCGTGGTATCCAGCCCCACCCCCACCGGTTTCGGCATGCCCAGCCTCACCTATCTCGGCATCGACGTGCTGCGCCTGCCTTTCATCCGGGCGACGTCGCTCGGGCATGAAGTGCTGCACAACTGGTGGGGCAACGGCGTCTACCCCGACTTCGCGCGCGGCAACTGGTCCGAGGGGCTCACCAACTTCATGGCCGACTACGCCTACCGCGAGCGCGACAGCGCCGAGGCCGCGCGCGCCATGCGCCTCGGCTGGCTGCGCGACTACGCCGCGATGCCGCCCGCCGACGACGCGCCGCTCGCCCGCTTCACTTCGCGCACCCATGGCGCATCGCAGATCGTCGGCTACACCAAGTCGGCGATGCTGTTCTTCATGCTGCGCGATTTGATCGGCGAGGCCGCGTTCGATGCGGGCGTGCGCGCGTTCTGGAAGGCGCAGCGCTTTCGCGTCGCTTCCTGGGACGATCTGCGCCACGCGTTCGAGCGCGCCTCGGGCAGGAAGCTCGGCGCGTTCTTCGCGCAATGGCTGACCCGCAGCGGCGCCCCACCATTGCGCATCGCCGGCGCGGTAGCGACGCCTATCGCCGGCGGCTGGCGCCTCGCCGTGACGCTCGAGCAGGGCGCGCCCGCCTACGCGCTTGCGGTGCCGTTGCGCATACGCACCCGCAGCGGCGACCTCACGCGCCGCGTCGACCTTACGCGCGAACGCGACACGGCGCTGATCGAACTGGCCGACGAACCGATCGAGATCGCGCTCGATCCTGAATTGCGCCTGCTGCGCCGGCTCGCGGCGGCCGAGGCGCCGCCTATCCTGCGCGACGCGATGCTCGCGCCGCATCCTGCGCTGATTATCCCGAGCGCGGACGCGGCGGTGCAGGCGGCGGCGCGCGAACTCTCCGCCAGCCTCTTCGAACGCGCCCCCGCAGAGCGCGAGGCAGCGTCCGCCTTGCTCGTTGCGGGCTTGCATGCCGACATCGACGCCTGGCTCGCACGCGAAAACATGGCCCTGCGGCCGGCCGCGCTCGCCCCCGAGCGCGGCAGCGCGCAGGTGTGGACCGCGCGCGCCGGCGACGGACACATCGTGCTGCTCGCGTCGGCGCGCGATGCGCCCTCGCTGGCCGCGCTCGCACGGCCGCTGCCGCATTATGGGCAGCAAAGCTACCTGGTGTTCGAAGGCGCGCGCGCGATCGAGCGCGGCAGCTGGCCGGCCGAGCCGCAGGTGTGGAAACTCAAACACAAGGCCGGCGCACGCTGACGCCTGCGCTGTCCCGACGCTACCCGCCGCGGCAGCGCCGTACGAAATCGACCACGGCGCGGATTACCTTCTCCGGCTGATCCTTGTGCGGCGAATGTCCGCACTGTTCGAGCTTCAGCACTTCGACCGGCCCGCCCGCCTGGCGCGCGATCGCGTCGACCTGCGCCATGGTTCCGTACTCATCGCCATCGCCCTGGATCGCGAGCAACGGGCAGCGGATCGCTGGCAGGAAGCTTTCTATGTTCCAGCTGCGAAACGCAGGCGAGAGCCACACGTCGTTCCAGCCGTAAAACGTCCTGCCCGCGTCGCGGTGGTGGCGCGCGAGCTTGTCGCGCAGATCGGCGCTCTCGAAAGTGCGCTTTGCCGCGGTGATGCCCGCTATGCTGATGTCCTCGACGAACACGTGCGGCGCCATCGCCACCAGCGCCTCGAGCGGATGGCCCGCGCCGGCGTAGATCAGCGCGATCGACGCGCCGTCGCTGTGGCCGATCAGCAGCGGGCGCGCTATGCCGAGCGCGCGCAGGAATTCAGGCAGGAATTCCAGCGCCTCGCGGTGCATGAAATCGACGCCGTGCGGCTGCTCGAGCACGTCCGACTGCCCGTGGCCGTAGCGCGCATAGACCACCGCGGGCAGGCCGGTCGCCCGGGCGATGCGCGCGGGGAAATCGCGCCACTGGCTGATCGAGCCCAGGCCCTCGTGCAGGAACACCAGGGTCGGGCCGGCAGCCGCCGCGGCTATGCGCCGGTATTCGAGGCGGCGGCCGCGCACGCTGATGAATTCGGATGGGCTGGATGCCGGCATCGGTGAAACAGGCCTGGGTCTTTTTTGGAGCCGCAACTTTACCCGAATCCCTGCCCGGCCGCCGCCGGCCGCATTTGAATCGGCGCAGACTAGCGGTTACACTCGCAGCATCCCTGAAAAACAACGATGAATTCGAGATTAGCGATGCACCACCTCCGGAGCGCGCCGTGACGGCCCAGATCATCGACGGCAAGCGCATCGCGCAGACGCTGCGCACCGAATGGAAGCTGCGCGCCGACCGGCTCAACGCGGCCGGCATCGCGCCCGGCCTTGCGGCGGTCGTGATCGGCGACAACCCGGCATCGAAGATCTACGTGCGCAACAAAATCAAGGCCTGCCACGAAATCGGGATCCGCTCCGAAGAATACGCGCTCGCCGCAGACAGCCCGCTAGCCGCCGTGCTCGCGCTCATCGACCGGCTCAACGCCGATGCCGGCATCCACGGCATCCTGGTGCAGTTGCCGCTGCCCGCGCACCTGGCGCAGATGGCGGTGATAGAGCGCATTTCACCCGACAAGGACGTGGACGGCCTGCATCCGCACAATCTCGGCAGCCTGCTCGCCGGGCATGCGTGCTTCGTGCCATGCACGCCCGCGGGCATCATGGAACTGCTCGGCACGACCGGACTCGATCTGCGCGGCAAGGAGGCGGTCGTCGTCGGCCGCAGCAATATCGTCGGCAAGCCCGCGGCGCTGCTGCTGCTGCAGGCGGGCGCCACGGTCACGCTGTGCCACTCCCAGACCAGGGATCTGGCGCATCACACGCGGCGCGCCGACGTGCTGGTTTGCGCCATCGGCAAAGCGCACGCGATCGGCGCGGAGATGATCAAGCCGGGCGCAGCGGTGATCGACGTCGGCATCAACCGCCTGCCCGAGGGCAAACTGGTCGGCGACGTGGACTACGCCGCGGCGTTGCAGAGGGCGGGCTGGATCACTCCGGTCCCGGGCGGTGTCGGGCCGATGACCATCGCCATGCTTCTTTGCAACACCATCGTCTCGGCCGAACGCCGCGCGGCGGAGCAAGGCGTGAAATTCGGCGCCTAGCGCGGCAGCAGGATGCCTGACCCAACCCAAGGCCTGGACTTCCTGTTGCGCACCGCGCCCGCTGCGCTGGAGTGCCGATCGGTCGAAGTCTGGTGGCCGCGCCAGGTGGCACTGGGCGCGGGCCACGCGAACCCGATGCTCGGCGCGATCGCCGGCGGCTATGCCGCCGACCGCCTGGCCTGGGCCTTCTCGGCCGGGTATCAGGCGGCGCTGCGCGCCCTGGTGCCGCAATTGCCCGCCGCTGCGCTCGCCTCGCTGTGCGTCAGCGAAACCGCGGGCAATCACCCGCGCGCGATCCAGACATCCTTGTCGCCGCATCCCGATCTCCCCGGAACCTACGTTCTCGACGGGGCCAAGCGCTGGACCACGCTGGGCCCGGACAGCGCGCTGCTGCTGGTCGCGGCGCGCACCGCCGCGGATGCGGCGCGCGTGCCGATCCGGCTGGCGCTGGTGCGCCAGGGCACGCCCGGCGTTGCCTTGAGCCGGATGACGGACATAGGCTTCGTCCCCGAGGTGGCCCACGCCGAAGTGCGCTTCGAGCACGTGCTCGTCGGCGAACAGGACCTGCTCGACGGCGACGGCTATGCGCTCTACATCAAGCCGTTTCGCAGCATCGAGGACTTGCATGTGCACGCTGCGACGCTCGCCTACCTGCTGCGCGAGGCGCGGCGGCTGGCATGGCCGCGCCCCTGGATGGAGCGCACGTTTGCGGCGCTGCACGCCCTCGCCGCGATTGCGCCGCTGGATGCATCGGCGCCGGCAACCCATATCGCGCTCGCCGGCGCGCTGGACATCGGCGCGGCGCTGGTGCGCGAGGCCGATGCCTGCTGGGCGGCCACGCCCGGCGATCCGGCATGCCTGCGCTGGATACGCGATCGCGCGCTGCTCACGGTCGCGGGCAAGGCGCGCGCGCAGCGCATCGGGCGCGCCTGGGAGCGCATCGGCGCAGAACCATCCGGGCGCGCCGGCGATCTATAGGCTGCGTTTCAATCTGCCCCTGCCGACATGTCTGAACGAATTCCCCAGCCTGATCCAGAAGCGGCTGTGGACGTAATTGGAAGCAGCCGTTCATTGGTGGCCCGGCGGGATTGGGACAGCACCCACCGTGGCGTGGCGCAAAAATGGATATAGGAGTAGTGTTTCGAGCGATTGAGAATGCACGCAAGAATAACTACTCTCCTGGGAGGAGACAATGCGCGGACGCGAAGTCTTCATGCAGAACCTTGTTGCCCACGGGGTTCGGCACATTTTCGGCAATCCAGGCACGACCGAGAACCCGCTGCTCGATTCGCTGATCGATTACCCGTCCATCGACTACGTGGTGCACTTGCACGAGGGTATCGCTGTCGGTGCGGCCGGCTACTACGCGCGGGCCACCGGTCTTACCGGCGTGGTCAGCCTACACGCGGCGCCGGGCCTGGGTAACGGTATCGGCATGATCTACAATGCCCTGAGGGCGAATGCGCCGATGGTCGTCACCGCTGGCCAGCAGGACACGCGTATGCTGCGCCGAGAGCCGCTCCTCGCCCACGACCTGGCCGCAATGGCAGCGCCGGTGACCAAGTGGAGCACGC
>Ga0334722_10000488_pt1 | contig 58059 bp, 77 predicted proteins | sample C3_bottom_MG_FD_207210 | JGI IMG/M metagenome (GOLD analysis project Ga0334722, IMG submission 207210) | Sediment microbial communities from Yellowstone Lake, YNP, Wyoming, USA - C3_bottom | ecosystem: Environmental > Aquatic > Freshwater > Lake > Sediment | place: USA: Wyoming | collected... | reverse complement strand
CTGAGCCGTTAGAACAGCGGCTCAGCTTCGTTCCTAGTAGTCGTTTGGATGGTAGGGCACTCAGGTGGAGGCGACGCGGGTCGCGTCTTGTGCGGCACCGGAGCATCTTTAGCGTAGAACTCGAGCCATTCGAGGATCTTCGATTGGAGGGTGGCCGGAGCGCACTTTAGCCGCGCTCTGGCCACTAATTCCCGAGGGATCTGCACAAGGTTGACCGTCACGCGGTCGGTGTCGCGGACGGCTCGCGCGCCAAGTTTCCTCATTTGTTCTCTTTTCGCGGAGCCTCTGCGATGGTCTGCACGAGCACCCGGACATGGGCGACGGATCCGTCCTGGAGCGTGACGGCGTTTTTGTGGACGTGCAGGAGTCGGCCGCGTTCGTATCGGTCCTTCCAAGCTGTTGTAATTAGCGCGACGAGTTCGGGGAGTTCCATCACGCGGACCTTTTGACGTTCTCGGCCGACACGACTTCCACGTGGGCTTCTTCGCGGGAGGTCATTACGTCACCGTTGGCGTAGGCGCCGAGTTCGACCAAGTTCTCTGCGAGGATGGTAGGCATGGTTTCGGCTGCTGGCTCTCAATAACCGGGTCCATCTCGTGATGACGGTTTCTTCGATCACGATTCTGTAGGTTGGCATGATGGTTATTCCTTTGCTCCGATACACATCCAGCAGACGCCCCGGGAGTAGTTCTTGCCGCTCGGTGACGGCTCCACTTGATCCCAGCCGGCGATTCGGGCGAGTGCCGGTGTTTTGGCCATCCGTCGACAGAAGCGACAAAGGACGTGTCCGGAAGTGTCTTCGAATGGGTCCCGGTTGTCGGTTTCTGTTTGCAGTGCTTCCAGGAAGTCGCGGTCGTATTCGGTTACTTCTTCGTCGGTCATCGGTCTTTCCTTTTGTATCGTCGGTCACCAACGAGAAACGCGGTGAGGCAGGTAACGAGCGCGACCGGGAGCATTCCGCTGAGATAGCCGGCGAGCAGCCCGAGGGCGACCGCTCGCACCATGGAGAGTTCGCGTCGAATCCTCATAACGGCTCCTTCAGGCCGTTGAGGTAGCGTTCGGCTACCCTGACCCAGGCGTGCCGGAGTTCTTCGCTCATGGGCGCTCCTAGCGCGTCCTGGCGGTATTCCTGAGACTGTCTGAACAGCGTTACGCCGACGCGCAGCAGTTCCTCGACGGTATCGGACGCTGTCAGAACTTTGACGGTGCGGCGGAGTTCGGCGGTGGCCCAATGGTCAGCGGTCACTTTCCGGTCACCGTCACCGATCCAACGGCGTCACCGTTGAGGTCAACGAGGGTTTGGGCTTCGCGCTTTCCTGTGGCGATCGCCCCTCGTCGTAGGCGCATGGCGACTCGCTCCACTAGTCGAGCGATTTCGTCGTCTCGTGCGTCCCCATCGAACGCGGCGTTCTCGGTCCTGAGTTTGATTGTGATTGTCATCGTCAGAACCTCAGCCCGGACGGGCCAGACGGAACGCCGATTGTGTCGAGGTTGAAACGGTCACGGCCTTTGTTCCGTTCCGTGTAGCTGGGAGGAATGACACGGAGCGTGTAGCCTCGCGGGTCTCCGTCGGTTCGCATTCCCCACGTCGGCAAGTCTTCCTCTCGCCAGTCGCGGCCGGGATAGAGTCGATCGGTTGCGTTTCTCAGAGCTTCCAGGATCCGAACCTCGGCGCGGTGGTCCTGGAGCGTGATCCGTGGGATCGTTTCGTGCTCATCGTTTGGGTGATCGCATAGGCAAAGGTGCCGATTGTCGCTTGATCCGTTCCGCCTGGGCTTGAAACTCTGCGATGCCGGACAGGGAACGCGATCCCGATCCGCTGCTTCGCTGGAGCACGCGAGCTCGGCGCGTCGGTTTAGCCCGGTCGCCTCCCGCAGTAGCAAGCGGGCGACGTCGAGCGGCAGCCCCTCGTGGGTCATTCTGGCGATAAAATCCTCGCGTTCGCGTTGGTAACTCATACAGTTCGCTCCCTCTTTTGTTCGGTGCCCTACCTTATGCGGTTTGTTCCAGCTCTGCCGGCGGTTCGGCTTCGAACTCGGCCGGTGGTTCGATCCACGTGCCGATCGGGTGTTCGTCTCTGGCGTTTGATTCTCGTCGCCAGTCGGCTTGAAGACGGAGCAATTGTCGGTAGAGTTCGCCTCGGTTCAGGTTCGGCACCTCGGCGCCGAGTTCAAGAAACCGATCCCGAAGATCGACCGACATCGTGGCGTAGTCGATCCAGAATTGAACATCTGCGGCCGGCGCCGTCCGTTTGAAGTAGGCCCGGGCTTGTTCGTCCGTCAGTTCGGACGTGTCGACGATCCCGATAGGCGCGGATCGGCGTGGGCGTTTCGGCGTGTCGACGTGGCCGCAGAGCGGACAGTGTTTCAGCATATTCGTTAGCCTTCGTCTGAAATGCGTAGGATGTCGCGGATCACGCTGACAATTCCGAGCAGGATCACGAACCAGCCGAACATGTCGAATAGGTCTCCAATCACTTCGTTGCCTCCGTGGCCAGTTCGTGGATCGTGGTCCGCCAGCTAGCGGCCGTATCCTGTTGATCCCTTTCGAGTTGGTCGAGTAACGTCAGGACATGGCGGAGCTTCGAGAGTTGGCGATCGGTGTAAGGTTCGATCGCCTGAAGCTGGACGCTGATATCGTGCGCTCCTTGGGCTGGCGTTCCGTGCGTCAGGTAGAACTCAAGACTTCGAGCCTCGCCGTGGTTTATGGTCACCTGATTACCTCCAAAACGGCTCCACTGCCGGAGCGGTAGCGAATGGACGTTGAAAACGGAGTCGGCGTCTGGTCCGGTTCCATAAAGAACAGTTCGTTTTTGAACCACACCGCGTAAGGCCACCAGTCGGAGTCGTTGCCGAGCTCGGCGCGGGAAACCGTCATCGCGTCCTACTTCAAGAGCGGAAACATTCCGCCGACAAACGGAGCCGTTGGGCGTTTCGCGTCCGCCAGGTAAGGCGTTTCGCCAACGTAGGCCAGGGTTCCACGATAGACATGATGGGCCCATCGTTCGGTCTTGATGTTGACGGAGCCGACACGGCGCATTCCGTAGGGATCGAAGGCGGCCAAGTCGATTGAACCGGCCATCGTCTGAATGGCCGTAAATCCTTGCGACCGTAGGATCGGCTCTAGTTCGTCGAGCGTGCCTGTCACGGAGTCGTCGAAGCGAATCGTCTGAGTGTGCATGGTGCCCTACCTTTACAGTGTCACCGTCGTTTGTCTGGCCTCGCCAGACTTCGTCAGGTAGTCGACTCGGAGTTGAACAGAAATAGCTCCACTGACGGAGCGTCTAGTATGTCGTCTTCCGTCGTCGTCGTCGCGTCGGTCGGTGACGCGGCGCCGTGTCAGGTGCCCTACCGTGAACGCCACGTGAAAGTCTCCCAAATGATACAAGCCGACGAGCACACCCGAAAGTTCACGCAGCGTTCTTCCGCCGTCGGGCGCCGTTGTCGCGTGCGCTGACGTATGGTTGGTGTGCATGGCGTTCGGTGCCCTACCATACACGTGTCGTGCCAGTGCCCTACCATCGGCCAATCGGTGACATTCGCTCCAGCTTCGCGGCCGTAAGTGTAAGCGGCGGGAGACTTTCGTCTGCCGTTGTCCGCGGTTCGGTGTCGCTGGTGTGCGGAGCGGATGTCAGCTGGCGCCGAGCTCGATTCGGTCTCACCGACGCGCGTCAACGGAGCCGATGCCGGTGACGTGCCCTACCATCTGTGCCGCTTGGCGCTCGCTGTCCGCCTGGCGTGCCCGGCCGCCGGCCGGCGCATTGTCCGAGGGGTGGCCCCACGGGGCCGTGCGGGGGCGATCTGAACACTCCTAGGGATTTTTGATTTGGTGATTTGGTCTTGACAGTTCTGCATGTTTGTGGTTTTATAAGATTACAGATGAAGACGATTGCGGTGAGCGAGGCGACGTGGGAGCGACTGAAGCGGAAGGCGTTTCAGGAACGGGTGTCGATTGGGGAGGTAGTGTGGGGGTTGACGGGAGGAGGGGCGGATGCCGGACAATTGGTCAAAGAAGGCGACGTTCGGGTGCGGGAGTTGCCAGTGGTTTCAGATGAAGGAGTGAGTGGTGGTGTTGGGAGCGGGCGCGCAGCCGGTCGGAAGATGCCGGCGGCACGCGCCAACGATGGGGGGATTTCCGGTGGTGTATCCGAGCGATTGGTGCGGGGAGCAGAAGTTGGGGAATCCGCCCCGGTGAGGGAGGCCCGGTGTCGGTGTGGACATCCGGCGAGCGCGCATCGGGGGCGGGTGGGTCAGTGTTCGTGGTGTCCGACGAAGTGCCAGGCGTTTATGGGGGCGGCCTGATGGCGAAGGGGTCGGGGTTGTGGGTGGTGCCGCCCGGGCCGGTGGTGGCGGTGGCGGCGCGGGTGGGGGCGGTGGTGGATGGGCTGCCGGCGTCGGAGGCGGTGGCGGCGCTGCTGATGGTGCTGGTGGGGTTTATGAATCAGGAAGCGTCGGAGGAAGAGCAGGGGGTGATCATGCAGATTCCGTTTGGGCAATTCTGCCGGACGGTGTTCCAGGCGGCGTCGTCGACGGAACTGCCGGCGGATCAGCCCGTCGGAGCATCTGGCGGATGGTTCATCCCATTGCCGCACAGCTGGCTATCTCCTGAAGGCCGATCGACACGTGGTCCAAGTGGCGCTGAGCCAGTCGTCCTCGACTAGACACATTGCGGACGTGATGACCATCCCTCGGTCGTGCGTGCGGAAGATGCGGACGCTGCGGTGAGCGACGGGGCGATCGTGTATCGGGGACCGAGTCTGTTGACGGGGGCGCCGATTGTGGTCGAGCGAGGAAGCGGGCCATCGGGAAACGTGCGTCGACTGTCAGTTGTGTCGGGGGATGTCGCGGCCGGCGGCGTCGGTCGTCATCCGGGCGCACGGGCGGCGACGCGGGAACTGTATTCGGGTCGATGACCTTCGTCGGGCGAGCGCCAGATGAGACCGGTTGAGGAGCCCACGCCGTGGGTCTGGCTCACGCCGACCGAAGCGGCGGTGGAGATGCGCTGCTCGCGGCGGACGATCTACAATTGGCTCACGAAAGGGGTGCTCGTGACGCGGCGCACAGCGATCGGGAGGCTGCGGATTCGGCGGGATTCGTTGTGGGCGCAGGAGGGGGCGCGTGCCAGCGCATCAAGAGCGCGTTCGTAGATTCTCCGACGATCCGGACGATCCGTGGTTCGTCCGCTCAACGCCAGTGTCCGATCCGTTGATTGAGGAACTGAATCGGGTGACGTTGGCTGAGGTCTACGACGGGATGATGCGCGAGTTCGTGAAGGATTCGAAGACGCACGAGATGATCGAGGAACGCCACACACCGATCCGCGAGTGGGGAATGATTCCAGTTGAGGAGTTGACCGATGCCGACGCAACGCGCCTTCCACGCCCTGTCGGGGACGGAAGTCAAAGAGAAGCTGATTCAGGAGGTGCGGAAAGTCCTCGACTCGGACACGCGCTTTGCGGGGCACCTGACGTTCCCGGTCGTGACGTGGAAGTGGTCCCTGAATCTGGAAGCGTATCCGAACGAGCCGCCGGAGATTCGGGTTGGTGCCGGCGGGAAGATACACCCGAGCGGTGAGCGACAGGCGCCGCCGTTGGTGGCGAAGGCGATTGACATCAGCAGTGCGGTGGCGGAGCAGGCGCCCGCTCGAGCCTCGGTCCTCGTGGATGCACGAGGCCAGCGCATGGTCCCACGCCCGGAGCCGTCCCCGGCACCGACCCAATCCCCCGGTGCCGACGCGGAGCCCCCGGCGTGGGCCAACTGTTTGTTTTCGGCGGTCGAGACCATCTCCAAGCGCGTGGCGAGCATCGAAGGGAACGCGATGAGCGCAAAGGCGTCGCCTGGTGATCTCTCCGACGAGGCGCGCTATCACGAGGAGCAGTATTTGGCGAGGCCGACGCCGATTCATCACGGGCAAGCGGCGCGGCAGACCGCTGGAGGGGAAGCGATTGACGGCGGAGCGAAACTCTCTCCTGGAGCCGAAGCGGCGAACTCGTGGCGGAGTGGGGAAGGAGCGACCTCTCCGGTCGGCGGCGTGATCGGGACGACGGTCGGCGTCGAACTGGAACTCGGCGTGTCGCATCCGCCGATCAACGAAGGCGGCATCGGACCACCGGACGCCGTGAGGCGCGAAGCCGGGTTGCCGATTCCGACGGCGCGGAACGTTCCTGGCGTGGGGATCGTGGACGTGCCCGCGTCGAGTTTCTAGACGTGGTGGTAGACTGACCCCGAGCGCAGACTGCCGGTTCTGGTTCGCTCCCTCTTCCGGCGTGCCGCGTGGTGACGGGGTGCCTCGGTCCCGCCTGGGGCATCCCGTCCGTGAAGGAGTAGTAAGTGCCAGGGAAGCGATACAAACCGATTCGATCCGCTGCTCAACGGAGACTCCTCTTCGCAAAAGCTCGACGGGGCGAGATCGCCATGCACGAAGCGGTGGGGAAAGCTCGTGCGGCGAAGCGGAAGCGAATTCCTGAGCGCGTGCGGAAACGGAAGCGACGATGACCGATGACCCAGAACTCCTCACACGCCTGACAGTCGCGATGGAGCGACAGGCGTTCTTCCTCCAGCGGCTCGTCGCGGCGGTCGAGCGGTTGACGCCGACACCACCAGATCGGTCGCTGCTGAAACCTGCCGGCGAAGAAGCCTACAGCCGTCCCTCTCTCAAGGATCTGGCGCTATGGGAAGCGGAAGACCAACTCGCCAACAACCAAATCCGTTGATGGACGCGATTGAAACGGCACCGCTGCCGCTGGCGCTGCGTCCGAAACAGACGCGCAACAAGAGGAAGCCGTGGGGTCCGGTCACGACCGAACTCAAACTCATGGGCGGACGGCAGAAGGTCTTCAACATCCTGAAGCTGTCCGATGACGAACAAGCCAAGGCCGTGGTGGCGGAGTATGTGGAACATGGGCACGAGATCTCACTGGAAGCCGTGGTCGAGAAAGCGGGCCTGACTCATGAGGACTTCATCGGTCTCGTGGCGCGGACGTGCTACCGCTTCCGACAGTTGCGGGAGAAAACGCTGGGCTCGATCCACGCGGTCGGGATGATGAAGGCATCGATCAAGCGGGCGCTCGATCCGAAAGGGTTCAAGGACCGCGAACTCCACTTTAAGGCGAGCGGCTATGTGCCGACGCCTCGGGGAATCCAGATCGGGATGAAGCAAGTCACGAGCGTGGAGCGGGAGGAGCCGGAGACTCCCGGTCGGCCTCGGTCGTTCGAGCGCGGGAGTCGGACGATCATTCGGGAACTGCCGCCAGAAGCCGAGTAGCGCGTGTACGATCCGCAGACCACCGCACGATTCATTGCCGCTCACCAAAAAGAGGATCCCACCTTCTTTGGCGAATACCATTCAGTGGCGGACGTGCGGCTGATTGTGGAGCGGCTGGACGAAGCCTGGGATCCCGACACGAAAGACCAAACACGAGACCTGACGCACGAAGAGGTCTACTTCATCGAGAACGAACGGACGCTCTGCCGCTATGACTTCCTCTACTGGGCATCCCGCTACGCTTGGATTAACGACTGGCAGAAGAAGCTCACGTTGTTCGCGCCGAACGTCGCGCAGCGCGTCATCTTGGACATCTGGGCCGAGATGGAGGCGAAGCGATGGTCGATTATGATGATTCAGTTGAAGGCGCGGCAGTTGGGCGTCTCAACGCTTACCGAGCTCGCGGTCGCCCACCGAGTGCAGTTCTGGCCCGACGTGGACGCCGTCGTCGCCTCCTCGACTCCAGGCAAAACCGAGAAGATGGCGAAGATGATCCGGACGTGCTGGGAGCACCAGCCGTGGTGGCTCATGCCGAAGGCGACGGCCTACTTCAACCTCATGCCGAGAGAATTCGGCGGCAAGCACAACTCGGCGCTCGACGTGAGCCAGTCAGGGAACCAGTTCGCTGGCGTGTCGCGAGGATCGACGCCGTCCGTGTTCCACGGATCGGAATTGGCGGAGTGGACGAATCCAGAAGAAGATGTGGACGCCTCGTTGCTCAACGCCGTGCATGAGACGCCTCACGTCTTCTTCATCCTCGAATCGACGGCGCTCGGTCGAGAGAACTGGTGGCATCGGAAGTGGCAGTTGTCGAAGGAAGGCTGGGACCGAGGGCGAGCGAAACTCTGCCCGATCTTCCTGCCGTGGTATGTGGGCCGCGACATCTACCCCGATGAGACTTGGCTGCTGAAGCATCCGATCCCGCCTGACTGGTCGCCTGACGACCACATGGTTCACTACGCCGTGCGGGCCGAGCACTACGTGAAAGCGCATCCTCGGATTCGGCAATTCCTCGGTGAGCACTGGGTGATGCCGAAGGAGCAGTTGTGGTGGTATGAGGTCACGCGGGAGGAATACACGCGAGCGAACGAGCTGAACCGGTTCCTCGCGGAGGTCTGCTGCGACGACTTCGAGGCGTTCCAGTCCACGAACTACTCGGCGTTCCGCACCGAAGTGATCCTCAACCTCAGAGAGAAGCAGCGTGAGCCGGAAGGCGTTTACAAACTCGTGGGGATCGGGGAAGCCCGCGAGGACATCCCGCCCGAGTATCGGCCGTCGTTCGTGGAAATCGACACCTCGAAGCCGAAGATTCCGATTCACGCGCAGTGGGGCCAGCACGACTACCGCTACGAACTCGTCCCAATCCGGTTCGAGGGCTACGACGGATCGTCAGACGGCAAGATTTTCATTTGGGATCATCCGCAGGACGACTTCGAATACGGATGCGGGGTGGACACTGGCGACGGCATCGGGCTCGACGGATCGATTGTCGAAGTGCTGCAAAAGGGCGACATGCAGCACAACGACAAGCAGATGGCGGAGATGGCCTCGCCCTACATCAACGCCTTCTCGTTCTGGCCGTGGGTCTACGCGCTCGGAACCTACTACTCGAAGAACATCAACGGAGAGCGTCGGCAAGCGCGAGCGGTGATCGATGTCCAGCGGAACGGCGAATCGGTCCAGCATGAACTCCGCAAACGTGGCTGGGCGAACTTCCACCAGTGGATGAGGCTCGATAGCAAGCGGCTGCGGTTGAGCGAGTCGCGGAAGCTCGGGTTCGTCGCGAATGCGTGGTCGCGGCCGATGATGCTCGACATGCTCTTGAGCTACATCAACAACCAGTGGTGCGACATCCAATCGCCGATGTTTGTCGCGGAAATGGAATCGCTCGAGCGGGACGACGAGCGGCAGTCGATGAAGGCGGTTTTCGGCGGGCACGACGACCGGATCATGGCGCTCGGGATGATCCTGTTTTCGTTCCACGTGCTCGAAGCGCGGGGCCCGAAGATGGCGATTGCGGAGCAGCGAGCGTCGCTTCTGGCGTCGGAAGATCCGGTGTGGGATGCCGGGATCCAGGGTCGGGACATGGGAACTGGGATGACGGTGCCGACGTCGATGGAGGAGTCGTTGCGAATGATGACGGATGCGTATTCGAGATTGGGGAGGAGATGATGACCGGTCTCCTGCTCAAGGTCTTCATTCCGCTGTTCGTCGGACTCGGATTGTTGTCTTGGCACGCGACACGCGGGAAGCCCTGCCATTTCGTTCCAGACGAACCAGAAGGTATTCACGGGACGGTGGTGTGTGACGACACCCAGAAGGGACCATGAGCGTCAAAACAGTTCTCGTTGGAACAATTCTTGTGCTCTACGCGGTCCTGACGTTCTTCCGTGTTCAGGTCTTCCACGACGATCTGGCGCTCTGGACGGACGCGGTGTCGAAGGCGCCGTGTTTTGAACGGCCGCTGGCGCGGATCGCGATGGCACATGAGGCGCTCGGTCACAAGGACGAAGCTATTCTCGGATGGCAACGGCTCCTCGACTTGAAGCTGGACGGACGATGCGGACCTCGGTGATTGCTGGCCTCTTCGCGCTCCTGATGGTGGCCTATCTGCCGCTCTGGTCGAATGGGTTCGTCTACGAGGACTGGAATCTCTTCAGCCATGCCGGGCCGAAGTGGGGTGCGCTTGCCGGCCTGAAACCAACAGGGGAGCTGACGATGGCCTCCTGGGACCTTCAGCGTGGCAACAAGCCGTTTCCGGATCCGAGGCTTGCTCACGGTATCAACCTTGCGCTCCACGTCGTCGTCGGGCTCCTGGCCGGGTTTCTGGCCCTTCGGTTGGAATGGCCGTTACCGTGGCTTGTGACTGGGGTGATCTGGCTCCACCCGCTGAACGTGGAGGCGGTGGCCTACGGGTCCGGGCGGGGGGAGTTGCTGGTGGCGGTTGGGCTGCTGATGTCGGCGCTGGCAGTGACGGTGCAGGGGTGGCGGCGGAGGATTGGGCTGCTCGCTGGCGCGTGGCTCGCCATGCACGCGAAGCCTAACGGGATCGTGGTCTTTGGCATCGTTCCGCTCGTCTGGTGGTATCAGACCAGAGAGCAACGAGCGTGGAGAACGCAGTGGTTTCCTTCATGGGCGGTCACGGTGTTCGCGGTCGCGGTGCTCATCGAACTGCCTCTCGTCCTACTGTTTGCGAACGCTTGGAACGTGGAGAACGGCGTGGGCATGACGTGGTGGCGGTGGGTGTCGTCAGAGAGCACGGCGTTTCTTCGGCTCATCGGCATGGTGGTCGTCCCTCTCGGGCAAAATATTGACTTCGACTACGCTTCGGTCCCACAGTGGTGGCAGACGACGTGCGTGGGGATCGTTGTCTGGATGGTCGCGATGGTGTGGGCGTGTCGGAAACGGCTCCCGGAAGCGACGTTCATCTTCGGCTGGCTCTTGATCGTGATCGCCCCTCGGTTCTTCGTGAAGGTGCCGTTGTCGGTGCTCAACGAGCATCACTGGTATCCGGCGATGGTTGGGATGGCGTTCTGGTGTCCTGCGTGTATCGACCGATGGCTGACACCGAAGACTTTGAAATCACGTTAGGCGAGGAGCCGAACTCTGCGGTCTGCGAGAAGTGTGGCACGCGCTACTTCGTCGGAGACGACTACCGCTGTCCCCACGGGCCGCTTCACTTTGAAAATGCGAACCATTTCGATCCGGTGGTGATTCACGAGGGGCCGAACGGTCGCATCCGCTTTCCTGCCCATGCGAACGCGCCGATTCCTGCTGGCTTCCACAAAAAAGAACTTACGACCATCGGTGAAGTGCGTCGGTTCCAACGGCGCGTGAACCAGATCGAGGACTCGAAGATCCGACAGCAGATCGAGCACGAGTGCGAGGTCCTTGAAACCCAAGAGTCGGCCAACCGCTCCGACCTGTTCAACATGATGCGGAACGGCGGCTTCGTGGAGTATCCGAAGTTCAACGACCGAGGGCAAGTGGTGGGGATGGAACGGCGAGAGGTCCACTTCTCGGAGAAGATGAAGGCGTTTGCCCAGGTGGCGATGAACCGGAACAACAGCATCCGTCCGAGGTCGCAGTCGGCGAACTTCACGATCGAGCCGTTCGAGATGGACCAGAGCAATCGGGACGCTTACCGAGACGAACGGGATGGTTTTCGGTCGAAAAGGCGCTAAAGTAGACGCTCATGCCTGGATTCTCAGATTTCAGGGTGCCTGACGCCTCCGCTTCGGAGGACACGAAGGGCGGATGGGCACGAGAGATCGTGTCCGACGGCGAGCAATGGTTGAAGCAGCAGCGTCAATATAAGAGCATCAACGCTTCCTACGACCTCATCCTCAACCCTGAACAGGGTCCGTTGCCGGTGGATATGAGCCGGGTTCGTGTGCCTCGGGCGAAGCGGCAGATCCGAGAACTCGTCTCCATCCTCTCCAGCCTGAAGCCGACCGCGTCGAACCGGACGGAGAACGCGAAATACTACGATCAGGCGGTGCTCTACAACCAGATCGACTCCTACTGGTGGTACACGACCTTCGCGGACATGCAGTTCCGGGAGGGGTTCCAAACGACGGCGTTGACAGGGACCGGCTACATCAGCCACGTGTGGGATCCTGACTTCTGGGGGCCCGGGCGAGGGGACATTCGGACGGACGTCTACGGCGCGATGGACGTGCTGCTCATCATGCCGACTCGGAACCACGACCTCCAGGACTGCTACGCGGTCGTGTTCAAGCAGCGCGTGCCGTTGTGGAAGGTCGCCCAAAAGTGGCCGCTCCGAGCGCCCGAGCTCGTCCCTGAGCACGGATCGAAGGGCTGGACGCAGAAGGGCACCGACTACGTGCAATCGTTTATGACGTCACCGTTGCGGGTGCTCTCCGGGTTCGGAGACGAAAAAGAGCATCCCGACGACATCTTCCCGACGATTGACCTCTACGACATCTACATTCAGGACGCCTCGGTGAACCTGACTGGTCGCGATGTGAAGATGGGGAAGCCGGGGACCTCGTGGGAATACACGGTGCCGGCGTTCGGATCGGACATCCAAACCGGGATGAACAACCAGATGGGGTTGCCGAACTTCCGCAAGGCGACCATCGAGGACGCTCGGTTGTATCCGCTCCGCAGACGGATGGTCGCGACAGGAGACGGGAAGATTCTCGACGACGGCTCATCCCAGTGGTGGCACGGCAAGGTGCCAGGGACGCGCTTCCGATTCGACGACTGGGCGTTCAACGCGCTCGGGTTCCCATTGGCGAACGACGTCGCGGCGATCGAGCAGGACTCCACCAGCATCATGCGCGGGATTTCGGACATGGTGCAGGTGGCGCTGGCTCCGCCGATGGTCGCGGACGAGAACATGGTTAGCGAGCGGTTGGCGCAGCGATTCAATCCTCGTCAGCCTCGTCAGATGTTGCGACTCAACCTCCAAATGGGTGATGCGCTCAAGAACGTGCTGCCGGTGAATTATGCGAACCTGCCGAATTACATCATGGAATTTCTGAAGTACGAGAACGAGTCGCAGGATTTCATCATTGGCGTTCGGGATCTTCTGTCGATGGCGAAGGCGAAGCAGATTCCATCGGCGGACTCGATCGAGAAGATGATCCAGTTGGCGGGGCCGATCGCGGAGGACATGACGCGGGGGATGGAACGCGGGATGCGGGACCTCGGGGAGTTCCGTCGTATGTATAACATGCAGTTCCGCTCCCTTCAGATGCGGATTCCGATTCTTGGCGAGAAGGCCGGCACGGCGGAAGACTTTGATTGGGATCCAGGAACGCTCGTGCCGTCACACATGGAGGGCGAGAATCCTGAGCAGGGTTCGTCGCGGTTCTCCTTCATGCAGCGGGCGCTCGATCACGCGAGGAAGTTCTACTACTACGTAGTCCCGCACTCGATTTCACGTCGAGAGAATCTTCAACGGCAGCTCGTGTTGCTTCAGTTGGCGAAGGCCGGCGTGCTTCAGATCGATCGATGGACGATGGCAGAGATGTTCGAGATCGACAATTACGGGAAGCCGCCGGACGAGGCCATCACGATCGAGGAACGTCTACGCGAACAGAAACTCATGGACGCGAGGGACGAAGCGTTGGCGCAGAGCGTCGGTGGTCAGCAACCACAGCCTGGACAACGTGGTCGTCCACCAACCAATCAAAAACCTCCCAGGGTGGTGAACAAGAGTGGCGGGACGCGCAGCACGATTGCAACCAGTCGATAGCAATTCGACTCCGCTCCGGTTAAACCTCGCGCTGGAGGACATCGCGGAGCGTGTCGGGGCGATCGTCAAGCATCGTCGGATCGTGCGACTGCCGGTCAAATACAAGCTCGACCTCGAAGCGTGGATCAAGATCCAAGGGATGACCGGGAAGTTGACCGTGGACTATTCGCAGGGAACGGCCGGATCGATCATGTGGGAAGAAAGCCAGCCATGAGCGTCGTGAACTTTTCCGACATCCCGATCATCGGGAAGACCCGCGAGTGGAAGGAACTCAGTTTCGAGTTCATGCCCATCGCGAAGGCTCCTGTCGTCGATGTGCCAGGCGCGAAGCCTGAAATTGTCGGTTACCAGTTCGTGTTCAAGGGGATGCGATCCGACGGGATTCCGTGTCAGGTCGTCCACGTCATCGAGAAGGCCAAGGTCGTGGACGATCCGATTCTGACGGCGTTTCAGTTCGTGCGGAACGGGCTGACGCACCTAGAAAGCTATCGCACGTGCGCGTGTCTGCCGAACCAGCCGTGTCCGCTCCACGCGGCGAGATTACCAGGGAAAGCGTCTTGAGGATTCTGACACCGAAAGAAACCGCTGAAGCTCTCCAACAGGGCGTGGGACAGCATGTTCCTGGCCGAACGTTGCCGAGAGGCGCCAGTTGGTGCGGGCACGACATCCCCGGTCGAGGGAGTGCCGCGAAGCGTCGGCTTCGGCAGATGGCTGCTGGAATCATTCCTCAAATGTGCCAGACGTGTGGATTGAAAATAGTGCCGAAGGGACGGACATTGGCTGTCTGCGACGACTGCCTGTCGAAGGCGTGGGACCCCTCGTTTCCTAAAAACGCTTGACTTGATTCGATTCTGATGGTTCACTGAGTCCGTTCACTCGTCACGAGCCGACCAGACGTCGCGCATACTGCGCGTAACGGATTGAGGCCCGAATCCCGAAAGGGGTCCGGGCCTTTTGCATTTTTGGTCGACTCTTTTCAGGAGGTCAGCATGACCAACGAAGTCGTTCGCGACCGTCGGGGCAAGGGCCGGAAAAAGCGCCGAAAGTAGGTTCCCCTCCCGCCAAACGAGCCTGCCGGAGGGCGGTGCTCCCCTTGGCGAAAGGGTAAACCGGCGGGAGGGATCGTGGGAGGCGTGAGGTCGTCCACGGTCCCTCAGCCACTTGGCAGGAGTTGAACATGCACCGAGGCAAGCGACGCGGGGGCGGGAGAAAGAAGGGCGGGAAGGGCACGACGATCGATACGCCCTATACGCCGTTCATGGGCGGCGGCAAGGGTCGCGGTCGGAAGCGCGGCCGTCGGCGGAAGTAGCACGATGCCGCTCCCGGCTATGGCTGGCGACCCATCGACGATGACCGGGATGCCCGGAATGGGCGGGGCGCCTCCAAGCGGGAGCAACACCGAAGCCAGCGCACAGGTCGATCCGAAAGAACAAGCCCGAGGGGCGATTGAACTCACCAGCAAAATCCGGTCGTTCAACCAAGATCAGCTCGAAGCGGTCGCGACGCAGTTCCCGTCCGTCGCCAAGGATGCGAAGGAACTGATGTCGATCATCGACCAAGGCATCGGTCGTCTCGTCAAGAAACTCATTTCCACCGTGCAGCTCCCTGAACCGGAAGCTCCACGCATCGCACGATAAGAGGGAGCTATGACATTCGATCCACAAAAGTTTGCCAGCGACTTGGGGATGTCGGCGGAGGATTCCGCCGCCCTCATGGGCATTTACGGTCGGTACCCAGAGGCCCCAAAGAGGTTCGACGCCGTGTTCGAGTCGGAAGTGTCGGCTCGCATGACTCCCCTTCAGGCGGACCTCACCAAGAAAGAGAAGGACCTGGACGCGCAGTTCGAAACCCTCTCCACCGTGCGCGGGGCTGATTCGGAGACGATCGACAAGGCGCATCGGGACGTGGAAGCGGCTCGAGCGGCGCTGACAGTCGCGCAGGAGCGCATCAAGCGCGTCGCGACGGAAGCCGGTCTCGACCCCACCCCGTTCCTCGAAGGGATCGCCGTGACAGCACCAGTGACGCAGCCCGTCGTGAAGACGACCGTCGATTCGACGATGGATGCGAACGCGATTCTTCGGCAGGCCGGCATGAACGCCTGGAACGCCCTCACGAGCGCAGCGGACCTTCAGGACATCGCGCAGGAACATCACGTCCTGTTCGGCAAGCCGATGACGAACAGCCGTCAGTTGCTAGACAAGTTGGCGGATCGGGTGAAGCGGACGGGAAACCAGAACTTGACGCTCCGCGACGTGTGGTCGGAGGAGTTCAAGGTCGAGGACAAGCGGAACGAGATTCGAGAGGCGGACGTGACGACTCGCATCAAGACCGCTGTCGACGCAGCTCGCCGCGAGGAGCAGGACAAGGCCGCGCTCGGCTCGACACAGAACCTCATGCCCGCGTCGGTGCTCGGATCGTCACCAGTCATGGACGCGGTTCGGGCGGACAAGAACGCGAACACGCAAGTGCGCGGACTGCCAGAAGCGGTCGTCGCGTCGATGGCGGATTACCGAAAGAGGATCGCAGCGCGAGTCGCCTAGTCAACAACCATTTTCGAAATGTAACGAGGACACATCATGGCTCTTGCCGACCCATCAATCGACGCCCTGAATGCGACGACTCTGAAGGAGATGTGGCCTCGCATAATTTTCGATCAGTTCTTCAAGGCGACTCCGTTCGCTGCACGATTGAGGGGTCAGAGCCTCATGCCCTATACGGGCGGCGCGTTCATGCAGAACACGCACATCGTGAAGCCGATGATCGGCGGCGCGTATGCGCCTGGGTCGAATTGGAACCTGACGAAGCAGCAGACGATCACCGCGACCGCCTTCGATCCGAAGTTCTACGAGGTGTCGGTTCCCGAATACTTGGAACAGATCCTTGTCGAGAACGTCGGAGAACTAGCGACCTTCTCGCTCGTGAACACGGACCTGACGAACGCGATGAACACGATTACCGAGATCGTGGCGATCGATTTGTCGCTCCACGGGCAGGCGAGCGGTGGCGGAGTGGTCGGGAATCGGCCGAACAACCTGAGCGGGTGGATCGAGGCCGTTAACGACGGCATCACGCCAGGATGGGACGGATCGATTTTCGTGAACTACGGCAACCAGCCGAGGAACGGCTTTGTCGGGTCCACGCTGAACTCGATTCCGGTGTTCGGCGGGAACCAGATCACCGGGAAGACGCAGCCGGTCACCTACTCGATTCTCGAGGAGGGCTACCAGACGGCCTCCGTCGGGAACAAGGAACCGGATCTGGGCGTTTGCAACAAGGCGCTCTACGCCTATATCAAGGAAAAGATCCAGCCGCAACAGCGGTTCGGGCAGGAGCGGGATCCCTACTGGGGCGCGTCAGGGATGAAGATGAACGGGGCGCTCATCCTGAAGGACGATTACTTCCCGTCCCTCAAATACGGGGCGCTCGATCCAAACGGGGGCAACTATCTGACGGGGACGTTCGCGTCTCCTGGAACCGTTGGAGACGGCGGCGGTGGCACGGCGTCACCGCAGTCGAACCTGCCGTTGTCGCCGACCGTCGTGACCGTTGGCGAGGTCTTCTGCTGGTTCCGGATGGCCGATTGGGGTTTCAGGATTGCCGACAACCCGGTGTACGGCTACGGCTTCAGCGGCTTCATTCCGACGCAAGACAATTCGCGTGTGGTTGGTCAGGTAAAAGCGATGCAGCAGTTGCAGGGATTTTCACCGCGCACACAATGGCAGGCATACGGATTCGGCGGGTAGGGCAACCGATCAACACTCGAACATCGGAGGAGTGAGCGCAAATGTCGATGTCACAGATCATCCAAATCTCATCGGGGTTCATCAACAACGTCCACGATCCCGTGTGCGGGATGGCGGCGACGCCAGGGGGGACCGGGGCGAGCCAGTTCGCCGGCCAGCTCGGGAAGACGATCAACCTCGACTCGTCGGAGGTTCGCTACGACTCGTCCATTGGGACGGTGTTCGGCGGGAACTTCCAGTATGTCCAGTGCTCACCGACGGATTGGGACACGCCGGTCATCGGGCAGATGGTGTTCTGGGACGCGGCCGTGGCGGAGAACCTGTATCAGGTCGTCAACGAGGAAGACACCACTACCTTGGTTGCCACCAGCATGGCGGGAGTCATCCTGTCGGCGGGTCTCACGGCGGGGCAGTTCACGTTCATCCAGACGCTCGGCCTTGTGAAGGCAAAGTTCGTCGCTTCCATCACTGGGACGAAGGCGACCGGACGGCCAGTGTTCATCTCCGTGGCCGGCGGCGCCAGCGTTGGTCTGATGGACATCGTGGACGACATCACGACCACGGCTGGAGCGTATTTCTTCCCACGCTACGTCGGCTACGCGGTGCAGTTGCCGACCGACGGGGGCTTGACGACCATCGACCTCAACCAGCTCAGCCCGAGAGGCTAGGCAAGGGGATCACCATGAGACGAGTGCTTCTCGCCTTCGTGTTCGCCTTGCTGCCGGCCTTGGCGGCTGGCCAGGGGTTTACGACCGCCAATCCAGGGGCCTACTGGGTGCCGCCGGGAGCGTGCAACAGTTCGGTCTCTGGGAACTCGACCGGAACGCAGGGGTTGACCGTTGCAGGCGCGTCGAACACGCCAGTCGTGCAGGCGCAGACATCCGCCTCTGGGACGAACACGCACACGTTCGTGTGCAACATCTCGCCGCCGCAATACATCCTCACGACTCGGACGGGGTTTGCGATCCAAGACGCGGTGTTCGTCTACAACGTGACGACAACGGCGCTTGGGACGCAGGTCGCGACCCTTGGGTCTGGAACGATGAACAGCGCGATCGTCTTCGCGTCGATCTCGTATCCCACGCCGGTCTCCGGGGAGACGGTCTCGACGGTGACGCCGGTTCGGGCGGACACGGGGACGTTGCTCATCACGCCGATTGTGGCGTCGTTCAACAAGAGCACGTCCACGGCTGGGTCGTTCTACACCGTGAAGTTCACGCCGTCGACCCCGATTGCGTGGAAGACGGATCTGAAACAACTGCTGCTGACGGTGGCGTTGCTCAACACCGCGTCGTCGGCGACGATCACCAATTCTCCCGGGGTGCTTGTGCATCTCGTGAGCAAATAGCGAGGAGTCATGGGCTACCCCAACACGGTTGCAGCGTTCCCCGACTCCGTCGCCGGTATCGGCAATCGGGTGACTGGACTCTCGCCCAACGGTCATGCCGGACCTACGTCCTACGCGGTCGTGGTGGTGGGCACGAACCCCGTGACGGCTGGAGATGTGCTCCAAGCGTCAGAGTTCGGGCTGAGGTGGATCGAACACGTCTTCGGAGGCGTTACGTCGGACGGTCTCTACGAGGTTCGAGCGGCCAATCCCACGAGTGGGCCTGTGACGTCGCTGTCGTTGCAGTGGATCGACCTCACGAGCGGACTCGAAGTCGCCGCGTTGACGGACCTGTCCGGATCGGTCGTCAATCTCTGGGTGATTGGTCGGTAGGAGCGAGGCCGTGACCGATGGCCGTGACGTTCCAAGACCTGACGTCGGAGTTGACGGGAGTCGTTCCCGGTCTCAGCACGTTTCTCGCGGCCAAGTTCATCAACCGAGCGTGGCGTGACATTCTGGAAGCGCGTTCTTGGTCGTTTCTATTTGCGGAAGGTGGCTTCAACGCCCCCACGGCGATCTCGGATGGCACGGTCGCCATTACTACCGGACTCACGACCCTCACGGCGAACGTGGTGGCGGCGGCGGCGATCGACGCGGTTCCTGTCCCTGTCCTGACGAATCCGCAAGGGCCTTACCAGTTTCGGATCAACTTCGCGGGCGAGCTCTACAACATCACCGGTTGGGATACGGTCACGAACACGTTGACGGTGGATCGGCCGATTCTGGAGCCGACCAACGCAGCGGCCACCTACAACATCTACCAGTGCTACTTCCCACCGCCACCGCAGGCGCTCCTGGGGAACGTCTTCGACTTCGACCGATGGATTTCGGTGCTCGACCCGATCACGCCGATCAACCTGCGGGTCGACATTGGGAAGCGGACGCTGGATCGTCGCGATCCGCAGCGGGCGAGTAGCAACCTCGCCTACTACGTCTACAACTACAAGGCGACTGCGGTCGGGATTCCGCTCTACGAGTTCTGGCCGCATCCAACCGGCGGGCAGACTTACGTGTGCATCTACAAGCGCCGGGGGTTGGATTTCGTGTTGGCTGGGGCGCCGTTGCCGCAGATGATTCCTGACGCGCTCGTGGTCAACCGAGCGATCTACCGCTACGCGGTGCCGTGGATGGCGATGAACGCGGGGCGGTTACCGCAGTTGGCGAAGGTCGGGAACCTGTCCTGGCTGATGACGCAGGCGCGAGCGGAGTACAAGACGGATCTTCAGGCGGCGAAGCTCGAAGACGACAACGTAGACCTGCAAAGCCTAGTGCAGTCGAATTGGTCTCGCTGGGGCTGGCCTTTCCCTGTTGACAGCGGGTTCATGCAAGGGCACAGTTTAGGGCTAGAACCGTTTGTGTGAGGGATGTGAACGATGGCTGACGATGATCCGTCCACCGCCGACGATACGCCGTGGATCATGCTCAGGCCGAAGGAGCGTGCAGCGCGTGAAGTGCGTCACGACGACGAACGCATGAAGTCACGAATGTATCGAGCGAATCTTCGTGGGGACATCAACCTGCAACCACAAGCAGAGCGGCGGAAGAGTCGCGGAAAGACTAGAGCATAAGGAGCTGACATGCCGAAGCGGAAGCACGGATCGCAGATCGACTCGCCCTACACGCCCTTTGCCGGGAAAGTGCCAACGCCATCGTCTGGCGGTCCTGGGAGCTACAACAAGCATCCCAACGTCGGTCCAGCCGGCGTCAGCGGTGGCGTGCCGTTGAAGTTCACGGACGACTCGATCAAGACGCAAAAAGGACCGATTGCCTCGAGCATGGATGTCGTTCCGGCAAAGCTGACCACCTCGTAGGCCGATGCGCCAGAGTCAGCGCATGAACGTGGCGACGGCGCTCTACCTACTGGGGTGGGCGTTGGTCGCCGTGTCGATTCTCGTGATGGCGGCCTCTGGATTTTGGCCGAGGCCGTAGGGAAGGGTCGGGATGCCCTCCCCACCGAACCAGATCCTCGTCCCGTCCGACGGGCAACTCAATCGTGGGACGCGGATCTCAGCGACGGACGGCTCCGTTCTGAACGCGGCGATCAATCTCGTCACCTGCGAGTTCGGGTCGATTGTCGCGAGCGGGATCTACGGACTCAACCAGTCGCCGCTGTCCTTCCAACTTTACAATCCAGACGATTCGCCGTTGGCGACGACGGTGCCATTCGTCGCACCGTGGGACCGGCTGTCTCCAACCGCGAGCGATTACGCCCACACGTTCTACGTCTCTAGGCGACGGTTAGGTGTCGGGAATGCCCAAGTCAGAACCGTCTTAGACGACGGCACACTCGGTGCCACCATATGGACACTCGACATCCAGAAGTTGTTCGGGATGGCCGTCAACGTCGCTGGCACGGTGCTCTACTACGGGGAGGACGTCAACGCGGCGCCGATTCGGACGTGGGACTTGGTCGGAAATGCGCCGGGGCCCGTGTTCGTGCCAGGAGTGGCAGACACCCACACGGGTGACGAACTACTCGTTCTGCCGGCGAGCGACGACGTGCTGGTGATCGTGCAATCGAGCATCATCGGGAATACGTGGGAGATTCGTCGCTACAACGCGGCTGGGGCGCTTCAGCACACGTATCCGCTCGGAGTGGCCGCTGACGCAGCGAGCGACATCCGTCTCGCATTGGACCTTGCTGATTCGACGGTGTTCTGGGTCCGGACCTTTGCCGATCCGACCGGTGACACCTCCGTGTTCACGAAGTTCGACACTGCCAGCGGTGCGGTCCTTCTGACGTTCACTGTTCCCACGGGCGTGTTCGCCCCGAATGTCCCTCCGTCGTGCCCATTCTTTGCAGCCTCCGGCCAGACGATCATCATCGACGTTGTGATCCCACCATTGCCGCCACCGCCGGGACCGATCACGGTTCAGATGTTGGAGCGCACAGGACTGATTCACGTCTACGGCTACGACGGCGTTCGGACCCCTCCTTCCCCGCTCGGTCTTGCGCCAGGAGCTCGGCTGGACGTGTTCGACCGTGACCTACCGAAACATCGGTTGACCTATGTCAAGGTGGACGGGAGTCAGCCGTTCGGGAATGCGTTCGTGGCGGACCAGAACGGCTACTTCTCGTGCTACGTCGTGCCGGAGCCGATTGACCTCCAAGAATCGCTCGGCGGCATCACGCCGCGCTACACGATTCAGGACGCACTCGTCCTCGATCCCCGCGTGTTAGCACTCGAGAACGACCTTCACACGACGTTCCAAGCCATTCAGGCAGGGTTGTCGAGTTCGCAGGATCAACTGTTCCTCGTCGGCGGCCTCGGCGTGGCGTTTCCGTTCGGTGGGTCGCTCACCAACGGGGTTCGTGTGGCGACGCAGATTGACGTGCCGAATCCGGAGACGTTGGTGCTCGTCGCGCCGACCCAGCCGACCTCGACCGCGTATCGGTTGACGGTGTGGGCCACCTGTCGGACGGAAGATCCTGCGACGTCAGTCACGCCGGTCGTTTACAATACGCTCACGGGGGCGATTGTCGGCACTGGGGTGCCGGTCGTGAGCCTGACAAACCTGTTGCAGTTCTTCGCCATGACGCTAGATGCCGGACAGAACACCTATCGGTTGGCGCTCGTGCCGAGCAACGCGAACGCGTTCGTCTACGGCAACGGGTCAGCGTTCCTGGGGGTCATCTAAGTGAGCATCACCCGGACGCTCGACCTCTTCGCGACCGGGTTCGTATCGCCCGAAGAGAACGCGCCAGGGGCGATTGCGGCTTCGACGACGATTGCCGGCTCGACCTCGTTCACGCTCATCGACGACGGCACCATCCCGGCTTCAGCGATCATCCAATCGGTCCAACTCTTCGCCTCGGCTGGGTCCTTGACTCCCGGAGTGCTTCCTGCCGGCATCCAGCCCTACTACAAGCACGCGGCGACCGAGTGGGCGGGGCCAGGGAATGCGGTGCCACCGACGTTCGGCGGGGCGCTCCCCATCGACGACACCGAAGTCATTTCGACGGTGGTCCTGGGCGTCAATCCCATCACGGCCGTTGCGTGGACGAGAACGGACCTCTTCACTGACCTCTTCGGTTGGTGGTCGGTCTGGGTCAACACCGGCACGATCCCCTACACGGTGCAGACGAGCTCCATCACGGAGTTCTTTGTCCGAGTCGTCTACACGGTGCCGACGACGCCGACGCCGGTCATCGGGAGCATCGCGCTCGCTGGGTTGACGGTCATTCCAGAGACCTACACGTTCCGGTTGGACGGGAACAACTTCGATCCTGACATCGTCGTGCTCTTGACGCAGCCGAGCCTCGCCGTGGTGTCGCTCTCTGGAGCAGACATCATCAGCGTCGAACCGACGCGGGTCCAGTTCCTCACGGACTTGCTCGACATCGGCATCGTCGGAGCCTACACGGTCCAGGTGCGGAATCCGACCGGGGCGCTGTCGAATACGCTCGCGTTTACGCTCCTTGGCCCAGGGGTGATTCAGGTTACGCCTCCGGGTGGAATTCACTGGTATGGCTACGCTTTCGTGCGGCCGGTGACGCCGAACACGACGAACGCGCCGTTGGGACTCGCGCCGGGGGCGTCGATCTTCGTCTACGACTCTGGGACGCTGACGCAAGCCGACATCTTTACCGACGAGGCGCTGACTATTCCGATCGTTCAACCCATCGTGGCGGACGCGAACGGGTTCTACAGCTTCTACACGACCCCAGAGGCGGTGGCACTCCAGGACCATCGGGTGGATTTGGCCTTTTCTGGTGGCGGGATTCTGGTGCCCTACACCGTCGGTGACGCGATCCCCTACGATCCTCGGATTGTGCCGCTCGAAATCGCGTTGGCCACCCTCAACGCGGCGCTGGTGGCAGGGCTCGCAGCCTTGGCGACGCAGATCACTCAGCAGCAGCAGGTGCCGCTTCCCTTCCCACTCGGTGGAAGTTTGACAGTGGGCGGGAAGAATGCGACGGCGTTCAAGAGTCCAGAAGCGGTTGCGGTCGTGCTGGACAGCACGCTTTTGGGCGGCTACGGGGTGAACGTCATTGGCACGGCCTATACAGAGAATGCTGGCACGAGCGTCACCGTCCAACTCCGGGACGAGTCGAGCAACGTGGTCGGAACCAGTTCAGCGATTGTCGCGACCAGTCCGACGGTTTTCACTTTTGCTGTTACTCTCACGGCTGGGTCGCACACTTATTCACTTTGGATGCTTCCGAGCAATGCAAATGCCTTCATCTACAGCAACGGCTACCTCTTCTTGGCCGCGTAGGCTCGCGGTCGTGCTCGGCTTTCTCGTCGGGCTCGGCCTTGCGCGAGTCTGCGTGCCGCTCCTGGCGCAAACGCTGAAATGCACTTGCACGGTAATGACCACCGTGCGAACAGGGGATGGGAGTGCCGGGGCCCCGACGCTGACGTTCGACTCCGCTCCAACGAAAGGCTTCTACAAGCTCTCCGCGACGGCGGTGGGCTTCTCTGGGCATCTCGTCCCAGGAGCGGATGCCACCTACGATATCGGCATCACCGGGACGAACCGGGTGCGGAACATCTACGTCTCCGGGTCGGTGGTCGGGGGATCGTTCTCGCCGACTACGATTCTGCTCGGGAACGGTTCCTCTGGGGCGCCTTCGCTGGCCTTCACCAGTGAAACGACGCTTGGGCTCTACCGTTTCGCGGCGACCGAGGTTGGGATCACTGGGAATCTGCTGCCGTCCACCGACAACAGCAAAAGCCTCGGGACGACGGGGAACCGGTTCAGCACCATCTTTGCGGTGTCTGGGGCGTCATCGAACTACTTCTACATCGGCTACTCAGGCACGGCGACGAACAACAGCCTCTTGCGGAACCAGTTCCAGGCGAGCGGCGGGGCGAACGGCGCGGGCGAATTGAAGGTGGCGAATGGCGACGAATCGTCCGTGGGCGACATTTGGGTGAATCGAATCGCCTCTGGCAACTCGGCCGATGCGACTTTCGCGAGTCCACCGACCTATTTCGTGTCTGACCACACGTACACGGGCGGAGACGCGAACGTGTATGGGATCAAAGATACGACCACATTGACTCCGTCGGTCAACGTGACCAACACGATCTTCGGCGGCAACATCGAACTCGATCCTGCCGGCACGCACAACTACACTCTGTCGATTGGACTTTACGGGTCCAGCTATCCGGTCACCTCTGGGACAACGACTACCAATCATGGGATGCACGCAGACGGGGAAGTCGGCGGTTCAGGCACAGGGACGCTGAACGTCGGGTTGGCGGCGGAGGCTGGTGGATTCAACACGTCCACCATCACGAACAACAACGTGATTCGCGTGCTGTCGACATACAAGGGAACCGCCCTCACGAACCACTACGGCATCTACATCGAGGACCAAACGCTCGCCGCGACGACCTTAGACTATGCGTTCTACTACGATGCTCCAGTCGGGAAGTTCGCCATCGAGTCCACAGGCGTAGTCACGATGGTGGAGCAGACCGCTCCAGGGTCGCCTGCGGCGAATACAGCTCGGATCTACACGAAGGACAACGGTGCTGGGAAGACCGAAGTCTGCGCGCTCTTCAACACAGGGGCCGAGCAGTGTTTTGCGGTCCAGCCGTAGCGATGTGGAAGCTCGACTCCTCGCCGCCACTCTGGTATGTGCTCTTTTGGTCGGCGTTGTTCATTGGCTACTGCGTCTTTTGGAGATGGAATAGATGACCGTTTCGCCGAAGCTGAAGTCCTTCCTTTGGGGCGTTGCCGGAGCGGCGTTGGTCGTCCTGCTCGTGGGCCTGATCTACGTCATCGGCATCGGCTGGCAGCGGGCCTACAACGGACAGGCTGCGTGGGAATGTCTCCATCAGCCGGCGTGTGTGCAGTCTTTCCTGGACAACTTGCAGAAGGCGCGAGGGGCCCCACCCCCTCCGAAACCGTAAGTGACCTATACCCAGACGACCTTCACGCGAGCGATTGCCGACGTCGCGGCTCGGCTGTCGGACCCCTTGTTCGTCCGGTGGTCCTCGGCTGAAATAGGCATTTACGTGACCGAGGCGCTGCGGACGTGGAATGCCCTGACCGGCTCGTTTCACGACCAGGGAACCTTCAATACAGCGGTTTCCCAGCCCTTCTACGACCTGTCTAGAGAACTGCCTGCGCTGCTCGGCTACCACGTCACAGACCAAGACCTAATTACGGAAATCGAATATCACCTCCTGGAACCCCCTACGCCGACCGTCTGGACCGGAACCGACCAGTTCGCCCTTCAGGATGTCGTGTCGGCGCTCCAGCGGAGGCGGGACCAGTTCCTCCTCGAGACCGGGATGGTGTTGACGCGGGCGACCTACCCGATTGCCCCGCCTCCAGACGGTCGGATTCAGCTCGACCAAGCGATTGTGACGGTGCGGCGTGTCGCGTGGCGAAACACCGATTCGGTCGTGACTCCGCTGAATCGGGAGGATGTGTGGAATTTTACGCACTTTGCGCCCAGATGGATACAAACACCAGGACGCCAACCGGTGGTGCCGTCCGGGTATTCGGTCGGAGAAACGCCCCCGCTGGTCCTACAAATAGCGCCGCCGCCAAGTGACACGGGAGTGCTCGATCTAGTGTCGGTCGTTCGTGGGGCCACCCTGGGCGGCCCTGTGCCCGTTCTGATGGGCATCCCGGACGACATGACCTGGATTTGCAAGTGGGGGGCTTTAGCGGATCTGCTGAACAAGGACGGGCTGGCGATGGACGCCGAGCGAGCTCGCTATTGTGAGGAGCGGTGGAAGCAGGGGATCCAGATGGCGAAGACGGCGTCGAGCGTCTGGGCCGGTCGGATTCAGAACCAAGTGGCCGAGATTTTGAGTCTGACAGAAGCGGACGACTTTTCGCCTGGGTGGCAGACGGGTGTTGGGACGCCGCAGACGGTCCTCATGGCGGGACGGAATCTGGTGGCGTTGACGCCGGTTCCGGACATGCCAGGGGTGGATCTGAACTACAGCGTCACGCTCGACGTGGTCAGGAACGCGCCGATCCCGCTGACACCGACGGACTTTCTCCAAGTGGGACCAGAACTCCTCGATGCGATCTACGGCTACGCGGTCTCGCTGGCGCTCACGAAAGAGGGCCTATCCGGGATCACCGACAGTCAGGGTTTGGTCGAGCAGTTCTTCCGGATGGCCGGTGTGGACGTGGGCATCCTGACGGCGCAAACACCGAATCGAGGTCCGTTGACCGACCAGACGAAGCGGGAGGAGTCGCACACGGAGCGGATGGTGGAGGTCTCCTAAATGGCGCAGGACTTCCAGCGGTTTCCGCAACGGTTCCTCTTCGCCGGCATCAGCCTCAACGAGCCGTTTGACCTGTTGCCTCCGGGGAAATTTCCTGGCTACCCGTGGGCGAACATGCGCTCCTATATCGAGGGAACGCTACAGGTCAGGGAAGGCGTCACTCGCGTCAGTTCTGTCACGGGAGCGGTGACGGCGCTCGGGCGATTGAACGATCCGACGCCCTACAACGGCGGGATCACGGCGATCCGTGTGGCGAGCGCGGGAACCGACCTGTGGGCGGGGATCCTGAGCGCCGATCCGCTGGCCGTCGTTGATGCCGGGTATTCGGGGGATCCGCTCTCGTTCGCCGCCATTCAGCCGGTGGGGACGCCCCAGCCGTATCTCTACGTGTCCGACCGGAGTCGGCAGCGGAAGGTGAACGTCCTGGGGAACCTCATTGAGCGTGGGATCGCGCCGCCGAACACAGCGCCAGTGGCGAGTTTGGCCGCGCCTGGGATCACCGAGATCGAATCCTTCGACAACGCCTTCACACCGTGGGTGAGCGCGGGGGTCGGGAGCGGGTTGGTCCAAATCGGCCGGATCACGACGATGATCACCTACATCGTCTACGACGCGGGGACGACGGGGAACGCGACCATCGCGTTGGCGAACCTCGACCAAGTCGGCTCGGGAATGGAGTTGATCATCGGCGGCGTGGAGACGGTCATTCTTCAGCAAGTCCGTCCGGCGACCGTGACGACGACCGTGGCGGCGATTCTCTACGATGATCCGGTGGCGAATACGGGCCTCTGCACGATTCAACCGGCGGCGAGCCTTGGGAGCGGACACATCGAGCTGCCGTCGGTGGGGCAGATTCAGCAGACGGATCGCCTTACCGGCGCAATCGGATTCAGTGGACATGAGCTTGATATTAGGGTGACGCAGCGGAATCCGGTGTTTTCGCCCACACAACCCGCGACGGCTGGCACGCCACTGACGAATCCGGTCGCAGGGACCAGAGAAATCAGCGCTGTCAACTTCCCGGTCGATTGTCTGGTGGGCATCCAGGGAGAGGTGGTCCGGATCTTGTCGGTCAACACTGGCCCTGACGGGATTCAGTCGTTCCGGTGTTCGACCCCCTCCACGCACGTCGTCGGCGACAGCATTATCGGGATCGTCGGGTTGCGAGTCTACCTTGCGGGGACCTATGTGGTTGGCGCGGCGGTCACGTCCAAGTGCCTGCGAAACACGCTGACAACCACGAGCGATGATCCACAAGTTGGTGGGATTCAGACCGGCGCTCCGTTCTCAAGAGACCTGTCGTTGATCGGTGGCACGGCATCGTCCTCGGGTGGTGGACCTGGCGGTCCCGCCCCCCCGCCTGGAGACTTCACGGCGACCGTGGATGTCGTTCGAGCGCAGTTCATCGCGGATGGGAAGGATCTGAACGATTCGTGCGTCTTGCTCGATGCCAGCAAAGCGGTGGCGGCGCTCGTTGATCCGATCTACGGTGGCTTGCTCATCAAATACACGGGTCCAGACCGCTGCGGGAACTTCTATTCCCCCGGGCTGTGCTGGCCGAATGGCCAGTTGATTTACATCTGGGACACGTCGGCGTCGCCTCCGACGACGCAGTGGAGTTACGGGAGTTCGGACAACGGGGACCGCTACTCGCCGTTGTTCGGGTATGTGCCGGCTCCGCCTCCGCCTGCACCGATCCCAAGTCCAACGGTTGGGGATCGAGCGACACAGCCAGAGGACGAACTGCACCTGTCCATTCGCGTGGACAAACTCTTCACGGTCCAGCAGATCACGATCTATCTGGACATCGACGCGGCAACTCACGATTTCACGCAGAACGTCTACTCCTACACGTTCACGGCGAACGATATCATCCAAGCGATTCAGTCCGTGGACGCGACGGCGGTGACGACGTTGATCGATGTGCAGCAAATCGTGGTGCTGCCAAGGTCTCAAACGAGGAATCTCAACGTCGCACCGAACGCGCAGAGCCAGCAGTTGAGCCTTGGGAACAATCAGTGGATGGAGCTCAGGTGGAAGATCGGGGACATGGTCCACGTGGGGACCGACCCGACGCGCAGTCTTGCGAACGTGCTCGGCGCGGCGATTCTCATCCAGTACGACGGGAAACTAGCTGGCGGCATGGGGAGCACGATTCAAGCGAGTTACGACGACTTCTACTTGACCGGAGGGTTCGGGCCTGACGCGGCCCATGCCGGGGTGCCCTACACCTACACGTATCGGTATCGATCTTCGAACACGGGCGAGGTCAGTAATCCCGCGCCACCGATTCCAGCTTCGACGACCGCCGCTCCGACTGGGATCGTCCCGAGGCGCCAGCGGGTGAACCTCGTGGGCGTGCCATCTGGGAACGGGAACGCGGATAAGGTGGACTGGTTCCGGTTCGGCGGGACGTTGCCGGCGTGGACCTACATCGGGTCTGGCACGAACGTGCTCCCTCAGCCGGTGTTTCAGGACGACTTCGCTGATTCAGCGGTCATCGGCGGGGAAGGGCTCGAATTCGACAACTACCAGACGTGGCCGACGCAGGATCTTCCTCGGAAGGGGACGTGCAACACGGCCGGGAGCGCGATTCAGTGGGTGAGCGGGGATTTGTTCAACCTGACGTGGGCGGTCGGGAGCCAGATCCTCGTCAACGGGATTCCCTACACGCTCTACGCCTCGCCGGCCTCCTCGACGGTCTTGCGCATCGTCGAGAACGCAGGAGCCTTGGTCGGGGCGACCTTCGAGTTGCCGAACGCGACGCTGCTTGGTGCGAATTTCCCGACGCTCTGGGGTCCGCTCGAGGGGTTCTACTTCGCGGTCGGGGATCCGACGAATCCGGGCCAGTTGAACTGGACGAAGGGGAACAACCCGGACGTGACGTCGGACAAGAACACGCTCTACGTCAGTTCGCCGTCGACTCCCCTGATGAACGGGTATGTGCTCGACGAAGCGGCGTTCGTCTGGAGCACCGAAGACCTCTACCGGATCGTGGGACCGAATCCGCAGGACGTGACGACGTTTCGGACGCAGGTGACGCCGTGCGGGCATGGCCTCTGGACGCGCTGGGGGTGGTGCCTGACGCCCTACGGGCCCGCGTTTCTCTCTAAGGACGGGATCTACGTGACGGCGAACGGCTCGGCGGCGGAGTCGTTGACGGATGCCGACCTGTATTCGATCTTCCCCCATGACGGGGTTCCTGGCGTCACCATCGGCACGGTGGATCCACCAGACATGACGCAGGCGAGTCGGCTGCGATTGGCGTGGAGCGACGGGTATCTCTACTTCGACTACCTGACGACGACCGGACTTGACCGGACGCTCGTCTACGACTGGAAGGGGAAGCGGTGGTTGGCGGACGTGTATGCGGCTGGGGTGACGTGTCGGTTGGCAGAGCCAGGACAAGGCGTCCACGACATTCTGCTCGGATCGACGGCAGGAGTCATCGGCATCTACGGTGGCACGGACGGCGACGTTGGCGTGCCGATTCCCTACACGTTCAGCACACCGCACTGGGACGGCGGCGATCCGCGTCGGCAGAAGAACTTCGGGGATCTGTTCGTCGTGGCGGACATGAAGGGAGAAGCGGCCGGAGTGACGGTGACGCCGTTCTTCACGAACGGTTCGATCGTCTTGGCGCCGACGACGATTGGAGCTGGACAGAACGGCCGGAACAACTACGTCGTGGACGTGAACGGTGGAATCGGGCAACAGGCGATCAACGCGGGGATTGTCGTCGCCGGGTCGACGCTACTGACGCCGATCTTCTTTCTGTGGGAACCGAGCCTCGTGCCGAAGGTGGAGCGGACCTTCAGGCGAGCGACTGACTTCGACGATGCGGGGTATGTCGGGGCGAAGTTCGTTCAGGGCTTCGTCATGCAAGTCGATCTTGGCGGGCAGACGAGAACCTGCGTGATCGAGTATGACAATGGCCTGTTCAGCGAAGTGGTGACGTTGTCTGATGCGGTGGAAAATCAGGTGCCCTATTCGTTCAAGATCCCGTTCGTGGCGCACATGATGCGGATCGTGCCGCAGGACGCCGGGTCGTGGCTGTTCTACAGCGTGCAGTGGCGATTCCAGCCGGTCCCTGAGCTGGTCAGCACGTGGATCACGCCCCGCACGGCGAAGGGGTTCTCTGGCTACTCCCAAGACGAGCGGATTCTAGTGGCGCACGCCTCGACGCTCGACTTCAACTTGATCCTGACGATCGACGGGGTGGAGCAGACGTATCTGGTGCCGAACTCCGGTGGGGCGCTCGTGAAGACCGAAGTCTTGCTCAGGCCGAACAAGGGCAAGGTTTACCAATACGCCATCCAAACGCTGACAGGCGCACCTGGCGTTCGGATCTACCAGCAAGACCTTGAAATCCGTTCTAAGGCTTGGAATTCTCCTGGGCCCTACCAGAGTCTCAAGCCGTTCGGTGATACGAGCGTGAGCGAGTCGGCTGCACGAATTTAGCGTAGAATTCAGCAAGGAGTCAGACGATGGTCCAATCTTTCGGGAAAGTGGTCGTTGCGGCGGCTGGGACACCTGTGCGGATTACGACAAATAGACCCCAACCGACGAACCATGTCCCACTCCAAAGCGTGTCCGTGCAGGCGCTCTCTGGAAATTCCGGCGCGAACATTTACGTGGGTGGGCCTGGACTAGTGAAGGCGACCCTAGTCGATTGTTACGCCATCGTGTTGAAGGGGTCGCTCGTACCGATCGTGATCAATCTCGCTCCCGCCTCGATCAACGGCGAGGATATTTACATCGACGCTGACTCAAGCGGGGATGCGGCCTTGGTGTCAGGGACAGTCCAATGAGGACGCTACGCTGGTCCGTCGTCGGGTTCGTCGTCGGACTCGTTGCGGCCGGTGCGCTCTCGGCTCAAGTCGGACCGGTCATTCCAGGCGGAACCGGCGGGAGTGGCGGGGCACCGACGACGTCGACCTACATTCTCCAAACGGCCGATCTAGCATTGCCGGCGGCGCAAGTGCTCGCGTTGCAACCGACTGGTCTGTTGAACGTGACGACTGCGACAGGCGTGTTGAACTCCATCGTGCCGACGGATGACGACGTGCTGGTCGGGAGTGGGACGGCGTGGCAGTTGAAAACAATCACGAACTGTCACCTAGCTAGCGAAGCCTTGAGTTACACGGCCGCGACGAACACCTTCGGCTGCACCGTCATTACGGGTGGCACGCCTGGCGGAGCAGACACGCAGGTGCAGTTCAACGATGGTGGAGCTGTGCTGGGTGGCGATGCAGATTTTGTGTGGAACAAGACCACGAACATCTTGACGATCAACGGGGCTGTGACGGCGAATGAGGCGCAATTGGCTGGAGCAGTTAACGCCACGCTCTCTATTGACAAGTCGGGAAGTTTGGGCGTAAAGCGATTCAGCTTGTTCGTTGGAGATGGGACAGGCGGGACGACAGCCGATGTGAACTACATCAAATCCTTGAACACTGACCTCGTCATTTGGGCTGGAGCCGCAGGGACAACAGAAGTCGGCCGCTTCCGAAACGACACAATCTTTGAATTACCCTCGACGGTCTACTTCACTAGTCGCTCGGTCATCACGTCGCCAAGTAGCAGCGCGATTAACTTTACGACCGCTGACTCGACCAAAGGTGTCGGGTTCAACCTAGACACCGATGGAGTTCTACTGTTGCGAGTGCGCGCGCAGAATGCCTATGCCACATTTGACTCGCTTGGACACAAACTGAGCGGTGTTCTTCTTGAAACCAGCACACCTCCAACGATCTCCTCTGGCTTCGGTGGCTCCCCGACTATCGACAGCAGCAACGGCACCGCGACCTTCCGCGTCGACGTCGGCACCGGGACCTCGACCTCCGGGGTGGTGGCCCTGCCGACCGCTGCGACCGGCTGGAATTGTTCCGTGCAGGACTTCTCGACGCTGAATGTGAATACCCATCAGACCGCCTCGACCAATGCCACCGTCACCGTGACGACCACCGTGACCCCCTGGGCCGCTCACGATATCCTGGTCTTCAACTGCGCGGGGTACTAAGGAGTGCGGTGATGCGACGCCTCCTGCTCTCGATCCTCTTCACTCTTGTCGTCGGCCCTCTCCAGGCTCAGGGGACGGCTGGGCTCGGTAATGGCACGACTCTTCCTGCGACCTGTACGAAGGGAGCCGGGTTCATCCTGGTCGATACGGCTCCCAACTTCTACGTCTGCACCGCGACGGATACCTGGGCAGGGATGGTCAAGCCCAATTCGGGCATGAACCTACCGAGTGGGGCGCTTCTCCTGTTCGATGCTGCCGCGAGCTGCCCGACTAACTTTACTGAGGCGACCGGGCTCGCGGGGAAGTCGCTCCTCGTCACCACGATTGCCGCCGGGGATGTCGGGACGACCGGTGGGGCGGATAGCGTCACCCCAGCCGGGACGAACAATGCCCCGGTTCTGACGATGAATAGTTACACCCCAACGGGGACGAATGGAACGGTGTCCTTCACGCCGGCTGGGACGAACGGCACGGTTTCGTTTACACCAGCCGGAACCAATGGGACGGTGAGTTTCACACCGTCAGGCACGAATGGGTCCGTCAGTTTTACCCCGGCCGGCACAAATGGCACGGTCAGCTTCACGCCTGCGGGCACCAATGGAACGGTCTCATTTACGCCGGCTGGTACAAACGGCACCGTGTCCTTCACGCCGGCTGGGACGGTTGGCTCGATTACCATGAGCGGGAGCACAGCGGCCGAGGCCAGCCACACTCATAGCGTGACGGCTGCTGGCACTAATGGAACTGGCACCGTTACGCCGACTGGGACGATTGCGTGGCCGACTGGCGGGAGCAGTGTCCCGACGACGTCAGGGACAGTGATCGCTGACCATACGAGCCACACGCACACGTACACGGACGTGCCGAATCACGTTCACGTGGAAAATATCAACAGCGGTACGACCGGGGGGACGAACGGGTTTGGCGTCGATACATCGACGAGCACATCGAGCGCGACCGGCTACTCCACCGCCAATCCGACCGGAGGCGTAGCCACGGGGACCACGGTTGGACCAAACGCGGCGTTAACCCACAGCGTGACGACGCAGCCGATTGTCGCGTGGCCTTCTCCCGTCCCGACCTTCGCGGGTGGGAGCAATACGACCACCGCCGAGTTATTTTCGGGGTCATCCGTGACGAGCGGGGCCGGATCGTCGCATCTTCATGCCTTCGGCACGCTGGCGGCCTCTACCCCCTCATTTGCTGGTTCCGCCGGCACCGTTTCGGCGCAGGCATTCACTGGAAGTGCTGGGACTGTTCCGGCCGAGACCTTTACCGGAACCGCAGGGACCATTTCCGCGCAAACATTTACGGGGAGTGCTGGCACGGTCTCTGCTCAAACATTTACTGGTTCTAGCGGTACGATTCCAGCTCAAACATTTACGGGGAGTGCTGGCACAGTGCCGGCTCAAGCCTTCACTGGCAGCAGCGGCACGGTGTCGGCCCAAGCATTCACAGGGTCGAGTGCGACGCTGACCGGGTCGGTGTCGGCTCCGGCCTTCACCGGGACATCTTTCGACAACCGCTCGGCCTTTCTCAAGGTGATTGTGTGCCGAAGAAACTAATCCTCGCCGTCCTTACGAGCGCGTTGTTGATCGCGAGCGTGTCCGCTGGACAAACCGTGTCCGGCATTGGGAATGGGACATCGTTGCCGGCGACGTGCTCCGTGAACGATGCGTATGTTGTCGCGGGGGTCGTCTACGCCTGCAAAACGACCAACACGTGGTCTCCCTACGCGACCATCGCTGACCTGTCTGGACTCGGCGGCGGCGGCGGGGCGGTTCAGACAAGTTTTCTCGTCGGTGGCGGGCAGGTCGTGTGGACTTCGAACTACAACTTCACGGTCTCGGCAGCGTCGTACTATATCGGCGGCGTGGCTTATACCAGCGCCTCGGCAAACGTGACACTGACGGCGGCTCATGCCACGCTCGATCGAATCGACACGATTGCCGTGGATACCTCTGGAACGGTCGTGGTCGTTGAGGGAACCGCCGCTTCGACTCCCTCTGAGCCGGACATCGACCCAGGAACGCAACTGAAACTGGGGATCGTGCTGGTCACGCACAATACGACGCAACCGTCGACTGCTGCGTCAACCCTCGTCTATGCGGAGGACACTGGGGGGCCGGGGGAATGGGTCTGTTCGACATTCGGGAGCGGATTCAATTGCAGCAGCACCACGAATCCTCGATCGCCATCGACGAAAGACATCGAAGGGACCACCGTTGCGGCTGCGGCGTGGGCGCAGGGTCAGATTAGCGCAGGGTCATTCGATCCGTCCACGCGAAGCCTGCTCGTCTTTTACTTGCGGAGCAAGGCTGCGTGGAGCAACAACAGGGGTCTTCAGATCACGCTGCGTTCAGCGAGCGTCGTCGTGGGCAACACGGTGACGATCAATCGCACGGGGAGTTTCGGATTCGACTCGACCAGCACGGGCGCCTACCAGCAAGTGGCGATTCCGTTGCAGCAGTTCGCGGTGCCGGCCGGGACGACGATTACCCAGGTGCGGTTTACGGACTTCGGTGGGTCGATTGGTTTCTACCTTGACGACATTACGTTCCAGGGAGGGGCTTCTGTCATCACCCCGCCTCCAGCGCCACTCGGGGCCGGCTACGTGACGACAATCGCCGACCCCATCCTGACCGGCGAGCGCGTCCTGACTGGAACGAGCAATCAAATTGTCGTGACGGACAACGGAGCGACGACTGGGACGGTTGTGCTCTCGACTCCCCAGAGCATTGCGACGACCTCGTCTCCCACGTTCGTCGCGGTGAACCTCACCCCTGTCTCGATTGGCAACAGTGGGACCTCCTTCTCAGTGAATTGGGCTAGCGGGTCGGTCCAGTATGTGACCCTAACTGGGAATGTCACCTCAGTCACCTTCAGCAATCCGACGGCTGGGGGGCGCTATCTCCTTTACCTCCTCACGGGGGCGGGGAGTTTCACGGTGACCGGGTGGGACGGGAAGGTGAAGTGGCCCGGTGGGACGGCTCCAACAATATCTACTGGAGCAAGCAAAGTCGACCTAATCACCTTCGGCTACCTCACCGGAACTCAAGATACCTACTATGGCTCGTTCAACCAGAATTACTAGCGCCCTCCTGCTCGCTTGGCTCCTCGCCTCGCCTGCCTTGGCGATGAACCAGGTCATCATCGGGACCGTTCATCCCAACGGAGGCAACGACGGTACGGGCAACCCGGCATGGGGGCCTCCGTCCCTAGATCGGTTTGAGGTGACCGAGAACGGCGGCTCGGTTCCTTGGGCGTCGAGTGGCACGTTCGGGAAACTCTACGTCACCATTGGGTCGGCACCGGGCGGTTCCGGCATCACCTACACGCTCAGAATCAACGGGGCCGACACGGCGGTGCTCTGTACGATTGGTGCGGCGCAAACGACCTGCTCGTACACGGCGAGCACGGTTAGTATCACGGCCGGGCAGAAGGTCACCATCCGCAGGGACGGGACGCACGGGTCTGGTGTCAACACCGTGAACACGTTCATGGCGCTGACCTATGTCGCCACGACTGCGAATGAGAGCGCTTACGGGACCGGCCCAGTCAACAGCGGGGTGGTCAATCTCGACGGGACTAGTACCTACTACTCCCGCGTGCTGGACGGCAAGGCGTATGACTGGTCGACCTCAACGACGAACCAATCATCCATCGTGGCGGCGGCTGGCAACTTTGCCCATATCGAGGCGCTTCTCCTAGTCGCGACTGGGGCGGCCAAGAGTCGGAAGTTTGAGCTCTATAAGAACGGAGTGCTCTCAGACGGCACCAACGGGACTACTGACACGTCCTGTACTATTACGAATGGGACGACCTGCTCTGCCTCGTTCACCCTTGCCGTGGAATCAGGGGACACGATTGCCTGTGCGGAGGTCCCGACCAGCACGCCGGCCAATTCCACCGCGTTCTGTAGTGTCGCGTTCCAGCCCACTACGGCTGGCCAGTACATGATCAGCGACATGCCAGGAACCCCGAGCGTGTCCGCGGTGAACTACGGATTCCAGGACTACGCCAATTACAACGCGACCGAGTCGAACGTCTATGCTTTTGCCAGCGGCGACGCGATGACGTTTAGCGGGTTGCGGATCAGGCTCGCAGGTACGTCCGCGCCGGGCACGAACGCGGTCGCGGTTATGAAGAACGGGTCGGCTACTTCGTTGACCTGCACCACGACGTTTGATTATTGCGTCGATCCGGTGAACAGCGCGGCCTTCACGGCATCGACAGACACGTTCTCGATTCGCGTCACGCCTGCGAACACACCCACCTCGCGCGTCATGATGTGGGCGGCGATTGTCGGCACGGTGAGCCCGGCCGCTGGGGGTGGTACGAAGGCGACCTACGTCTACCAAACGGCGTGTCTTTACAGTACGGTCTCCGCGAACATCTACGGAGCCCTCGACTTTTGTGATACCGCGCAGACGACTGAGCCTGGGTTTGAGTCCGTGTGGCCCATTGCCGGCAATGTCCAAAATCTCTCCGCCGTGCTTGGTGGTTCGCCCGGCACCGGGTCGACCGTGGTCTATTCGGTTCGTGTCAACGAAGCTGAGACTTCGGTCACGTGCTCTATCGTCGCGCCGGCTACATCCTGCACTGATACGACGAACAAGGTCGCGGTCAACGCAGGCGACCGGCTCTCCATGCACTTCAACCGGTCGGTGACAGGGACGCCTGCGTCGGTTGGGATCAATATCGCTTTCGAGTTCGACAGCACGACGCTTGGGCAGTCGGCGAATCTCTCCTCGGCCCTCGTTCCTAGTACTAGTGCAACCTCCTACGCCCCTATCATCGGCTACTCGACGAACTTTGCCTCCCCATCGACGACAGCGCAGGTCATCATTCCGGTTGCGACGGCTGGGAACGTGAAGGCCCTCTACATCTCACAATCGGCGGCCCCTGGGGCGTCGAAGACCTTCACATACACGATCTACAAAAATGGCACGAAGCAGGACGGCACGGGCGGCACCGTCAACACGCAGGTAGCGATTACAGGGGCAGGGACTTGTCCGGTCTCCACAAATTGCTACGGGTCGACGGCCTTCACTCTGCCAGTGGTTGCAGGTGACACGCTCTATTTCGAGACCGTACCCGCTTCGACGCCGGCTGCTACGAAGACGGCCTTTGCGATTGCGTTCACTGCGACGGCCACCGGTCAATTTAATTTCTGCGGCAGCCAGAACGGCAACGACTCGGCGACGGCAACGCGGTACGTTGGCGTCCACAACCTCTCGGCACCGAACGGGACCGAGGCGAATCGTACCCAGGTATTTGGGCCGAATTCCTATACGTTTGGCAAGATGCAACTTCGGGCCGCGGCGGCGCCTGGGGGAAGTCTAACCCGTACCCTGAATTTCCGCGTCAATAGCGGGGGCACTACGCCGACCGTGACCTTGACCGGGGCCGCCACGACTGGGAGCGATACGACGAACACCGTGACCGTGACAAGCGCCCAGACCATCGACATGCGTGATGTTCCAGGCGCGAGTTCCCCGACCGCAACGACGCATACGTGGTGTCTGGCTGGTCAGGCTGGTACTGTTCTCGTCGAAGCTGGGGGGTTCCCGGCGTTGTGGACGGTCGAGCCTTAAGCCATGTGGCACGCCCTCATCCTCACCGGCTTCTTGTCCTCCGTCGTCGCTGACGATGTGAGCGGGTTCCATGCCGCATCGGTCGGAGCACATGAGGTGGTCTTGTCTAATTCCCTCCTAGTACGGCAGGCTGAATTCATCAGCATGACGAGCGCTGAAGTCGCAGCGACCGAATACCTCTGGACGCATGGCCACCGACGGATTGCCGTCGGCGTGCTCATCGGGAGCACCTTGGGGCACGGGTGGGCGGCTCAACACAATTGGCGGTTACGCTGATGCACTGGAACGGCGAGATCAACCCGATTAGCCTGATGCAGTTTCTCGTGATTGCCTTCGGGATTGTGCGGGTGCTGAATCGGCTGGATCGGTTGGAAACGAAAATGGATCCGCTGTGGCGCTGGTTTCTAACCCACACCCGTCCGCCTGACGAGCGAGACTGATGAGCCCAGACGCTCGCGACCGGAAACTCGATGATCTCGATCCCCGGTTCAAACCGCTGGTGTTTGCGCTGCTCGCGAGAATAGTCGAAGCTGGAATCGCCGTCATGGTGGTCGAAACTCGAAGGACGGAGGCTCAGCATCAGGCCGACCTTGCGAGCGGCCACAGTTGGATCACGCATTCCCTGCACCAGGACGGCCTTGCAATCGACATTTGCCCCTACGAGACGTGGCAGATGCACGGCGACAAAAAAGCTGACTGGAACGCCGAAGATTTCGCGCCGCTCGGGCCGATCGGGGAGGCCCTTGGCTTGCGGTGGGGCGGACGGTGGAAAGATTGGGGCCACTTCGAATACGTCGCACCAGCGGCGACGCCGGTAACGGTGATGTGAGGGCAAAGATGAACATCAAGATCGCGTGCGGAGTTGTGCTCGGTATGCTGACGGCTGGTCTGGCGTCAGCGCAAACGACGTGTCCGGCGGGACCGACGAGTGGAACGATTCTAACGACCGACATTCCGAAGATCGTCTGGTGCCAACCACCGCCGACGCCGGCCAACGTGATCGGCGCGAACGTCTACGGCTTGCCGGTGACGAAGATTCCGGTGACCGGCTTGGTCGTGTTGGGCGGCCCGTTCTCAGGTGACGGCAACATCCAATACCAGGGGACTATTCCCTCGCAGCCAGCCGGGGTCTATTCGATCACCATTCGAGCCGTGAACCTCGCCAAGCCTGGCGATCCGACGTCGGCTCAGGAGAGTCCGGCCTCCACAACCCCTTTCGCCTTAACAGTGTCCGCGCCCGTCGCTGTCGCGGCTGCACCCGTTAAGGTCCAGGTCCTCCCGTGACGACTTGGAAGGCGATCATCATCGGTGCGCTCCTGATTGCCCTACATGTCTCGCTTTCGTTTGTCCGTGTTCGCGCTCAGGTGGGGCAGAAGGCCGTCGTGCAGATCGTCGCGCCAGCCGAGGCCGTGGCGGCGCTCAACACAATTTTGGACGCGAACGGCTGTCTCGTGACGGTGGTAGCGATTCACAGCGTGCTCACCGGAACCTCATTGGTTCCTGACCAGTATGCGATTGTCTATACGGTGCCGAAATGAGTCGAATTCTGAACTGCGGGTTGAGTTCGGCCGCTGGACCGTTTCCGGTCGGGACGAGTCCATCCGTGTGGGCACTCCCAGACAACGGCCCACAACCAAGGCCGGTCTACAACGTCAGGCCACTGGCCGAACCTGGCCGGATGCAGGTGATCTTCGAAGACTGCGTCGAGAACGGCGGGGTGACTATTACGGTGAATCTGTCTGGGTATGTGGAGCAGGCGCAGCACGGGTCGATTCCTCCGGCTGGTGGTCAAAACGAGGGTCCTGCGTTCCTGATGGTCCGAGGCGGTGTCAACCCTTTTGACGTGCCCGTAGAAGTTCTGCGTGCGTTTCGGGGGAACTTCTGCGGGCTTCCCTTCGCGTTGCCGTCGTTTCCTGGACGTCCGACGATTCCCTACGGACAGTTGTTCACGCCGGGGTGGCCCTGTTACTACGAGCTCGACCATGACCTCGGAGACCGAATTCTGACCTCGTATGCGGCGATGGGCCTGACACACTTCCCGCTCAATGCGTGGGGCGGATCCACGCAGACCGTGTATCGGAATTACTACCCGCCGTGGGACGACACGCGGATTTCGACCTACACGCAGAAGATTTGGGATGCGGGGCTCTACCCGCTGCATTGCGTCTTTCCAGACGATCGGCCGATCGTGAATCCGGCACTTGATCCTGGCTTGGTGCGCCTCGCGTTCTGGTGGGAAGATTCGACCCCGATTACCGCGCCGTGGCAGGGCCATGGGAACAAGTTCTGGGTCGTCTCGCAGGCGTATCCGCACGCGCTCGTCTATTGGCACAATCCGCCCGGGCAGGACGCGCCCTACGTCGATCCGGCCCTGTGGGGTGGAAACGACGACGGCTTAAACGGTCGGGTCTGGTCCTACATGATCAACCAGTCAGGCGTCCAGGGGTTGTTGTTCCAAGGCGAAGCGTGGGAAAATCCAGCGAACTCGGTCGCGAACCTTCAGGACTTCGTGGATCGGTTAGTTCACGGGAAGAACGGGTGGCCGATTGCGGTGGGCGGCGTGAACGATTTCGAGGAGACCGCTCGCTACACGTTTGGATTGGGCGGGTCCTACGCACATGCCAAGGAACTGACCCACACGATTTGGAATTCCATCGGATCGCAACTTGAAGGGTTTGGGAACGGAGACTGACGATGATTCATGCACTCTCGCTCGTCGCGGCTCAACTCAGCACGTCCGCAGCAGAAGCGACGGCTGTCTTCTCGGCGCCTGAGCACGTCGGAAGTCAGGTGTCGACCGGGATCATGGTGTCCTACATCCTCTACGTCCTGAAGAAGGCCCCGTGGTTCAAGTTCCTCACCGACGATATGTCGGCCAAGGTCCAGGCGACTTGGGGAGCCGTCGCCGCGACCCTGACGGCCGCTGGGGTCCACCTCGCCACCACCGGTTCCTTTCTCGACGGGGCCGGCTTCTCGATTACGGTCACGGGCCTCTCGGCGAACGTGATTCGGGACATCGCGTTCCAGTGGATGTCCCAACAGGGCTGGTATGACTTCGTCCTTCGGCAGCGCGACAATGCGAACAAAGCCCTCGACGAGGCCGTGAAACTAAGAGCGGCGCTCGAAGCTCTCGCTGCGAAGTCCTAGATGCCGCTTGTCTCCCTCGGCACGATTCCGACCTCGAACGACCGCTCGGTCACGCTCGGACTCCGCGACATCGAACGCGGGGTAAACCTGCTCGACGCTCGGGTGCAGGCGGTGGAATTGAAGGTGCCGTCGCTGGCGACCGCTGCGGATCTCCAAAGCCTGACCCAGCGTGTCTCTGCGCTCGAAAGCCTCGTCGCGACGTTGCAGCAACAGGTGAACGGAATCCTTCATCCCTGAAACTGAAAGGTGTAGACTTCGCACATGGCGGTCCTGCCGAACCAACCTCGATCCACGGCTGCGGCGCTCGTGCCGAACCCGAATATCAATTTTGGCGATCCGTCCAAGGTGAGCAAGGTGGCTGGGGGCGCTTCGCAGGGTCTCCTCGGACAGGGAGCTGGCCTTGCGGACGAGGCGACCTCGGCGCTGGCTCCCCTCCTCAAGCAACTCCAGAAACTCATCTCAGGGGACGAGGGTGCGACGAACGAAGCGATTCAGCCACAGGCTCGCGCCATTATCGAGAACTACAACACCGCTCGGCGGTCGCTGGCGGAGTTCGCGCCACGAGGTGGAGGGTCGGCGTCAGCGTCAGCGGAGAGTCGCTTCAAGGAAGCCGGGGATATCTCGAGCTTGCGGTCTCAGGTCCGGACCAGTGCCATCAGCGAACTCTCGCAGGTGGCCGGTCAGGAGTTGTCGGCGGGCACGGCGCTTGAGGAGACCGGATTGTCAGGGTTGGTGAATCTCGTCCAGGAAGCGATCCAATCGAAGGGCCAAAACGCTGGCTTGTGGGGCAAGATCGGCGCTGGCGTTGGTGGTCTCATCGGGTTCATGGTCGCTGGCCCAGTAGGCGCGGCGGCTGGAGCCAAACTCGGGGGTAAACTCTAGCATGGCTGGCGAAGGGCTTGGCTTTTTCGGCGGGTTGCTCGAAGGATTGAGCGGTTCACTCTTCGACCAAGAGAAGAGGAAAGCCGACGAAAAGCATGAGAGTCGGAAGGCGATGGCCGACTTTCTGTTGAAGGGCTACAGCGAAGGCGACATCGAAGGCAAGCACGTCCTCCCGGCGCTCTCGCAGATTTATGCTGGGACGCTGGATTCGGTCATGGGCGGGAAGAAGGGCAAAGGCGGGAAGGGCGGATCGCCGATTGCGGCCCTGGCCGATCCGGATAACCTCTCCGCGCTCCTGCTCGGCATCCACAGCGCCACGTCAGGGAGTCCAGCCAGCGGTCCCGCAGGCCCCACAGGGCTTCCTACGGCCGGTCCAATGACGAAGACCGGGGAGATGGGCCAGTCCGCGGCGACGGCCCCAGAAACCGCAGGGGAAGGCGTCCAGCCGGTCCAGGAGGCCATGCAGGGGCCGGTCAAGACGAGCATCTTCCGGACACGGGAGGAGCGGACTCAGCAGGAGCTCCAGCAGGCGGAAAGTGCCGCGGGAGCCACTGTCACCGGTCGAGGGAAGGCCCAAGCGAACCTGTCCGACCTCTTCCTCCGAACCGGACGAGCCAAGACGAGGGAAGAAGCGAATCAGATGGCGGGAATGAAGGAGCCGACGGCAGCGCGTATTCCGTCGGAAGGATCTGCCGGCGCCTTCATCAACGGCCGGTTGGCGGATGCCGAAGCGCAGAAGGGGAGCACCCTCACGACGGCCGAGGAACAGCAGGTTCGAGAGAAAGCAACGAAAGACTACGCAGAACTCAGGAGACCGTCGCCAGCCAGCCAGGGCCCAGGAACCTTCGCGGACCTCCTGAAACGAACGGAGGCCGAACAAGGCAGAAACCTGACGGCCAAAGAGCTGGTCGCCCTTCAGTCCGATTGGAGTCACGCGCACGCGCAGGAAAGCACCGAAGAGAAGGTCGATCGAGCGAAGACGGTCGCCCAGTATCGTGCGTCGCTTCAGACCGTGACGAATCCGCAGGAGTTTGCGGCCGACGTGTCGACCACGACCAGCGGTCGGAAATACATCGACCTCAGCACCTACGACATCAAGAGTAGGCAGTTGGCTCGGCAGTGGGCGAACCAAAACGGCGTCACGCCAGCCACCAAGGAGCAAGCGGCGTCGCTGACGGCGGTCGACACGGCCCGTCTGAACCAGATTGCGATGCGCGACACGATTCTCGACAAACTGCCGAAGGACGCACTCGGACGACCGCTCGGTGGAGCGAAGAACACTCTCGCGCAGTTGGCCCAGACCGACCCCGAGCTCGCAGCGTATCCAGCGTGGCGTGAATCGGCTATTCAGCAGGTGCGGGCGATGCAGGGGATGGGGTCCGGGCAGTATCGGCTGACGCAGCAGATGGTCAACATCATCATCAACAACGACATCCCGCAGTTGACCGACACGGTCGATACGGCGATCCAGAAATTCGCGGTCGTGAAGAAGCAACTCGACGACGTCGAGGATTCGATCACGATCCGAAACCGTCAGACGTTGCTCCCTGGCGGGGCCAACGAGCGAAAGACCGGCAGCGAGCAATCCACTCCGCTCACTGCGCCGGTCGGTGGAGGCGTGGGCGGTTTCGTGATGGGCGCAGACGGCCAACTCTACTCTGTTGATTCCGCTGGAAAGCGCACGCCATATCAAGCCGGAGGGCGCTGATGCCCGATCGTCCGGCGACGATTCAAGATATTATTCGGGCGGAAGCCAAAGCGGCCAACGTCTCTCCTGAACTTGCGCTCGCCGTGGCCGAGCAAGAGTCAGGCTTCAAGCAAGACATCCCGTCACCAAAGGGCGCGATCGGCATCATGCAGTTGATGCCTGAGACCGCGAAGAAATACGGCGTCGATCCGTCGAACCAGATTGAAAATGTTCGCGGTGGTGTGAAGCATCTCAGGTATCTAGGGGATGTGTATAAAGGCGACGTCTCCAAAATGCTTGCTGCCTACAACGCCGGAGAAGGTGCTGTCGCCACAGGGAGGCTGCCGGAGGAAACTCAAAAATACGTGCCTGGCGTGATCGGTCGCATCGGCAAGTTCAAGACGGCTCCAGCCGAGAAACAGGCGACGAAAACGACGGAGGCGGCCGTTGCCGCGAAGCCTCCAGCGCGGTCGACGGTTAAGGACGTCGCCATCGGTGCGGCAAAGGGCGTCGGGTCGACCGTGACGAACCTCGGAAATCTCATCCGGAAGGTTCCGGGCGTGTCCGCCCTTGATCGTCTCGGCAAGCCGATTACGTTTTCGATCACGCCAGATAACTTCGCCCAAACCGTTGGGAAGACCGGCGAACAAGTCGGGGAGTTCTTCCTGCCGAGTTCGATGGTCGGGAAGGCCGAGACGGCGATTGTCGGTCTCCTGCCGGCGGGCAAGTGGGCCCTCGCCCTCGCTCGAGCGGTTCCAGAAGCGGTGTCAGCCTACGGCGTGTCGAAGGCGCAGGGCGATCCGAACGCGGGTGTCAGCGCGGCTGTCGGTGGCATGACCGGCGGCGCGTCGAAACTCTTGCAGCGAGCGGGGCCAGCGTTGAAAGGTGCCGCCGAGCGCGGCGTGGGGAGTGCCTTCCAGGTCGGCAGCGACAAGCGGATGGTCGCCTTGGCAAAGCGGGTCGCTCCAGATGTCCTGTCAGGTAAGCACGGCTCGGTCTTTTCGATGACGATGCGGGGGGTCGAGGAACGGGCCGAACGCATGGCTGGACACGTCGGCGAGCAGATCGAGGAGCAAGTCAAGCAATACGGGAAGCTCAACTTCGGCGACACGATCGACGGCATCGTCAACCAGATGGAGACGGCGAAGGATGCCTACCGAGTCGTTGTGCCGGCGGAAGACGTCCTGTCTCACGCGGGAGAGTTGACCGAAAAGACGATCATGTTCGACGCGGGGAAGGTCAACGCCATCAACCGCCTGCAACGCACGATGCGGGAACTGAAAGACTACGGCGTTGGCACGCTCGACAATCTCATCGGGGTCCGTCGCGCGTGGGACCAAGTCGTCTCCGGCGCGGGCGGGTTTGCTGAACGCGGTCGCACTGGCACGCGTGCTGGTCGGGCGGCGCTCAAGGACCAGACGGCCGGATGGGCGCACCGAGAAGGCACGCGAGCGATTCGGCAAGTGCTCTCGGATCCAGCGCACACGGACCTAAAGAAACTCCAAGCCCTCAACGCACAGTTCAACTTCTGGACCACGATTCAGGATCTTTCGGAAGGGGCGCTCGGCAAGCAAGCGGACCCAGCGGGGCGGATGGCGAAGGCGCTCGGTATCGCCACGGGTGCTTTGCTTGGAGAACAGACCAGTCAACGAACTGGCTACGGTGGCACGACTGGTATGGTGGTCGGCGCTCTCGCCGGCACGGCTGGGGGTGCGAAACTCGGGAACCTCGTTGTGGCCGCGTCGAGGTCGCCAGGATTCCGCTTGGCCTCGGCTCAGGTCAAGAACAGCATCGCGAACGCGCTGATGAGCGGTCAGGTAGAATTGGCGACGCGGCTGTTGGCACCGTTCGCGGCTGGCACGGTCGCTGGCCAGCCGACGTCGAAAGGAACGCAACCATGAAGCGGAAACTGAATCCACCCGACGCGACGACTCGGAATGTGAAAGCGTCGAATCGTCGAGACGCCAAACTTGCGGAGCGGGTCAGTCGACTGGAACGGGCGCTGACGGCCTATCTGCCGAACTGGCGGAAGATGGCTGGGGCTGGTGCGATTCTGGTGCTGCTGCTGACCAGCGGCGCCTCAGTGGCCTGCGTGCATCCGCCGCCGACCTACTCCACGCAAGGCACCAGAGCGTTCAATGCGGACCAATTGATCCAGCAACTCACGGCGCTCAGCCAGACGGCCGTGAATCTCAACGCGCAGCAGGGGGCGCTCCACTTGGGGGATGCGGACGTGCGGTTTGTGCGAGACTTCGCCTTGTCGGCTGGCGCGGCTTTGAACGACTATGGCAGCACGCCGAGCGGGACGACGGCAGCGGTGAAAGCGGCGCTGATGACGCTTCAGCGGCAGTTGTCCTCGGAATCGAAACTGAATCCATCCTTCCTGACGGCCTTGAACGTGGTCGTCGCGGCCGTCAACGCGCTCCCATAGGAGTCGAACATGGCAGACGCTCTTGACATCGCGGGAGGCATTGCCGGAGCCATCGAAGCGACCGTGCCGGTCGTGGCGCCGTTCTCACCCCTCATCTCTCTCATCCTCACCGCCATCCGGGCGCACATGAACGCCACCAACGGGCAGTTCCCATCGGAAGCCGATATTCAGGCGGCGCTGCCGAAGGACTACGCGGCGCTGGTGAACGTCTGGGCTGCGTGGGATGCCGCACATCCGGCTCCACAGAAATAGGAAACTCCAGGTTTCCTGAGTAACACACCACGACTTGACATGTATACGCCACTTGTCTACACTATGCAACATGGTGAAGACACCGACGAAGACTGTCTGGCTCAGGCTTTCAGCCAAAGAACTCGCTCGGCTTGAACGGATCGCGAAAGCGCACAATCGTTCTAGGGCTAGTCTTCTGGGCATCATCGTGAGGGATGGCATCGCTCGCAAGGGCGTCAAGCCGTTCGAGGAGCCAGCGTGATCGTTTGCGGGATCGATCCAGGCACCCACGAAAGTGCCGTCGTGCTGTTCAACGGCGTGACGGTCGAGGCTCACGGCATTCATCCCAACGAAACGATCCTGACGCAACTGAGAAGCGGCGAGCTACCCGGCGATGTGATGGTCATCGAAATGATGCAGAGCAGCTACGGGATGCCGGTCGGGAAGGAGACGTTCGAGACGGTTTTCACCACCGGACGGTTTGCCGAAGCGTGGTATCCGAAGCGGCTGGCAACGATGGGTCGCCCGACGGTGAAGCAGCATTTGTGTCAGACCGTTCGAGCGACGGATGCGAACATTCGGCAGGCGATCATCGATAGGTTCGGCCCAACCGTCGAAAAAGCGATTGGCCGCAAAGCGTCTCCTGGTCCACTGTATGGATTGAAGTCGCATGAGTTCGCGGCGTTGGCGATCGCGCTGACGTGGTATGACCAAAACGGCCATCTGCCGCCTGAAGTGCGGCCTGGAATTCGACAGGAGTTCTGAGCAGTAGCGGGAGAAGTAGCGTGGCGACACGATTTGAAACTCAGCAACGAGCACAAGAGCGAGCGAGTCGCGCTTACGATCTTCGTTCAACTGGCATGACGTTTAAGCAGATTGGTGAACACTTCGGCGTGGCCAGAGAATGCGCTCGTCAACTTGTGAAAAAAGCTGAACGACACATGCGAGCTAGAAAAGTCGAGGCGAAGTAGTGGCGACGCCGAAGAACGGTCTCCCTAACTTCTGGTCAACCGGCTTGGCCAAGATTCTCGTCGGGGACCAGCCCTGCCAGTTCGAGACGTGGGCCAAAGCGCACTTGGACTACGAGAAGAAGCCGATGACGAGTTCATTAGCCGAGTGGAAGGCGAATCACACGACGATGCTCGATGTGGTGCTGAAGCAGGCGAAGGACGAGGGCTGGAAATGCACGGTGGAGAAATACTTTCGGCTCACCGGGCAGACGGCGATCCTGGCGGGCAAGACGGATCTCATCAAGCAGGCGGACGGCAAGCGACCGACCATCGTGGACATCAAGAGCGGCACGCCCAGGGAGTCCGATGTTGCGCAGGTTGAGATTTACATGGTCGCGATCCCGCTGGCGTGGGGCGCTCCCGGGATGATCTTCGACGGGGAGGTCGTCTACGCGAGCCACACGGTGAAGATCACGCCAGCGGATGCGGAGACGCTGAAGCCGAAACTGTTCGCGTTGCTCCGTCGGTTGGCTGGAGACGTGAGACCGGATCCGGTGCCTAGTGAGCATTCGTGCCGTTTCTGCGAAATTCCGATGGACGTGTGTTCGGTGCGGTGGATGGCTGAGACGAACCAACCTGAAGCTATAACCACTTTGTTCTGAATATGAACACGAAGCGACCACATACACGCGGTAGAGTTCGGAATCCAGAACTCACTCGATACACCGCGAACATCGGCACAGATTAGAAAGAGGGAGCGTATGACCGAAGGCAAGAAAGACCTGACTCTCGTCGGGCAGGCCACACGACGGAACTTCACTCCAGACCAAGTGGACCTCATCAAACGCACGATTGCCAAGGGGGCTTCCGACGACGAGTTGAAGCTGTTCCTCTATCAGTGCGAACGCACCGGACTCGATCCGTTCATCCGGCAAATCTATTTCACCAAACGGAAGACGAAGAACCGGCAGACGAACCAGTGGGAAGACACGGCGACGATTCAGACGTCGATCGACGGGTTCAGGTTGATTGCCGAGCGAACGGGCGAATACGACGGCCAGTCGGAGCCAATGTGGTGTGGGCAAGACGGCGTCTGGAAAGACGTCTGGCTCGAATCTGGGCCGCCGAAGGCCGCGAAGATCGTCGTGTTTCGCAAGGGCACAACTAGGGGGTTCGTCGGGATCGCGAAGTGGGAGGAATACGTCCAGACGAACTTCGACGGGGAAGCCATTGCGATGTGGCGGAAGATGCCGGCGAACCAGTTGGCGAAGTGCGCCGAGGCGCTGGGGTTCAGAAAAGGGTTTCCGCAGGACTTGTCCGGCATCTACACGGCGGAGGAGATGGCGCAGGCCGACTCAGAGATCATCGACGGTGAATCGATCGCCGTGTCGGTGTCGCCCATTGAAAAGTTGTCAGAGGAAACAAAGGCGACGCTCAACAAAGCGTTCGAGATGCTTCAGTTGACGCCTGGGATGCAAGTCGCCAAGTGCAATGAGTTCATCGCTAACCACAAGAGTCCAGAGGAAGGTGCGGAACAGCTTCTCGTGTGGTGTCGCGAGGAATACAAAAAGCGTCGCGACGCGAAAGCTCTCGCAGCTCCGACGGCTCCCCAGCCTCCGGCGGGACAGGTTCCCGTTGGGGGCGCCCACTGGGAGACGGCTGTGGCCCCTGTGCATCCGAAGGGTGGAGATTCGGGCGGCGCTGTGCCGGTGAGCGAGATTCCGTTCGCCGGCAGATCGTCTGCCTCGGACCAGTTGTTCTAGGTCAACCATGACATACACCTACGCAGTTCTTGACGTGCCGCGAGCGGTCTACGCGGCCGTAAGGGCGCTCCTCGATGCAGCGGACTACGGCCACGCTTTTCATGCCGACAAAGAAGGCGAGGTCATCGACATGCACGGGATCGCCCTGCGCGCGAAGGCTGGACCCACCGGCACCGACATCACCGTCAGTACCTTGCTGAGTTCACGGACAAAACAAGGTCGGATCGATTTCACGCTCAACGGCGAACTGACGCAGATGGATCTCGACAAGGCCAGGGAAGTGGTTGGGATGCTTCAAGGTGCCATCGAAGCGGCCATCTCCGACGAACTGGTCTACAAGTTTCTGACCGAGAAGGTTGGTTTGGAGCCAGAACGTGCCAGTGCCGCATTGGTGGACTTCAGGGAACTTCGTCAGGGTTCTCGCGATCTCGTTCATCCAAACTAGGCTCATGCCGACCACGCTTCCAATGCTCCGTCGATCAGCCGTAGAGGCCGCTTCAAATTGTTTGTATCGGTATCAGAAGATTTGGGAGGAGGGGGTCATAGACGAGAGCGACTACAGTTTGAGAGGCACGGCTTTTCACGCCTGCGCGAATCGCTACATCATGCTTCTTGTTTCTGAGAAAGTTCCACAGGATGCAGAGTTGGCGGCGCGAGCGTTCCAGGAAGGAATTGCGTCCGTTGCACGATTCCCAGTGAGGCTCGTTCAGGAGGTTCGTCAACTCTTCGACTTCTGGTCAGAAGCATTCGAGTTGGAGTTGGACTACTTCTTGACATCGGAGGAACGCCAGGAACGATCTGGCAGGACGTTTACGCCAGATTTAGTTCTTGGACGACCGGACTGCCTGGAAATCTTCGACTGGAAAACTTATTTTGTTGCACTGAGCGAGGCGCAGGCCAAGGCAGACTTCCAAGCCAAATGGTATACCAGAAACGCGATGATCGAATGGCCTGGCTTTCCGGCTTACCGATTCACATTCGCGTTTGTGCGGCTCAGAAAGTATGTGAGCGTGACGTTCACGCCTGACGATCTGGCTGTTCTCGACAGAGACATTGAGGCCGTGCAGGGATTGATTGAGACGGCCCAGCGGTCCGGGGAGTGGCCAGCGACTCCCGGGCCCGCGTGCGCCTACTGCGAGCTCCAGTGCCCAGCCGTCGACAACGACCTCTTGCTGCCGAAGCGGATCGTTGGGATCTCGCAGGCGCAAGCCATCGGCTCGTTCATCCTCGCCGGGGAGCAACAGTTGAAGGCCGCGAAGAAGGCGCTCAAGACTTACTGTTCGGCCAACGGGTCGGTGGACATCAAGGGGGTCGTGTTCGACAACCGTCCGACGCTGTCACAAGCCTATCCGATCGACAAGGTGATCGAACTCTTCCATCTCCGTGGAATCCTTGGGGCCTTTGAGGACGCGGAAGCGCAAGGCTTGACGATCTCTCATTCGGCGCTCAAACGAGCGTTCAAGTTGTATCCGAAACTGGAGGAAGAACTCGCGTCAGTGGCGAAGGTGAAAACAGGCTACAGATTCAGTGCGAAAAAGCCTGGAGGCGACGAAGACGAGGAGAACGATGCCTGAAATCAAAATCTGGTCCGACACGCGCGGGAAGGGCCGGTGCCGATCCTGTCAGGCTCCACTAGAGTGGGCCGAGAACGTCAACACCGGCCATAAGATTCCGTTCAACGATCCGATTGTGTCGGTGCGAAGCTACCACGATGAGGACACGCACCGGCTCATCGAAGTCGTGAACTTGTCTGTGACGACATCGCATTTCAGCGATTGTCCGGACGCAGCGGCGTTTCGGAAGAAGACTGGCAAGGGGGCCATCTGATGCTCAACTACCGTTACGTCGGCTGGTTCTCGGACGATCCTAACAATACAGAACGGGCACCTATTCCGGTGACTGGCGTTGTCGGTGCGAGCAGCAAAGAGGTCGCATTTCGACTCGCTTACGACATTCTGTATGAGGAACGGAACGGACGGGAGTTGCTGAACTGGTATGTGCGGGACGAAAAATGACACTGCGGCAATGGTGGTGCGGGCTCTGGGGCCACACGGACATTCGCGCCATCCAAGGCCGGCGATTCTTTTTACGGTGTCTCCGCTGCGGGCGGGAAACATCTGGGATCTACTTCGGAGGAAGAGGGAGCGATGAAACTCACAAAGTTGGATCTAAAGTCGTTCAAGAGTTGGGTAAACCTCACGTTGGAGACGGATGCGCCACGGGTCCTTTTGGCCGGCATCAACAACAGCGGGAAGACGAGCGTGCGGGAAGCCATCAAGTGGGCCCTGACCGGTCGGTGTCAGGGACTCGACGGGAAAGGCGCTGGCGTCCAGCGGATCGTCCCCGTCGGGGAACCTGGCGCAGCGGTCGGGGTTGACCTTGCGGGGATTGGGACCGCGAAGCGAGCGTTCTCCGGATCGACATCGGCCTTCGAGGTCTCCGGGTTCACCGGGACGAGCCAGATCCAGCAGCAGGCGCTCTACGCGAAGCTGAACACGTCACCGGAGTTTCTGGACGCGGTCTTGGACACCGAGACGTTCGTGCGGCTCCACCATGCGGATGCGAAGGCGCTCGTCCTGTCGCTGCTCAACGTGCGGATCCAAATCGAGGGCGACGCGACGGCCTACACGTTGGAGGATTTGGACCGGATGTATCAGGCGGCGTTCGCGGATCGGAAGTTCGCCAAGAATAAAGTGCGGGCGTTTGCGATGCCAGACGCGCCGTCCGACCAGGCTCTCCCACGGATTCCGGACATCGAAATCCAGTTGGCGCAGGTTCGGGGGCTGCTCGAGGTGGAGGTCCGGACGCTTGGGACGGCAGCGGGCCGGCGGCAGTCGCTCCTCGAGCAACAGGCCAAAGCGAAGGTGTCGGAGTGGTTCACGCACGAGCTGACCGAGGACCAAGCCGTCACGACATTAGCGGAGGCCGAGGAACGGCTGGCGCTGATGGAGGAGGAAGGTCAGCCCACCGAGGAAACGCCGGCAAGCATCGGTCGCTCGGGTGAAACAGGCCAGAAAATCATCATCGCGCTCCGTGCCCATAGGCCATCCGAGGGCTGCGTCTTGGACGGTTCGATCCCCTGCGAGACGGCCAAAGTCCGGTTTACGAAGCGCGCCAAGGACCTAGAAGCGGAGATGGCGTCGCCCGTTGCTCAGGAACCGTCCAGGACTCGCCCAGAGCAACGAACGGTCGTCACCCCGAGTCAGACCCTTCGGAACGAGATTCGCTTCTTAGAGAGCGTCCTGGGGCGCTACAAGGTCGTCCGGGAGGCCAACGAGAAGAAGGCGTCGGAGTTGGAGGCTGTCACGGCCCAGTTGGCGTCGTTGCCGGACACGTCGGAGCAGGAAGCGGCCATCGCGAAACTCCGGCAGCGGATCTCCAACGGGGAAGACCTCCTCAGCCGAGCTCGGAGCCACTGGACGGCGGTCGACCGGTATGCGAAGGCGACGGCCGAGAAACAGACGCTCCAAGCCGAAGTGGACCGTCTGGAGACGCTGTGCGAGGTCTTGGGGCCCAACGGGGTTCGGGTGCAGGCGCTCTCGGAGGCTATCGGCCAGTTCGAGGCGAAGGTCAATCCTTACCTCCAGCCCTTCGGGTGGACGCTCGCGTTCACGCTCGATCCGTGGGATGTCGTGATGAACCACCGATCCATCGACACGTTCTCGGAGTCGGAGCAGTTCCGGATCGGCCTCGGGTTGCAGTTGGCGATTGCGTCGCTCTCGGGGTTGAACTTCGCCATCGTGGACCGGCTGGACCTCTTGGACGAGCGGAACCGGGCGTTGGCGACCCAGATGCTCATTCAAGCCCCGCTGGAGCAAATTTTCATTCTGAGCACGAGGGAACCCGGGCGGGCGCTGCCGCAGGCGCCAGGGGTCCTGGCCTACCGGATTGACCTCCAAAAAGGACGGTCTGTCGTCACGGAAAGGATCGCGGCATGAGCGAAGATCCACTCGCGGCGCTGGCCCAGTTGGGCGAGGATCTGACAGTCTTTTCTACTCAGAATCGTTCGTGGATCTCTTGCCGAAGTATCGAGCTTGACCGTGTGGCGCAGTGGGCCACGATCATCCAGCAGGCCGTCCAGGCGATGCAGGCGCAGCAGCAGCAGGAGCATCCGATCTGTCGGTTGCAACTTCCCGACGGCAGCGTGCCAGTCGACAACGTCTCGGCTCTCGTGGGTTGGAAAGCGGCCTATGACGCTCTCCTTACAAGCTGGGCTGAGATGCGCGCCGACCGGGACCAGCTGCGCGAGGCGCTAAAGACAGCGCTACAGACATGTGCCGGAGGACACGAAGCCTGGTCAGAACCGGCCGACTCTCACTCAATTCAGGCCGATGAATACATGGCGATGGCAGAAGCACTTGCTGAATCGCGCGCCGACCGGGACCGGCTGCGCGAGGCGTTGAAGGTGCTGGTTACTGATTGGAATCGTATCGCTGACAACTTCGATTCTGTCGCTGGCATGTCGTTCACGGCCAGACAATGTGCTAACGACTTAGTCATGGTATTAGGATGCGCCGCCCTGCCCCCGGAGGCTGAGCCCACATGAGCACACGCCGCGGCCTCTTCCATCTGGTAGACAGTGAGCCAATCGACGGCGACGCGGTGAACGTGAACCGAATCTGTTCGCTTTGTGGCGTGCTCGTGGAGACGGTCAGCTGGACGAACGCCGCGTGGAACGACAGGAAATATCACCGATGACCGGCATGCTCCTCAAGCTCTTCGTCCCGCTATTTCTCGGACTCGGCTTGCTCTCGTGGCACGCCACACGCGGCAAGGACTGCCGCTTTGTGCCTGACCCTGGCCCGGACGTCACGGCCGGCACCGTCATCTGCGAACCGAAACAGCCGACGCTCAGGTCGCTCACCTTGAAACGGTCATTGACAGCCTGAAGGCGGATCGATAGAATCCGCTCCTTAAGGTGGCGCGACGGCGTCATCCCGGGTCGTCCGTGACGGCGGGGCGGTGTTCATCCCACCGTCCCTCGTCACACCTCTCCTGACGACTGAAACGGAAGGATGGATTCCGTGTCCCGCTCCTGGAAGGACGACGTGATCGAGACCCTTGCGGACGGGGAAGCCGCCGTCGGGGACGATCTCGTCGAAGCCACCACCGACGCCATCATGTATCGACTCATGCTGCTGTGGGCGCTCGAGCAGTGGGCCAAGGATCGGGAACGGCTCCACGGTGCCGAGCGGCGACTGCGGCAACTCATGGGGCTCGAAGAGTGGCATCCCACTGAAGACGTGGACCTCGCGTGACGGTGAAGGCGTCGGACATCCCATTCGGCGGCAGCGACAACAAACCGATTATCCGGGACCGGATCTTTCGTGAACGCGGCGAGCAGCGGTATTCGCTCGAAATCCTCCCGGCTGGGATTACCTTCGACATCGATCGAATCAAGCGACACAGCGACGGCGTCGTCGGAGAGTTGATGGTCACGGTCAACGGCAGCTTCGGGAACGCCAGGACCGTTGACGGGATTCTCTCGCTGGGCGACCTCAACGTCAGTTCCGTGCAGGCGCGAGGGACGCGAGCGCGGTTGTTGGCCGACCGGTCAGGTGTCGCCGCGCTCGATTGGCACGGGTTCCTCGAAGAGTTCTGTATCAAAGTCATCGCAGCGGAGCGGGCAGGGAAGCCAGCCGTCATCCTCGCGGACGAACTCCCAGAAGACGAGGACAAGGAAGCCTGGAACGTCCAGGGGTTTCCGATTCTCCGAAGTCTGCCGATGGTGATCTTCGGGGACGGCTCAAGCGGGAAGAGCTACTTCGCTATTTGGCTTGCCGGCCTGCTGGCCAACCAAGGCATACCTGTTCTTTACGCTGACTGGGAGTTCTCGAAGCAAGAGCATCGAAAACGGCTCGGCCGACTGTTTCAACCGATGCCCAAGGACCTGTTCTACGTCAAATGCGACAAATCCATCAGAGAAGAAAGCGATCGAATCGGCCGGCTCGTGCGACAGCATCACATCCAGTATTTCGTCTGCGACTCGATCGGGTTTGCTGTCGAAGGTCCGGCCGAAAAACAAGAAGGGGCGACGGAGTATTTTCGTTGCATCAGACAATTCGGCGTCGGATCGCTGAACGTCGGCCACGTCCCGAAGCAATATGGGGACGACGCGAAGGATGCTCAAATCTTTGGGTCGAACTTCTTCAAATTCGGGGCCCGGTCGGTGTGGTTTGTCCAACGGGCGGAACAGAATCCTTCTGGGTCGTTCCAGTTTGGGCTCTACCATCGGAAGTCGAACGTCGGCGAACTCTTGGCGCCTCGGGGCTTCAAACTCACCTTCCGTGGTGACCGGACCATCGTCGAGAAGATCGAAGTGACGTCCGTGGACGAACTCGCCGCCACCTTGCCGCTCATCGATCGAATGAAGCAAACCCTCAGCAACCAAATCCTCACCGTCAAATCGTTAGCCGAAGACCTCGGCGTCTCGGTTCCGACGATTCGGGCGATGCGGTCGCGTCATAAGAGCACGTTCCGGAAAGTTGGGGAAAATCAGATCGCCTTAATCGGCGGCACGGAGGAGTTCTAGATGGACCTCGTGGACCTTGCCGGCGGCTTGGTCCTTCCGTTGGAGGCGTGTCAACTCGCCTGGCGCCTCGAGTCAGACGGTTGGGAGTTCTCGGTGGATGGGGAGACGTTGCGGCTCAGGCGGTCTGATGGACGTCAGGATTGCGTCCTGTCGGACTCGGATCGGGAAGGGGTAAAACAGTGGAAAAAGCACCTCATAGCGGCGGTCAGTTACACCCCTCCGAATGGCGTTGGAGCGAAACGGACCGTTTCGCCACCGAAACGGAGAGCGAAACAAGCGAAACATTGAGTAAAATTAAGCGAAACGGCGAAACGCGGCCATAATACGCTACGACCCCTATATACGAAGTATATATAGGGGGAGGCGTATGGGTAGTTTCGGTAAGTGTTTCGGGAGAAGAAAAAGAGGAGGAAGTAAGCATGGCGAAAATGAGTCCTGAAAGTCTTGAACTCGCCAGACAAAAACAGGCCCGTCGTCGGGACCGACTTCGAGTGGTCGGTAAATGCGTCGTTTGTGGACATGAGCCAACCGACCCACGTCACATCGCTCACGCCCAGCGATCTAAAAGGCCGACTTCTGTGATCTGGTCGGCGGTGCTGGCCGATATTGATGAACGAATCCTAAAACTGCAAGCGGTCAAAGGCCAGATCGAGCAGATGTTAGCGAAATGAGCATCGACTACTCCCGCTTCAAGTTCGGGAAAGGGGTGCCAGCTGTGGTCAAGCGCCAGGAGCGGAAGGACGACGATCAGGACCGGCAGGCGTCGGCTCGAGCGGAGGTCTGGAAGCGGGACCAAGGCCGGGACCGGGCGACGGGGCAACCGCTGTCGAAGACGGATCTTGATCCTGACTGCCGGGGGGAGTGCGCCCACCTGCGAGGTCGTCGGGTGATGCCGGAATGGAAATACGACTCCTGCCGGCAAGTACTGTTGTCGGTTGCAAACCATCGGCTGATGCACGCGGGGCTGCTGAAGGTAATCGGGACCGATGCGAGGCACCCGTTGACGTTTGTTCGCGTGAACCTGAAGGGAGCAGAACTATGGAGACGGACGCGGTAGGGAGGCCGACCACCTGTCTCGGGTGCGGAGCGTCGGTAGTTGGATTTCTCTTCAACGAGCACGGAAGTAGAGACGAGTTCGGGCGCGTCGTGATCGTCGGTTCGGTGTATTGTTCGTCGTGCGATTCGTCAACCGGTTACAGGAGAGGGAGCGATGACCAAAAAGAAGAAGTCGGCGAAGAAGGCGAAAACCAAGCCAGCCAAGAAAGTCTCTCGTCGTGTGCGGAAACCTGGACCTCGGTCTCTGGCGTTACCAGGAATGGAGCAGGTTCGGAACGTCAAGCTCGATAACGTCTGCGAGAGCATCGCGGAGGAGCGAGAAGAGGCGAACGCGGCGCGAGTGAAGGAAAAGCAGTTGACCGCCGCTGCATTGAAGGTTATGCAGGAGCGGAACGTCACGGTTTACAAGCACGCGGGGGTCGAGTTGATCCGCGTGCCAGGAGCCGACAAGCTGCGGCTTCGTCTGGTGTCGGACACGGGCGATGCGTCTGTCGACGATGGCGTCACGCGCAGCGACAGTGAAACCGACCACGATGATGGCGAGGCAGTGTCGGCGATGGTCTCAGGCGGCGACGCGCCGCTCGTCTGATGACGTTTCCGAAGGGCATCAAGCCGTGGGTCTGGACCCCTAAGCGGATTGCCGAGGCTGAGCGGAGCAACGACGAGCGGCTTCGAGCGGCGCGCAATCAGTGGGGGTGTCTGGACTTGCGGATTGAGACGCAGATCCGCTGCTTTGGTGTAAGGGGGCCGGACAAGAGGAATCACACTAAGCTCTTTCCGGCTGGCGGCTTTGCTGGGTTGCGTCATCATGCGTTCATGGTCCGTGTGCCGGAAGTTGTGGATGTGTTCGCGCTCGTCCACGACATGCGGCGGTTTCTCGAATCGTGGCGGCCGATGCGGATCCGTTCCGAGGCCGGGAAGCGGGAAGCGGAACGGAT